>PDWI01000063.1_pt1 | contig 170147 bp, 144 predicted proteins | sample 1430891 | NCBI WGS metagenome assembly PDWI01 (sample SAMN01162508, study PRJNA174530) | Oral metagenome, whole genome shotgun sequencing project. | biome: Marine environment; feature: Marine mammal; material: Swab sample of the gingival sulcus; isolation source: swab sample of gingival sulcus... | reverse complement strand
TATCATGTATAATATAATTGATAAAAATCATAACAGCATTGCAATAGGGATAGACCAAGTTATAGCTATATTTGCAATTGGGGATAAAAGTGATATTTGTCAAAAATTAAATATCATTATAGGTAGAGTAAAACTTAGTGATGCTAGTGTTAAAACAAAAGCTTCTTTTATAGCGAAAGTTGAAGGTAAGAAATAAAATATTTTTCAGAAAAAATTTTGAGTATATATTATTCATAAAACTGCTAAAAAACTTAAATGTAAACTAATATCATAATTTATAGCTAATGGCGATATTATAGTCATAATCATTGCAGTAAATAAGATTATGGATAAATTATTAGTTTTTCTTCAAGATATCATTATATAATATCAAACTAATCACATAATAGAAGCTCTTATAACAGGTGCATTATCTCATACAAGAAATGTAAAAAAAGATATAAATATGGTTATTGCTATTATTCTTATTATGAATGGGAAATATTTTAAAATAAAACCTAAAAATATAATTAGTATTGTTATATTAAAACCACTTACAGCGATGAAATGAGTTAATCATGAATTATTAAAGTTTGTTTTTAATTCTTTAGGTATATTTTCTCTAGCTCATATTAATATTCATCAGAGAAATATAGCTTCCTGCTTAGGATAAATTTCTTTTATTATAGACAATATTTTTTGTCTAGTTTCAAGTGTCCACTTTGTAAGTAAATTGACTTCTTTTTTCCCTGCTCTTTCAAACGAATTTACGTAAGACTTGAAGTAAATATTTTTTGACAACATATAATTTTTATATTCAAAATGTCAAAAATCTTTAAATTTATATATTTTTACTTTTGTTTTTATTATATCTCATTTATTTAAATCAAAATTAAAGGGGACTATAATTATAGAATATATATTTTTATTAATATGTTTATCGTTAATTTTTTTTACTTTTGCAATATATTCTTTTTCAAAATCTTTGACCTTATGTAACTCTAAAATTTCAAAGTTTGTATCATTTTTATTAAAAATATATTTATCTAATATTTTTTCTTTTTCATTAATTTTATCTAAGCTAAAAAATGATAAAGTTATTCATATAATAAATCAAATACTTACAATTATTATAAATAAAAAATATTTTTTTATGTAAATATATAGATTAAAAAAAAGTATTATTCATATTAATAATACCATTAAAGAAGATAAATAACTTATAAGTAAATTATTTATAAAAACTCAAAGTAATAATGAGATTGTAAAAAAATCAAATAATTTATTTTTTGAAAGCATTTAGAATAAATTTTTTAAATGAATTTTCATCATTTTCTTTAAAAATGAGATATAATTGTTTAACACAAAATCAAATCAAAATTATAGAGAAAAACTGGGTAAAGGTTAATCATAAAAAGTTTTTTAATATATCATGTTTTCAACTAAAAAAATCAAAAATTAGAAATATACAAGAAACAGATATTAATCACATATATCAAATTAATCATTTGATATGAATAAACATTGATAAAATATATAATGTTGAAAAAATAATAAAGAAACTTATTGAATAAATTATCGCTAAAGGAAATATTTCTATTCAGTTAGATATGGGTGAGAATGGGTGCTTATAGGTTATTTCTATTCATAAATTTGTTTCAATTCAGTATACTTGTCATCATAATAGTGCTCAAATAAATCATATTGAAAGTATAAAAATAAAAGAAATACTTAATCAGTCTACATATTTTATAAATTTTTCTTTTTTTAATTTTAAATTTATTATAAATACTATCAAAAATCATATAACTGCTCATACTAGAGAAAAATTGTAATCACTCATTATAAAAAATCCATAAGCATCTTTTATATACATTAAGTTATTGAATTGTGATATTATGTAAAATAATCTTGAAAAAATAAAAATTGATAAGAAATACCAAACAATATCCTTTATAAAAAAGTATGAATTATATCAAAATCTTTCTGAAAGTTTTTTTATCATCCATATAAATGAAAAAAAACATATCGTTAAAGTTATTCAAAATGAATAAATAATAAATCAACTAAATGGTTCAAAAACAGGATACACTTTTTATTTATGTTAGAATTTAATTTATTGTATTTTATATTTTATTTAAAAAAAAGCAAAAATTCTTTTTTGCTTTTTTAACATCTTCATAGATATTCCTTTGTTCTTGTGTCAATTTTTATATTTTCTCAAATTTTTATGAAAAGAGGTACTTGTACTACTAATCATGTTGACATAGTTGCTGGTTTTTTACCACCAGTAGCTGTATCTCATTTTTCTCAAGGGGGAGTATCTATCACTTTTAATATAACACTTGGTTCTAGATTTATATTTATTGGAGTTCAATTAAATTCTTGTAAACTAACTTTATCTCAATCATTTAAAAATAGTTCAGATCATCATAAAGATTCTTTTGATAACTCAACTTGTTCATAAGTACTTTGATTCATAAAATAATAATTTATTCAATCATTGTATAGATAATCATAACTATTAGTTTCAATATCTGCTGGTTCAAATTTGTCATTATCAGAAAAAGTTTTAGAAATATTAGATCAATTTATTAAATTTTTTGCTTTAATATTTATAATACTTCATCATCTACCCATAACTTTTTGAGCATAACTAAGAACTTCATATGGACTTCATTCCATTATAAATTTTTTTCAAACTTTTAAATCATTTCAAGAGTACATAAAAAATTTTATTAAATATTATTATTTTGCGTATTCTATAACTCTCATTTCTCTTATTAAGTTTACTTTTACTTCTCAAGGATATGAAAGGTTCTCTTGTATTTCATCAGCAATGTCTTTTGCCATTTCTTGTGCTTTTAAATCAGTTATATTGTTAGCATCAACAAAAACTCTAACTTCTCTACCGGCACTTAAAGCATATGCTTTATTAACTCAACTAAAACTTTGAACTAATGCTTCCATTTCTTGAACTCTCTTTAAATATTGTTCAATTGCCTCTCTTCTCGCTCATGGTCTAACAGAACTTATAGCATCAGCCACTTGTACTATTGCTGCTTCTAAACTTATTTCAAATTGTTCTCAATGATGATTTTCTATCATATCTACAATTTCTTTTTGTAATCAATATTTTCTTGCTAATTTTCATCATAATTCTGGGTGAGTTCATTCTATTTCTTGATCTAATGCTTTTCAAATATCATGTAAAAGAGCTCATATTTTTACTAATTTTGAATTGGCTCACAAATCTTTTGCAATAGATTCAGCTATTAATGCAGTTTCTTTAGAGTGTTTTAATATATTTTGTCAATAACTAGTTCTAAACCTTAGTTTACCGATAATAGGTATTATTTCATCAGGGATGTCTGCTATATTTAATTCTTCTAGAATTTTTGTTCATAATTCTTTTAATAGTATTTCTGCTTCATTCTCTGTTGCTTCAACTACTTCTTCAATTCTAGCTGGTTGAATTCTTCAATCTTCAATTAATTTTTCTAGTGATTTTTTAGCAATATATCTTTTATATAAATCAAAAGCTGAAATAAAAACAGTATCTGGAGTATCATCTATTATAAGAGCAACTCAAGTCATTTTTTCGAAAGTTGTAATATTTCTTCATTCTTTACCAATAAGTTTTCATTTTATTTCATCACTAGGAATTTCTATTAATGTTGTAGTAACTTCACTCGTAACATCAGAAGCATATTGTTGAATAGACTTTAAAATTATTTCTCTTGCTAAATCTTTCTTTTTATTTTCAAGAGATTTTTTATGTTTTTTTATAATATTTAGAGCATCATCTTCATATTTTTCAGATATTTCTTCAAGAAAAAGTTTTTTTGCTTGTTTTTCTGATAATTTAGATAATTCTGACAATTTATTATCTAATTCTTCTTTTTTCTTTTTAAGTTTTTCTTTTTTTTCAATTAGTTCGTTCTCTTTTTGAGCTATTGTTTCAGAAAAATCATTTTCTTTTTGAAATAACTTTTCTTGTTTTAGTTCAATTTCTTCTAATTTTTTTTCTATTTTTTCTTCTCTCTCTAAAACTCTTTCTTCAATTTTTTCAGCTTTATTTATAATTTGAGAGCTTTCTTTTTTTGCTTCTGAAACAAGATTTTTTGAGTTATTAATAGCTTCTTTTATAATTTTTTCCTTTCTTTCTTCAGCATCTTTTATTATTTTATCAGATTTTGAAGCAGCATTATTATTTTTTCTATTTTCCCATATGAAAAATAAAACTACAGATAGAGCCATTCAAAAAATGACTCATATAAACATATATATTAGCATTTTTGTTTTAGTTATTTAATTATTATTTTTTCCCACTCTTTAGTCATAAATATAGATTATTATTAATCATATTAATAATGCGAAAATTTTTGAATAAGTGATGGGAAGAGTATTTTTTTTAATTTAAACTAAAATATAATTTTTAGTTTATTTTACTTATAACTTATTATTTACCAAGATAAAAAATCTTAGCATACTTATATTATATTTATTTTGAAATAAATCAAAATATTAATTTTTTTTGTAAAATAAATATAGTTTTTATAAGTTATATTTTAGTTTATTTAATTCTATAACTTTTTTTCATATTACTATTTTGGGAGTTACATTGTCTTTGTCATTTCATTCAAAGAAAAAATCATTAGTAATATTAGATTCTTGTATTATTTTTTCTAAATCTTTTTCAATTTTTTTTATTATACCTATTTTTTCTAAAACATCATAGACTCTTAAGACGGCTTCTTTATTATCAAAATCAGTCATTCTAATTATTTGTTCTATTCTTTCTCATTTAGCTTCAAAAGTTAAGTTTCAAATATACTTTATATCATATTTTTTTGGATCTGACTTGTTTTTTAGATCAAAGACTTTTAAGTTATTTTTTTCTTCAGTATTAATATTTTCTTTTGAAAAATTATCAATCAGATAATCCATAAGTTTATCTATTCATTCTCTAGTTGCCGAAGAAATCATAAATATTTTTTTGTTTTTATACTTTTTTTTGAATTCAGAAAAAATAAAATCTTTCATTTCAGTGTCAAGTAAATCACTTTTAGATAAAATTATTATTTCCTCTTTTTCTCATAATTTATCAGAAAAAAGTTTCAGTTCATTTTTTATATCTAAATAATCTTGGAAAATATTTTCTAGTTTACCTAGATCTAGTAAGTGTAATAGTATTCATGTTCTTTCAATGTGTTTTAAAAAAGTAATTCAAAGTCATTTTCAATTACTTGCTCAAGGAATAAGTCATGGAACATCTTCCAAAATTAAGGATTTTCATTTGTAGTCAAGCACTCCTAAATTTGGTGTTAATGTTGTGAAGGGATAATCTCAAATTTTTGGTTTTACATTAGTTACTTTTGATATAAAAGTTGATTTTCATGCTGATGGAAGTCATATTATACCAATATCAGCAACAAGTTTTAATTGAAGAAGTAAATTTTTTTCTTCACAAATATCTCATAATTCTGCAAATGCAGGAGCTTGTCTTACACTAGAACAAAAGTGAGCATTTCAAAATCATCATTTTCCTCATTTTGCAATTAAAAGTTTAAGTCCTTTTTTATCTAAATCTGCTAAAATCTCATTATTTTCAGCATTTTTTACTATAGTTCAAACAGGAACTTTTAAAACTAAATCTTCAGCATTTTCTCAGTGCATTTGATTTGTTCCTCATTTTTCTCAATTTTTTGCTTTGAGAATCTTTTTGTGTCTGTATTCAGAAAGGGTGTTTATATTTTCATCAGTTTGTATATATACATCTCATCATTTTCATCAGTCTCATCACCGTGGTCATCATTTTGGTATATATTTTTCTCTTCTCCAACTAACGATTCAATCTCATCATTTTCATGAAATAACTTTTATCTTAACTTCATCTATAAACATTTTTTAAGTTTAATTTATATTTTTTGCATTATACAAATAAAAAACCAGAGTCAAAATTTAATTTACTTTGGTTTTTTTAATTTTTAATGATTTTATTATTTGGTGTCAGTAGGTGGAGTTGAACCACCGACCTCGGGGTTATGAATCCCGCGCTCTAACCGCCTGAGCTATACTGACAGAAAAAGTGAGAATGAGAAATTACAGATAATAACTACTCAGTTCTCACTTTATTTTTATTTTTTGGTTGCGGAGGTTGGAATTGAACCAACGGTCTTCGGGTTATGAGCCCGACGAGATACCACTTCTCCACTCCGCGAGATTTAAAATGGTACGACTACGGAGAATCGAACTCCGGTTACTTGGATGAAAACCAAGTGTCCTAACCACTAGACGATAGTCGCACATAACATATTTAAATTGCTAAAACATTATATTTATTTCGAAAAATAGTCAAATTTTTTTATGATTATGTCCCAATTATTATATAAATAGTCAAAATCAAAGTATACAAAAAATTTGATTATTTTTAATTTTAGTTATCCTGATATTATATATGAATATTTTTAATTTTATATAATTTTTTATATGTATACCTTAACAAGGCAAGAAGTTGCAGATGAATTATGAATTTCTACTAGAAGTATAGATAGATATATAAAATCATGAAAATTAAGATCTAAAAAACAATGAAAGATAGTTTATGTTAATAATAAAGATGTAGAAAATTTAAAGTCCTCTTGAAATAATTATCAAGAAGTAATAGTTCCAAAAAAGAAAAAAATGAAAGAAGAAATAGTTATTAAAAAAAATGAAAAAGATTCTTTTTGATTAGAATCTGTTTATATTGATTTGAGGGAGCAAATTAAAGAAAAAGATGAGTTAATTCAAAAGCTTTCTTTGAGTTTATGAAAATCTGAAGAAATAATAAAAAATTCAATTTCCCTTATAGATTATAAAAAATCACAATTCCTTTTAGAAGAATCAAAGTGATATTTATCAAAAGAAATTGAATCTTTACAAGAAGAGAAAGAAGTTTTATTAAAAGAGCTTAAATATGAAAAAAGTTCTAATGTTATTTTAATTATATTTACAGTGCTAGAACAAGCCCCTCCTAAGGGTTAGATGTAGGTTCGATTCCTGCTGGGGGTACCATATCGGATTTTCAACTAAAATCTCATCTTTTTGAGATTTTTTTTAAATAGAGGTGCTAATATGAATATGAGTCGTTTTTAAATGATAATAACCACTCTTTAAAAGCCTCAACAGTCTCTCATTGTATTATAAAACTACTTTTCAATTCTTTTTTACTTTATTATTAATAAATAAGATAACTATGACTAAAGAATCTAATAATCTATTTAAAAATAAAATAGTTCAAGGTTATCAGCTTAATACAGGCTCTGAATTAACAAATGATATATTGACTCTAAATCCTATACTCTCTGGTGTTGGAGGAACGACTTGGATTTTTGAATCTCCTAAAAAAGAATTGATTATTTTGAGTTTTTACTGGGGTGTAAGACCAGGCGAAATACCAAAAGTGTCTAAAAAATATAGAATATCTGATGGAGAGGTAAGTTCATTGATAAATATAGATGTAGAATATATATATCATGCTTTTAAAGATGATACTTTAGAGAGTAGTTGGACTCATTTGAAAGGTTCTTTGGATGAAAATATTGAAATTGATATTAGACGAAAATATCCTTATATGACAAATATACGAAATACTGAACTTGTTAACTTATTAGACAAGTATAGGGTGAAAATTGAGAACGAAATACATTAAGTACAACAATGTTTATAAGTAATTGGGGCGAAAGTGATAAAAAATAAAATTTTACAAATTAAAAAATAATCTTAAAATGTTAGTAAGATTATTTTTTGTTTATAATAATTCTTGTTTAAAATTAATATAATATTATGAAAATATTAAAAATTTTATTAGTAATGATAGTATCATTATTATTGTTTTCTTGTTCAGATAAAAATCTGGAAGAAGATTTTCAGGTTAAAAAAGATACTTGATTTAAATCATGAAATAGTATTTTTAATAATTATAAAAAAACAAAACCAAAAGAAGTTGTTTATTTAGAAAACAAATCTAATACTTGAAAGGAAAAAGTTGAATATATAAAAGATAAAATGGAGCATGAAAAAGAAGTTTTTAAGGATAGAAATGTCTTAAATAGGTCTTTAGATGCTACATTGGATTATTTGGATAAAGAAAAAAAGTTATCAAAGAAAAAAAATAATTCTAACAATGATAAAAAAGATTCACAAAACCTAAAAGTTGAAGATTTAGATAAATCTGATAATAAAAAAGAGATTGAAGATACAAAAGTTTTGGTTGAAGAATTAATAGAAGAACAAATAGAAGGTTCTATGGAAAAAGCTTATTATGAATGAGAACTTGAAAAAGTAGAAGAAAATTATGAAAAGGCAATTGATAAATTTAAAGAAGCATTTGAGGCTTCTGATAATGATGAAGATAGGGCTCAGGCATTGGCTTGAGAAGCATCAGTTTATGAAGAAATGTGAAATGATGAACAGGCAGAAGAAACTTATGAAGAAGCATTAGGCTATGATGAAGATAATGTTGATGCTAATATATGAGATGCAAAATATGATATAGATGATAATTTGTTAGATGAAGCAGAAGAAAATCTAGAGAATATAGATACAGACAATATCCAAAATGAGCAAGCTATAGAAGTAGAGGTTTTAAGATCTCTTATTAATACTTTGAAGTGAGAATATAAAGAATCAGATAAGACATTACTTAATGCAATAGAAAATTATTGAGAGCATATTGATATTTATATGTTATTAATTCAAAATAATTACTTTTTTTCTTTATTTTATTTTATGAATGCTTCATGATTGCTTCAAAATATTTATTATGAGATAAAGATTCTTGAATGAATTATATTAATCAGTGAGCTTCTCTTATTGATAATGATAGTTCTTTAAATACACAAGAAAAAAAGGATGAGTTTTTGGATTATGTTGATGTTATAAGAAAAATAAATACTTATAATACAACTTTTGATTACACTCCTGAGCAATTTGATGTTATAATTCAGGAGAAAAAATGAATTTTTGAAAAATTTTATAGAATGATTGATGAGGATAGACTAAAATTACTAACTGTAGATTTTGAGCATTAGTTTTTCAGATGTTTCTTTATTAGAAAAGTAGACAATTTTTGTTATATCTTTTTTTGTTTTTAAAAATTCTGAATGTTTTTTTGTTCAATATCATTTATGATTTTCTATCCCTAAATTTGGGTATATATAGGAATAAGTGTCCATAATTTTATCTCTGAAAACTTTGGCTATTATTGAAGCGGCTCAAATTTCAATTATTTTTCAATCTCATCATATTATGTAACCAGGTTTATTTTTTAATTCGCAAAAATCATAATTATCTTTTCAGTCTATTAAAACTTTATCAATTTTTTGTTCATCAATTTTTCTAAGTAATTCTATTAATGCTCTTCTCATAGCTTCTTTATTTGCATTTTTAATATTTATATCATCAATTACAAAATTATCAACAACTCATAATCAAAAAAATACTTGAGGTTTTTCTAAAGTACTTAATTTTATTAATTCATTAAATATCTTCTCTCTGTTTTTTTTATTTATTTTTTTACTATCTTTTATTTTTGATAAAAAATAATTATCGGGAAGATTATTAGGGTTAAAACATAGAGCTACTGCTACTACTGGTCCAAGCCATGGTCATCTTCCAGCTTCATCTATTCATATTACATATTTATTATTATTTTTTTTACTCATATTTTGACTTTCAAAAAATATATTTTTCATATAATAGTTATAAATAACAAATAAACAATAATTATTATAGAATAATGGAAATAAAAGTATTTTGATGTAAAGTGAATAAATATTATACTAATAAATGGTTAAATTCATCTTATTTGTTTGGTAAAACTGGTGTCTTTGTGGCTAGCTGTGTTGTTACTGACAAAGCAAAAAGAAAATGGCTTAAATTTGTTAGAGACATAATAGAGAAAGAGAATTTTAATAAAAATGAAGATAAAGTTTTTATTAGTTGATGTTGAGCATTTAAGTCTTGAAAAGCTCAAGAAGATTTTTTTGAGGTTTATCCAGAATTAAAAAAATATGAGAGTTTTATTGTGATTTTGTGAGAAGATCCAGATGATAATTCTTTAGATATAAAGAAAAAAGAAAAAATCCCTATTTTTTCAGAATCAAAAATATCTAATTTTAAGTTGAAAAATATATATACTAAAAAATTTGTTTTAATTCAATGATGATGTGATAGCTTTTGTACCTTTTGTCTTACAGTTATAAAAAGGGGAAGGCATTTTTTTAGATCAAAAGAAGATATATTAGAAGAAATATTAGAATTTGAAAAAAATTGATGAAAAGAAGTTGTTTTAACATGAGTAAATCTTTCTGCTTGGTGATTAAAAACTACAAATGATATAAAAAACTCTAGATTTTCTGAGTTAATTGAATATTTAGTTTTAAATACAAAAATACCTAGAATAAGGATAAGTTCTCTTTGACCTGAATTTATTGACGATAAATGTTTAGAAGTTTTTAAAAATGAGAGAATTTATCCTCATTTCCATTATTCAGTTCAATCTTGAAGTTCAAGTGTTTTAAAATCAATGAAAAGACATTATGACGGAGAATATATAAAAAGATTATTAAAAAAGACTAAGTTAATAAAAAGGCATGATTTAGTCTCTGTTAGTATTTGAGCTGATATAATTGTTTGATTTCCATGAGAAACAGAAAAAGATTTTTTAGAAACACTAAATTTAATAAAAGAAGTTCCTGTAACTAAACTGCATGCATTTCCATTTTCAGCTCATGATATGTGAGAAAGTGTTCCTGCCTGAAGTTATGAAAATCAAATAAGTGAAAAAGTAAAAAAAGATAGAATGGAGAGAATTTTGGAATTGTGAGATATAGTTAGAAAAGATTTTATTAATTCTCAAAGATGAAAAGAATTCAAAGTTCTTATAGAAAATGTGAGATGAGATAAATGGAAATGATGGACCCAAAATTATATAGAATGCAATCAAGATAATTTTTTGATAAAAAGTTGAATTAATAAAAGAAATGAGATAGTAACTTGAATACTAAAATAGAGTTTTATTTTTAAATTTATTAGATGTTTTATTTTATAATAATAGTTGGAGTATTTTTAGATTTATTGTCTAAATTTGTTGCAAAAGTATATTTACAAGATAAGTTAAATATTTTTTGAGATTATTTGTATTTTGAATATTTTGAAAATACTTGAATAGCTTTTTCAATTCAAATACCTTCTTTTTTTCTAAAAATAATAACTATTTCTTTGATTATTTTAATTTTTTATTATTATAATAAGGAAATAAAGATTGATTCAAATAAATGATTTAGTAATTTATTAAGCATTTCTTTTGGTTTGATTTTGGCTTGAGCAATATGAAATGCCTATGAAAGAATTTTTAATGAAAAAGTAGTTGATTTTATATGAATAAAGCATTTTTCAGTTTTTAATTTAGCAGATAGTTTTATTTTTATTTGAGCATTGTTTTATTTATTTATACTTTATAAAAATAATAAATTATGAGTTTTTGACCAAACAAAATAACTATTCAAGAAATTGCTATAAATTCGCTCGGTAGTTTAATAGCTTGACTTATTTGAAGTATAGTTATTGCAATAATTGTTTTCTTTTTATCAAATGTAATAGATATAGTTTGAGAATTTAATAAAGCTGAAAGAGCTTGAACAAATGTAAACACAATATTACCCTTAGTTTTATCCTTGATAACCTTAATTTGAACTTCTATAACAGTATTTCTGACTTACTATTTATTAACTATTACAAGTTCACAAAAGTATAGAAAAAGTATAGTTATAATTTGACAAATAGCATTTTTTTCTTTACTTTTATATATTTTTGTAACTCCTGTTTATATATTTTTGGGTTTTAAATCTCATGAATATATAATGCATGTTTTTTTATTTCATACTATTGTTTTAGCTTTTTGAACTAGTTTAATATTGGAACTTTTGAATAATTATAGATATGTTTTAATTTGAATTTATTGAAGTTTTGTTTGACTTTTTTTTAGCACCTTTGTAACAATTATGATTTTTTCATCTTTTACTAGTTGATATGCAAAACTTATATCTTTAGTTATAATTTTGCCTTTAATAAATGTAATGATGACATTATTTAAGCAACTTTTTGAATTTTTGTATTATCATTATTGTAAATATACTTCTTTTGATCAATTATGAGATATTTTTTATCAGATAGAATTCCGAGAAAAAGAATCTTTAAGAGAAGAAATAGAAAAAAATATATAATTTATAATAAAAAAAATGATTGATATAGTAAAACAAATAATAGCTTTCTACCTTAAGAATAATAGAGAGCCACAAATTGAAGATATAGAAATTAAGGATACTCATTTATTAAATGAAGCTTGAGCAGTTTTTGTCACAATTTATAGTAAGTGAGAAATTAGATGAGCTGCATGAAATGTAAAAGAAATAGATGCTTCAATTTTCCATGAATTAGTTAAAAATACTATATTTGCTATTTCAAAAGATGAAAGATTTGAACCTTTAACTTTAAAAGAATCCTTGTCTATTGTTGTTAGAGTGGATTTGATAAAAGATAGAAAAGTTTTGCAAGAATGAGAGTTAAAAAAAGTAGATCCTATTAAATATTGAATTATAGTCATAAAAAAAGATTATTGAAAATTGGCAGTTATTTTGCCAAATATCAATCCATTAATTATGAATGGTTCTGATTATCCTAAATTTTTGTCTTTTAAATTATGAGAAGATTTTAAAGAAAAAGAATATATAGTTTACAGAATAGAAACAGAGATTGAAAAAGATTATTAGGAAATTTTAATCTAAAATCTTGAATAAAAAGAAAAAATAAGTATAAATAAATATATTTTATAAAAATTATTAAATAAGAAATGTCAGAAAGTAATGAAAATTCAAATATAGGAGAGGAAAACAAAAATCAAACTGAATTAGAAATTGAGAAAGGAATTGTTTATAGTTGAGATAAAGATAGAAGTATAAAAAAAGAAATGGAAGTATGTTATTTAGATTATGCTATGAGTGTAATTGTAAATAGGGCTTTACCAGATATTAGAGATTGATTTAAACCTGTACATAGAAGAATTCTTTATTCTATGCACGAGCAATGATTAAGAGCTTCATCTAAATATAGAAAATCAGCTACAGTTGTTTGACATGTTCTTTGAAGTTATCATCCACATGGTGATAGTTCTGTTTATGGTGCTATGGTTAGAATGGCTCAAGATTTTTCTTTGAGATATCCATTAGTTAATGGTCAATGAAATTTTTGATCTATGGATTGAGATAATCCAGCAGCATATAGGTATACTGAGGCTAAAATGACTAAATTAGCTGAGTATATGTTATCTGATATTGAAAAAGAGACAGTTGATTTTAGAGATAATTTTGATACTACAAAACAAGAGCCTACTGTTATGCCAACTCGTATTCCTAACTTGCTTATGAATTGAGTTGTTGGTATAGCTGTAGGTATGGCAACAAATATTCCTCCTCATAATTTGGTAGAGTTAATAGATGCAATTCAATTTTTATTGAAAGTTGAATGAGAAGAAGATATAACTGTTGAGGATTTAATGCAATATGTTAAATGACCAGATTTTCCTACATGATGAATTGTTTATGATAAAGAAGCTTTATTGACTGCTTATTCAACTTGAAGGTGATCTGTTATTGTTAGATGAAGAGCTGATATAGAACAAGATAAAAAATGAAGAAATATTATACGTATTTCTGAAATACCATTTCAATTAAATAAATCTTCTTTGGTAGAAAAAATTTGAGAATTGGTTAGAGATAAAAAAATAGTTTGAATTTCTGCTTTAAGAGATGAATCTAATAAGGATTGAGTTAGAATAATAATTGAAATGAAAAAAGATGCATTTCCTAAAAAAATTCTTAATCAATTGTATAAATTAACTCAACTTCAAACAAGTTTTGGCTACAATATGATTGCTTTGTGAGATAGGTGAACTCAACCAAAATTGTTTAATTTGAAAGAAGTATTAGAGGACTTTATTGTTCATAGAAAAGAAGTTGTTGAGAGAAGAACAAAATATGAACTAAAAATAGCTGAAGCTAGAGCTCATATTTTGGAATGACTTAAAAAAGCTCTTGATCATATTAATGAAATTATTAAAATAATTAAATGATCTGAAACCAAAGAAAATGCTAGGGATAATTTGATTGAAAAATTTGAATTTTCAACTCTTCAAGCAGATGCTATCCTTGAAATGAAATTAAGTAAGCTTGCTTGACTTGAAAGAAAGAAAATTGAAGACGAATTAAATGAGAAATTGATTCTAATTAGTGATTTGAAAGATATATTAGCAAAACCAGAAAGAATAGTTTCAATAATTATTGAAGAATTAGACTATATAAAAGAGACTTTTGGTGATAATAGAAAAACTGAAGTAAATTTATGAAAGGTATGAGAATTTAATCCAAAAGATACAATTCCAAATGAAGAAGTGATGATACTTTTCACAAAAAATAGTTACATAAAAAGGCTTAAAGCCTCATCATTTAGAACTCAAAGAAGATGATGAAAATGAGTATCTACTTGAACTAAAGAAAATGATGAAGTTAAATTAATTATTCCTACTTCTAATCATAATGATTTATTTTTCTTTACATCAAAAGGTAGAGTTTTTACTATGCCTTCATATGAAATACCTGAGACAACAAGAATTGCTAAATGACAACCTATTATAAATCTTTTATGATTACAAAAGGATGAAGAAATATCTGCTATATTGGATATAACTAAAGAAAAAAACAAATATTTATTTTTTGTTTCAAAGTTTTGAATAGTAAAAAAACTTGCTATGTCTGATATAAAAAATATAAGAACTAATTGACTTAAGGTTGTTTGAGTTAAAGAATGAGATAGTTTAATGTGGGTAAAAACAACAACATGAGAAGATAATATTTTTATAGCTACGAAAGAATGAAAAGCTATTCAATTTTCAGAAAAAGATGTTAGACCAATGGGTAGAGCTGCTTCTTGAGTTAGATGAATTAAACTAAAAGAAGATGATAAAGTTATTGAAGTGGCAATTGTATGAAAAGATAATAAATTTGTTTTGATAGTTACAGAAAAAGGTATGTGAAAGGTCTCAAGTATTGAAGAATACAGAAATCAAAAAAGATGATGAACTTGAGTTAAGGCTATGGCAGTTACTAAAAAAACAGGGAAATTAATATCTGCTAAAATGCTTAGAGAAGAAGACAGAAAAGAATCAGATATAATACTTATTTCTAAATTAGGTCAAACTATTAGAATACCATTAAAGTGAATAAGAAATACATCTAGAGTTACTCAATGAGTTATTTTAACTAAAATTAAAACATTGTGAGATGAATTTGTGAGAGCTTCTATTGTTGCTGAAGAAGAAATAGAGGAATAATTTTGTAAAAAAAAGAATTATTTTTTAAAAAAATATTATGAAATCTAAGTCATGATTTACATTTGTCGAGTTAGTAACTGTTATATCAATATTGGCTATTTTGTTTATGATTTGATTTCTAGGTTTTACTTCATATTTATCTTGAACAAGAGATAGTAATAGATTATCACAAATTGTATTATTAAATAATTGAATTAGATTATATTGAACTCAGAAACAATTACCTTTACCTGAGGATTCTGTAACAATATCATTATCATGAAAAACTATATCCCATCAATGATATATTTGAAATAAAATTTTGTCTCTTATTGATTTTCAAGAGTGATGAGTGGATCCAAAAGATAAAAATTTCTTTTCTTATTATGTTACAAAAAATAGGAAATATTTTCAAATATTGATGTTTATGGAAGAATCTTGAGCTAATTTAGATGAATCAAGAATAGATTTAGTAAAAAATACATATGCAAAGATTATTGATTATAGCAAAAGAATAAGGATGGTTTATTGAGATAAACTTTGAATATTAACTCAGGCTAATACAAATAAGCCTATCCAAGAACTAGATAATCTTGTTGCCTCTTGATTAGATATTTGAACTACCAATGATTATTATACGTCAAGTATAGCAAATGATGATTCAATAACTTGAACCTGATTTATTCTTGGTAAATTGGGAGAAGTTGCTTATTTTGGTTGAAAATGATGTACAGCAAAAACTTGAATAATATCTTGTACATGAGAAGTTTGAGGTTGAACTCTGGTTTGAGGTTGATGATGATGAACTTGACCTTGATGAGGTCCTGTTGTAGAAGATTTTGAGGTAGAACTTTATAATTGATGAAGAAGGTGGAAAGATTGAAATTTAGCATCTAGTTGTTATAAATATAAGAATCCTAATTCTTGATATAAATATGCATGAGATGTTTGAGATTGAATATATTGGATAGAACCTGTTCCTTGAGTTTCAATGAGAGTTTATTGTAATATGACAATAGATAATTGATGATGGACTTTGTTGTTTAATAGGAGAAAAGATCCTGATAATATAGAATCTTGTTGAGCTAATTTAAATGAATTCTTCCGAGATGAATGCTGAACTGTAGATTCTATTTGAGAAACAGATAGTTATTCTATATGAAGAGATAATAGATTAAAAATATCACAATCAGAATACTTACTTGTTCAGTATTTAAATTGAGTACTAGATAGTGATGATGCTTATATTATGAGGTATTCTTGAGATTTATTTCCTGATAGTCTCGTTAATGATATATCTATAGATAGGGTTTGTGATATAAATAATTCAAATTGTGATTTAAGTGATGTTTATTGGAAATATTTATGAGATTCATTTTATTCTCAATGAAATTGTATAAATACATATGTAGCAGTTCCTAGTTATTTTTGATGAAATTATTGACTTTGTCATAATTGAATCACTACTAGTTACTTTTCATCAAGTTTTTTTTGAAACAGAGATCAATATAATGAAACTAAAGTTTGGTGAGATTGAAGCTTATGAAATTCAGATGATTATCAAGAAAGAATTTTTATAAGATAAGTTTAATATATATGAAATTAACAAAAAAAGGTTTTACAATAGTAGAATTAATAGTTGTAATAGTTATATTATGAATACTATCTACACTTTGATTTGTTTCATTTTCATGATATTCATCATGAGTAAGAGATGCTAATAGAATAGCACAAATTAATTGAATTAGTAGTTCATTATCAGTTTATAATATTAAAAACTTTTTACCACTTCCAGATGATTATATATTACTAGAAGTTAATTGAAAAGATATAGCTTATCAGTGATTTGCATGAAAGGAACTTTTAGAAGAAATTGATTATAAAAAGTGATGAAAAGATCCAAAAGATGATAAATATTACACTTATTATATAACTAAATCAAGAAAAGATTTTCAATTATTAGCTTTTTTAAGTAAACAAAGAGAACTCTCAAATACTAAATTTTTAAGTACTGCTTATTCTGATTGAATTGATTATTCTAATAGAATTCCTTATGTTGAGTGAAAAAGATTATGAGTATTACTTCAATCACATACAAATTTACCAATTCAAGAAATAGATTCATTACAATCTGTTAAAAAGTTAGATTTATGATTAACTTCAGATAATTATAAAGCTGTATTAAAAAACTGAGATATAGTTGAATGAGATAGTTCAGTTTTATCTAATTTAAAAATATCTGCTTTAGCTTGATGAAAATGATGTAGCTGAAAAACTTGAAATATAGTTTGTGATTGGTCTTCTCCTGATATTCCAAATAACACAATAGTTTGAAATGATACAATATGAAGAACTTGGTCAGGTTGATTAATGGCTAGTTATTGTGATGATTATAGGCATCCAGTTTCATGATATGAATATTCTTGAGATATTTGAGATTGAATATATTGGATAGATCCAGCAAATGATTGAGTTTGATTTAAAGTTCTTTGTGATATGACTAGTGATTGATGATGATGGACTTATACAACTATGTTAGCTGATACCACTACAAAAAACTTATTTGATACTTGAAATTCTGATAAAGTAACTAGTATTTCATCTGGAATTTCAACAAAGTGAAATATTGCAACTATATGGTTGGATGATGAAGATAAAGATATAATGTTAGTATGTAAAACAACTAGTATAGATCATTCAAATTATGAAATACCATTTTTTATATATTGATTTCAAAAAGTAGATATATGAAATTTAACAAAACAGCATAAAGTAGGTCCTCCTCCATCAGGTAGTTCAGTTTGATCTGGTACAGTTCATCTATCAAGTTCTTTAAGTTGAAAATGGAATTGAAATACTTTTGCTTTGAATACTAATTTCTGAGATTCTTCTTTAACAGAAAGCTATTATATAAGTAAGTTATGAGTTCCATGAGAATGAGGTTATTTATTTATGCTTAGATGAAGTATGCAAATGGCATTATATCCTTCAGCTGCTTTAGAATGACCATGTAGAAAAGCTCCTGATTCTTTAGAAAATTTAAATAGTGCTAATTATTGTATGACTGCAATTAGGTAAAAAAATAATTCCAAAATTTTTGGAATTATTTTTTTATCTAAAATTGATTATTTAGTTTTAGCTTACTTTGATAAAACATTCTACTGCTTTTTACTCAAAATCTTTGGGCTGCAATTCTGTCAATACCCATTCAAAATGCAAATCAACTATATATTTTTGGATCAATTCAACAGTATTTCAAAACTTTAGGGTGGACCATTCAAGCTCAAAGTAATTCTACCCAACCCGTTCAAGAACACATTTTACACTCCTTGTTTTTTTGTTTGCATATTTGACAGCTAATATCTATTTCGGCACTTGGTTCTGTAAAAGGAAATATACTTGGTCTGAATCTTAAAATAGTTTTTTCTCATAAAAGTTTCTTCATTACTGTTTCTAAAGTCCATTTCAAATCTCAAAAAGTAACTCACTTTCATACCATTAATCATTCTAGTTGATAAAAATTAGATGTATGTCTTGCATCTTCTTGTTCATACCTAAAAACTCTTCAAGGAACTATTATTTTTATTGGTAAGTCTCATTTTAACATTGTTCTTACTTGTACTGGAGAAGTATGAGTTCTTAATAAGACTTTTTCTTGATTATTTCTCTTTTTGTTTATATTGTCTGATATCCAAAATGTATCCCATACATCACGAGCTGGGTGTTCAGCTGGGATATTTAATTTGTCAAAATTTATTTCTTCTGTTTCAATTTGAGGTCAATCTTCAATTTTGAATCACAAAGAAATAAATATATCTTCTAATATTTCAGATGTAATGCTAATTGGGTGTTTATGTCATTTATTTTTTATTGGAAACTCTAATGTAACATCTATTTTTTCCTTTTCTTCTAATATTTTATATTTTAACTTCTCTAAATAAATAATTTTTTCTTTTATTTTCTCTTCAATTTTGTTTTTAATTTTATTTGCTTCTAATCAAATAAGTTTTTTTTCTTCTACACTTAAATCTTTTATTCATTTCAATATTTTTTTCAATTCTCCATTTTTTCATATATATTTATTTTCTAATTCTTTTAGTTCTATCTCATTATTTATTGATTTTAATTTTTCTAAAAAATCTTTTTCTATTTTTATTAAATTTTTTTTCATTCTTATTTTTTTATTAGATGTTAACTGGCTTTCTGAACTATTAGCCAATAAATAATATATAAAAAGATAAATAAATCAAGCAAAATTTAATAAAATGTATTTTTCTTTTGACAAAAGCTTTATTTTTTATAAAATGACCTGGCTTTTTATAAAAAAATGATTTTTATAAAGAAAAAAAAGAGGTTAAGTTAAACTCTCAATGTTTATTATTTTTATAATAATAATAAATTGAAAAGTTTAACCTCTAACTATTATTTTGTTTAAAAATAAACTTAGGTTATGGCTTGAATAATATCTACGAAATTAGAGATGACAAGAGTTGTTAAGGAAGATAAGTTTATTCCAGTTACTTTATTAAAAGTTCCTGAATTAATGGTAGTTTGATTTAAAACTACTCCTAAAGATGGTTATGAGGCTATAATAGTCTGAATTTTGAAAAAGAAAAAGGAATGAGTTTTGAAAAAATGAAAAAATACTCTGTCAAAAAATGAATTTTCTACTATTAGAGAATTTAGATTAAATGAATGAGAATCTGATAAGTTTAAAGTTTGAGATGTTTTGAGTTTAGATTTATTAACTGATGTAAGAGAAGTTAGAATAGAATCTTACTCAAAATGAAAATGATTTACTTGAGCAATGAAAAAACATAATTTTCATTGATGACCAGCTTGACATGGTTCAAAGTTTCATAGAGCTCTTGGTTCTATTGGTAACAGAAAGCCTACAAGAACTCATAAATGAAAAAAAATGCACTGACATCATTGAGATGTTAAGGTTGTTGTTAAAACTCCTTTAGAAATAGTAAATAAAGACATGTGAGTGATTGGTGTTAGAGGTCCAGTTCCATGAGGAAGAAATTCTCTAGTAAATATAATTTTTTAGTTAATAATAAAGACTAATGAAAGTTAATGTATTGGATCAAAAATGAAAAGAAGTATGAACTGTAGAATTAGATAAGTCTATATTTGGACTTGAATTTAATCAGTGATTAGTTCATAGAGCTCTTGTTTATCAATTAGCAAATGCGAGAACAAATGTTGCTCACACAAAAACTAGATGAGAAAGAAAGGGTTCTACTAGAAAAATTTATAGACAAAAAGGTACAGGTAGAGCAAGAATGGGTTCAAATAGGTCTCCTATAAGAAAGAAGTGAGGTATTGTATTTGGTCCTAGAAATAATCAAAATTTTTCTTTGTCTATGAATAGAAAAGAAAGAAGAAAAGCTTTGTTTTGTGTTTTGTCAGAGAAATTTAGAAATAAAGAATTAGTTATTGTTAATGATATAAAGTTAAAAGAGATAAAAACTAAGTCTATGGTTGAAATTTTTAACAAAATTCCATATGAAAAGAACTCTTTACTTGTTATGCCTTCTTCTAATGAAGCTATAGAAAAATCTTCTTCTAATTTGCCTTATGTAAAAAGTATAGTTGTTAATTACTTAAATATTAAGGATTTGTTGAAGTATAAAACCTTGGTTTTATTGGAGTGATCTTTGGATTATGTGAATAGTTTGTTAAAATAGTTTATTAATTTTTTGTATAAGATGAGACTTTATAAAGTTTTGAAAAAACCTATAGTTACAGAAAAAACATCTCTTATGGAAATGAAAACAAATACATATGTTTGTCAAATTTCAAGTGATGCTACTAAAATAGATATAAAAAAAGCTATTTTAGAAATATATAAGGTTGAGGTTTCTAGTGTTAATATTGTAAATACTAGATTGAAAGTTAAACAGTGAAGGAAATGAGCTCAGATTAAAAAGAGAGCGTTTAAGAAAGCGTATATAACTCTTAAAAATAAAACGGATAAAATAGATTTTTCTGTTTTTAAATAATATATTTTATTAATATTTGTTACAGTGGGAATTAAAAAATTTAAACCTACAACTCCTGGTAGAAGATGAATGACAAGTAGTACTTTTGAAGAAATTACTACAAAAAAACCATACAAGCCACTTACTGTTAATTTAAAAAAACATGCTTGAAGAAATAGTTCTTGAAGATTAACAATAAGACATCAGTGAGGTTGACATTCTCAGAAATACAGAATTATTGATTTTTTCGGAGTTGATAAAAAATGAATTGAGGCTAAGGTTGAAACTATTGAGTACGATCCATATAGATCTGCTTTGATATCGTTAGTTTGTTATAAAGATTGAGAGAGAAGATATATAATTGCTCATAAAGATATAAAGGTATGAGATAAAATTATTACTGATGAGAAAACTCCATTAAATCCTTGAAATAGAATGCAAGTATGAAATATTCCTACTTGACTTAGTGTTTATAATTTAGAAATAATAGTTTGAGCTTGAGCTTCTTCTATTAGATCTGCTGGTTCATTTGGTGTTGTTGTTTCTCAAGAGTGAGAATATTCTCAAATAAAAATGCCATCTTGAGAAGTTAGATTTGTTAATAAGTCTTGTTATGCAACTTTGTGACAAGTTTCTAATATAGATTATAATCAAATAGTTGTATGAAAGGCTTGAAGATCTAGATGGATGTGAAAAAGACCTGCTGTTCGTTGAAAGGCTATGAATCCTGTAGATCATCCACATTGAGGATGAGAAGGTCGTTCTCCAATTTGAATGAAAGCTCCTAAAACTCCTTGGTGAATGCCAGCTCTTTGATATAAAACTAGAAGTAGAAGAAAAAATACTTCTAGGTGGATATTGAAAACTAGAAAAGGTAAATTGATGGTTTAATTAAAAAATAAATATAATTTATAATTTATAATTTTAAAAAATGACAAGAAGTCTAAAAAAAGGACCTTATATAGATTTGAAGCTTTTAAAGAAAGTTGAAAAAATGAATGAGTCTTGAAAAAAAACAGTAATTAAAACTTGGTCAAGAGCTTGTACTGTTATTCCAGATTTTGTATGACATACTTTTGGAGTTCATAATGGTAAGAGTCATGTTCCTATTTTTATTACTGAAGATATGGTAGGTCATAAATTATGAGAATTTTCTATGACTAGAACATTTAAATGACATTCTTGAAATAAATAATAATTAATAACTTTTAAAAACTATGAAAGCTAAAGGTAAGAACCTTAGAATTTCTCCAAAAAAATTAAGAGTTGTTGCTGAAGTGATTAGATGAAAAGATAGTCAAGAAGCATTAAACTTTTTAAAATTTGCTCCTAAAAAAGGTGCTAATCTTTTGTATAAGATTTTGTTTTCAGCTGTAAAAAATGCCGAGAAAAATGATTCTCAAAAACCAGAGACTTTATTTATAAGTAGTCTTGTAATTAATAAAGGTGTTGTTTATAAAAGATGAAATCCGGTTTCTAGATGAAGAATGCATCCAATATTAAAAAGGACTTCTAATGTTAATTTAGAATTACAAGTTAAATAATTTTAACTTTTTAAAAAATAGTTAGTTTATAATTTATCAAAAATCACATATGTGACATAAAGTAAATCCAATAGCTTTTAGAATACCGTATATAAAAACTTGGAAATCTGCGTGGTATGCTAATAAAAAATCTTATAAAGCTTCTCTATGATTAGATATAAGAGCAAGAGAGTATCTTCTTAAGGAATTAACTTGAATTCCTGTTTGAGATATTCTAGTTTCAAAAGATGAAAATGTAATGACTATTGTTGTATATACAATAAAAATTTCATTAGTTCTTGGTAAATCATGAGAAAATGCTGAAAGAATCCAAAAAGTATTATCTAATAAATTATGATTTAAGGTTGTTCTTGAGGTTAGAGAAATAAAAAAACCAGATCTTAATGCAAAAATAGTATCATTTTTGATTTCTAATCAAATTGAGAAAAGAATGCCGTATAAGAGAGCTATAAAGCAAGCTATTCAAAAAAGTATGGAGAAATGAGCTAAATGAATAAAAGTAAAAGTTGGTTGAAGATTAAATTGAGCTGAGATAGCTAGAAAAGAAACATTTAAAGATTGAAATATTCCTACTCAAACTATAAGATCTGATATAGATTATTATTCAGGAAGAGCAGAGACTATTTATTGAACAATATGATTAAAAGTTTGGATTTATAAATGAGATATTTTTAAAAAATAAACTTGACTAATAAAAGTTTTTTATATAATAATTAAGATATTTAAAGATGTTACAACCTAAGAAAACTAAATATAGAAAAACCCATAGAGGTAGGTTGAAAGGTAAAGCATTAAAAGGATCGACTTTATCTTTTTGAGACTATGCTTTGAAAGCTTCTACTAGAGGTTATATAACTTCTAGACAAATAGAGTCAGCAAGAAGAGCTATGATAAGAGCTATAAAGAGATGATGAAAAATCTGGATTAGAATATTTCCAGATAAAGCATATACTCAAAAACCTTTAGAAGTTCCAATGGGTTGAGGTAAATGATCTGTTGAAATGTATAGAGCACCAGTAAAACCAGGAAGAATTCTGTTTGAAATAACATGAGTTGAATCTGAAGTTGCTAGGGAGGCTTTTAGGCTTGCTTCGTACAAGTTACCTGTAAAAACTAAAATATTAGTCTAATTTTGAAAAAATATGAAAGAATTAAAAGATTTGAAACTAAAAAAAATTACAGATTTAGCTTCTATGTCTAAGGATGAATTAAAAATAGAACTTAAAGAAGTTCAAAAGAAAAATTTTGCTTTAAAAATGAAGTTAGAGCAAAAAGAATTAAAACAAACACATCTTATTAAATTTTTAAGAAGGTATATAGCTAGAATTAAGACAATTTCTTCAAAGAATGATTTTAATATAGGATAATTTATTTTAAAATAATAAAGTAGATAAATGAGAACAAAAAGAGGTATAGTTACAAGTGCTAAAATGGATAAAACAATAGTTGTATCTGTTTATACTTATAAAAATGACCCAAAATATAAGAAAAGGTATAGAATTACGAAAAAGTTTTATGCTCAAGATAAAGATAATTCTTGTGTTGAGTGAGATCTAGTTGTTATTAAAGAAGTAAAGCCTTTATCTAAAACTAAGAGATGGGATTTGTTAGAAAAAGTTAGTTAATATATAGATTTTAAAAAAATATTTTATGATACAAACAGAATCAAGGTTAGCGGTTGCTGATAACTCTTGAGCAAAAGAAGTTTTATGTATTAAGGTACTATGATGATCTCATAGAAGATATGCTTCTATATGAGATGTTATAATTTGTACAGTAAAAAAAGCTTCTCCAGATTGAACAATAAAAAAGAAAAAAGTTGTTAGAGCTGTAGTTGTAAGAACAGTAAAAGAAATTAAAAGAACAGATTGAAGTTATGTTAGATTTGATGAAAATGCATGTGTTATAATTGATGATAATTGAATTCCAAAATGAACTCGTATTTTTTGACCTGTTGCTAGAGAATTAAAAACTAAAGGATATCAAAAAATTGTAAGTTTGGCACCAGAAGTTATATAATAATTAATAATATACTTATGAAAATAAGAAAATCAGATAAGGTTGTAGTTCTTTCTTGAAAAGAAAAAGATAGATGAGTAAAGACCACTGTTGAGAAAGTTTTAACAAAAGACAATAAGTTATTGTTAAAATGAGTAAATATTGTTACTAGACATGTGAAAAAACAATGAACAAACCCAGGTCAAATTCTAAAAATAGAAAAGCCTATTGATAGTTCTAATGTTATGCTTGTTTGTCCATTCACTAATAAACCAACAAGAGTGTGATATGTTTTTGTAGAAGAGAAATGAAAAACTAAAAAGTTTAGATTTTCAAAAAAGGCTCTTGCTGAAAAATGATGAGAGGCTAAAGACTATATAATAAAATAGATTTATTTATTTAAAAGATGTAAATGCAACTTAAAGAAAAATACATAAAAGAAATTGTACCATCTTTGAAGAAGAAATTATGAAAAAATAATATAATGGAAATTCCAAAGTTAGAAAAAGTTGTTCTAAATATGTGAATATGAACTTATATTAGAAATTGAAATAAAGATTTTTCTTCATTGAAGGAACATTTATCTTTGATTGCAGGACAAGCTCCTATTGTTATAAAATCTAGGAAATCAATTTCTAATTTTAAGTTAAGAGCTTGAATGCCAGTTTGAATGTCTGTAACTCTTAGATGAGATAAGATGTATGATTTTATTGATAAACTTGTAAATATCGTATTGCCAAGGGTGAGAGATTTTAGATGAGTTAGTAAGAAATGATTTGATAAACAATGAAATTATAATTTTTGAATAAAGGAACATACTATATTTTTGGAAGTTCCTCAGACAGATGTTGTTAAGACTCACTGATTACAGATTACAGTTAAAACAACAGCAAATTCAAAAGAAGAATGAAGAGAATTGTTAAGTGAATTAGGTTTTCCTTTTTCTAAATAAGATTTTAATTTTTAATTAGGTATAAATGGCTAGAAAGTCAAAAATTGCTAAAGCAAATAAATTAAAAAAGCAATTTCTACAGGCTGTTGTTGATGGTAGAAAACCAAAGTTTGCTACAAAAGTGTTTAATTGTTGTAAAATTTGCTGAAGAACTAGATGATATCTAGGAAGATTTGATGTATGTAGAATATGTTTTAGAGAAAAAGCTAATGCATGAGAATTACCAGGTGTTAGAAAGTCTAGTTGGTAGGAAGAAATAAAACTAAAAATTTAATTATTAATTTTATTGTTATGATAATAGATCCAATCGGAGATTTATTAACAAGAATTAGGAATGCATATATAGCTAGATTAGCTGTAATTGAGTTACCTTATTCTAAGATTAAAGAAGGAATCTTGAAAATACTAAAAAAGAATAAATACTTGTTAGATTACGAAGTAATTGAAATAGATAATAAAAAGTCTTTAAAAGTTTCTTTGAATAATGTTAAGGTAACTAAATATATACCTACATTAAAAAGAATAAGTAGACCAGGACAAAGAATTTATATTTGATCTAATGATATTAAAAAGTCTAGAAATGGTTCTTGAATTTATATTATATCTACTCCTAAATGAGTGATAACTTGATATGAAGCAAGAAGCCTAAATGTTTGATGAGAATTACTTTGTGAAGTTTATTAAAATTATATAGATTTTAATTTAAAAGATGGATTTTAATTTCATCATTTCCAGTTTACCTTTTGTTAATAAATAAAGATGTCAAGAATTTGAAAAATGCCAATAAACCTTTCTGATAAGGTTGAAGTAAAGATAGAAAATAATAATATAAGCATTAAATGACCATTATGAAGTTTGTCTTTTGATTATTCTTCTAATGTAGAAGTAGTTAAAGAAGATAATATTATTGTTGTAAAATGTTTAAATAAAGAAGCTAATTCATTATGGTGAACAACTAGGTCAGTTATAAATAATATGGTTATTGGTGTTACTGAATGATATAAAAAAGCTTTAGAAATTAATTGAGTTTGATATAAATTTGACTTACAATGAAATAAGTTAATACTTAGTATTTGATATTCACATAAAGTTGAAATGCAGGCCCCTGAATGATTAAAGTTAGAATTAGATGATAAAGCTAAAAATATTTTGTATGTTTCTTGAATTGATAAGCAGTTAGTTTGACAATTTGCATCTAAAATTAAATCTAAAAAGAAACCAGAACCATATAAATGAAAATGAATAAAATATGTTTGAGAAAATATTAGAAGAAAGGCTTGAAAAACAGGTTCTAAGTAAAAATAGTTAGAAAATTTTAATATTATTATACTAAATCTAAATTATGTTAGATAAAATAAAGAAAAGATTAAGAAGAAAGGCTAAAATTAAGGCTAGAATTGTTTGAACTTCTGCTAGACCTAGATTAGCTGTATATAGAAGTAATGCATCAATATATGCTCAAATCATAGATGATGTAACTTGAAAGACATTATGTTCTTCTTCTGATTTAAAGATAAAAAAATGAACAAAATCTGAAAAGGCAAAGGAAGTATGAGTTGATTTAGCAAAAAAAGCTAAAGATTTAAAAATTACTGATGTTGTTTTTGATAGAGGTTGATTTATTTATCATTGAAGAGTAAAGGCTTTAGCTGATTCAGCTAGAGAGTGATGACTAAAATTTTAATTATATTTATTAAATATTTGTAATATGGCTTTTTCTGATAGAAAAGATAATAAATGATGAAAGTTTAAGAGACCTAAGAAAGAATTTAAGGAAGAACTTTTGGCAATAGATAGAGTAACTAGAGTTACTGCTTGAGGTAGACAACTTAGATTCAGAGTTGTTATGGTTGTTTGAGATTGAAAGTGAAGAGTTGCTTTATGAACATGAAAATCTTGAGAAGTAGTTGATGCTATTTCTAAAGCTGTAGCTGATGCTAAAAAAAGATTGACTAATGTAAAAATAGTTGCTTGAACAGTTCCTTATAATGTTGAAGCAAAATTTAAAGCAGCTAAAGTTATGGTACATCCTGCTTCTGACTGAACGTGAATTATTGCATGATGAGCTATAAGAAAAGTATTTATGGCAGCTTGATATAAAGATGTTTTAGCAAAAAGATATGGGTCAACTAACTTGATTAATAATGCTAAAGCAACAATAAAAGCTTTGACTTCTTTTAAAAACTAAAAATAAGAAAAAATGATTACTTTAAATAATATAAAGTCTAACCAAGGTTCTAGAAAAAAATCTAAAAGATTATGAAGATGAAATGGTTCAGGAAAATGAACTTATTGTTGAAGATGAATGAATGGTCAAAATTGTAGATCTGGTTGAGGTGTACCTCAATGGTTTGAATGAGGTCAAACTCCATTATTCAGGAGAATGCCTAAATTAAAATGATTTTCAAATGCAATGTTCAAAACTGAATATAGTGTTATAAATTTATCTGATATAGAAAAATTAGCAGAGAAATGAATTACAGAAATTAATAAACAGGTATTATTGGAAAATAGGGTTGTTAGAAAAAAAACTCTTTGAATTAAATTATTATGAAATTGAGAGCTAAAATCAAAAGTTGAAATTACTGTTGATAAGGCTTCTGAAACTGCTTCAAAAGCTATTTTAAAAGCTTGAGGAAAAATAGAAATTATTTAATTATATAAAAGCCTAAGCTAAATTTAAGTTTGGGTTTTTTCATTAAATATAATAGAGTATATTAATATTATTACAAAAATTATGTTAAAAAGTTTAAAATCTGTTTTTGAAATAAAAAGCTTAAGAAAAAAAATTATAGCAACACTTTTATTGGTTGTTGTATATAGATTTTTATCTGTAATACCTATTCCTGGTGTTAATACTGATGGCCTACAAGCTATTATGGAACAACAAGGTTGATTGGCTTTTTTTAGTGCTCTTATGTGAGGATGATTAGAAAGATTTTCCATTATTCTAATGTGACTTTCTCCATATATCAATGCCATGATTATACTTCAATTACTATGAGTAATAGTACCGAAGATATGAGATATGCAGAAAGAATGAGAAGCATGACAAAGAAAAATAACAAGAATGACAAGATGGTTAACTTTGCCACTAGCTTTTGTTCAGAGTTATTGAATGATAGTGCTTTTAAATACTCTTGCAGGATGATCTATAATAGATTCTAGTAATGTATCTGTTATGTTAATGGCTATGCTTATAGCTACAACTTGAACAATTTTCCTTATGTGGATTTGAGAAGTTATGACAGAGTATGGTATTGGTAATGGTATAAGTGTTATTATTACTGCTTGAGTTTTGGCTTGAGTACCAAGTGTTATAATGACTCATATTAATAATAACGATTATTCATTACTAGCTTTATTATTTTTCGCAACTTTAATAATTATTTATATAATCATTAAATTTACAGAATGAAATAGAAGAATCCCAATTATATATACGAGAACTTGAAGAGAAGAAAAGTCATATTTTCCAATTAGAATAAATCAAGCTGGTATGATACCAATAATATTTGCTGTATCACTTGTTACATTTCCTACAATATTATGACAAATACTTTATTCTAATATTTCTTCACAAAAAGCAGTTGAAACATTAACTATTGGTGAAAATATATGAAAATTTCTTACAGAGCATTTTAGTATGAGTAATCCGACTTGGTCTTTAATTATTATTTATTTTCTTTTGGTATTAGCATTTTCATTCTTTTATGTATCAATTACATTTAATACAGAAAATGTTTCTGAAAGCATACAAAAAAGGTGAGGTTATATACCATGAATTAGACCTTGAAGTGAAACTTCTAATTATTTATCAAAAGTTTCTGCTCATTTGAATCTATTTTGATGAAGTTTCTTAGCACTAATTGCTGTACTGCCATATATAATGTGAAAAATTATGTGAAAAAGTATTGATTTTATTATTTCTTGAGCATGACTTATAATTATAGTGTCGGTTGTTCTTGATATAATCAGAAAAGTAGATAGTGATAGAAAGATGTTTGACTATAGTAAATTTAAATAAAATTTTGACTTTTGGGTATTTTAGAATATGATACCCTGCAATAAAAATTTAGTAAATAATTATTAAAAAATGTTAGGTAAATTAAAAAAAAGAAAAAGATTAAGAGTACATTGATTTTTAAATAGAAGTTCTACTGTTTGAGGTAGAAATGTATTAAAAAACAGAAGAAGAAAAGGTAGACATAGTCTGACTGTTTCTTATCCAAAAAGATATCAAGAAGTTAATGGGAAAGCTAAAATGCATATTATTGCTTGATGAACAGCTAGAAAATCTCCTTTTGATTGAAAAGGTAATTATGTAAAAAGAAAATAAAAGTGATTTCAAAGTTAAATAGATTAAAGGAGAGAGAAGTTAAAAAGGTTTTGCAAAAATGAAAACCTTTTTTTTCTTATGGTATAGTTTTGAATAAAATCTTAAATAAAAGCTCTTATGATAAATTTGCTATAGTTATTTGATCAAAATCTGTTAGCAATAATGTTACTAGGAATTTTTTTAGAAGAAGGTTTTATACAAGAATTAGAGAGTTTATAAAACAAGATATTTCTAGCAAAAAAAGTAGTTATGTTTTTGTTGTAAAAAAGCAAATGAAACTTGATAAAAATGATAATAAAAGTATAAATACTTTTGATAAAGATTTAAATTTTTTAATTAATAAATTAAATATATGAAAACAAAAATACTAGATTTTATTATAATATTTTTATTAGTTTTTCTAGCAATGCAATTTTTTGCTTGAAATGATAAAAAAGAATTATCTGGGAAAGTATTAATTAGTTCAACAGATGATAATTATACTATTCCTGCCTCAGTTTGATTAAGTATAGCTAATGATAGCCCAGAAGCAATAAAACTTAATACTTGTGATAATATTACTATTACTTCATCTTGAGATAAAATTAATGTTTCTGATTCTATATGTAAGGATATTGAAGTTAAATCTTGAGATACTTATATAGTTGATTATGCTAGTGAATATGAAGAATTTAAAGTTGCATGAGATTATACCTTCAAAGTTAATCTTCCTTGAAAAGAGGAAGATATAATTTCACAGTTTAAAATAGAAAATAAATGAACATTTACTAAGTTGTTTACATCTCTTTTTTATGCTCCAATATATAATTTGATGGTTTTTCTTATATATTTATTTAATTGATCTTTAGGTTTAGCTATTTTAGCAATTACAATTATTTTGAGAATTATATTATTATATCCACAGCATAAAATGATGGTTTCTCAAAAGAAATTGCAAGCTATTCAACCAAAAATAAAGAAAATACAAGAAGAGAATAAAGGAAATCAACAGATAATTTGAGTCAAATTAATGGAACTATATAAAAAAGAAAAGGTTAATCCAATGTGATCTTGTGGTTTTATGTTGATACAAATGCCTATATTACTTGTTATATATAATATTATTCTTTGAATAACTGATTTATCTAACCATTATCATATATATGGTGCTTTAAAAAACTTTGATTTGTCAAAGGTTGATTATAATTTCTTGTGAATTGATTTACTTTGAACTTGATGAATAACAGGTATAATATTATGAGTATCTGTTGCTATTATACAATATATACAAGTTAAATTATCCTTGAAACTTAATAAAAAGGATAAAAAAGATTTGGTTTTAGAGAAGAAAAAGTGAGATACATGATATAGTCAATTTATGCCAGATCCTGATATGATAAATAAGTTTATGCTATATTGAATGCCTGGTATGGTTTGAGTATTTACCTATTCTCTATTAGCATGAGTATGAGTATATTGGTGAATTTCAACATTATTTATGATTTTCCAACAGTTATTTGTTAATAAAATTTTGAAAAAATAATTTAGTATTATATAATATAGCTTTTAATATTTTATTTAATTAATATATGAATATGAAAAAAATATTTAGTTTAATTCTTTTGGTTTCGGTTCTTTTTATTACTACATCATGTTTTAATAAAAAAGAAAGCGAAGAAAACAAAGCAGTTGCTCCTGATTATAGCATATCTACTTCAACATGAGGTTGATGAGGAACTCCAGTTCCTGAATGAGCAACAAGAAAATAATTACACAACTTTTCACATAATTGTAAAGCTAAAAATTAAAAAAGCTGTTAATAATCTTTGACAGCTTTTTTATTATAATATATGATATTTCCTGTAAGTGTTTAATTTATCTTTAATTATATAAAAAAATGAATACTAAAAGAATATTATTGTTAATTATAACATTTGTATTTACATCATGAATTGCTTCTTGAGATTATAGTGAAGTTGAGTGTTCTAGTGATCCTTCATTTGAAGCTTACTCTTGTAATCAATGTTTTAATTGATGAACAAAAGCTCAGTGAGATAATATTTGATTATTAAGTGATGATTGGGTTAATTCTACTTCTTCTTCTCAATTAATATATAAAGAAGAACAAGAAGATCCAGAAATGATAAACCTTGGATGATGAGATTCATCTTGGTCAGAAGTTAAATCATGAGAAACTTTTTGGGAATATACAAAAGAGTTAAATGATTTATATAGTGAAGATGACTGAGGATATATATTAGCTCCTGGTTCTAAAGTAACTTGGTTAAGTTCTAAATTAGATTCAGCATATAGTCTTGATAAAAATACAGCAGAAACTTGAAAAAATATTGGTATGCTTGTATATCCTATAGCTGTTCATAATGTTTTGTCTGATTGAGATGTAACAATAGATGCAGATATTCACAATGAATGTGTATTATTCAAATCTTGAGAATCAACAGGAACTGAAGTTAATACTACAATTAATAAAACTCCTAATAATCTTCCTAACACATGACCTGAACACATCTTACTAGTGTTACTATCACTTGTTATACCTGTTTTGATTATGAGAAGAAGAAAATAGTTATTAAAAAAGTTTATATAATTTGTCTAAATAGAAATAACGCCGTTATTTCTATTTTTTTTGGAAATTTTTTTGTTTATGTATGAAAAAATAAATTAGAAATATATAAAAAACTTAGTTTTGTCTTTTAAAATAACTATTTTTTAAAAAACTTCTTTAAAAAATAAAAAAAGAGGGACTTTTTTTGTTTTATAATTATTTATATGTTAAAATATAATAGTATTATAATATAATTTATAAAAAATATGATATCAACTATAAATGCATACAAACAATTGTTTAACTCAATGATTTTAAATAATTTTGGTATGGCAGATAGAAGAAGTGAAGGAGGAGATTCTTTTAATATGGATATTTCAGAGAAAATAAATAGATCTGACAATATTTCTGAATATTTAAACTCCAAGAATTTGGATTCTATTATTAAACTACTTAGAAGTGTAGATTGATGAAATAAACTTTCTACATTTTTCGATTGAAATAATGAGAATAATATTTTAACTTCCGAAGATCTTGAATGAAGTATAGAAAAAGATAAAGAGGCCGTTTTAAAATTATTAAGAGCTTTAAATATTGAAGAAGGATATTTAGAAAAAGGCTGATTTGAGATTTCTTATATTATTAAAAAATTAAGAGAAGAGGTTAAAAAAAATGAAAAAGAAACTTGAGAAAAGCTTAAAAAACATGGAGAAGTAGTCGATACTACTTCAGAAAGCGAAAAAAAAATAGAAAAAGAAGTTGGTTTAGATTTAAAGGAAGAGTGAACAAAAATAGAAGAAAAAAGAACAAAGGAAAAAGTAGGTAGAGGTACTAACTCATTTTTATGGCTTGATTTTCTTAGTCCAGATTCTGAAGTAAATACTTATTTAAAATATCCATGAATAAAAGAATTATTAAGAAATAATGATATTAATTCTTTAGACGCAAAAATAAAGAGACTTAATAGAAAACTTTCTGAATCTTGATTTGATTTTGAAGAAGAAAGTTTTAAAGATTATTTTATAACAGATAACTATTCAAAAGCTTTTAAAGAAGTTTTATGAGATACCTATAAAGCAGACTGATGATACCTTGACTCTCAAGAAGCATACTCTCTTTATTTTTCAATAAAAAACTATTTAGAAACTCAAAAAAAGGTTCCTAGTCTTAGTGTTGAAGAAAGAATGAAACTGATGTTTGATTTTGATAAGAATGGTAAGTTGCAAGTTCCGGTGAACGCTAATGTTTGAGAAGCTCAGGCCTACACTCTAACTTTTGAAAGTATTAATAGTAGGGAAGCAGATGCTCTTATACAAAATCTATGATTTTGAAATATAGAGGATTTAACAGAAAAGATGCAAAGTAATTTATTTGCAACTAGAGAAAGATTTCAAAATGCTTTGTTAAGTTCTATTGAATGATGATTCAATCCTTCACAGTTGGTTATTCCTTGAAAAATGGAAAAAATAACTAATAAGCTAGTTGAAAACAGAGAAGGATTAAGGTCTATAACTGATAATATAGTTGATAGATGGAGGACAGATTTCTTTTGAGTGGTTAATACAAAAAGAAGAAAAGATTGACAAAAAGAAATTACGACTCAAGAACAAGATACATTTACACAAAGGCTAAAAAATGCTTTATTGCAATCAGCAATTTGAATTAGTCATTTAGATAATAAAACAGCTTGATGAATTAATATTTCTTTTAGTGATTTAACTCCTGAGGCTTCTAAAAAGGTAGAAAAGTTCTTTTGAGATTTTTTGGATGTTATTAGTCCTGATGTAAGTATTTGATGATGATTAGGTTGAATTTGAGCTTCTTTAAATATGTGATTATTTGAAGAATTTACAAAAAAGTATGGCGTTAATGTTACAGCTTGATTGTATAATTTTGTAAATCCCTTTTTATCTACGGCATATACTCACCAAAGAGATATTTGAAAAATGGAAAGTATGTTTCAAGAGACTATAGATACAAAAATACAACCAACCATATATTTATGAGTAGCACCTTGATATTCTGCAGCATGAGTAGCCTTTTCTGAGGTAAATCAGAATACTTCTGCTTGAATAGAAAAAATGTCTATTGAAATGTTAAAGTATTTAAAAAAAGTTTGAAAAGATATTTTAGCTTGAAAAGAAAATATCTCTTCTTGAAAAGATCAAGATAAAAAAGCTTATATTGAAATGAAAAAAATGTTTGATATAAGAACTGAAAAAATGAAACTAGAAAAAAGACAAATATATATGGATATTTTTATGGAGTGATTTGCTAGAAATTATAGAAATTATTTATATAAAAATGCAGATAAATACGAAACAATAAGTGTTTGATTATGAGTTTTGATGTCATCTTGATTCTTACCTTTACCATATTTAACTCTTTGAGCTGAAATAAAAAATCAAGAATTTAGGAAAGTTAATAATGCAAAAACAGATAGAGAAGTAGAAGAAACTACATTTAGACAGCTAGAATTGGAAAATGTTTGAGCTAAAATAGAAAAAGAAGATGGGAAACAATTTCTTTCTATTCCTAAAAGTAGTATAAATATTATTTCTGATTCTACTTGAAAACTTCAAGTAAAAGTTGATTGAGAAAATATACTTGTTTGATGAGTTTCTATTGAAAGTTTAAAGTTTGTAGAACATATTTCTTATGACAAAAAAATTGTAACTTTGGTTTCGTGAGAGTGAAAAGTTGGTAAAAATTGAGAATATGTAAATAGTTGATATATAGAGTGAGAAGATTGATTAATAATAAAAGAAGTAGAAAAACTGTGAAATGATTTTGACGCTTTAAGAAAAAGATTAGAAAATGTAAAGGAAGGCTTTAATTATAAAACTCGTTATAATGCTAAAAAAGCTTTATTAAATCCTCAGGCTCCTTTAGAAGAGAGATGGGATGCTCTTATAAAATTAGCAGAACTTGGTGATAGAAAAAGAAAGGTGAATTATTGAGAAAATGGTCTTTGAATTGGTAATTTATGAAAAACAGATTTATTAAAAATAGTAAATAAAGTAAATGTTGAAGGAAATGACAAAAAAAAGGAATATGTTCTTTCTAGAGTATTAGCTTTTATGTCAAAAGCAAAAGACTTTGATTGAAAATCTCCATCAGAAATGGTTGAAAAAGAAAAAGTCTCTAGAAGAACAGGGGTTTTTGATGATATATGGGAAAAAGAACTGAAATTACTTAATTTTTCAGGAGAAAGAAATTCTTATTATGAGCTTTTAAAGTGATTAAAAAAACCTTATGTATTAAAAACTATAACAGATAAACCAGTTACTAACCCCTCTAATAAGTATGAAACTCCAAAAGCAATTGTTAATTGATTTGCTTTTGATGCAACTTCAACAATATATGATTCAAAGTGAAGTTCACATAAATGAATAAATTTTCTTAAATGAGATCTTGATATAATAGCAGATAAAAATGGTGACCCAATTAAATTAAAAATAGAAGATTCAGAAAAAATTAATAAATTAAAAGAATTAGCTAGAGAAAAAGGAATGAAAGATACTGATAATTTAGTTTTTTATTTTTACAAAGATCCTTATTGATTTGATGATAGAATTCTAATTTCTAGAGTTTGAGAAGAAATTAAAACAGTATGAGTTTCTTCAAGTTCAGATTCTTTCTCACAAGAAAACACAGTAGCAACTGCATGATTATTGTTTTGAGGTGATAGAAAGGAAGATGATACACCAGAGGACACACCAGAGGATAGTCCAGAGGACACACCAGAAGATAGTCCAGAGGACACACCAGAAGATAGTCCAGAGGACACACCAGAGGATAGTCCAGAGGACACACCAGAAGATAGTCCAGAGGACACACCAGAGGACACACCAGACACATTTCCAGAAAATACTCAGGAAGATACACCAGAGGACACACCAGAGGATAGTCCAGAGGACACACCAGACACATTTCCAGAAAATACTCAGGAAGATACACCAGAAAATACACCAGAAGATAGTCCAGAGGACACACCAGACACATTTCCAGAAAATACTCAGGAAGATACACCAGAAAATACACCAGAAGATAGTATAGAGGACACACCAGACACATTTCCAGAAAATACTCAGGAAGATACTAAAAATCCAGTGAATAATACTGAGGAGTAAATAGATAAAAATTCATCTGAAAATATCTGTTTTAGATGAATTTTTATCTTAAGTTATAAAAACACTAACTTAAAATAAATATATTTTAGAGTAAGATTATATAATTAATTTATTATATAGGTAAATAATATTAAATTAAAGCTTTATACAAAAAATGAAAGTTTACTATTTTTTAAACAATTTATCGCAAAAAAATTATAGTTATTTTTTAGATAAATTGAGTTTAATATCTAATATAGGTGATATAGATAATATTATAAAAAAATATAATTATAAAATTTGATTAAAAAATGAATGAACAATTCAAAATTCAAACTTTATAGAAGCTTTTATGTTTTTAAAATATTTTTTAAAATCTTGATATTGAAAAATATCAGATATTGAATGGGTAAGTAAAAAAAATTTCTTGATATATAATGATGATATATATGTTTATGAAAATAGAAATTGGTTTTTACTTGATTGTAAAGTAATATTTGCTACTTGTAGAGATGGCTGGCAAAGTCAATTTTTTATTTATTTGTATAATAAACAAAAGTACGATAAGAAAATAGTATTAATAAAACCAGATTATATAAAAGATTGGTTATATAGAGATAAATTATATTTTATTTCTAAGATTCAGAAATTTAGAAAAAAGTATATATGAGATATTGTTATACCTTTTATTATGGATAATAATAAAGAAGCAGTTTTGTCTATGCTTTTTTTTATAAAATATAGATTTTGAGATAAATTTGTTATAAAATCAAGTATTTGAATTATGTGACAATGAGTAAGGGCTTTAAAATATTCTTATTTAAAAGAAGATAATAATTCTTTGGTTGTACTTATTGATAAATTTTTTCCTAAAAAAGTGTATAATTATAATTGTCCTTATTTAATACCATACTATAATATAAAAAAAGAATTCAGAATTTATTATACTTATTGACTCAATAGCAAAATAAACATATATAGTGTTAAAAATAGAGTAAATATTATGGAATGAGATTTGTTTAAAAAAGCAGATATGACATATAATAATATAAAAACTATTTGGAATTATAATAAACTAGATGATTTTTATAAAAATGATAGTAAAGTTTATAATATTTCAAAAAAAATTATTAAATTATTGTGATTAGAAACAGGAGTTTTAGAACTTTGTGAATTAGAAAATTGAAAAATAAGGTTTTTAGAAGTTAATCCTTTATGATGAAGTCTTACATATCCTTGAGATGATGAGGAAAATATAAAAAACTTTTACCTAGACATCTGGAATAACCAGTTTGAAAAACTAAAATTTACATAAAAACTTGACATTAGCAAGAAAAATACTAACATATACTTTATGTATGTTTTAGTTTTGATTTATGTAAGAGTTATAAATATTATTTTTTTACTATGAACATATGAAAAAAACAAAACAAAAAGTTATATTGTTATCAATAATTTTCATTTTATTATTTTTATCTTGATGTTGAACATCTAGTAATTCTATTAAATCTGAAAATAATCCAAAAATAGAAAATAATAAAGTGGATAGTGTTAAAAAAGATGAAACTGAGAAAGAGCAAGAAGATAGTGCAGTTGTAAAAAATTTATATTTTAATAATGTTGATTATGAAGAACTTCCTTTACAAGAAGATGAGTAGAGTATTATTATTTTCAATAATACCATTATTACTCTTTTCTTATAATAATGCATTCTGAATAAATGTTATAAACAGCAATACTTATGAAAATGATTGTACTTGAGCAGATGTATTTTCTGATATTTATATAGCCTGATCTAGTACTAACATTTATCCTGTTGATAATATGAGATCACATGTTCTTTCTTTTGTAAGAAATACAGAAAGTGAGGTTCATATATGGGAAAATTCATCTTGAATTCTTAGTTCATGATGTTATAATCAAAATAATTGGTGAAGACTTAGTAATGTAGTCCCTTCTACTTATCAATGGGTATGAATAATAAAAAATTTTTGAAATGATTGTACTGTAAGTAAGGTTATGAAAACAAATAAATCATTGCCTAGTGTTCAATTTGTATATAAAGTAGCCTATAAAGAAGAAATTTGATTTTTAGCTTGAACAAGTAGTTATTTTTATTATCCAAGTAATTATAATAGTTCAACTAATACTTGGGGGCTATCTTCTACTCCATCATATTTATCTAATCAAACAAAAAGAAAATGGTGACCTATTAAAATTCATGCTAATGAATGTCACAAATTTAACTTTAGATGGTGTTGAGATGGTGTTTTAGATTCTTCAGATTGAGAAATGTGTGATCCAAATGATCCATCAAAAACTTGATGGGGTTCATGAGGATGTAATCCAGTTTGTAGACCAGTAGAAGCTCCTACATGTGACAATTTGATTGTTAATCCTAATTCTTGAGAAGTTCCATTAAATAGTGATGTAGTATGCTCTTGAACAAATGCTGATTATTATAATATAGATTGTTGAAATTGAACTACTTTGAATTGACAATAAATAATAAAACTTGAAGTTATAAATTTGGTAATGCTTGAACCTATACAGCAAGATGTTATGTAAACTGAAATATAACAAGCCAGTCTTGTAAGAAGACAGTAACAGTAACAGTAGCGCCATATTGTTGAGATGGGAAGAAAAACGGATGAGAACAGTGTGATTATAAAGATCCAAATAAAGTATGATTTTGAGACTGATGATGTAATACTAGTTGTAAACCAATAGTTTTACCATCAAAGTGTGACAATTTATCAGCTAATCCAAATAGCTGAGTAGCACCATTGACTTCATCATTTTCATGTAATTGAACAAAAGCATCAAACTATAAAATAGAGATAAAGAATAATTCATGAAATGTAATAAAGACAATAAATAACAAAACTTGAAGTTATAAATTTAATAATGGTTGAACATATACAGCAAGATGTTATGTAAACTGAAATATAACAAGCCAGTCTTGTAAGAAGACAGTAACAGTATGAGATTGAGATACTTTGCCTTGATTTGAAACAGTTTCTTGTAATAGTTTAACTGCAACACCTTCTTCTTGAAAGGCTCCTCTTGATTCATCAGTTGTTTGTTCTTGAACTAATGTTAGTAAATTTAAAATAGATTGTTGAAATTGAAATCAATACACAAAACTTTGAACTTGAACTTGAGCTGAAAGTTTTTCTCAAGTTTGTAAATATGGTTCTGCTTGAACTTATACTCCTAAATGTTATGTGGATGATACAATAACTAATGCAGGTTGTCAAAAAACAGTTACTGTTGAAAATCCTTCAGTATCTACATGTGATCAAATATTTGAGGATAATTTCTTAAGATATGAACAGTCATATAATTTTTATGATACTTATAATAATGTTGTAAATCAAGATGTATATTTAACTAAATATTTTATTGATTATGTAAATCCTGAATATTTAGATAAATGATGAAATTTTGATTGGACTCCAGAAATTTTGTTTTCTTGATATAAAGTTCCTGCGAATAAGAGCATGAAATTTATAAAAACTTGATTGCCTAATTGGAAAGTAAAAAAACATCCTTTAATTAGAACAACAGCAAAAGAAAATGATTTTGACTTTATGATAAAATATATAGTTGATTATGATTTTTCTAATAATTACCCTGATGCAAGTGATGATCTTAGTCATTCAGAGTGTCAATATTTTAGTGTAACTTGGTGTTGAGATGGTGTTTTAGATAGTGCTTATGAAACTTGTGATTTCAATGACCCAACTAAAGCTTGATGGTGAAATGATTGATGTGATAATTCATGTCAACCAAAAAATATTTCTCCACAATCAACTTGTGATAACTTAACTGTTTCTCCAAATTCTTGAAATAGACCTCTTAATGTTACAGCTACTTGTAGTTGAACAAATGCTTCTAAATATAAAATAACTTGCGGTAACTGAGCAATTTTGAATTCTTCAACTTGACAATGTACTTATCCTTCATCTTGAACTTATGAAGTTTCTTGTACGGTTAATGATAGTATCACAAGTTCATCTTGTAAAAAAACAGTTACAGTTAATCCTGTTACACCAGTTCCAAGTGTTAATATTGATAAAAGAGATGCTAATTTCTTAGATATTGATTGAAATATATGAAATGATACTCAAAAAGTTAATTCAGGTCAAAAAGCTGTATTTAAAATTAGAGTAACTAATTATTCTGATGAAGACTTAAAAGATTTTGTGCTAACTGATGCAGTTGAGCAAAATTGTGCTTGAGCAGTAACTATGCCATCTACTATTCCTTCAACATTTTCAAATTTTGTTATTTGATGAGTATGAAATCATACAGATTCTTATTTAGAAAAATGAGAGTATTTTGAATATACTTGTGAAAAGTTAAATACTACTTCAAATTATACAAATGTTGCTAGAGTTGATGCTAAATGAAAAAACAGCAATATACCTGTTAATGATTCTGACGACACAAAGGTAATTTTAGTAGAAACAAATACTCCATGAACTTGTGATTCTATGACAATTACTCCTAGTGCTTGAGATGCTCCATTAAATTCTAATGTAGTTTGTTCTTGAACAAATGTTTCAGCATTTAGAATAGATTGTGGTAATTGACAATTATTTACATCTCCTTGAAATAATTCTTGAGTAGAAACTTTTTCAAAGGTATGTAATTATGGTTCAGCTAATGTTTATACTCCTAGATGTTATGTTGATAATGTAACTAATAATAATTGTAAAAAAACGGTTACAGTTAATTCTGTTACACCAGTTCCAAGTATTAGTATTGATAAAAGAGATGCTAACTTGGCAGATATTGATTGAAATATATGAAATGATACTCAAAAAGTTAATTCAGGTCAAAAAGCTGTATTTAGAATAAAAGTAACAAATAGTTGAGTTGAAGATTTAAATCAAATAGTTTTGCTTGATGCTATAGCTCCAGCTTGTGCATGAACGGTTAATTTGCCTTCTGTATATCCTTCATCTTGGGGAAGTTTCTTGATATCATGAAATTGAGATCATTCTAATTCTTATTTAGAACCAGGAGAATATTTCTCATATGTTTGTGAAAAACCTAATACAACTTTTGATTATACAAATATTGCGACTGTAAATGCTAAATGAAGAAATAGTAATATTTCGGTTACTTCAACAGATAATACAGAAGTATTAGTAAATAATGTAGTTACTTCTTCATGTAATAATTTATCAGCCTCTCCATTGAATTGAACAAATTCTCTTAATTCAACAGTTGTTTGTGAGTGAACAAAAGTTAGTAAGTTTAAAATAGATTGTTGAAATGGACAAGTTTTCTCGCAAGCTTGAAGTAATTCTTGAGTAGAAACATTTACAAAAGTATGTAACTATTCTTGAATTTGAAGTTATACTCCAAAATGTATTATTAATGACACCATTACAAATTTAAGTTGTGAAGAAGTAGTTAGTGTTAGTTCAAGTGGTGGTTGATGAACTTGACCAAAATGTAAAAAAATAGAAGTAGGAACTAAAACTTCAACTTCAACTTGATTGACTACTCCTGTAACTTGTGTTTGAAATAGTAAAGCAAAATCATTTAAACTAGATTGTTGAAATTGAGATATTCTTTTTGGTAGTCCAGATTCTAATTATAAATATACTTGAGTTTGTAATTATAAATCACTTTCAAAAGATTTATTTAAACCGGAATGTTATGTTTCAGGTGTTTCGAATAACACAGATCCAAGTTACTCTTGATGGAAAACTAGTTTTTCTTGTAAAACTAAAGTAACTTTATGATGAAATAGTTATTGTTGAGACTGAGTTGTACAAAGACCAAATAGTAATTGAGAATATGAAGAATGTGAAAGATCTTTAGATTCTAGCTGAAATATTTGAAGTTTTCCTTCTTTTTGTTCAAGCTCTTGTAAAATACAATGAGGATGATGATGAGGAGGTGGATGAGGTTGAGGTTGATGAAATCCAACTACAGAACCTTGAGTTATAACTATACCAAATGAATGAGAAATTGTGTTTGAGCCTTGAGAAAAAATTATTATATGAGATTGAATGAATCCTTTTAAAGCAATATTTCAAAAACCATATGTTTTAAATAACTCAAGTTATGATTTGTATTTTGATAAATTGTGTGTTGTTAAAAAATCTTGAAATACTTTGAATTGAAATAATAAATATTGTAAAACTTTAACATCAATATTATATCCTTGAATGTCAGTTGAATTCTCTAGTTATCCAAATTATGTTTGAGATATAACTAACCTTTCAAGTAATGAAAGTTATTGAGATAACTTGTTAGTTATAACTATACAAGATGACTGAGTATTATATGATGATGCATTCTTTGCTGCTAAATTTAATATAAGAGTTTCTAAGCCTTCAATTGTAACAACTTGATGAGGAACTAGTTATATTGGTGATACTTCTAATGTCTCTAATGTTTCAAATGTTGCTCAGTGATATGTGGATGATGTATATGTAAATCAGAATAGAAATTTTGTTTGAGCATGAGTTTCTAGTTGATCAATATCAAGTTACTCATCTGATGTTACAGATACTACAAGTGTTAATCAAATTAGTAATGATTTAAATGGTTTTGATTATAACTCTTGAGCAGTAGTTTGAAGTCCTACTTCTGATAAAACTTCTGATTATAATGAATTTACCAGTTATAATTGAATTGATAATGTTTATATAGTTAGGGATAAAAGTTTTGAAGTTAATTCAGATTTATTTAGTAGCCTTGCTTGATCTAGAACATATATAGTTGAAAATTGAGATTTGATTATAAATACTGATATATCTTATTCTTGAAATATTGCTTTTATTGTAAAATGATGAAATATCTTAATTGATAAAGATGTTGAAAATATGTCTTGAACATATGTAACAATAAAATCATGAACATTTTGATGAAAAATTTTGTGAAAATGATGAGATACTTCAAAAGTATTACATGTTGATGGTTCATTATATTGAAATACAAATGACTTAATTTCTAAAAGAAAGTATATTAGAGATAATTCATCTTGACAAATAAATGTTTGAACAATTGTTAGTTTTGGTTCGTCATTATTTAGAAAACCAGCTCCACTTGTATGAGAATTCGTTGAAGAATACTTAAAACAAGCAAGAATTGCTCAATAATGTTTGTTTTAGATTACAAAAATAAAGTCCTAATTTTTTAGGACTTTATTTTTTGCAAAAAGACTTTATTATTATTATAATAAAACAAGCTAATAGATAGGTATATTTTTATTAAAATAATATAATGAATCATTAGAAGTAGCTTGGAAATATAGAAATTATTTGATTAATATAAGATAAAAAATGGAAAAATGACATATTTATTTTATTATGTGACCTTCTGGTTCTTGAAAAGGAACTCTTAGAAAAAATTTAGAAAATGAAAACTTAGAAAATATTAAATTTTTAAAATCATATGTTTCTAGGCCTATGAGACCTTGAGAAAAAGATGGAGATATTTATAATTTTATAAGTAAAGAGGATTTTTTAAAGTGAATTGAGGCTTGAGAGTTTTTGGAGTATGCTTTAGTTCATAAAAAACATTATTATTGAACTAAATATGATGATATTATAACAAATTGAATAAATAAATGAAGAAAAGTTATAAAAGAATTAGATATCAATGGTTTGTTAAAATTAAAAAAACAAAGACCAGAGTTATCTAATGATTATACTTCAATTTTTCTTAATTTACCATTAGATAAATTAAGAGAGAGAATTTATTCTAGATGACATGATATGTCAGAAAGTGAATTTCAAAATAGGTTAGATAGTGCCAAAAATGAATATTTATACGCATTAGATTATTGCGACTTTATAGTTAATGCAAATCAAACTCCACAAGAGGTTTTAGAAGAAGTTAAAAAAATAATTTTTTAACTTCTTAAAAATCTAAAAAGATTTATATTAAATTTTTTTAGATTTTTTCTTTTTTTGTTTATATCTTAGAGCTTTCCTTAGTTTTTTATCAAACTTATATAAAGCTTTTTTTATTTTCTGATTTTTAACTTTTTTTTCTATTGTTTTGTCATCTATTATATGTCTTACTTCTCTTTTAAATCTATATAAAATATGAGCTGATTCTTCTTCTAAACTTTCTTTATTTTTTTTAAAGTATCTATCAAAACGATTTCATGGTTTTTTTTCTACCATTTTATAAAGTTATTAATAAATTAAATAAATTTTAATAATCAAAAATTTATATATAAAATATATAATAAAAATATTAAAAGTCAAATAAATACAAATGACATTATTTTTTGTTTATATCTTAGTTTTTTTCTTAGTCTGTTATCGTATTTATTTAAAATCTCTTTTATTTTCTCATATTTTATATCTTGTTCTATTGTTTTATCATCTTCTATATTCTTTATTTCTTCTTTAAGCCCATATGAAATATGGGCTGCTTCTTTTTCTAGTCTTTCTTTATTTTTATAAAAACGTTCTCATATTTCTTTGTTTCCTTCAAAGAATTTATCAAAACGATCTTGTGTTTCTTTACGTTTTTTTAATAATTTATCAATTCTTTTTTCTATCATTTTATTAAGGTTAGTTAATTATTTACATATATTTTACTCATTTTTTATCTATTTAAAAGTATTTCTTCTTGAATTTTAGCACACATTTTTCCCCTTTAATCCAAATAATTATTATTATAATAACATAAACACTATTAGGAGTCAAGTAAAATAAATAACATCCTTTAATTTAGTAAAGGATGTTATTTTTGAAAATAAGATTATTTTTGGAATTAGTATTTATTTCTAAGCTTTTTCTTCGTTTTTATCTTTTTCGCTTTTCATAATAGGAAATAATACTACATCTCTTAAGTTTTCTTGTTCAGTTAGTAATGACACTATTCTATCTATTCACATTCACCATCATGATTGACAAGGCATTCAATATTCCATAGCTAGTACGAAATCATCATCTCAGGAAGTTGCTTCCTCATCTCATTTTTCTATGGCTCAATTTTGTTCATCAAATTTTTCTTGTTGAACTTTTGGATCAACTAACTCAGAGTATGCTTTTAATACTTCCCAACCATTTATAACTAATTGAAATTGTTCTACTATATTTGGATTTTTATCGCTTTCTCTAGCTAAAGGTTGCATTGTTTTAGGATAATTATAAACAAATGCTGGTCATAAAATTCAAGGTCTCAATACTTTTTTGTATAAATAATCTATCATTGTAGCAGTTGCTTGTTTATCTATTCATTCCCAATTATATCAAGCTTTTTTAATATCTTCTCTTAGTTTTTCTTCATCATCAACTGTATAAGTTTCAATATCTATTCATGATTTTTCTTTTACTCAAGCAATATAATCTATTTTCTCAAACTTTTTTGAAAAATCCACAATTTTTTCAACTCATTGTTTATCTTTTATTTTAATTTGTCTACTAAGTCACATTTCATCAAAAATATAGTTAAACATTTCTTGTGTAAATTTCATATTATCTTCAAAATTCCACCAAGCAGCATAATGTTCTATCATAGTAAACTCTTGCAAGTGAGAAGGATCACTTCATTCATTTCTAAAATCTTTAGCAAATTCTACAACTCTTTCAAATCTACCTACTGTAGCTTTTTTTAAAGCAGTTTCAGGGGAAATTCTTAAAAAATAATCTTCATCAAAATCGTTATGATGAGTTATAAAAGGTTTGGCTGCAGCTCAAGAGGCAGCATTTCATAGCACAGAAGTCTCTATTTCTATAAAATTATGCTTATCATAAAATTTTCTAAGAGTTTTTATAAAATTTGATCTAAATAAAAATCTATCATAACTATCTTGATTCATTATTAAATCTAAATATCTTTGTCTGTAAAGAGTTTCTTTATCTTGAATTCAGTGGAATTTTTCAGGAAGAGGTCTTACTGCTTTAGAAAGAATTTGGAATTCTTTTACAAAAAGAGTAAGTTCAGAGTGTTTTGTTAGAAATAAGTCTCAAATAACTCAAATATAATCTCATACTTGACAGAACTTTTCAGCTATTTTGTGAGCAGTTTTTTCTTCTCATCAAATTTTTATAGAATTTACTAATTCTTTTCAAGTATTAAAAGTTACTTTATCTCTTTGAAAACAAAGTTGAATCTCAGAAGAGAAATCCATTATTTTTGAAAATACAAGCTTTCCCATACTTCTATGAAGCATAAGTCTACCAGCAGTTTTAAATTCTCAAAAAGCTCAGTTTTCCATTAAATCTTTAGCATCTTTTAGTTTATCTTGTTTTTTAATTAAGTCTGCTATATCAGTTTTTCAAGTAAACTTATTAGCATAGCAAATAACTCATGCTTTCTTTAAATCAGCTATTTTTTTCTGCCTATCTATACTTTCTTTAGAATATTCCATTTTTATTTTCTTATTTTTTAAATTCAGTCTATTTATACTTATAAAAGCTTATAAATCAAGAAAAACCAAATATTTTAATTATTTCTTTTTTTTAAAAGACTTGTAACACAAAGATGTAGTTTGTCAATTCTTTTATTTTTATTAATAGAATATAATATGCTAAAATATTATAGAATATATTTAAAGATAAAAATAAATGAGAAAGATATTTTTTTCAATAGTCTGATTGTTTTTCTTTTTTAATGTTGCTGATGCAGCATTAGTAAACAATTCTAATAAATATTATCAACATCAATTAAAAGATCCAGTTGATGATTGATGAGGTTTTTTTGATTTTGATTGGTTATGAGCTTTTGAGAAAATTTTTATTTACATATTAGAAGTTTCTATTTTAATACTTTTAATTATTTTTTTTGTAAAGTTAGTAAGACTTTTATTTGAAATATATTACAGTAAGAATTTGGTTTATTTAAAAATTACTTTGCCTAGAGCGGACTCTAAGTTGGATAAGGAAAAAGAAACTAAAAAAGACTTTAAAGAAAAAACAGGAATGATGTGAATATTTTATAAATCTATTCATAAACTTAATGAGGCATGATTAAAAGATACAATATTAGATTGATTGTTTAAACATTCTAAAGTAAGTTTAGAATTGATCTATGATAAGTGAGAGGTTTGATTTATTATTGTTACATTTAAAAATTATGTAAATTTGGTATCACAACATATTACTTCAACATATACTGATGCTGAGGTAAGAATAATTGATAAAAAAGCAGAGTATATAAATATTAAGAGAAAGTGATATTTTCTAAGATGTGCTTCTATATGAAAAGAAAATGATGATGTTTTTCCTATAAAAACTTATAAGTATTTGGAAGATGATCCTTTAAATACACTTACAAATGTATTTTGATGACTTTGAAAAGATGATGTAGCTATTTTCCAATTTATAATAAAACCTCAAAGTTCTAAATGGAATGTAAAAGCAAAAAAGGCAGCTTCATTAGTATCAAAGTGAAATTATAAAAGAAAGAAAAAATTAAAATGATTAGATATACTTTGGAACCCAATAGTTGCTCTTATATCATGACCAGATGATATGGTTAATTCTTGAACTAATGCTCCCTGAGCAACAGAGTGAGATGCTTATAAAATATTTAATCAAGCAGAAACAGAGAGTCAGAAAGTTATGTGAGAATCTGCTGCTCAACCTGCATTTAAGTGAAGTATTAGAATATTAGTAGCTAGTAAAAATGAAGTTAAAGCTTCTAGTTGATTAAAATCTATAGTTGCAGCTACTTCTATTTTTACAGATGAATATAATAATAGTTTAGATAATCCACAAGTTTTGGAAGATGCTTTTAAGTTTATTATAACTCCATTTAGGTATTTTGCTTTTTATTATAAATTAGTTTGATTTTTTCAAAATAAGTCAATTTATTCAACTGATGAGATAGCAACTATTTATCATTTTCCAGATATAAATTACAATAAATCTCCAATAATAACTTGGTTAGAGTATAAAAAATTACCAGTCCCTCATAATTTGAAGTTTCCTTCAGAACCAACTATAATAGAAGAGAAAGTAAAGACTTGAGTTGACAAGGAATGAAAACCAATTTATGAAATAAAAAAAGTTCATAGACATTTATGAGGTTTTCCTGTTTATAAAGATTGAGTTTTAATGTGATGGAATGAATATAGAAATAAAAAAACACCTGTTTATTTTAACAGAAAAGATAGAGGTAGACATCATTATGTTATTTGAAAATCATGAGGTTGAAAATCAGTTTTTATTTGATATTTAGCTAGGCAAGATTTACGGAATTGAGATTGAATATGTGTGATTGATCCACATGGTGATTTGGTTGAAGATGTTTTAAGTTTTGCACCAAAAGCTAGAGCAAAAGATATAATTATTTTTGACCCTGCTGATGATGAAAGACCTATGGGACTTAATATGTTGGAAGTAATTAGTAAAGATCCGGACATGAGAAAAAGAGAAATGGATAGAGCTGCTATGGATGCAACAGAAATATTTATAAAAATATTTTGAGATGAGATTTTCTGACCAAGAATACAACATTATTTTAGAAATTGATGTTTAACATTAATGGAAGATGAAGAAGATGGAGGTACACTTATAGATGTTCCTAGACTTTTTGTTGATGATGCTTTTATGAAGTATAAAACTTCCAAAGTTAAAAATCCAGTTGTTAAATCTTTTTGGGATCATGAATATGCTAATACTTGAGATAGAGAGAAACAAGAAATGATACCTTATTTTAGTTCAAAGTTTTGACCATTTATTACAAATACTACAATTAGAAATATTATATGACAACCAAAATCAGCTTTCAATATTAGAGATATAATGGATAATAAAAAAGTTTTGCTTGTTAATTTATCGAAAGGTAAAATATGAGCACTTAATGCCCAGCTTTTATGATTAATATTTGTTTCAAAAGTGAATATGGCGGCTATGAGTAGGGCAGATATGCCAGAGTCTGAAAGAAAAGATTTTTATATGTATGTTGATGAGTTCCAAAACTTTGCCACAGAAACATTTTGAGAGATATTATCTGAGGCTAGGAAATATCATTTAGCTCTTATTATGGCTCATCAATTTATTGCTCAAATATGATGACAATGAAAAGAATGAAAACCTACGATTAAAGATGCTGTATTTGGTAATGCTTGAACAATAATGAGTTTTAAGGTTTGAGCTGAAGATGCTGAATATATGGAAAAAGAATATTCTCCACTTCTTTCTCAACAGGATATTATTTGAATAGCTAATTATACAACTTATTGTAAATTGAATATTGACAATGCAACTACTCGTCCTTTTGATTTTAAAACTATTTGGGATAATAAGTATAAAAATGAGAAAGTATCAGCTATTATAAAAGAATATTCAAGAAAAAAATATTGAAGAAAGAAAAAATATGTTGATATGGAAATAGAAGCTAGACTTTGAATAATGCCAGATTAATAAATTAATTATAAAATTATGAAAATATACATAAAAATAATATTTACTTTGATAACTTTAGTAGGAATTTTTATAACTATTCCTTCTTTATCAGCATCTTCTAATAATCTAGAAAAGAATCCTAAAAGTGTATGAACTCATACAAATGATATTTTGGATTCATTTAAAGAATCAAGTGACGATTTATTGGATATTTGATCTCAATGATGAGAAATATGAATATATAACTTCTTAATTAGGATAGCTAGAGATTTAAAAAACTTTTTTTATATTATAGCTACAGTATACTTTCTTATACTAGTATTTAAACTTATTTCAAGTGGTAAATCAGAAGAAGAATTATGAAACTTTAAAAAATGAATTATTTGGATAAGTCTTTGAATTGTTATTATGCAGATTTCTTATTCTTTTGTTAAGTTGTTATTTGATAAATGAGTAAACCAGAATCTTGCCGATAGGCTTGTAAAAAATATGATAGAACCAATTATTTGAATATTAGAAGCATGAGCAAGTTTCTTCTTTATTGCTATGGCAATATATTCCTTTTATAGATTAATTACAGCTGCTTGAAATGAAGAATCAGTGAAATCATGAAAAATGACTATTTTTTATTCAATAATTTGATATATTGTTGTTAAACTTTCAAAAACATTAGTTGAGGTTGTATATTGAAAGTTAAATTGTCCTAGCAATCCTTTTGACCCATCAGAATGTATTAGAGTACCTAAAGTCGAATGATTTTCTTGAATTGTAACTAATATAATTAATTGGGCTAATTGATTTATTTGAATAGTTACTATTCTTATGATTATATATGCATGATACAATCTTTTGTTTTCTTGATGAGATGAAGAAATGGTTAAAAAAGCTAAATTTACAATTTTATATATTGCTATTGGTTTATTTTTACTAGTTACCAATTACATGATATTAATCTTTTTCCTTGATCCTATTAATCCTATTTAATATAAAAAAATTATGAAAAATTTTGTTAAAATTACTTTAATTATAGTTTTATTTTTGTTCTCTGTTAATTGATTTGCAAAATGAACTGATATGACTTTTTTTAATGATGTTGGGAATGTTTCTATTAAAGATAATTGAACTACAAATGTAGTAGAATCATTTGAAAATGTAGCAACTTCTCTACTAACTACTATTAAGTATATTTTAATGTGAGTTTTTGTCTTGTATATGGTTTATAATTGAGTAATGATGATTATATCTCAATGAAGTGATGAAGAACAGTTAAGTAAATCTAAAAGACAGATTTGGTATTCAGTAGTTGCTTTGCTATTTATAAATATTCCAGGTACTTTATATGATAGTTTCAATACATGAGAGTTAGTTTGAAATTCATCAATATGAGGTTCTTGGAAAGATAAGGGTAGTTCTAATATATTTTTTGACTTTAGTACTTTTGAAAATACTCTTGAGGGACAAGTTATATGATTTATGAAAGTTATTATATTTGGGTTAGCTATATTTTTTATAATGCTTTCTTGAATAAAGTTGCTTACTTCAAGGTGAAGAGAAGATGTTGTAAAAGAATCTAAAATTAAAATTATTTATTCTTTATTTGCTCTTATATTTGTTTGATTAATTCATGCTTGGCAGAACTTTATTTTTACTTGAGATTTAGACGATTGAACTTCGTTGTTTAAAGATATGGCAAATTTAGCACTTTATTTAGCAGTTCCTATTGCAGTATTTTTTCTTACAATGGCAGCTTACTATTATATAACATCTGCTTGAGATGAAGATAAAATTAAAAAAGCAAAAAATATTGTAATAAATATTGTAATAGCTACAATTATACTGTTAGCCTCTTATACATTTTTGCTTGATTTAGCAAAACTTTCTTTTTAATTTAATTATTACAAGAATTTTTATGAAAATAGTTTTGAAAATATTTGTTATACTTTTTCTTTTTTTACCTGCATTTTTTACATTGAATGTTAATGCTGGAACTTGAAAGGTAAAAGTTATTACTTCAGAGATAATTCCATGAGCTGATTGTAAAGAACTAAAAGTGGAGAAAAAAGTTTGAGACAAATCTAATAAAGTTATCCCAAGAAGGTATAAATGTGAGGTTGATAAATGACTTTGACCTGTTACAGAGATAATTTGAAATATTATAAAGTATTTTACTTTTATTGCATGATTATGATGAGTACTTTTTATAGTACTTAATGGTATTATGTATAGTATGTGATGAGTGGATCAATCTATGAAAGATGATGCAAAAAAAAGAATTACAGCAACTATTTTAGGTTTAGTTTTACTATTAGTATCTTGAATAATACTTAAGTTAGTTGCACCTTGGGTATATCAATAAATAAAAAAAGTTTTACAAAATTTAATATTATTTTAATATAGTATTAAATTTTTTATTTATTGATATTTTTATTTATGTATGATTTAATAATAGTTTGAACTTGAAGTGCTTGATTGCCAGCTTGAATGTATGCAAGTAGGTATAAAATAAAAAATCTTATAATCTGAGGACAACCATGATGAGCTTTAGCCACAAGTCATAAGGTTGAAAATTATCCTTGATTTATTTCGGCTTCATGAAAAGAAATTATGAATAATTTTAAAAAGCACTCTGAAAAATCTTGAAGTGAGATTTTGCAAGATATGGTTTCAAAAGTAGATAAACACGAAGACCATTTCCATGTAATTACTTCATCTGGAAAAGAATTCAAATCAAAGTTTGTAATATTGGCTACAGGGAATAAATACAGACATTTATGATTTGAATGAGAAGAAGAATTTCTGTGAAAGTGAGTTAGTTATTGTGCAACTTGTGATTGAATGTTTTTTAAAGATAGGAATGTTGTAATAGTTTGATGATGAAATACTGCTTTGACAGAGGCTCTTTATTTATCTGATATATGCAAAAAAGTTTATTTAGTTCATAGAAGAGATACTTTTAGAGCTGAAAATATTTGGGTTGATCAAGTTAAAAATAGGGATAATATTGAATTAGTTTTGAAAGAAGAGGTAGCAAAAGTAGATGGAAAGATGTTTATGGAAACTGTAACTTTAAAATCATGAAAAGTTTTAAATGCTGACTGAATATTTGTAGCTATTGGTTCTGATCCTGATACAAAAATAGTAGATAGTTTAAATCCTTTAAAAGATACTGATTGATGTTTAATTGTAGATAAAAGACAAGAAACTTCTGTAAAGTGACTTTATGCAGCAGGTGATGTTACTACTAACAGTAATAAGTTTAAGCAAACAATTATGAGTGCTGCCGAGTGATGTTTAGCTGCTAATAGCATACATGAAGATTTGCTTAAGGGGTAAATTAGAGACTTTTTTGGAATTTTATAGGATCAAAGTTTGAGATAGAAGAATATCTATTACAAAATTTATTTATGAAAATTTCTTCTATAAAACTTTCTCAATACATATTAACTTCTTTTATTGTTCATATTGCTCAAATTTTGTTAATTCTTTTTATCGATTCTATATATTCATTTAATTCTTGACTTTCTGTAGGTAGGTCGTTTACTCATTTCTCTTTTAGCTCTTTTTCTATTGATTTTATTATTTTTGATAAAAATAACTTTATTTCATTTTCATTTAGATAATCTCAATCATTGATTTGTAGTCATATACTTGATATAACTCAAAATATTTGAGGTATAAATTTTTGTATCTTTCAAAGGTTTGTTTTTTCAAGTATGTCTCTTGTTTTTACTAAATTTTCTTTAGCTTGTTCGTTATTTTCAATTAAGCTTTTTTCTTCTTTCGTTATTTTTATTGTTTTTCATTTGTAAATAAAAGAATATCAATCTCAGCTTTTTAGGTATTCTGTTTTTTGTTCTAATGATTGATTTTTAGTTTCACTTTGATTTTCTTCTTTTGGATTTTTACCTTTTTTTTCTTCATTTTTCTTTTTTTCCTCTTCTTCAAATTTTTTAATTGCATTATCAAGGTTTTTATTTGATTCTCTTAATTTTTCAAGTATTTCTTTGTTTGTTTTATTTCCTTCTTTCAATCTTATAATTTTTGCGTGATCTTTGACTGTTGTATTATTTGCAATAGTTAATGCTCTGTTAATTTTTTTTCTTTTTCTTACTAATGAATTTCTTTTACTTTCTAGTTCTTTTTTTTCTTTATCGCTAAGTCAATCTTTTGATGATTTCTCATCAATTTGTTTAATAGAGGTAGCTACTATTAGATCTGTATGTTTTAAAAGTTGTGGTACTATCTGAACAGAGTCTTCTGCACTTAAAGTAGTAATTTGTGGTATTTTGTTTTCTCATTCAGGGAGTTTTTTGTTTTTTTCTTGGATTTCTTTATTTCTTTGGGCTATTTCATTTTTATTAAAATCATCTATTATTTTATATAACTCAAAAGTACAAGGTTCATTTGTGGCACTTCTTTCAAGTTTTTCAAATAATTTCTTAGCTAAATCTTTATGTCATTTTAATTTTTCTCTTAATTGTTCTATTAAAGAAGCTTTACTTTTATTTATTTCAAAATTATTAATTGCTATAACTATTTTTGTAACTCAATCACTTCAACATTCATTTTCTGGTAGTTGCTTTTTGAAATTTTTTAGAGTAAGTTCATTTACTTTTCAGTTTCTTATTTTTGAGCATATATTTTCTAAATTTTTATTTGGAATACAATTAATTCTATTTTCATATTTACCTTTGTTATTTTCATGTAATAATGCTTCAGGGTTTAATATTTCTTCTATTATATTTTCAAATCAATTTTTTCTAAGTATATCTTTAGTAGTAGTATTTTCTTTTGAAGTCCATAACTCTATTAGTTCCTTCATATTCTTGTTTCAGACTTTTTTTATTAATGTATCAATATCAAATAATCATTTACTTTTTAGATATATTAAGTAATTTGCAAATTCTCTTGAATTAAGAGTTGAGTCATTTTCTTTAGGTCAAACAAGACTGAAATTAGGGTTAAGAAGTTTTGATTCGAAATCAGTGATTTTAGATAAATAGTTTCATTTTTTTTTGTTAAATCATTGAATATAAGTGTCATTATGTTCTGAATCACTTCATAAAACTTCTTTTATAAGAATGCTTTGTCCTGTATATTTTGTTTTATTTGCTAAATAGTTATTTGTATTAATGCTATAAGTAATTTCTAGACGTTCTAAATTAGACATATCAATTATAGACTTTTTTTCTTTTTCTATTTCCCTTCTAATATCAATATTAAAGTTATTTTCGTTAGAAGACTTATTTAATCAATCAATACTATTTTTGGTAGACATATAACTACTTTTATCAAATCCAGGTATCTCAGCCATACAATTAATATTATTTTTTATTATTTAATTCTACCATAAATAACTTTATTTATCAAAATATAAACAAAAAAAAAGATACAATCAAGTATCTTTTTTTGTTTTTTTAATCTTCTTCAGGTAATTTAAATCATCTTTCTTCTCTTATTTTTGTAGCAACATTTGCTGGAACTTCTTCATAATGATCAAATTCCATAGAGTAAGTTGCTCTACCTTGAGAGGCTGATCTTAATTCAGTCATGTAACCAAACATTTCAGACAATGGTACAAAAGCACTTACTATTTTAGCTTGTCCTCTTTGACCCATTTCTTCAATTCTACCTCTTTTACTATTTATTTGTCCAATTATATCTCCCATATATTCTTCAGGAGTATTTACTTCAACTTTCATTATTGGTTCAAGTAGTGTTGCTTGACATTTTTTACAAGCTTCCTGAAAAGCTTTACTTGCTGCTAGTTTGAATGATAATTCACTAGAGTCAACTTCATGGAATGAACCAAAAGTTAGAGTTGCTTTAATATCAACCATTTGATAACCAGCAACAAAACCTCTATTATAAGCTTCTACAAGACCTTTTTGTACACCAGGAATATATTCTTTAGGAATAACACCTCCAACTATTTTGTTAACAAATTTATTAGTAGGTTTTTCTTTTAAATTATTAGCAATATCTTCTTCATCTAATTCTTTATATGGTTCAAAAGTTATAACTACATGACCATATTGACCTCTACCTCAAGTTTGTTTAGAATATTTATGCTCAATATCTTTTCAGATACTTTTAATTGTTTCTCTGTAAGAAACTTGTGGAGAACCAACATTACATTCAACAGAAAATTCTCTTTTCATTCTATCAACAATAATATCAAGATGTAATTCTCCCATACCTGAAATTATTGTTTGACCAGTTTCTTCATCAGTTTTCACTTTAAATGAAGGATCTTCTTCTGCTAATTTATTTAATGCAATAGCCATTTTTTCTTGATCTGCTTTTGATTTTGGTTCTACTGAGATTGATATAACTGGTTCAGGGAATTCAATAGATTCAACTAAAAATTTATCGTTTAAATCACATATTGTATCACCAGTTTTAGTATCTTTCAAACCAACTACTGCACCAATATTACCGGCAGTTATTTCTTCTATTTCTTGTCTTGAATTTGAATGCATTTGTAATAATCTACCAACTCTTTCCTTTTTACCAGTAGAGGCATTGTATATATAAGAACCTGATTTTAGAGTTCAATTATAAACTCTAGTAAATATTAATTTTCAAACGAAAGGATCTGTTGCAACTTTAAACGCAAGTGCAGCTAAAGATCAATCTGCAGAAATAGGTAATTTTTTTAATTCTTCTCAAGAGTCAACATCTTTTACTGCTATCATTCATTCATTTACATCTAATGGTGAAGGTAGATATTCTACGGCAGCATCTATAACCATTTGTACTCAAATATTTTGAAGAGCTGAACCACATGTAACAGCATATAATTCATTATTACAAACAGCTATTCTTAGTCCTTTTTTAATTTCTTCTACACTTAATTCTCCAGCTTCAAAGTATTTATTCATTAATTCTTCATCCATTTCAGCTACTTTTTCCATCAATTCTAATCTGTAAGCTTCACATTTATCTTTTATATTTTCAGGAACATCTATTTCAGTGATTTTTTCTCATGAATCTCATTCAAAGTGGTATGCTTTCATCTCAACTATATCAACTATACCTTCAAAAGTTTCAGCTTTTCCAATAGGATATTGAATAGCAACAACTTTATTTCATGCAAGTCTTTTTTTAATAGAATCAATAGTCATATCAAAATCTCATCCCATTTTATCCATTTTGTTTACAAATGCGATTCTAGGAACTGAATATTTATCAGATTGTTTCCAAACAGTTTCAGATTGAGGTTCTACTCATTGAGATGCGTCAAATACTGCAACTCATCAATCAAGTACTCTTAAAGATCTTTCTACTTCAATTGTAAAATCAACATGTCATGGAGTATCTATGATATTAATTTGATGTTCTTTCCAAAAACAAGTTGTAGCAGCAGAAGTAATTGTTATACCTCTTTCTTGCTCTTGTTCCATCCAGTCCATTGTTCATTCTCAATCATGAGTTTCACCAATTTTATGGATTTTACCTGTGTAGTATAAAATTCTCTCTGTAGCAGTTGTTTTACCAGCATCAATATGTGCTATTATTCATATATTTCTTACCTTATTTAAAGGAGTTATTTTGCCCATTTAATTTAATTATTGAACTAAAAAATTGCAAACTTCTTATATTTGCATAAAATACTATTTTTGTTTTTGCTAGTGGATTCTATTTAATACTTTTAATAAGTCAAGTATTAATTTTATAACTCAATTTTTTTGTTGTTTTTATTCGTCTAAAAATAGCCATTTTAAAGAATTTTTGGTAGTAGTGATATTTTATATTTCTTCAATCTTCAAATTATTTAGAGATTTTTTTAAATCATTTAATATAAATTTTGAAATATTTTCGGATTTTTTTGAATTTATGTTGATATTTAATTGAAATAGGAAAAAAGTAAAAACATTTTTTGTAAAATCAAGTATAATTTTATCATTTTCTCATAGTAAATCTATTATTTGTTTTGTTACTAATGAAGAGTACTCTATAGATGTTATATCTATTATATCTTCAATCCAGAAATTAATTCTATTTCTAATTTCACTATCTACATTATTGTCATCAAATTCAATAATTTTGTCAGGTAAATAACTAAACTCTATTTTTTCTTTTCATGAAATTTCTCTTATATTATCGCTTATTTCTATTTTTACTAAAGAAATTATTCATAATATAAAGTTTGATGGATATCAAGCTTTTAGTGATTTAAGTAGTGGTTCTATTATGGGTGAAAATTTCTTATCTAAAATTATTTTTACCAAAAAATTAGCCAATAAAAAATCATATTTTTTAGCTTTTTTCTCATCTTTTTTTGTTCTTTTTATTCAAGATGTCGACTTTTTAAATGATTCTTTGAATTTTTCTGAAACTTCAATTCAAGAATTATTTCACGATTCAGATGACTCAATATCTTGTTCAAAATCTTCTAAACTCAAAATATTATTAATTAGTATTATATTCTTTTCAGACATAATACTATTAATTTACAAAAATTCAAATTTTTAAAAATTATGAAAAAATTGACTTTATATATATAATCTCATATTATTTTTATAATAGAAACAAAAACAAAAGAGAAATTATCATGAAAGAATTAATTGTTGTCTTTGTTTTGTTTAATTTAAGCACTTTTAATTATATAAAAAATCTCTTTATGAAAAAAACAATTAAAAATTTGTTATTAGTTTTAGTTATAATATCTCAAATATTTTGTATTTTATTTGTCGCATTTAAATATTTTTTACCTCCAGTTAAGTATTTTGATAATATATTTCTAGAAAAATGTGAAAATTTAACAGAAAAAGATTCAGATATTCTAAATAATTTTTTTCTTTACACGAATTATAATTGAGATTCTAAATACTGGTGTAAAATAAAGAGAATTGATAATTATGTACTTAATGATAATAGAATTATTCCAAAAGAAATATGAAAATTAGTAAATTTAAAAGAATTAAATCTTAATTCAAAAAATTTAATCTGAGAACTACCAAAAGAAATTTGAAGTTTAAAAAAATTAGAAAGATTAAATATTTCAAATAACAATCTTACTTGAAAATTACCAAAAGAAATTTGAAATTTAGAAAATTTAAAATACTTTTATTTATCATGAAATGAATTTAATTGAAATTTTCCAGCTGAAATATCAAATTTAAAAAAACTAGAATACCTAGATTTATCTAGAAACAAATTTAGTTGAGAATTTCCAAATAAAATTCTTAATTTAAAGAATATATATGTATTATTATTATCAAAAAATAATTTTACATGAAATGTACCTGATGATATAGTTATTGAAAAAAAATGTATTTTATTTATTTGTTGGTAATTTTGAGAAGAGCTAAGAAATAAATGGATAGTTATACTAAAATGAATTCAATAAAATAATTTAATTAATTAATATTTTTAAGCTAAAAGAAAAATAAAACTTCACTTAGACACAAAAGAATACGAGAAATTATCATGTTTTTTATAATAAAAAGTAAAAAAATCACAATATATTTTTTGTTTACTATCAATATTGTTGATTCAAATTTTTAAAAATTTGAATTTTTGGTTTATTGTATTATACTTTTTGTAAGTATAATATTTTTTACTCAAAATTTTATGAAAAAATTGAAGCTTGAGAATATGAGACCTTGAGAAGAGATTGATATGGTTATAAAAAGACATTGGATTATTTTTTTGATGTTATGACTTTATGTTTTTTTTATGATAGTAATAACATTATTAATTCTTGGATTATTTTCTTTTAGCTTGTTGTCGTTTTTTTCTTGTGTTATTTTGTGGTTATTCTTTTTGTTGTTTTTATATGTTGAACGGTTAAATCATGAACTTGATATGTATATCATTACTAATAATAGAATAATCTGAGTTGAACAAATAGCTTTTTTAAACAGAACAGTTTCAGAATGTAATTTATGACAAGTTCAGGAAGTTAATTCTAGAACAAAATGATTTTTTGCTAATATACTTAATTATTGAACTATATTAATACAAACTGCATGAAATGCACAAACCTTAAGGATGGATTTTGCACCAGATTCTTTACAAAAATCTAGAAAAATACTAAATATAGTTGATGCATATAGAGATATGTATTCTAAATGAGAAACTATGGTCCAGTTAAAATCTAAAATGTCTAAAAAAGATTATTCAGAAACATAGTAGTTATTATATTTGTATTATAGTATTTTTCTGCTATACTATATCTAGTAGCTATTTTAAATGAATTTAAGTAAATTTTATGTTAAAGATTGAAAAATGAAATACAAATGAGATTTTAAGGAAGGTTTCTGAAGAAATAAAAATCAATGAAATTAAAAAATATGTGAATATCTGAAAAGAAATGTTAAAATATATCAAAAATCCTGATAATTGATGAATTTGATTAGCAGCTCCTCAAGTATGATACAATAAAAGATTGATAGTAGTTTGATTACCTGAAGATCGGGATGATGAAAATTTCTCTTTTTTAATGATGATAAATCCTGTTATTATGGAGCATACAGATGAGGTTGAAGTTGATACAGAATGATGTTTAAGTCTTCCTTGAAGAAAATGAGAAGTAGAAAGGTATTCTTGAATTAAATTAGAATATTTAGATGAAAAATGACAAAAAAGAATACTTGTTTTGAATCATTTAAAAGCTAGGATTGTTCAACATGAAATTGATCATCTTAATTGAATTCTTTTTACAGATAAAACATTAAAAGTATTTTATAAAAGCAGTCTCTAGGAGACTGCTTTTATCTTAAGGAACATCTAAAAAATCTAAATTTTTATTCTTACGAAGGAGTTTTTCAGATCTTCCTTAATGTATATTAGTTCATATTTTTTCTCATTTTATAGCTTTCATTATAGAAACTTCATCATAAATATTTACCACTTTTAATTTCATATTATTTTCTTTTGCAAGAGCTATTGCTGTTGCATCCATTACTTTAAGATTTTTTGTTATTACCTCATCATAAGTTATTTCTTCTATAAATTTAGCATCATTGTTCTTTTTAGGGTCTTTGTCATATACTCAATTTACTTTAGTTGCTTTTATCATAAAATCAGCTTCTATTTCTAATGCTCTTAACACTCATGAAGTATCTGTTGTAAAAAATGGATTACCTGTTCATCATCAAAAAATAATTATTTTTCATTTTTCTAGACTTTTTAGATGAGTTTGTTTATTAAATTTTTCCACAACTCAGTCAATACCAAATGAATTTACATATTTAACTTTTATTCATTTTTTTTCTATAACATCCATTAACGCAATAGCATTTATATTTATTGCTAACATTCACATATTATCAGCATTACATCTATCAATATTTATTTTTTCTACTTCAGCTCATCTAATAAAATTTCAAGCTCAGACCACTATTCATATTTGCACTTTGTTTTCTTTTAATTTCTTTATTATATTTGCAATTTTATTTAGCATTTCCAAATCTAATCAACATCATTTTCATCATGCTAAGGTTTCACCTGATATTTTTAATAATACTCTCATTATTTTACAATTATTTTAAATAAATTATTAACTATATCAATATTTTTTATATTATCATTATTCTCTTTTAGTTTTTTGTTTTTATCAGCTATATTTTCTTTGTTAACTCAAGTTCATTTTTCTATTTCATATTTACCATAAAGTCAATTTTTTAAATCTAAAAAGTGTTTTTCATATATATAATTTTTTCAATCTAATCTAATTACAAAAAAACTAATAGCTTTGGTTTTTTCTCACTTTTTAACAGCTAATATATCTCTACAAGTATTCCAATAGAACCAAGATCATACTTCTTTTCTTAAAAAGTTTGTAATAGTGTCTCTATTACAACTTAATTCTCAAGAAAAAGAGTATTTATTTATTTCTAGTCATGATATGTCAGAATATGTGAAAGCATCTTCTCATAGAGATATAGGATGTCAAAAATCTCATCAACTAGGTAGATTAAGATTAGAATCTTTTAGTTTATCAAATTTTTCTATCTCAAGTTCTTCTTTTTTATTTTCCTCTTTCTCGTTTTTGTTTTCATTTTTATCTTCTTCTTCCTCATTTTTTTTCTCATTTTTGTTTTCTTCTTCTTTTTTTATCTTTACTGTTACTTGAGTCTTTGATACTTTTTCTCATGAATAAGCCTCAAATATGTACTCATTAACTCAAAAATCTAATACTCTGTATTTTGTATGAGCTCTATATACAAAATTTTTATCTCAAGGTTTAAATTGTTTAAGTTCAAATACGTCATCAGGGAATTCAGAGCTTTCATTTTTAAAGTACACTATGATTTTATCAATTTTTTCTAGAGTTTCTCAACTAATTTCAGCTTCTCATTTTAGAAAATCACTATAATTTATTTCATTTATTTTAAGGAAATTTTCTTCCGTTAAAGATTTAATTATAACATTTTGTGTTTCAGAAGTAATATTTTCTTTATTTTTTTCATTTTTTTCTATATTTTTGGGTTCTTCTTTAATAGTTTTTTCTTTTATAATTCACATATCTTTTTTAGCGTTTTGTACATCTTCTGGAGAAGTGAAACATGAAGAAAGTATAAAAATTAAAGATAGTATAATAAACAAATTTTTCATATTATGTATATTTTATAAAAATAAAAATCTTAGTACAAAGTCTAAGATTTTTTTTGTTTTTGTAAAGATAAAATTGATTTTTTAAACTTCAGTAATTATAGGTATAATCATTGGAGTTCTGTCGATTCTTTTTAATAAAAATAATTCTAAATCAGTTTTTATTATTTTTAGTAAATCTTTTTCACTAATATCAGGAATATCTTTTATAGTATTTTCATATATTTCTCTAGATTTTTTAATGATAATTCTATGTATATATCTAACTTCTTCTAAATATACTAATCATCTAGTTTCAAGTTTTAGATGTCACATTATAGCTTTGGTTTTTTTATCTATCTTGTAATTAATTACCAAAACTCATGAATTCATCATTTGTTCTCTAGCTTTTATAACATGACTTGTTGCTAATCATATGCCATGTCAATCGATAATTACTTGCTGTATAGGTGCTTTTATTTTAGATCTAAAAACAACTCAGCTTGGTGCGAAGTCAGAAATTTGTCAATTAGAAACAAGCAATACATTCTCATCTTTCATTCAGGCTTCTATTGCTGTTTTTTTATGAAGAGTTCTATAATAAAGATCTCAATAAATAGGACAAAAATATTTTGCCTTAACAAGTTTTATCATAATCTTTTGTTCTTCCACAAAAGCATGTCATCAAGTATGGTATTCTCAATCATTTTTTGTTAGTACATCAGCTCAAAGCATTATAAGTTTGTTGATAATTTTTACTACTGCAACATCATTTCAAGGTACAACTGATGAAGAAAAAACCACAGTATCTCATTTAATTATTTCTATAGAAGTATGTTTTCATTCTGCCATTCTAGTCAAAGCAGAAAATTGTTCTCATTGACTTCAAGTAGTTATTATGACTTGTTTATGAGGTAAAATTCATTCAGTAGCTTTGGGAGTCATTTTTTTAATTATACCTTTTTTTACTTTTAGATATCCTAGTTCAGTAGCTATTTTTACATTCTCTATCATGCTTCTACCACTTAAAAATATAGTTTTATCATATTTTTCACATATATCAACTAACTGTTGAACTCTAGAAATCCAAGAAGAGAAAGTTGCTATTATTAATCTTCATCTTTTATGATTTGAAACAATTTCTTCTAATGCCTCTCATACATTTTTTTCACTCATCGAGAATCATTTTCTATTTGAACCTGTAGAATCAGAAAGTAGCATTGTTATTCATCTTCTTCACAAGTTTTCTATCCTTTCTAAGTTTGCTGGCTCATCAATTGCAGGAGTATAATCTATTTTAAAATCTCATGTATGCATAAATCTAGCACCACCTCTAGACTCAATATACAAACCTGCACAATCAGGAACTGAGTGATTTACCTTAAAAAATTCTATTTTAAATCCTCAAGTTTCTATTGTTTCTTCACTTCAAGCATCAACTTCAATTAATATTACTTTATCTAAAATTTTGGACTCTTCTAATGATTTTCTAATAATTCATAAAGTTAGTTTTGTTCAATAAATTGGTGGAAAATCTAGAGCAGGGAGAATGTGTTTTAAAGCTCAAATATGGTCTAAATGAGCATGTGTTATAAAAAAAGCTTTTATATTTTTAGTATATTTAGTTAAAAAAGATACGTCAGGTATAGAATAATTAGTTCATGGAGTTGTATAATCAGTGAATTGAATTCAACAGTCAACTAAAATTATATCTTCACCATATTGAAACATTCCCATATTTTTTGCTCAGGTTTCGTCATTTCATCATATAGGCATAAATCTAGTATAACCATCTCTTAAACTTGGTAGAAAAAATTTTGTTTCTGGAAAATTAAGAGTAGGAACACTTCTGATATCTTTATTACTTGGTTTTACATTATTTGTCTTTGTTTGAGAAGTTTTAGTAATTTCTTTATTTATGTCCTTTTTTCCTATATAACTAGGGTGGTTAGGATTATTCTCGTTAGCTCTTTTTATAGCCTCAATTTCTTTTGCTGTTTTGTTAGTTTTTTTATTATTTTCTTTTTCTGGTTTATAATTAATTTTGCTTAGTTCATCATCTAAGTCGTTTAAAAAATCTTGCATTTATTTATTATATTATATTTTAAATTATATTTTAAAATGATGTAATTATATTTTTGGTACACGAAACAAAATATTAGCATAGATATGAATTTATGCTGAAAATTTAGATTATATTGACAAAAAAGGAGGAAAATTATTTATAATTTACACATTTTATGAGGAGCATTCTATTTATTTTTTTATATATTGCAAAAAATTTTCTAAAGAAATATCTATTTTTGTAATATCCCAATAATATGGTTTTATTTCTCCTTTACTATAATCTTCTCACTTAAAACTATTATTTTTAAAAAGATATAGATTAAAAAAATTGTATTTTCTTTCTAAACTTTTACTGTTTTTTGTCTTATAAAGAAAATCTTTATTATGTAAAATATAATAAGTAAAACTTTCAGCAAAATCTTCATATTTATTACTCATTGCATATCACGAAACAAAATCTTTTATTTCTTCTCATTTTTTTATTGTTTTATAGTTTTTCCATGATATATTATAGAAATTATTGCTTGTGTCATTTATTTTTTGGTAATTAATAAAGTAATATAAATCTATATAATGTCATAGTTCGTGTATAAAAACAGAAATAATTTCTCATTTTGGAATATTCATTACTCAAAAAAGCTTTATTTTTTTGTTTTTCATATTTCACCTAACATCATCTTTTTCTTTATGTAACTCTATTTTTATATTTGAAACTTTATCTTTAAATTTTTTAGAGTTAATAATATCAGTAAGAATGTTTTTTAGTTTTTTAGTTTTTTTTCAAAAATTTTCAGGCCAATAAAAAAATTCTACCTTTTTAGCTGAGGATAGGTCTATATTTTTTATTTCTTTTTTGATTTTATTTTCAATTTCTATATTACTTTTATTTTTTAATAAAAGAATTTTTCTATTTTCTTCTTGATTATTAAACTTTTTGGTGAACAGAATTCAATAAAAAATTATTAAAAAGAAAAAAGAAAATAAACTAACTAATAGTAAAATTTTTTTTAACACTTTTTATTATGATAGAGAATATACGAAATTTATAATTATTGATATAATTGCTCAAGCAAATATTACTCCTAAAAATCATATCAATGACCATTTGATAATATCTTTTCATTTTTTTATTTTATCATCTTCTCATCAACTTAAAGTTAATAAAAGTGATCAATACACGATAGCAAAAACAGCTCATGCTGATAAAAATATGGATAAGCTTTTTATCCATCATAGTAATACATCTTTAAATCAGGTTCAAGTTAATTCAACACTACTACCTGGTTTTACAACAGCAGAGTCGTCTAGACAATCTCAAATAGCATCTCCAATTGACAAACTAGAATCATAATTACATTTTGCTAGTAATTCTGTATTAATTCAAATAGTTAATATAAAAACTATTATAAATAATATTAGTTTAGTGGTTTTTTTATACATAACTTTTTAATTTATTTTAAATATCAATTCCTGTAAAAAGTTTTACAATTAGCCAAGAGGCTGTAATTACAAATATTCATACTATAGCATAAATAAAATGAGTAAGAGCTTTTTTAAACTCTTCAGGATTTCATCTTGCAACTACAAGTCTTCATCATATGAATAAAAATACTCATATTGAAATAACAGCTAAAAGATATGATAGAGAATTTTTAATATATTTAAGTAGATTATTTAATAAATTATTATCTCATGAAATTTCTAAATCTCATTCTTCTACAGCACTTATACTGTCATTTCAAGTCGGTATAATTGAGTTTTTAATACTATCTGGAGTATAATCTGAAAAACTAATATTTCAAAATAAGTATCAAAAAATAAACAATATAGCAAAGATTTTTAATATATTTTTAAGCATAATTTTTTATTTATAGGCTAATTTCCCATTTATTTATTAAGTTAATAATCATCCATGCAGAAATTGATAAAAGTACACCAGTTAAAGACCAAATTATCATTTTTTTTGCCTTGTTTACCTTTTCTTCTTGTCATCATGATAGTAAATACATAAATCAAGCTAACATAAGAGATATAACAGCAATAACAGCCACATACTTTATTGTATTTGCTATTAAATTTGTTATTCAAGAAGTTACTCTAGAATCTGGTGTATCCCAATTACTAGGAGCTAGAGGTTTTTCAATATTATTATCTGCACATCAAGGTAGTCAAAAACAATTAACACTAGGAGGTTTAGCAAATACCATGTTTCAAAATAGTGTAGCACCAAGTAAAACTAGGATTATTAAAAGTCTTTTAAACATTTTTTAATTTCATTTATATAATACAAATCTAAGAATAGCAACCATATAATATGATGTTAGGGCTACTAATAGTCCTATTATTCATCAAGTAAAAAGAGATTTTCATTTTGATAATGTTGTGTCTATTCAATTATAAAAAATCATAAATCAAGCTCAGATAGTCATTATCAATAGTGAAATAGTTCACATTGCTATCATTAAATTTTGGATGATTGTTCATAAAGTTTTATTTGCAAGTTCTTTTGTCGTTGTTGTTCAATCATCAATTTTGCTATCTCAAAATAGCTTATTAGTGTCTATTGTAAAGTCAGAATTTGTTATTTTTTTACTTTGAGTTATTTCTGAATTTGCATATATTAATCAAAATGACATTAGAAAAATATATAGTGTTAATACCACTTTTTTTATCATAATTATTTTTAGAAATTATATTTTAACTAATTTTAACATAAAATTTATTTATTTCAAAAAATAATTATAATATGATTAAATTAATTATAATATATAAAATATGAAAATAGCAATTTTACATGAAATGCTAGTAAAACTTGGTTGAGCTGAAAAGGTTTTGGAATGTTTAGTCAAGATTTTTCCTAAAGCAGATATTTTTACACTTATTTATGATGAAAAAAAAGTGAAAAATATTTTTCCAAAAAATAAGATAAATAAACAGGTTTTTTCTACTTCATCTCAAAGAATGTATAAAATAACAAAAAATCAAAGACTTTCTCTTATTTTTATGGCTAAATCCGTTGAAAGTTTTGATTTTTCAGATTATGATTATGTTATTTGTTCTTCAAGCTCTTTTGCTCATTGAGCTATAACTAAGCCAGAAACAAAGTTTATAGTTTATTATCACTCTCCTTCAAGGTATTTATGGGATTGGACAAATGAATATAAAAGAGATATTTGATGGAATAAATGAATTAAATGATTAATTTTAAACAAAATATTTTTGAATTTAAGAAAATGGGACTTTATTGCAAGTAATAGATCTGATGTGATTTTGGCTAATTCTAATAACACCTCTTTAAGAATAAAAAAGTACTACAAAAAGAAATCAGAAATTCTTTATCCTCCCGTAGAAGTAGAGAGATTTCAAAAGAAAGTAAATTTATCTTTGGAAAAAGTATTTAAGTGAAAAATAAATAGTAGTGATTACTATATAATAATTTCAGCTTTAACAGAATTTAAAAAAATAGATGTTGCTATAAAAGCTTTTAATAATTTAAAAGATAAAAAACTCGTTATAATTTGAGAATGAAATTATAGAAAAGAACTAGAAAAAATAGCTTCAAATAATATAAAATTTGTATGATTTCAATCTTGAGATGAACTAGTTTTGCTTGTTCAAAATAGTTTGGGGCTCATTTTTCCTTGAGAAGAAGATTTTTGAATTGTTCCAATAGAAGTAATGGCAGCTTGAAAACCAGTTTTTGCTTATAAATGAGGAGGACTTTTAGAAACAGTTATTAAATGAAAAACATGAGAATTTTTCAAAGACAAAGAAGGAATAGATTTTATTGAGAAATTTAAAAAATTTGATAAAAATAATATTAATTGAAAATATAAGTCTAAAGATTGCATAAATCAGGCTAACAAGTTTTCTTGAAAAGAGTTTAAAAAAAGAATTACTAGTTTGATTAAGTAATAATTGATTTATTTTTTGGGAATATTTCTTAATTTAGTTTTTTATACAAAATATAACTAGAAAAGATTTACTTTTTATTTTTTTTATATATAGTAATAATCCTTATTATTAAAACAATAAAATTATATGAAGTATATATTAGCTTTTTTGATTTTTTTCTTGCCATTTCATGCACTTATAATTACTTTTTTAAAGTGTAAATTATGAATTGAGACAGATTATTTGAGATTTTGGAAAGAAATAATAATAGTTTTTTTATTGTTTTTTTCATTAATTTCAGTTTTACAAAAAAATAAATTTTCAATTTCTAAAATATATAAAAATAATAATTTACTTTGATGGGTAACAGCATTTATAATATGTAGTTTTATTTTTATCTTTTTTCCTTTTTTTAATTTAAAACTTTCGGCATTTTTATGATTTAAATATGATGTGTTTTTCTTTTTTGCTTTAATAATTTGACTTTTTTTAACTCAGTTTAAAAATAATTTGGATTTTTTATTAAAGACATTATTTGTTTCAATAGCTGTGATACTGGTTATATTTTTGCCTTGGTATATTTTTTGAGATATTTCTGCTCTTTCAAGTATTTTTTGATATTCTGATAAGGTTTCTACATATGAGGTAAATAAATGCATAAGTTTTGCTCAAAATGTTGATTGACAGCATAGATTTCAGTGAACTTTTGGTTGACCAATAAGGTTTTCAGTTTTTTTAACCATATTTTATTTGATTTATTTGTGATTTATTTTTGATAAAATTAGGGTTAAGAGCTTTTTAAATAAAGTAAAATATGATAAAAGTATAAAGAGTTATTTACTTTTAATACTTCCTTCAATTTTTATAATTACTTCAATATTTTTCTCATACTCAAAAACATCGCTATTAGGTTTAGTTTTTTGAATAACTTTATTTATTTATTTGGTCAGAAAATTTATTTACAAGAAGAAAATAACTAAAAAGTTTGTTTGAAAGGCTTTTTTAATCAGTTTTATTCCATTATTTTTGATTTTTGTTTTTAAAAGAGATTTATTTTTACATTTATGAGCTGTTTTAAATAGATTTGATAATTTGTCTAAATCTGTTGAAATGTTTTTTTATAATCCAATATGATATTGATTGTGAATAGCTTGACCTGCTACTCAAATGTGAAGAAGTATTGAATCTGCTTGAAATTGGCAATTAGCTACTTCAAGTCAAGTAGAAATACATAAATTTTTACCAGAGAATTGGTATGTCCAGATATTACTAGAACAATGAATCTTTGGTATTATACTATTTATTTGAGTTTTATTAATTATATGATTTAGGCTTTGGGAAAAAATTAAGTATAAAAGAGACTTTTTCAGTATCTGAGTTTTTTCAGCTTTTATTACAATTTGTTTTATGGCAAATTTTACTCATGTTTTTGAAGAATCAGCTACTAGTTATATTTTAATGTTAATAATAGGTTCGGTTTTAGCCGTAAAAAATAAATAAAAATTTAAATTTGAATAACTTTATTTAGTATTATAATATGGGGTATTAATATATTTATAATTCATGTTATGTACAAAATAATATTATTGTTAATTTTCGTTGATTGAATTGCTCTTCGTATTTTCTTTCTTCAGTTAAATGAGATTTTGAAAGTTCCAGATAGTTTTGCTTATTTACAAATGGCTGCTAATCTTCAGGATTTGTCAATCTCATGATTTTGAACTTGATGGTTCTGATTTTTGTATAGTTTGCCTATAGCATTTGTTAATATTATTGTAGATGATTTATTTTTATCTGCTCAAATAGTAAATATCATATTTTCATGATTAACCTGAATATTTTTGTATTTAATCTGAAAAAGATATTTAGATGAAAAATACAATATTATTTTTATGTGACTTTATTTTTTATCTTCTACCCTTATTCATTACAGTGTAAATGTTTTATCTGAGAATTTATATATATTTCTTTTCGTTTTTCTTATTTTTATAATTCATAAATTTCTGGATGTTGTTTGATTCAGGAATGAAGTTTTTAGTTTATGATGACAGGTATATAATGTTAATAATTTTAAAGAGATTTATTTGTACACTTGATTAATTTCTTTTATATTGGCACTAATGTATTTTACAAGGAGTGAAGCATTTATTTACATTTTAAGTATATTTTTTATACTTTTTACAATATATTTAAGAAAAAATATTAATTTAACTAGATTTTTTAAGGTAGGTTCGGTTTGATTAGCTTTATTTTTATTATTTATATCTCCTTATATTTATTATCTCCATACAATAACTTGAGAATGGTGATTAACAAATAAATGAAGTAGTAATTTGAGACAGGCTCAGATGAGGAGTATTGATAATATGGATGATTCTTGATTTGAAAAAGCTGTTTGAGAATTAACTTTAGATAAACATCACCTTATTCATTGATTTGCAGGATGACTTAAATATGACAAACCTCAAGGAAATTTAACTTTTAGTGAATACATTTTTGATGATTTTTGATGATTTTTATCCAGATTTATTAATAACCAGATAAAATTATATACCAAAACTTTGCCTTGATTAATAATTAAGGATTGACTAAAAGAATACAATAATGAGGATTCTATCTTTTATAATAATAAAGTGGTTTTGTTAGTTATATTATTGCCTTTGGTATTATTTTGATATGGTAGCTATTTATTTTTATTTAAGAGACTTATAAGTGTAGCTAGTAAGAGAAATTTCTTTTTAATTTTATCTTCTTTCTTTTTTGTTGCTAGTTTATTTTTCACATTTTTCTTTGTTTTAGAAAGGTATTTTATTGTATTTTTACCATTTGCTTTTCTCGTTATAGTTTATTGATGACAACAACTTTTCAAAGAGCTAGATTCTATGGCTGTTTTTAAATATATACTTTTACTAATTTTATTGTCATTTACATCTGTTTTGTGAACTTGGTGATATTTTGTCAAGAATTCTTATAATGACACTCCATATGATTTAAAAAAAGAAGCTTGAGAATGGATTTCTAGAACATATGATCAAAAGTCCTTGAAAATAGCTGAAAGATTTCCAATAGTTACTTATTATTCTTGAACTAGAGAAAGATGGTTGGTTCCATACACTGATAAAATCAAAGATTTATATGAATATTTAAGTTTTAACTGAGTTGATATACTTGTTGTAGATTCTATGGATTTTAAAAAATATAGACCAATGCTATCTTTTTTACAAAACTATGAAATTAAGCATAAATGATTTGAAGTTATAAAAATCTTTAAAAAACCATGACAAATAGTTATTTTGTATAAGGTTAAGTGAGCTACTTTAAAAAATAAAAAATTATTAAAGAAAAGTCTTTTGGAGAAAGTTAAAGAAAAGAGATAGGGGGAAGGCTCCTTACCTTATCTCTTTTCTTGCACTAAACAATTTTATTCTATTATGTATCATCAATCAATATTTAACAATAATTCTGCAACTATAGTTGTATTATCTTTTAGTATTAATTTTATATAACTTCAATAATTACTATACACTAATTTATAGTTGTTATTTAAAGTATTTATTCTTCAATCCTTAAATATAGTAAATAATGCTTTTTTGTTTGAGTCAGAACTTTTGTATATAACTAATGTTCAAGGGTTGTATAATACTCATTCAGGTATTTTATAATAACTATATGATGTTTTATTAATAAGTTTAAAGTATAATCATTGTTTATCTAATTCATTTAGTGATGAAAAATCATTTACCACATTTATTAGTGAATTATCTAATAATCTTATAAATTGTGTATAGACTATTTTTCAATTTTTTTCTATCTCAATTTTTGGGAATTCTCATTTATTGTTAATATGATTAGACGGGTAAACATTTACTTTTGAAGAAGTTGTAATTTTTCAGGTATTTTCATTTATATCTGCCACTTTAGTTCAATTTTGTTCTAATTTTAGTCAAGGTATTATATTGTCTAACTGAAACTTGAATTTTCATTCGTCAAAGCTTATTGCTTTATTGTTTCATAAGTTATCTTTTAATGGTAGGATAGCTCATCATCTAAATCTGAAAAAGCTTACAGGAATAGTATTGAAGTCATTATTAACATTTCATTCAATTAGATTATTCTCATATTTACTTATTAATAGACTAGGGGCTGATACTTTGAAAGAAACTTCTTTATATCAAATATTATCGTTTTCATCAACTAGTGTTATTCATATTTTTTTGTCGACTATTTTGTCATATGGTCAAAACTTTATTTTTATTTCTACTTCATTTCTATTAACTACAATATTATTATTTGGGTTATCATTATCCCTATCATTTTTAGGCTTTCAATCATTTGAATTGTCACTTGATAAATCAAAATCTATGAATACATCTTTTATGTTTTTTATTCATCAATTTTCAAATATAAAAGGAGTTAAATCAATTTCTTTTTCTTGGAAAATAGGGATATCAATATTTCTAATATTATTTTCAGGGGCTAATAAATCAGATTCTTTTTGTGGAGAAGAAAGTATGCTTTTTGAGTAAGTACCAAAAATTCAATTAGAAAACGATCTGATTTTTCAGTAATAAGAATCATTATTTTTTTCAACTCTAACATTATAATTGGTAGATCTTATTCATAAGTCATATAAATTATAATTTGATATTGTTCTGAAATCTAAAATTATTTCTGAATTATCATAGTATTTTATTTTTATGAAACTATTAGGATCTCTTGGTATTTCATTGTCAGCATTTATTTTTGTTCATGGGATTAAAGGTAGTCATAAATACTTATTTATGTTAATTCATGATAGAGTTATATTTTCTAATCATTTAATATATGCATCTCATCACGATATTTTAACAATTTTTATATTTTTTTTGAATTCTACATTCTGATTTTTTTCTACAAACTTAGATTTTATTTTATCTGTTTCTCATAAAGTATAATAAATTGTAAAAGATGAATTATTAGTTGAATATACTTTTGTTCATTTGTCTAAATTTGTTATTTTATTATTCTCTAATCTTATTAGACTACTAGTTTTTAGTTCTACTCATGGTATATTATTTCAAACATTGCTAATATAAGCTAAATTTTTTCTTAAAATATGTGTATTTGCTTCTTCCATAGGCATTGTAATACTATCTATATCTGAAAAAGCATCTATTACTCATTTTTTTATTCCTATTGGAGTATAAAGAGAATTTTCTTTATTTAACCATTTATCAACTATAGAATAAAATTCTAATCTATAATTGTTTATTTCTTTGTTGGTACTTCAGTTAAATTTAACATCAATAAATCCGTCAGAAATTCACATTTTATCAAAGTAATTTATGCTTTCGTAATATATATCTCCATTATAAAATTTATTATCAATAGATTTAACTATTGTAGGAGCTGTGTTTAAATATATTTTATTTTTATTTTTAGTTAGATTTTCTTTTAAATATAATTTATTATTAACCATATATAGTAAGTCATCATCTCAGTCTTCATCAAAATCAATTATTGTTGTTTCTTCGTTTCAATTTAATATGTCTATATAATCAAATAATCTATAGTTTTCTCATCATTCAAGAATATATAATCATTTATAGTTGTATCTGTATTTTGAGTTGGCTTGAATTTGACAAGCTGTTGTAGTTCAAGTTGGAGGATTTACATTTCATAAATCTGATAGAAGTTTTTTACTTTTTGGTTTTAGATAATTTTTTGAGAAATTTGATACTCAATTTTCTACTTGAGAAAATAATTTATCTCAGGCTTTTTTTAGTTCTTCTTTTTTTCTATCTTTTGAGTAAATTAAGTCTACAGCAGATTTTATAAATTTTGCATTATATTTTTCTAAAGTTTTGTTATATTCTTTAATATTACTTTTATTTTCAAAATTGACTTTTTTAATATTACTGGTATTTATTTTATTTATATTTCTTAGCAGTTCTTTATTTAGTCTTATTTCATTTTTTATCATATCTTTAACTAAATTAAATTTTTCAGTATTTGTTTCCTGTAATTTTTTAATTAATTTATCTTCTTTAGAATATTTTATTTCTGCTACTGTTGACCATAAATTTCTTATTTCATCATATTTTGGATTTGATACAATATTTTTCGAAGCCAAAGATTTATTAACTAATGATATAAACTCGCTAGAACTTACCTTTGTATCTTTGTTTTTGTTTATATATGTTATTAGATCCATAATTCTTTTAGATGCATATATAGCAAACGCATTTTTATTTATATCTTCGTTAAATTTCTCTAGTGAAATATCAACATTAACATTCTCAGGAGTATATAGAGAAAAATCTAAGTCACTAAATTCAACATTAAACATATTAGACATATTGTTTGTAACTGAATTTATAGGAGATAATGCTTGCCTTGCTAATTCTACCATGAATTCATTATCATATTCTAAGTTTACATATGATGTTACTTTTATAGCATCAACAAATGGAAACGAGAATTGAGGTAAAGCTACATCTAAGAAATCAAATCACAAATATCATTGTCTTTCTGTTATAAACGCAATTTGGTCTCAAGCCCTCCATTCTGGTACTAAAGGTGAGCTTTTTAGAATACAAAGAACTTTTACTAGTAGTTTTATTATATCTAGTATTGCTTCAAGGGAAGAAAATAATTTAGGTAGAGTAGGAGGAGGAGGTAAATTTGGCAATTCAACATTTGGCAAACTAGGTAGTTCAGGTAAAACAGGCAATGTTAATTCTGGAAGTAAAGGTAATTCTGGTAATTTTAAATTAACATTTGGTAGTTTAGGTAAATATAAATTCGGTAATTGTGGTAGAACAATAGGTCTAAAGTTAAACTTAAGTTCAGGCATAAATATCTGCAAATTGATTTTTATGTTATGTAAGTCTATTATTATATCAGGCCATTTAGGGAATTGAATTACAGGGATTTTAGGGATTAATAAATCAATTGCTTTAAATTGTGTGTACAATGAATCATGTCTTTCGTTTTTACATTGATGACATTCTGCATCATAATCAGTAAATACATCTATAAGTAATTGCCAAGACTTTAAAATTGCTTTTATTGTAATGTATAATTCTATCCAAGCTTTGAATCTGGTTCAGTTATCTCAAATCCGTCCTCAAATCATTTTGGCAATATTATCTAGATTGCATACTATCTGTTCTAGGTAAATTTCTTTAGTTTTAATTAATCTATATAAGTCTTTAGGAAGATTTTTATATCATTCTAATATTTCTATATTTCTTTCTAGTGAATTTATTAATTGCTGAGCTTCAAGAGAAACTTTATTATTTAGTGAATTTTGGTCTTCACATTTTTTCTTTTCAATTGGATCACTTTGGTTGCAAGTGGCTCATAATGACCATTCATTTCAAGCTCTTTTGATTTCATTTTCCCATTGCTTTTTCTTTAACTTCCAATCAAGCAATGTTTTTTCAATATCAACACCATTTATCCAAGGAATATTTATATAAATAACTTCTTGTTTAATATCTATTAAAGGTGTATTGCTTAAAAATTTATAAACTGATTCTATTCATCATGCTCATCTTTTCATTCAGGATACTCATTTATCAATTCATGCAAATGATATTCATCAATCTTGTAAAAATTTATTTTTTGTTATTTCAGAATCTAATGCTAAACATTTTCAAAAGTCATCTCAGTCGCAATCTAACTTTCATTTTTTAGTTTTTAAAGAATCAATTTTTAATTGTAACTTTTTTTCTTCATTAATTCTTTCTTTTTTTCATGTTTCATAAGCATCTCATAATCATCACAAAAAGTCATCCCATCAGTCAAGAATTCATGAAAAATCAGGTAATATTATATATATAGTTGGCCAATCTGTAAGTTTTGTTTTTATTTCCTCAATTTGTCTAGTTACCCAATTCATTAGAAAATCAGGAAATCACCAAGTTCTTTCCATTTTTATTTGCATCGCATCTGGAAAATCTCAATTTAATAATGACTCAGAATCAATTTCAACAGATAACTCCATATCATCACCAGCTATTCATCAATCAAGATTTATAAAAGCTTTTCATCAATTAGTGTAACTTTCTAAATCTTCCATAACTTTGTCATATTCAGTTATTAGAGTTGTTTTTTTAATTCATGTTTTTTTGAAATCTATATAGTCTTTTACAAAATTTAAATCTACAGCTTTTGTTACTTTCTTTTTATTTTCATAAGTACAATTTCAATTAATTACTCAAAATCAAGTTTTTCAGGCTATATTTCATTTATATCAAGATGATGACGATTGAACTTCTCAAATAGATCATGGGTCTCAATCAGAACCATCATTACTACACATATCTAATTTTTGAGCGGCGACAATACAATTTCAGTATGGGACAAAAGGTCATCAGATAGGTGCTTTTATAGGACAATCTGAGTTAATTCAGGCTGTAGGAGGAATAGCACATCATGCTATTTTTGGAGGTCAGAAACAAATTGCTTCTCAAATAGCTCAAGTTATTGTTGGCGTTATAAATAATCTGAACATATTTGTTGGATTATTTGTTCAAAGCCATCATCAAGCTCATAATCAAGCACATCACATTGTTAAAGCTCAAACTGGCCAAACTGATTGTCAACAAACAGGTCAATACATCTTCCATGTCATAGCGGAGAATACAGGTAATCATTCTCCTACATTAAGTCAATCTCAAATTAATTTTCCAAATAAAACAGGATCATTTCAAGGAGCTAGTGGAGCCCAATTTAAAGGAAGAGAAAAACATCCTCATCATCAAAATCAACATCATAATCAATCTATAAATGTATCTAATTCTTCAGAAGCATCGTTAGTTAAGTTATTTATTTCGTCTAAATCAAATAGATTTCAATTATTACCGAAATTTGGCGCAGAGTCTTCTGAATTAGGTATTCAATCACCATCATCATCTAGGAATTTTTTACTTAATTTTTCTTTAGAGTATTTTTTTAACTTTTTATAATAATCTTGATCTGTAGATTCTTTTTTTAGTATATAATCAATGTGATCTGGAACTCAATTGTTATTTTTATCCTCTATTTCAGATGGTAATTTTATTTTTCATGACTTACAATTAGGAGTTTTAATTCATTTTTCGTATGATTTAGGTCATATGCTTCTATATATTTTTGTATTTTGTGAACAATTTTCTTTATTTTTCTTTAGTAAAACATCTCAATATTTATCATTTCATAACTCTCATTCTTCAAAAAGTCATACTTGCATATAAGAATGTTTTATAGCTAAGGTTTTTATATAATAGCTAAGTTTTAATTCTTGATTTGGAGCTAAAGAAAAGTTATCAACTAATATATCAAATCAAAGTGGAGGATTTTTTTCTACAGCAGTTGTATTTTTTATTTTAAGAGAATCTTTAACTAATACAAACATATTAGGTATCGTATCTATATATACTAAATCTTTAATTATATTTCCACTAGTATTTTTTATAGAAACATCAACCTTGACTAAATCTCAAGATATAATAAATCAACTATTTGTATCAGTATATTTTTTCTTAACTTTTATTCACACACTCTCAGAGTATTCACTTTTTATAAAAGTAGTATCTTTTGGTGGATTTCAGACTCAAGTATAGCTTATATAATTTTTATTTTTGTTTGTAAAATTAAGTAGCTTAGAATTCGTTTTATCAATTCATCACTTTATTTCTGGAGAATTAAGATTTGGAATTAAATTAAGTAAATTATCTTGTTTTTCTTTTTTTGTCTCAATAGTTCAGGATGCCGTTTTATAAGGAATATCTAAAAATATTATATTATCAATTTTGTTTTCATTTATTTCGATATCTTTAGATGGTATTCAGGATTGGTCTAATTGAGTTAATCAATCAAAGTATATATAAGCTAAATCATTTCTAATTGCATTAGTAAGCTTAATTCAATAAGAACTTCATATTGTATTTTTTGAAAAATTATATGAGGTATTTCAATAAAAAATATTAATTTCTCATGCATCGTCTAATGTAATAATATCATCAATATTGTCATTATTCATATCAAAACTTCTGCTTTGCACTATGCTTCATGATAGGTTGAATACATTTTTTAAATCTTTTCTTATAAAATCTTTTTTTTCATTTTTTAAAAGAAAAGGTCTTCATATTTTATTGACAAAGAATATATCTCAGTATCAATCTCATGAAAAATCTCATACTTGAATTAATTCTTTATTTCATAAATCAGGGATTAGTGCAAGATTTCATTTGTCTAAAAAGTCTCAATGAATATCTTTATTTTCTAGTAATCTCAGAGAGTTATCTTTTTTTATGATTAAAATATCATCTTTAGAATCTTTGTTATAGTCGAATACTTTATATCATTCAACATCATAATTTTTATTTATAAGCTTTCATATGCTTGAGTCAAAACTTCTATCAATTGATTTTCAAGGTAGTTTCTTTTTTAATTTTTTCAGGCTTATAACAGGGTCTCATATATTAATAAGAGAAAAACTTATATTATCTCTAGTTGCTTCTCACACGGAACTTCAAGCTGCAAATGCTAGTAGTGTTTTATTTCATCATTCCCATCATAATCATCATTTATTTACAAAATTTTCATATGCATATTCATTTTCATTTGAAAAATCATTTAATTGTTTCTTATCAGAAAAAGGGTCATTGTAGTATATATTTTTTATTATTCCATCTGTTCATATATTATCTCTTGTTCAGTAAGAAGTAGTTTTAATCAGTCATAAAATACTATTTTTGTAAGAAGTCTTTGTTGCATTGAACTGTCAATCACTTCTAGAAAAAATTATTTTTGGGTCAAAAAATTTAAATCACATTATTCAGATAATTTCATTTCAAGATTTTATATTAAATATACTATAATTATTTTTATTTTTTTTATTTAATTCTATATTAATGCTTCATTTTCTATTAATTTCTCATTTCTCATTTATTTCTAATAAAATTTTTCAAAATTGATTTTTTAACTTTAATTTTCCATCTTTAAAAAATGTAATATAATTTGGATTCAAACTTTTTAGTAAGATAAAAGTTTTTTCATTATTTATTCAACAATCATTGAAATCTTTACTTTCTCATATGCAAGATTTTAAAGACATATTTTCATCAAAGTTGAATAATATTTTTCATATAAATGTATTTAAAGATTCATTAAATAATCCTAAGTATAATTGATTATTCTCAAATCATACATTATAGCTTATATCTTGAGTTAATGTAGAATTACTATAAATAGACTTAATTCATCATTCAGGCATTATACTTATTACATCTTCATATTTAAAAGTATTATTAAGTAAAGATGTAACAGCTAAACTTCTATTATTTTTATCAAACACAAGCTCTCATGCTAGATATCAAGATTTACTTACATCTCAATAAGGAGCTCAAATTAAAGTAGTGTATAGAGAATTGTATTTTGAATTTTTAATGTTATCTTTATTCCAAAAGAAAAATGTTTCAATTTTTCATATATTTTCTCAAACTCAGAATATAGTTATAGAATTTGTATCATCCCATAAAGTTTCAACTTTGTTTCTTTGTAAAGGATTTAATGCTTTGAAGTTAGAATTTCATAACATTAATTCTTTTTTTGGAAATCTAGACATAAATTGTCAATCTTCCTCCTTGAATATTTTTTGTCAAATTGGAGTTAAAGATCAAGAAGAATTAAGCATTCATGGAATTGGTGTCAACTTTGATGCTTCAAAAGGCCTTTGTCATTCCATTTCAAAAGAGTTTGTTTTTATGTCTGGATTTGTTTTTACTTTGAAAAATGCTTGTCCTGGTATTTCTGTTCAGTATATTTGGAAAGAAGTTTTTCATTTATTTAGTGTTTTTATAGGATTAGGAGTTGTAATTATTCAATTATATTCTGGTAATATTTCTAGTTCAATATTACTTGAATTATCATTAAATACCACATTTCAGAATCTATCTTTTAAGTCAACAGCTAGTGAAGTAAATTCTCAAGGATTAGCTTCCATTTTATTTTTTGAAAGAGCTATATCTACTTTTATAGGTATTTCAGGATTTATAGTTATATTCTTTTTGAATATATTATTAACTCATTCTGCTTGAAATTCAATAGGTATATTCTCTCATGCTATTATTGAAGTAATAAATTCTACTTCAGCTTTTCAGTTTATAATATCTACATATGGATTAGTTGTTTTTCAATAAATTGGAGGAACTATTAAATATGCTCTAGAATTGAAATCGGATAACAAGTTTCATTTGTTATCTTGTACTTCTATAAAAAATTTAGTTTTTTCTCATCATACTTTAATATTATTTGCTTGGTCACTTATATTAAGTTTAATATCATATTGAGTTTTTATATTAATGTCTTTTATAACTTTATTTCAATCAGAATTTTTGACTATATTTCAATCAGAATCTTTAAGTGTAAATCTTATTTTATTTGTATTATTTATTTCAGAGTCTGTTGATTGTAACCTGAAAGCCTTGTATCATTCATATAATTTATAAGAAATATCAGACTTTCAGTTTTCTTTAAAAACTAATACATTTGAGCCTATATTAATGTCTAGGTTTAAATGTTTTCAAGATACAATATTTCAAAACTTGTCTAAAATAGTTACGAGATTGGTTGTTATGTTTCATCAATTTTCTATGATTGAAGATCATAGTTTAATGTCTAATTCGAAAGGTTCTTCTGGCAAGAAAACTATTTGCTTATTAACCTTAAGTCATTGATTGTCTATTATCTCTATATCATAGACTCAGGCTTCTTTAATAGCTAATAATCATTCAAAAGTATCTAAATCACCACTATTAATAATTAATGGTTCTAGTAGTTGATTAGAATCTTTAAGTATAGTTACTTTTAAGGGATAGTTTATATCAAGAGCATTTCAGGATTTGGATATATTTTCAAGATTTAGAATAACTTTTTCTTCTGATGTTGAAGAAGAATTTATTATTGGATATAAATTTTTAAGTTTATTACTATCTACATTTGATAAAAATATATTAAAAGCATCTGATACTTTGGCAGAGTATCATGTATCATCTATTTTTACAGTTCATTTATCATTAATTATTTTTGAACTATTTAAAAATAATTCATCTCATCTAATTTTGACTTCTATTTGAGGAGAGGTTAAAGTCTTTATTACGTTATCATCTTTGTCTTTTAAATTTATTTCTGCTTTGAAAAATATGTTTGCATCTTTGTTTTTAGAAGAAAATGTATAATTAGCAATCCCTGCATTAGCTTTTATATTTTTATTAGTAAATGATATATACTTACTAATTTCTTTTTCAGATCATTCATTTATTTTAGCTGAGTCATAAACAATTTTTTCATTTATTTCGTTGAAAGGTTTAGATTTGTCTTTTGGTGCTTCAATCTTATCTAATATAAAGTTTATATAAGTATTATTATCTAATTTTACTATATTACCATTTTCATCTAGTATTTCAGCTTTTAGTTTTCAGTATTTATTATAATAATATTTGTTACTATCAGAATTAAGACTAAGAGAACCTGAACTTAGTTTAGATTCAATACAATCATTAATTCAATTTTTATTAACATCTCACTTACATTCTAGTATTTCTTTTTGTTCTTTTTCAGTATAAAATGAATCTTTAATTCATCAATATTCTGAATCTAATCATAAAGTTTTTGCTCAACAAGCTCAACTTGATATTGATATCTTTGGTGGTAGTAAATCTCATAACCGACATACTACAGCAGGGAACCACTCATATATTGGTACTCACTCTGGAGGAGAACAATTAAAATTTTCAGATTTATTACTTCAACCATCTAATGAATTATTTGTATGAGAATTTGTTATATTTGAACCTAATAATTGATTGTTAAGTAGAGAGTTTTTTGATATTGTATCTGGATATGGATTTTCAGCTTTTCATTCTGGGTCTAGTTTTACATACATACTCCTAGCATCTCAAGGGGCTCATAAGTATGCTATTTCATATAATTTTTTATTTTTAACTAAATGAAAATTATGTAAATTTCATCAAATTTCATCATTTAAATAGTTTTCAAATACAAATTTGTATTTTGCTGATATTGATTTTAAATTATTCCAATAAATAGCAAATGCTAAGGTGTCAATATAACTTGCGGTTTTTGTTTCTCAGTTTATTACATAGTCTTTATTTGCTTTTTTGCTTAAATAATCATAAAAATCAACATTATTAGTAGGGAATGTTCAAACTTTTAATAAATTATAAATTTGTTTATTTTTTCAATGTAGACTAGAAGGATTAGAAATATTTATCACATTATTTACTTCTGAGGACTTAGTGTCAAGATATGCTTTTATTTTACTTTTAATTACTGTAAGGTCTAATTTTTCTTTTGTATTATTGATTTTAAATAATTGTGGATAATCAATTCTTGCATAATTTCATTTAGCTCAGATAAAATCTACATATCTATCTTTATCTATTGGTAGTGTAGGAGATGTCATAGCATTTATTTGACTTGATAGCTCATCCGCATTTGGAGATTTATGAAAAATATAAGATGTTATTTTTTTATAATAATACTTATTTTGTACTCCTACAGGATTATTCTTTGTTTTAACAAGTGTTCAGTCTAGAAATATTTTTCAGCTAGGATTATTATAGTTATAATCAAATGACTTTGGAAAATTATATCTAATATTTTTCGTGTTGCAGTCCCAGTTTTTTGCTTTCTGACCATTAATCGGAACAATGTAAGAAAATACACATTTTCCTTTAACATTATCGTGAGTTCTTTTTTTTGTTAATATGTGATTATTTTTAAAACAGTTTCTTGGATCTGGGATTAAATTAGGATTTGTAATTTTTTTAGATCATGCTATATCAAAAAGTGGTACTATTGAACGATTTAAATCATGGGGTCATATTTTTAAATCTGCTGAAGTTGTATATCATGCAAGGTTTAGGGGAGTGTTTGATCACCAATATCCTCTAATTCATTTTGTTATTTTTCCTGTTGTTATATCTATTCATATTTCTTTTCCACATTTCTTTCAATCTGCCTCAGATAATTTTGTATTTAATGCTCTATTTGCTTCAACTAATGTTCATCAATTTTTTGTACTTCATCTATAAATGCTACATTCAGAGGCATTTGTTATTTTTGATGCTTGTTTTCAGTATAATATATTAGTATATTTTTTTCCGCAACCTTGTTGTATACTTATTACAGTTGGGATTGCAATCTTTCTAGACAATCAACTTTTTACTAAATTATCTATTTGCTCTTCTAGCTCATTATTAATAGATTTTATTACTTCTGTATTTACAGTATCTAACGTAGAAATAATAAATGAGGGACTGTCTACATTTACTTTTTTATTTTTCCCGTTATATCTTCAAGCATTATGAACATTCTTTTTGAATTCTCAAAGTGTAGATGGATTAAATATTTCAAGCATTTTTTTTGCATACTTTTTTATGACATGTCTTGATTGTATATCAGGAGAATTAGTTAAATTTATTCAACCTCAAGTTGAACTAATGAAATTAGGATTTATATCCTTTATCATATCTCAAATTTCTTTACTGCTATTATTTGTAACTCAATTTTTTAATTTATTGGCAAATTCATTTGAGAATCTATTGTAGGCTAAATCTTCTTTGTTTTCTAGATATTGATTATAAGATATATAATTGTCATATATTATTGATTTTGATTCTCTTATTTGATCAAAATAAAAAACAAAGGGTTCATAATTATTTGGTATTCATTTGGAATTATCTCAATTTAGTACTCAAGATGAAGTTTTGAAGTTTCATTTTCCTTTATAAAAATCATGATTTTTTGAAAAATAATCTTTTATAGAAAGGATATTTGCTCATTTATTTCATTTATTTGGATTTATTACACCATGCCAGATTTCAGCTTTGAGTCAATTTTGATTATCATCAGAAAATAAATACCTATTATTTTCATTATCCCAAACATATAATTTATCTTCAAAATCTGTATATGGTACAATACTTCTCATTGAATTAGCTTTTTTGAACACTAATGGAATTGGTAAATCTCATATTAATATAGTTCAAATTAGTTTTGATTCAAAAGAAGCAGAGGGTTTTAGTGATTTTAGTCACTCATAGTATAGTCATTCATTAAGTGATGCTATATTAAAACTTGTAGCAGTATTTGGAGTAGGTAAGATTATAACTTTAGTCTTTTCTAATACTCATTGTATATCTTTTGAGTATCTTTCTATTTCATTTTTTATAGAAGGATATATATCTTCTTCAACAATTATAGAAACAATATTGTAAAACTCTGTTTCTTTTGCAAAAGTGTTTGATAATAATCAGAAAAAAGGCACTCTAAAAGTAAAACTGAAAAGTAGAAAAAAAATAAGAAAAAAAGAAATGAATTTTTGTAGTTTTGAATACATATGTATTTGTTATTTTAAATTACAATAAAATTAAATTTTCTTATATTAAAATATTAATAAAAAATGTATTTTTTACAATATTTTATTAATATTCAATATATTATAATTATTTTACAATACTTTTTATTAAAATTGCTTATTATTAATTAATAATGGTTGATTTTTATTTTACTATTTGTAAATTTATTTTATTAATATAAATGTGGATAAAATATTTTGATTATTTCTTGGAAATTAGTATTATTTTTATGGTTTATTTTCTTAATTTTAAAATAAAATGAAAAATGACAATGATTTTCTTCCAATTAAAAAATGTATAATCCCGGCAGCATGATATTGAACAAGATTTCTGCCAGCTACGAAGGCTCTTCCAAAAGAGATGTTTCCAATAATAGATAAACCTGTTATGCAACTTTTGGTTGAAGAAGCAATATGAGCTTGATGTACAGATATAATAATTGTTACTTGAAGAAGCAAAAGAGCTATTGAAGACCATTTTGATAGTAATCTTGAGTTAGAAAATAGGCTTGATAAGGATGGTAAATTTGATTATTTAAAGGTAGTAAAAAATTTGAATAAGATGGCAAATATAGTTTATGTTAGACAACCATACCCAAAGTGAGATTGAGATGCAATTTTAAGAGCTAAAAATTTGATTTGAGAAGAACCATTTTTGGTTTTATTTTGAGATGATTTGGTTGAATGAGAAAAGTCTGCTGCACTGCAGTTAGTTGAAACCTTCCAAAGAAAGAATTCTCCAGTAATTGCAACAGTTAAAGTAAGTGATGATGAAGTTAGTTCTTATTGAATAATAGAACATGAGTCCATTCAAGAATCACCACAAAATTTTGTGGTTTCTAAATTTTTAGAGAAACCTAAAAAGAAGGATACTTCTTCTAGATTATGAGTAATTTGAAAATATGTTTTAACTCCTAATATTTTTAATTATTTAGAAAAAGCTACTTCTTCATCTTGAGATTGAGAAATAAGACTTGCTGATGCTTTTGAATTAATGAGAAGAGAGAAGGATATATATTGAGTTGATATTAAATGAACTAGATATGATACAGGTAGTAAAATATGATTTCTAAAAGCTACTGTTAGTTATGCTCTGAAAAGAAAGGATTTAAAAGATGAATTCAAAAAATTTTTAAAATGATTAGATTTAAAATAAAAAAATAAGAACTTAGTTTCGTCTAAGTTCTTATTTTTTTCTCTCTAATAAAATCTATAAAATCTTTAGCTGATTTGAATTGCAAATGCACAGATGCATATCTAATATAAGATACTTCATCTAATTCTAAAAGTATTTCTAAAACATCAGCTCATATTTCTTTTGATGTAATTTCTTCTTTTGTATTCCACTTAAATTCTAATTGCTTTATTATATTATTAATTTTTATAATATTCAAATTTCTTTTATTTACTGCTAATAATATACTATCTTCTAATTTTTTTCTATTATATCTTTCTCTTTTATTTCAAGATTTTTCAACTACTAAATCCATTATTTCTAGCTTTTCAAAAGTAGTAAATCTATTGTGACAATTATTACACTCTCTTCTCCTTCTTATGGATTTTCAGTCTTCAGATGTTCTTGAGTCAATTACTTTCGTCTCAGAATTTCAACAATTAAAACAATACATATTTTATTATATTTAATATATAATTTTTGTTATTATATAAATAATAACTTAATTTTCAATTTTAACTTTTTATCTTAACATTATTTACATATTTTTGAGCCAATTTTTTTAATATTATAAGTTCTTGCTCTGAGAAACTTTTTCACTCAAAAGTTGGATTAAGGGTATCTCAAGATTTATAATTTTGTAAATTATAGTTTTTTGCTCAACGAATATATTTAGCAATTTTTTCAATTTTTTCATTATTATGAATTCATTTTATAACTGTTGTTCTAAATTCATGATTAATATTAGAATTCTTAATTAATTCTATACTTTCTAAATAATGTTTTTCATTAACATTAGTTCCTACTATTTTAGCAAATTCTCATACAGGGTTTTTTATATCCATGGCAATATAATCAATAACTTTATTATCAAGTAATTGTTTTATCATTTTTGGATTTTGTCCGTTTGTATCAAGTTTTATACTATATCATATATCTTTTACTTTTTTGCAGAAAGTAGGTAAATCTTTGTGAATCGTTGGTTCTCCTCAACAAATAGAAACTCACTCTAATAGACCTTTTCTTTTTTCTAAAAAGTTAAAAACAGCTTTTTCAGGTATTAAAGATATATTTTTTAGTTTTTCAGGTAAAACATATTCACTATTGTGGCAGTATCAACATCTGAAATTACATCAAGCAGTAAAAATTATGCATGATACTTTTTCAGGAAAATCTATTAATGTAAATTTAGTTATTCAGGATATTTTCATGATTTTGAAAAATTTTTAACAATCAAATTCTTTTGTAAATTCTTTATTTTCATTATTTTCTTTAAAATAATTTCTTGAGTAAAATTCAGATTTTTTTCAAATATTAAAACTAGTTACTGGTCTATGGTATCACATAACTCTTGTGTAAATTTCACATTTAGTTCTTTCTACCTTTTTTCAGTTTTTATTTATAAATGTTGTTGACATATTATTTATAATTAATTATTAAAATATTTTTTGGGAATTAAACTTTTGTTTTTTCTAATTTATCCACTTTGATTTCATCATCAGTATATTTTTTTCTTGTTTTTATATCAAATTTGTCTCATGTATATCATATTTCTTCATCACATTTTGGACAATAATCATGTTCTCAGTTTACATATCAATGTTTTGGACAAATAGAGAATGTTGGTGAGATTGTAATATACGGTAATTGGTAATTACTTAATACAGTTTTAACAAAGTTTTTACAACTCTTGCTATCTGTTAATCTTTCTCACATATATAAGTGTAGTACAGTTCATCAAGTATACTTGCATTGAAGCTCATTTTGTTGTTCTAATGCTTCAAATGGGTCATCTGTAAATCATACAGGCAATTGAGAAGAATTTGTATAATAAGGAGCTTTTTTAGTTCAAGCCTGAATAATATTAGGAATTTGTTTTTTATCCTCTTTTGCGAATCTATAAGTTGTTCATTCAGCTGGGGTAGCTTCAAGATTATACATATTTCATGTTTCTTCTTGGTATTTTTTAAGATTTTCTCTCATTAGGTTTATTATTTCAGTAGCAAATTCTTTTCACCAAGCAGTAGAAATATTTTCTTTTCATCATGTAAAGTTTAATATTGCTTCATTCATACCATTTAATCAGATGGTAGAAAAATGATTTCTGAAACTCTTTAAGTATCTATATGTATATGGATATAATCAAGATTTTAACCATTTTGTAATAGTTTTTCTCTTTAGTTCTAGTGATACCTTTGCCTGTTCCATAAGGTATGAAACCTGTTCTTTAAAAGCTTCTTTATTTCATTTACAATTATATCAAATACGAGCCATATTTAGAGTAACTACTCAAATACTTCAAGTCATTTCACTACTACCAAAAAGCCCTCATCATCTTTTTTCTAGTTGTGTTAAGTCAAGTTGTAATCTACAACACATAGACCTAACAGCCCCTATTTTATAAGCATCTGGATTTTCTATCGTTTCATAACTTCAATCATCTTTTTTAACTTTTTTGTATTGACTACCTATAAAATTTTGAAAATAAGGCAAACCATACTTAGCTGTCATTTCAAATAATGCTTCAATATCTGGATCATTCCATGGAAAATCTTCTGTTATATTGTATGTAGGGATTGGAAATGTGAAAACTCTAGCATTTTTGTCTCCTTTTACATAAACATCAATTAAGGCCCTATTTATTATTTTCATTTCTTCTTCTAACTCACCGTATTTCTTCTTATAATATCACTTTTCTACTCAACCTAAAAATAATGCTTTATCTTTTAAATCTTCTGGACAAGTCCAATCAAGAGTAATATTTGTGAAAGGAGACTGTGTTCACCATCTACTTGGGACATTTAATCCAAATACAAAATTTTGCATTTGTTGATAAACATATTTATAAGTTTTATCATAAATAAATTTATCTTTCTCTTCTTTTGTTTTAAAACTTGCATTTACTTCTTTTAATTCATTTTCAATTTCTTCTTTATATTTATGAACAAAAGGAGCTAAATATGTGTCAAAAGATGAAAATGCTTGTGCTCATGCCCATTCATTTTGAAGAGTTCATAAGAAATTTATCATTTGATTAACTGCTGCTTGAAGATTTTTGGCAGGAGCTGAATCAACTCTTTTATCACTACCATTAAATCATTCTTCAAGTAATGCTCTTAAACTCCAACCAGCACAATAACCTGAAAACATATCTAGATCATGAATATGAAAATCAGCATTTCTATGTAAATTTCAAATTTCAGTCGGGTATATGTGACTTAACCAATAATTAGCTGTAATTTTTCAGGAGATATTTAAAATCATACCTCAAAGAGAATATCAAGAATTTGCATTAGCATTTACTCTCCAATCTAGTTTTTCAAGATATTCTTCCATTGTTTTTCACACTTCAACTACTACATTTTTATCAGTTCTATTTTCTCTTCTTTTCTCTCTGTATAAAATATATTTTTTTGCTACTTCATCATGTCACTTTTTAATTATTGCTTCTTCAACAGCATCTTGAATCTGTTCAACACTTGGAATATTTTTTCATACTTTTGTTTCCAATAAGGTTATAGCAGCATTTGTTATAGGTTCTACTGTAGAGAAATCCTTTCAATTGGCAGCTTTTATAGCTTTTGTTAAAGCTTTTTCAATTTTTTCTCTATTAAATGTAACAATAGATCAATTTCTTTTTCTTATTTTGTATATAGCCATTAAAAACTTTTAAAGATTATGTTATATAATAAAACTACATATTGTAGGTTATAGGGCTTAATATAATCTATATATAGTATTTTTGCAAATATTATTTTGTATTTTAGATTGACTTTTTTTATAATTATTTTAATCAGAACACAATATATTGATAAAATAAGTAAAAATGGACTACCATATATAGTAGTCCATTTTTGTTAGTTAATAAATAATTTTATTTATATATAATTTTAAGATTTTTCTTTCATTTTCTAATCAATAATACTTTATTATTAATAAATGATTGTGAAAAGTCATGATTAAAGTCTGATATTCTTTCCTCATTAATGCTTATAGCTCAGGATTTGATAGCTTGTCTTACTTCTGAACTTGATTTAGCTAGTCAAGATTTCACTATTGTTTCAAATAAGTTTTCATTTTTATATTCATATCCTCATATAGCATTACAAATAGTTTTTATTTCATGATCTGTTGATGATTCTAAAAATTTTATTCTATCTTCTGAGCCACTAAACATAAAATTAGAAATATTTTTAGCTAAATTAGCTTCATTAGTTCAATGAATTATTTCTACCACTTTGTAAGCAAGTATTTTTTGTCATTCTCTTTTTTCTGGTGATTCAAAATGTTTTTCTACAATTTCATTAATTTCATTAATCTCTAAAAAACTAAACAGTTTTAGATATTTTCAAATATCTTCATCAAGAGAGTTCATAAAATATTGGTACATTTGATAAGGAGAAGTCTTGTTTTCATCTAACCAAATAGCATTTCATTCAGATTTCCCAAATTTTTTACCATTTGCATCCATTATTAGTTTATTAGTTACTCAATAAACTTCTTTATTAGATTTTTTTCAAACAAGTTCTATTCAGCTCAATATTCCATCCCATTCGTCACTTCATCAAACTTCTAATATTACATTATTATATTTATTTAAATGATAAAAATCATATCACATTATAAGCATATAGCTAAATTCAGCATAACTTATAAATTTATTAGGGTCTGTTATTCTTTTTTTTACTATATCTTTTGACATCATCCAATTTACAGTCATAAATCTACCGACTTCTTTAAGAAATGTTAGTATATTCATATTTTTAAAGAAATCATAGTTATTAACTATTTCATAAGATAACTTTTTTCATGTTATATTTTCAACATTTTTAACTAATTTATCAAATTGAGATGCTATTCATTTTTGGTTTGCTTGCAAAATTTCCTTTCATAAAATGGGTCTTTCACTATCTTTTCAAGAAGGATTTCATATTGTAGAAGTTGCTCATCAAACAAGTAAAAAACATTTATTTCATTTAAGCATAAATTTTATTGCCATTTGTAAAGCAACAAAATTTCAAATGGTCATAGAGTTAGAACTACAATCTACTCAGAAATAAAAATTATTTCATCATTTTTCAAAAATCTCAAATACTTTCTCATCTGTATATTGATGTAAAAATCATCTATCTTCTAATTCTTTTTTTAGACTTATCATTATTTTTATTTATTAAATATTTATTATTTATATAATCTACTAAAAAACTAGTTAAAATCAATAGAAAGTTTTTTTAAGTGAAAAATATTTTGACTTTCTAGAGTTTTTTAATAAGATTATGCTCACTGACTGTTAAATGATTTGCGGGTATAGCTCAATTGGCTAGAGCATCTGCCTTCCAAGCAGAGGGTTGTGAGTTCGAGTCTCATTACCCGCTCCATTTTTGTTAGAAACTAGAATTTCATATTTTAAAACTTAAGATTTCAGTCATCTTTATTGTTTTTTTTTGTTTTAAAAACCTATTAATTAGGGCGTATAGCTCAGTTGGTTAGAGCGCACGACTGATAATCGTGAGGTCGGAAGTTCAAATCTTCCTATGCCCACCATTTAAAAATATAAAAATAAATCGGAAACTGGCGCAATCGGCTAGCGCACACGCTTTGGGAGCGTGGGGTTGTGAGTTCGAGTCTCACGTTTCCGACCATTTGAAAAATTATAAAAAATAGCATTAACTTTACTAGAGTTAGCGCTATTTTTTGTTGGTTCTAACCTATCTAATCTTCAACTCATTTTCTAATATTCTAAACTAAGGATATATCTTTATTGTCAAAACTTAGTCTTTTAGAATAAAATTATGACCAAGTGTAGATAATATTTCTTTTTGCTATTATAATTCAATGAAAAAGTTAAAATAATTGCCAGAATCTCTAAAATATGCTTAAATTATTACTAATTAATAGTAATAATTTTTTTGATGTTTAAAGATAAAGAAATTATTGAAAAAATCAGAAAAACTAAATTGTTTAACTCTAAGCTTAAACAAGATATTATTTTATACTTCAATTTATTAAATAAAACTCAGAAAAATAATTTAATACATATTCTAAATACTGAACAAGAAATTATAAAAAACTTTTTAACATCCTTAAAAAATAAAAAAATAATCAGATTTGAAGAAATAAAATGAAATATCGATAATTTACAAAGGCAAAATAGTAATTTAAAGGAGCTAAAAGAAAAAGCTCAAGATGAATTAGAAGCAGACAATTTACTTAATAAACTAGATATAGTATAATGTCGGAAGCATTAAAAAGCTTTGACTCCCAAGAGTTAGCTATAAATTCTCAAGAAAGACAAGAAAAAGCTATCAGACAAGAAACTGATAGGCTTTATTCTAGTTTAGATAATTTTAATTTAGAACAAATGCAAACTTTGGTAGATACTTTATCTACTAATAATCCAGAATTTAAGCAAGAACTTACAAATTTCCAAGATTATAATTCAACAATAGCGGTAGAAATGTTAAAAGCAAATAATGAAATCAATAATAACAATTCTAACTTTGAATATTTTTGAATTGATACAAAACAAATATTAGAAATAAAGTGAGAACTTGATAGTCTAGATTTAGATCTAAATAAGATACTTGATTGATATAAAAACTATATTGAAACAAATTTAAGCTGATTAACAAAAGAGCAAATAGATAAAGTAAAATTATCAATATCAAATAGAGTTTTAGGATTATGAAATGAAATAAAAGATTTAAAATGAGATTTAGATGATTGAGAAGATTTTAAAAACAATAGATGGGTTATTAATGAAAAAATTACTGATAATTTTTCTGATATAAATAATAAATTATTACCTAGCCTAGCTTTATTGTCTAAAATCAATTCTTGAGAGAATATAAATTTAAGAGAAGAGTGACTTTATGATGTAAGAGATAAATTAGAAGAGATTAAAAAAATGCTATGAACTGAAGTTTTATCTGATTGAGATTTTGATAAAACTTGGAAAAGTATAGAGTTAATAGATGCCAATACCAATAATTGGAACATATTAGATATAAGAGAAGATATTGATGTTAGATTTTTAGAAGAAAATTGAATAACAAGTATTGAAAATATATCTTTATTAAGTGAAAAAGATAAACAAATAGAAAGTACTGCTCAATATACATTTTATGCATTATTAGCAATTCAAATATGATTAGAATTTACTCCTATATGATGGACTGCTTGAGCCTGAATTGACTGAGCTGATGTATTTTCTGATGAAGATGTATTAATGAAGATAGCAACTAGTATGCCTTGGGTAGATTCAAATTATAAAGTTGAGAAAACTTGGATAGATAATGCTTTAGCTACTATATGACTGATCCCTTGATGAACTATATTAACAAAATCTCCTAAATTAGTTAATTGGGTATTTGAATTAGAACCATCAAAATTTAAAGAGTTTATGAATATTCTAAATGATTCTTTAGATGAAATGGCTAAAAATATGTGATGGAATAATTTTTATGTAGATAAAATCAAGCATACTGTTGAAAGTTTATTTCTTGGGAAAAAACAATGATTACCAGAAAATTATATAAATGCTGTTGAAGAAAGTGAATTTCTAGCTGATAATGTAAATTTATTAAAAAGATATAAATATTGGGAGAAAAAAGGAATAGATTATAATAAGCTTATTACGGATTATGTAAAAAATAATGAATATTGAATAACTGTGGAAGAAGCTCATGCTATCTACTGATATACAAATTGAATATTTATAGATAAATTAAACAACGCTTTAAGAAAAGCTAAAACACCTGAAGAATTACAAGCTATAAAAGATAAACCTCTAGTAAAATATTTAATTTCTTGATTATCAAAAATGCCTTATGCTAATAATAGGCAATTTAGATGAGATGACTTTGCCTATGAAAATTTCAATATATGAGATGAAAAGGTTTTAAAATGATTTACTTCATAAGCAGATAGCCCAGAAAATGCTTTTTGGGAATATGCCCATCTGATAATAGATGATGCAAAAGCAAGAGATATAAGTTCACTAGCATTCTTTGTACATCATGCTGATAGAATATGAAGAACAAAAACAACTCAAGAATCAGTATTTGAGCCTTTAGTTAAAATAAAAATAGAAAATAAAGAAAGACCTAGTCCTGAACATCCTAAATGATTTATGGAAACTAAACAAATTGAATAATTAGTTTTTATTGAAAAATATGTTATAATATATATGATAAAAAAATATTATTTTAAATAAATATTTATGTGAAATACTCCAAGTCCTATTCCATCATCTGCAAAAGATTATAAATCAATGAATGAAAATGAAAAAATTTCATATTTTTGAAATTACATAATAAAATGATGGTATCACTCAGGATGAAGAAAGATTAAATTAAGTTCTATGAGAACAATAGAACCTAATATAGAAGATTTATTTCCTTTAATTGAAAAAAACATAAGAGAATATAGTCCTGAACAATGACTAAATTATTATGTTGATTTTGATGATATTCCTGACCAATCTAATAGAACAGATTATATAGAATGAATAGATTTTAATAATAGTGAATTAGCAGAAAAAGTTTGAGATTTATTTTATAATGGTTTATCTGATTTTTTAAAGTATTTATCAGAAAATACTAATATAGAACAAGATGAATGAATAAGAATTTCAGAATTGCTTAAAAAAGCTTCAGATAATATAAATGAAGCTTGGGTTATATGTGAACCTTATATAAGAACGGACTCAAAAGAAATGAAACATACAGATACTATCAAATGAAGTGATATATCTAATAAAAAACTAGCTACATGAATTTGAAATTTATATTTAGAACAATTATGAGATTTTCTATCTCAATTATCTCAGAAACTAGAAAAAGACTGATTAGCTGATGAATGAAGATGAAGAACTAAATTAGCTAATGAATTGTTTGAAAGTTCAAAATCTATATGAGAAGTTTCAGATATTGTTATTTCTTTATCTAATAGAAAACCTTCTTACACTTGAGAATATATTAAAGAACAAAAAGAATGATTTCTAAGTAGAATTCGAAAATTATTATGATAATGTAGTTATTTTTATATAATCATCATAACTTTGAGCCTAAGTTCTAATCTTCTGCACTATAGTTGACCATCTTAAAAATTATAAAAAATAGCATTAATTTTACTAGAGTTAGTGCTATTTTTGTTAGTTAGTAACTCATAAAAAATTGATGCTAAAAAAACTTATTATTTAGATAATAATTTATTAATCAGGTTATTGGTTAATTATAGCTAATATTAAATTTTCAACATTTACTAATTTCTATATTATTACTACCTTTTTATTAGTAAAAGCTTTTAATCAATCAGGTCAGTTTTCTTTTCAATAACCTGATTTTTTAACTCAACCAAAAGGCAAGCTTGCTCTTGAACCAGCAATATTATTTATAAAAATCATTCATCATTCTAATTTAGAAGCAACTTTTTTTGCTTCTTCTAGATTATTTCAATGAACTGTTGCAGATAATCAAAAATCTGTTGCATTTGCTAGCTCTATTGCTTCTTCTATAGTTTTATATTTCATAACCGAAGCAACAGGACCAAATATTTCTTCATTAAAACTTGTTACTTGCTTTGTTACATTAGCTAAAATAGTAGCAGGGAATAGACATTTTTCTAAATCTATAGCCTTTCATCAAGTTATAAGTTTTGCTCATGAATCAATAGCTTTTTGTACTTGTTTTTCTATTTCTAATACTGCTTTTTTTGTTGAAAGTGGTTGGATTTGTGTATTCTCATTCATTGGATCTCAAATTTTCAAAGCTTCCATTTTTTGTTTATAAATATTTAAGAATTCATCATATTTATCTTCTGGAACTAAAAATCTTTTTGAAGAATTACAAGCTTGTCCTCAATTTCTAATTCTTCAAGTTACGGCTAAATCAGTTATTTTTTCTAAATCGGAATCTTGTAATACTAAAAAAGCATCATTTCCTCAAAGTTCTAGAACACAGGGTTTTAAATATTTTCAAGCCAAAGCTCAAACGGAGCTTCAAGCTCATTCACTTCAAGTTAAATTTACTCAAGCTACAAGTTTATTTGAAATAATGTCTTCACTTAATCTAGGGTTTATAAATAAATTTGTATAAACTCATTCTGGAAAACCTGCTTTATTAAATAGTTCTTGTATTTTTATAGCAGTCATAGGAACACTTGAAGAATGTTTGTAAATTTGTGTATTTCAAGCTAAAATATTTGGAACAGCTGCTCTTAAAAGTTGATTAAAAGGAGAATTCCAAGGTGCAATACCAAAAATAACTCAAATCGGGTCATAATATTCTTTTACTTTTAATCATTCTGTTTCATATTCTTTTTCTCAGTGGAGAATTTCTTCAAAATTATTTGCAAACCATCTAATTAATCAAACTGTTTTTTGTAATCAAGTTTTTGAAGCAATATTAAGCATTCACATTTCAATAGTTTCAAGTCTAGCACACTCTTTAATGTCTGCCTCTAAAACATCAGCTAGTTTTAAAAATAATTCTTTTTTATAAGAATTAGAAGTTTCCTTCCAAGATAAATAAGCTGTGTGAGCAGTTTTTATTTTTTTATTTACTTCATCTAAATTCAGAGTTTCAAATTCAGCGTTTATTTCCCCAGTATATGGGTTTATAGATTGTAGGGTAGACATAGGTTTTGGTTAAGAGATATAATTTTAAAATTGTAAATTTCTCCACTAATACTTTAGAAATTGGGAGTCAAGTCAAAAACTATCCTCAAGGCATAGAATCATTATTTTTACTTAATCTCTAAAGTGTAATCAAATTTCATATCAATTATTTTAAGTCATTTTTGTTTGTTTGCAACTTCAAGTTTGGAATATAATATATTACACTACAAAATTTATAAAAATAGAAAATGATTTGAAAATATTACTTTATATTAGAATTTGTTAATATTGTGTGTTGACTTTATAATATATTATTATATAATCTACTTATTATTAATTATAATAATTAGACTTTCTATGATAAAATCAATATTCTCACAATTTGCATGATTAGTGAGTGAATGGAATACTCAAAATAATTTAGCTAAAAAAACTTTGGAATCTTATGATGTTAAAAAACAAACTGAAATTATTAAAGATAAAGTTGTAGATGAATTAAATAAATTAAATGATTTTAATTCATTTAAAAAATCAAAACACTCTCAATATTTACTAAGTGTTTATCCAGATTTAAAACCTGTTGATTATATAGAGTTTTGATGACAAAAGTTTTTTTTATCTCCTATTATAAAATCAGGTAAATATTCTCAGGTTGTTTGATTTGTTGAAGTTGATTGAAAACTAGAGTCAAGACTTTTTTATAAGTCTTACTCAGATTGATGATGGAGATCTACACCTTGACAAAGGTTTGATATGGCATATTCAAAATGAGAAGATATAAGGGGTTATAGTTATACTGTTACAACAAAAGTTGTTGATGCTTTATGAGTTAAGATTGATAGTATAGAACAAAAAATAGAATGAAATATACTACCTTACTTTTGAAAAGTTTTAAAGTTTGCTGAAACTGATATCTTACATCCTATTAATTCAGATAGCATGATATCAGAAGTAAAAGCTTATGATGATAATTGAGTTTTAGACAGATTTAGTGTTTATAAACCTTGATATTTAGGAAGGAATCTTGAAACAGTTGATGATATAATTTTAGTTATAAAACAACTTAATAATAAATATCCTGATTGATTTATTCCTGACTTTAATAAAAGACTTATTAAGAATTCATACTTTATAAATCACACAATAGCTTGAAAAACAAAGATAGAAGTTTTTGAATGAACTTTAAATTGAAGAAAAATACTTTGGGAGATGGCTCAGAGGATTGATAGGCCACAGGAAGTTTGGATATCAAATATAAGGCTTTTAGATTCAAAATTAAGTTCATTTTGAGTTGATTCTGAATTTATAAATTGTTGAATATTGAATAATAAACCTTTTGAATATGCAACTCAGTTACCATTTTCTTTTTTGCCTAGAGAGAATTGATATGTTAATATTACATCTATATTAGCCTACCTTGAACCAATTAAAAGATATAAAAAATATCTTGAGGAAAATCGTAAACAATAATTTCAAAAAGTTATTTAGTAAATCTAAGATAGGTATTGGTTTATGATTACATAATTTTAATTATTATTTGTAATTTTTTTATAAAAAATATAATAAAATATATTATTTAATTGTTTATTATAAAAATATTATGAAAAAAATACTTTTCTCTCTTGTTGTTTTTTTTCTTTTTTTTAATAGTTCTTTTGCATCATACAAATATTTTTATTGAAACTGATGCCCTCATTGTTTAAAGGTAGAAAGATTTATGGAGAAGAATGATATAGAAGACAAAATTGATATAGAAAAAAAAGAAGTTTATAATAGTCCTGAAAATAGATATTTATTTATAGAAACAGCCGAAAATATTTGAATTAATATAAATGAGTTATGAGTTCCTTTTTTGGTTTCTGATGATGGGAAAGAATATTTTTTTTGAGATAAAGATATAATAGATTTTTTAAAATGAGAGATTGCTCAGAAGCAGGATGATAAAGTTGATAAGGATGATATTATAGGTGAAAATAACTCTAGTGTAGCTTGAGAATCAAAATGATTTTGGTCATTTATACTTATATTGTTACCGGCAGCATTATCAGATAGTATAAATCCTTGTGTATTTGCGGTTATGCTGATATTATTAGGTTCAATAATGAGTAAATTTAATAGTACTAGAAAAATGGTTTTTTCATGACTTTCATTTATTTTAGCTATTTTTATTAGTTATTTTTTAATGTGATTATGAATTTATAAAGCCATATCATCAGCTACTAATATTTTTTATATAAAAGCATGAGTCTGAGTTCTTTGACTTTTAGTATGACTTGCGAATTTGAAAGATTATTTTTGGTATTGAAAATGATTTCTTATGGAAGTTCCTTTAAATTGGAGACCTAAACTTCAAAAAATAATAAAAAATATAACTTCTCCACTATGAGCATTTATAATTTGATTTATAGTTAGTTTATTTTTATTGCCTTGTACATCATGACCATATTTCACTATACTTTGATACTTGGCCTCTGAAAGTAATACAATTAATACAATGTGATATATATATTTATTTATATATAATATTATATTTATACTTCCAATGTTTTTTATAATATTTATAGTTGCTTTTTGAAAGAAAAGTATTGGTGAATTAAAAGAATATAAAGAATATTATAGCAGAGAGATACATTTAGTAGTTTGAATACTTATGATTTTGTTAGCTTCTTATATATTTTATGACTTACTTTATATATAAAAAGTAGTATTGATTTATTTTAGGGAATATCTTAGAAACTTCTTCGCAAGAATAAAAAACTTAGATTTTTAGATAATTTTTCTGCAAAAATTTTTACTTATGTTTTTTTATAGGAAAAATTTTTTAAGGGAAAATTAGCAAAAAAGATTATTTTTTCTAGATGTGAGTTTTTCATATTTTCCTTAATACTATTTTATTTCTTTAACTAATTTTAATAATTTATCTTTATTAACTCTTATTTTGGAATATTTAGCTTTATTAAATAAATCCGATAATGTTTCTATTTTTTCCTTATTATGAGAATCTATATTCTCTATTTCTGAAAGTATATCTATGTATGTTTTATTTTTCACATTTTTAATTTTATATTTATTTTCAAGTTTATTCTTAAAAATTTTTTCTAATTTGTAAATAAAATCTTTCTCTTCTATTTTTGGATAATTAGTTTTTTTGGGATTTGGATTTTTAATTACCTCTTTTTTTTCTTCTTTTTTTAATAAAGATTTAATTTTATTAATTTTTCATTTGTTTTTGAAATAAAAATATATTCCTATTAATAAAGCTATTATAAAAGATACAATTATTATATTTTTAATAATTTTTTTTTGTTTATATATAAAATCATCTTTATTTTTTTCAGTTTTTATATTTATTTTTTCTTCTATATTTTTTTCTCAAAAAACCTCTATTTTTAGGGGAAGACTACTTATTTTTGTTCAGGAATTGTTAATTTCAATTGGTCATATAGTGAAGACACCTTCTTTTATAGCTTGTAAACTATACATTATAGAATATATGTTTTTTGATTTTCTTTTTTGCTTTCAATTAATAATTACCAACTTGCTTGAACTTTGTTGAGATTGAGATTTACTAATTATATTGAAATTTTCTATTCAACTTATTTTTTTTAATTTATTGTCTTCTGACAAATCTCATTCTATATTAATATTTAGATTAAAGGTTTCTCCTACGTTTACTTTATTTTTTTCTGAGTTTATTTCAATGTTTATTGCATATCATTTACTATGTAAAATAGTAAAAATTATAAAAAAGATAATTATTTTTAATTTGTTCATAATATAAAGAAAATTTAAAATATAATTTTAATATTTTACTAAATAATCTTAATAAAAGTTAGTTTTTAATCAAATCAAATGTAAAAAAATAAAAAAAATTTGCATTTTAAAAAAAAATAAATAAAACTTATCAACTATTTAATTATTTATTGGTTTTATTAGGTTAAAATTGAGTTAATTATGGAAGACTTTTTTATAAAATTATTAACTACTTTATATTGATTTGTTTGAATAATTTGAACTTTAGGTCATTTACCTATAATTAAAGATTTATATATTAAAAAAGAGTTAAATTTTAATTTAAACTCTTATTTAATATGGACTTTTACTTCAATCGTAATGATGTTGTATTGATTTTTTATTATTCAAGATACTTTATTTTTAATTGTTACTGGTTTGTGAACTTTATTTTGTATGATTGTTTTATTTTTATGATTTAGCATTAAAAGAGCTAATTCAAGAAGTTTTATAAAAAATAATAAAAGTGATTCTAAGTTAATCTCTTAAATTTTATGTTTTAATTTTTTTATATTATTAAATTTAAACAATTATGAAAAAAGATTCATTATTATCAGCCCTAAAATGGAGGTATGCAGTGAAGAAATTTGATGCAAATAAAAAGGTTTCAGAAACTGATTTACAAGAATTAGTAGAAGCTTTTATTTTGACTCCATCAAGTTTTTGACTTCAACCTTGGAAATTAATTTATGTTGAAGATATAAAAAAAAGAGAAGAAATATCAAAATATTGTTATAATGATTCTCAGATTTTGGATTCAAGTTGAGTTTTTGTTTTTGCTAGAAATACAGATATTTCTAGTAAATTAATTGATAAATTTATAGATTTTATAGTAGAAAAAACTAAAATACAAAAACAGGCTTTGGAATGATACGAAAATATAATGAAAGGTTTTATTTTATGACTTTCAAAATTAGAAAAAGAATTTTGGGCCGAAAAGCAAGTTATGATTGCTCTTTGAAATGTTATGAATGTCTGTGCTTTAAAACAAATAGATTCTTGTCCAATTGAATGATTCCAAAAAGAAAAGCTTGATGAAATTTTATCACTAAAAGAAAAATGACTTGCAAGTGTAGTATTACTGCCGATTTGATATAGAGATGAAAATGACGGGCACTTAAAAAAGGGAAAAATCAGGTATAATAAACAAATGATGTTTGAAAGGGTCTAAAAAAAATAGAAACAACAGTTGTTGTTTCTATTTTATATTGTAGTCATTTTTTGGAAATCCTACATCATTGGCATTCATCACATACCTCACATTCCTCACATTGGGGGCATTGCAGGAGTATCATCTGATTTTTTAGGTATATCTGTAATTACTGATTCTGTAGTTAAAAACATTCAAGCAAGGCTTATTGATTCTTCTAATGCTACTCTTTCAACTTTCTTTGGATCAATAATTCATTCTTTTATCATATCAACAAAAGTGTCTTTTGCTGCATCATATCAAAAATTAGTTTCACTGCTTTCTTCTATTTTATTAATTACTACACTTCACTCTTTTCATGCATTTTCTACTATTTGTTTAATAGGATATTTTAAAGCACTTTTTATTATTCATGCTCAAATATTTTGGTCTTCATTTCATAAATCAATTCATGTTAAAACTTTAGAAGCTTTAAGTAATGCAACTCAACCTCAAGCAACTACTCATTCTTCAACAGCCGCTCTTGTTGCATTTAATGCATCTTCTATTCTCATTTTTTTCTCTTTCATTTCAACCTCAGAAGCAGCTCATACTTTTATTACAGCTACTCATCAAGAAAGTTTTGCAAGTCTTTCTTGTAACTTTTCTTTATCATAACTAGAATCAGAATTTGCTATAGCTTTTTTGATTTCTGCAATTCTTGAATTTATATCTTCTTTATTTCATTCTCAACCAATTATTGTTGTTTTATCTTTTGAAGATATAACCGTTTTTGCATTTCATAAACTTTCTATAGTTACATCTTTAAGTTTCATATTTAATTCATCTTGAATAATATTTGCTCAAGTTAAAATAGCTATATCTTTTAACATTTCTTTTTTATTATCCCCAAATCATGGAACTTTAATTCAAAGGATATTAAGCACTCATTTTAATTTGTTTAAGATAATTGTAGTTAAAGCTTCTCAATCAATATCATCAGCAATTATTATTAAATCTTTTTTTCACTCATTTATAAGTTGCTCTAATAATGGAAGCAAATCTTTCATATTAGAGATTTTTTTGTCTGTTAATAAAATAGGAGTGTTTTTCATCTCAGCTAGCATCTTATCAGTGTTTGTTACCATATAAGGGCTTAGGTACCCTTCACTAAACTCCATTCATTTTGTTATTTCAATATCAAGTCAAAAAGTTTGTCATTCTTCCACACTTATTACTCAATCATTTCAAACTTTGTTCATAGCTTCTGCTATTATTTGTCATACTTCTGAATCTTGTGCACTTATTGTCGCAACTTGTGCAATTTCTTCTTTTGAAGAAATTTTCTTAGCATTTTTTGTTAATTCTTCACATAGTTTCTCTCAAGCTTTTTTCATACCATTTTTTAATTCAACAGCATTTACTCAAGTTCTTATATTTCTAAGTCATTCTTTTGCTATTGCATAAGTAAGTAAAGTAGCAGTAGTAGTTCAGTCTCATGCTAAAGTATTAGTTTTATCAGCAGCTTCTTTTACAAGTTCTGCTCAAAGGTTTTCAAATTTATCCTCAAGTTCTATTTCCTTAGCTATTGTAACTCAGTCATTTGTAACTTGAGGAGCTCAATATCATTTATCTATTACCACATTTCTTCATTTTGGTCACATTGTAACGGTTACAGTTTTTGCAACAGTTTCCATTCAATCAAACATTTTTTGTCTTGCTTCATCTCAAAATTGTATTTGTTTTGCCATATTTTCATATTAAATTATAAAATTATTTAGATTTTGATTACTCTACAATTGCTAATATATATTCTATTGCAACTATTTTAAATTCTTCATCCTCAACTTTTACCTCATCTCACGAATATTGTCAACAAAGTACCTTATCTCAAACTTTTACATTCATTTCTATGTCTTTTTTTCATGGTCAAACTGCTATTACTTCATAAATATAAGGTTTTTCTTTATTGGCACTCTCAGGAAGAATAATTCAACTACTTGTTATATTTTCTTTTTCTAATCATTTAAGCAATACTCTATCACTTAATGGTTTAATATTCATGTTATACTTATTAAAAAATAAATTATTAAGCACATATATTATACAGGTGCTAAAAATAAGTCAAGACTTTTTTTAATTATAATAAGATTTGGTTAATCTTATTTGAAACTAAACAAAAAAATATATTCTTAAAATGAATATATTTTTTATTTCTCGTTTTATATTAAGATTCTTCTTCTATTCAAGTCAAGGTTCAACTTCAGCTATTTTCTTGAATTAATGCTCAACTTGAGTTTTCTTCTTTTGTTGTTCAAGTTCAACTTTTTTCTTTGATTTCTTCTTTTACTTCTACAAAATCATATTTATGTTTTCTAGGTGAGTTTAATAATCTAGGCTTTGTATCAATTCATGAATCTGGATGGGTGAAACTAAATGTTCAAAAAGAGAAAGGCATCCAACTTTTTATCCAGTCATAATATCAAAGATCTAATAAAAGTTTTCAAATTATATCTTTTTTGACTATATAATTATTTCTTTCTCCTCAACATCATGAAAAGCAGGTTCTAGAATCTGTTGATCAATTTCTATTGTCTCACATAACAAAATATGAGCCTGAAGGGACTTTGTATTCGTACTTTGATGTATCACCATCTATTGTCGTTAGATCTTTGTTGATTTCACTTAAATATGGTTCAATTATTTCTAAAAATTCTCACTCTTTATTTTTTAAATATACCTTTCATCCTTCTATTTTTATTGTTTCACCAGGCAATCAAATAATTCTTTTTATAAAGAACTTTTTATCCTCACTTACATGAGGCTCAAAAACAATTACATCTCATCTTTTAGGTTGCTCTATAGTTCATAAAAAAGGTAAATCCAGATATGAAAATCTATCTATTATTATAAATTCTTTATCATAATAAGATTTATCCATTGAATGTCAGTTTATTTGAAAAGGTATTACAAAGAATGTTCTTATTATCAAAACTATTACTATAATTATTGCAAGATCTTTAAAAAAATCTATTATTTCTCATAAAAAACTTGTTTTTTCTTTTTTGTCTTTATTTTCGTTGATAATTTCTTTATCTAACTTTTTTTTCTCTTCTTTACTTAACATTTAAGGTGTTTTTAAAAAGTATTTTAATTTAAATAGAATTTATTTGTATGTTATTATATTGTTTTTAATTAAAAATCAATTATATTAACATATAACAAATAAATTCTATTTAAATTAATTATTTATTATCGTCAGTTTTTAGCCAATCAGGGACCTTCATTCAATCATCCCATAATTCCATATCATTATTTATTTTTTCATCAATCTTTTTTTCTTTTGGGAATTTTTCTTCTCTTTCTTTTTGGGGTTTATTTTTAGATTCTTTTTTTTCTTCACTTTCATTTGAAGACTCTTGAGATAAATCAATTTCTAGAGTTTTTGATTTTATGTTCTTTTTACTTCTAGTTTTTTTATTATCTTTTTCGCCTTTTTCTTTATTATTATCTTCACTTTTAGATTCTTTTAATTTTATATCACTATTAACTTTTTCTTCTGATTTTAGCCAGTTAGGCATATCAACACTTTTTCAATTTATAGATTTTCAAGTTTTAGTCTTTTTTTCTTGAGGAACTTTCTTTTTTTCTTCTATTTTTTCATTCTTATTTTTTTCAATGGACTTTTTAGAAGTTAATTCTTTCTTTTTTTTCTTTTCCTGAGTTTTTTCTTTTTTTTCTTCTTCTTCATTGGTTTCTTTATAAACTTCTTTTTCATTTATATCTTCTTTATCTTGACCAGCTATATTTATAGGTTCTTCTACTTTATTGCTTTTGTTTTCTTCACTAGTTTCCTCAGAAGTTAAATTTTTATTAGTTTCTTCTTCACTAGTTTCCTCAGAAATTAAATCTTCACTAGTTTCTTCCTCACTAACTTTTTCTTTATTTTCTTTTTCGCTAGTTTCTTGAGAACTATTACTAAGCCACTCAGGAATATCGTCTTTTTCTTTTTTAGAGTCTTTATTTTCTGAAACTTCGTTTGTGAAACTTCATTTTAACCAGTCAGGTGTATCATCTTCTTCAATATCAGCAAATACATCTTCATAATTCTCTTCTTTTTCCTTTATTACAGGTTCTTTATTAGTGGTAATATTATCCTCAGCCTTTTCTTCATCTTTTAATTCTTTTTTTATTTTTTCTTCATTTCTTAGTGAGAAAATACTTTCTTTATTTTCTTCTTTTTTTATTTCATTATTTCAAATATCTGAATTAAGCCAACTAGGTATGTTATCTTCTTTTCCCTCATTTTTATCGTTTTCTTTTTTAACTTCATTATTTTCTTTTTTAAGTCTAGATCTAAATATATCGGCAAATGCTTCAACATTTTTTTCTTTATTTTCTTCTTTACTTTCTTCCTTATCCTCTTTTTTTCAAGGAGAGTCCGCTAAAACATCATTAATTTTTCATTTATCTTCTTGTTTTTTGTTAACATTAAATCAAAGTACATCTTCATTTTCTTTATCATCAGGGTTAGTTTTTTCTATTATAAAGTCTTCAAATCAAGTATCACTATTTTTGTTTGTAAGTTTATAATATATGAAATAGATAAACATTAGCATTCATCATAATATTATTAAGAACACTATTCATTTAATAACAGTTTTGAGAAGAGAGCTTCATTTTTCATCACTTTCATCTTTTTTATTATTTAAGATAGGTTGTTCTTCAAGGCTTCTACATAATTCTGTATTTAATTCTCATTCTTTACATATAGGTATTTCAGATGTTGAACCATAAATAAGAGATTTAAGAATCGCTTTAAAATCAAATCATTGTTTTACATTAATAACAGATTTATCTTGTCTAGCTATCACTTCAAGAATTTCTTTTCCTAGAATTTTATTTTTTTCTATGTCATTAGAATTATTTATTTGTTCTAATTTTTCTAATAAATATTCATAACAACTTGAAGAATTTCAGGTTTCGTTACATGATATATTCTCGGGTAGAAGTGATTTTAAAGCATTAAAAGTTATATTTTTTTCACTCTTTTCAACTTGTCATTCAACTAGCAGAGATTCTAAAAGCTCTATTATGGTATCTTTATTATTAGATTCTATATTGTATAAGTATTCTTCGAAATCAAGAATAGTTCTTGTTTTCTCAGTAGAATCAGACCATTCTTCTTGTAATTTACTTATGTAAGTAAGAGCCTCTTTCTTATTTTCTTCTGGTAATAATGTTATAAGATGTTTTATTTCTTCTATTGTTTCTTTTTCTGAGTCGGTTACTCATGAAAAACTAAGCTCTCATTCATCAATCGTTTTTTCTTCTTTTTCTATATATTCTTTTATTATTTTTATATCCATTGAATCAAGAGGCTTTAATTCTGAGTCTAGTAGTGTAATTCTAGCTATTTGTTCTCTTTTTTTATTTAAAGGAATACTTAATGGAGCTCAAGAAGTATAGCTATCTTCTCATTTATTGTCTTCATCGTCATCTTTTCATCAATTTAAATCAGTATCATATGATATATCAAAGTCTATTGGAAAATATTTATATTCTCATCTACTTTCTCATAAATATAGAAATAGTTTCTCAGATTGATTTTTTAAAGTAATAGTTTCTCAAGTTCCTATTTTAGGAATAGAAAATATATTCATTCACATTTTTCTTGCATCCAATATATTTCTTATATTTTTCTTTACAGTTTTTTCTTTATTTTTTGTTTTGTTTCATTCAGATATGGTAAGTTTTACTTTGTGAGATTTTTCTTGTCATTTATATCTATAAACAAAATTATTTTTTGCTCTTATTTTCTCTCAGTCTCACATATCCCATATAATGTTTGAGATAGTTCATTTACTATTATTAAAGAATATAAACTTATTTCAGATAGATATATATTTAAAATCTGGGACTAATTGATTTGCCACATTTATTGTTATATTCTTTGTATTGCTAAATCATTTATATTTAACTTTGACTTTTGCGAAAAACTCTCATGATTTTTTATATGTGTGCGCCACAATAGGTTTTGTAGTTTCTGTATCATAAAATCAATCTCAGTCATAATCCCAAGAATATGTTACTTTATTTGATAAATCATGTCAAAGTATATTTTCAACCTTAGTTGTGAAAACAATTTCTTGTCATGCAAAGATAGAAGAATCATTTACACTCAAATTTATTAAAGGAGTGTTAATATTGTCTCAACTTAAAGTTATAGAGTTTTCTCACTTTTTTGACTCAGTTTTTCAGCCATTATTATCCTTCATTATTAATACAAAATAATAATTTCATGCTATTTTTGGTAAAACAAAAGTTGTAGAATTAGTTCTTGTTGCTCTAAATCATTGAGGTTCATTATCAGTGTCTGTATAATAATACCATAAATAAGATTGAATTATTCAGTCTCTATCTTTTGCTCATATTGCAGTTGTTGTTACTACTATTGGATCAGCATTTATATCTTTTATATTTAAATTAATAGATTTTAATTCTGGTTTTAAATTTACAACTTTTAGCCATACTTCAGTACTATTACTTTTTCCTTTAAGTGGATTTGTAACAGTTAGTTTTACTTTATGACATCAAATTTCATCGAATTTATAATTTACATCTTTTCCAGATAGTATTTTTGAATTTCAGACTTTCCATGTATAGTCTAATCAGCTTTTTTCTCAATCAATATTTAAACTTTCTCATCATTTAAGAGTTAGAGAAATAGTTCTGTCTATTATATATGCTGGTTTTCATTCACATTGATTTTTTAGTATTGTTGTAGTTTCTGCACTTGTTCATCATCAACTATTTGATTTTGCATCTATATTAATTATAGCAAAAGGTTCTTCAGATTGGGATACATAAATTATTTTTGTTATTTTGTTAGCATTATCTTTTTTATCTCTTACTTTTAGAGTTACTTTGAAAGTACCACTTTTTTTGTAGTAATGAGTTATGCTTTTTTTACTTCATCATTCTTTCTCTCCATCTCAAAAATCCCATTCAAGGATCTCTGCATCAGGTGATTTTGCTAGAAATTTAACAAATCATCATCTTTTTATTACTTTAGGAATAGGTGTAAAATCTACATCTAATACTGAATTTATGTTTATAGTTGATTTTTTTATATCTGATATTCAATCACTATCCCTTACTTCTAAACTAATTGATTGTTCTCATGTTGAGTCAAAAGTATAATATCAAGTAGATCAATTACTATTTGCATTGTTTAGTTTTACTCTTTGTCAGTTTATTATCCAATAATATTTTAACTTTCAGTCATCAGAAAAATCAGGATCGAAACTTTTGCTTCAGTCAATAAATATAGTGTTTGGTTTGTTCTCCTCTGGAATACTTGTTTTAAAATTAGCTACTGGAGGTTTTGATTCAATATATATTACTTTGTTGTCTATGTCAGTATCTCATGAGGCACTTTTTATTTTTAGCTTTATATTAAATTTTCATTTTTTTGTAAAAGCATAGTTAAAAAGTTTTCAATTTTTTTTGTAAATAACCTTATCATTATCAATATCAATAATTTCCCAAGAATAAGTTAGATTTTTATCTTTACTTGCAGCTTCCGCCGAGAAAGAAAATTTGTCTCATAAATATCATCTGTCCAAAGATGAGAATATTTTTGCTATTGGTTTATGAATAAAAATTTGAAATCTTTTTTCTACAGTTTCTCATAGACTAGTTTTTAATTGTAGTAAAACATCAAAGTCACCTTGGTTTGAATAAGTAACTCTTTCTATTTTTGGTCATCATTTATAGGATTTTTTCACACCATTTCAAAAGTCCCAAGTTGTTTTTTCAAAGATAGTTCACTCAGTAGGTGTTGAAGATGTAGCATCAAACACTAGTCAATAACTTGCTTCTAAAGGACTAACTTTTAATACATCTTGATTTTTTAAACTTCTTCAATTAACATTTAAAACTAATGAGGCAATTTTACTTTTTACATTAACTACTGCACTTCATTTAAATGGTAAAACATCAGTAAATCATTTTGCATTTTTATGGTTTGATTTAACTTCTAGAAATATAGTTATATTTCATTCTTTTGTAAAAGTATATTTTATTGTTGGTTTTTGTCATATAATTACTCTTTTTCATCATCTGTCTAGCCACCAAGTATAATTGTAGTCAGAAAGATTACTTCAAGAAGGATCTTTAACAGATCATTTCAGAGTTGCTGTTAAAGGAGCATTTCATTCTTGTGGAAGTACTTTAATTTCTCATTCTATAGATTTAATATCGGTTTTGTTAAGGTAATCTCAAATAGCTTTTCCCAAATCTGTATAATTTGCTTCATTATTTGGGTTTTTAATTCATCTTTGAACAGCAGTTGATACTTTGTATAAATAATTTTCATTTTCTAGATTATCAGGAAGATAGTTATAACCACTTTTCGCCATTCTAAGAATTTCTTTTGCTATACCTTCATCAATTCTATTGTCTACATTAAATCTTTCTTGTAGTATAAAAAATAATCTAGTTATTTTATATCAATATTCATTAAAAGTATTTCTATCAACACTTGTGAATGTTAAATAACTAGGCTCTTTTGCTTGAGCTGGTAAAATTCAAAAACTAATTATAAGTAGAGTTGTAAGAAAAAGTTTAAAAATTAAATTTTTTCTTCAAAGATTTTTTGCTTTACAAATCATAATTTTATTTTTAGATAATTTTATTCACTATTATAATAACATAAAAATATTTAAAGTGCAAAAATTATATATCTAAATATTTTTGAAAAAAAAATATAAAATCTTATAATTTGTAAAGTTTTTAATATAAATATAAATTAACTGAATGCAAGATATACTTTCTATATTGTTTTTTTCGTCTTTAATTTCTTATATTTTTATAAACATTTTTAGAAAAATTTTTATAAAATATAATATATTGGATAATCCTAAGAAATATAATAAAAAAAGAAAACCAATTCCATATAGTATGTGAATAACTCTTTTTTTATCTTTTTTGTTAATAAGTATTTTCTCAGTAGAGCATACTTATAAATATTACTTAATTATAGTTTTTTGATGAATAATAACTTTTATTAGTTTTATTGATGATATGCTTAATGTTAATGCAAAAATTAGGCTTATTATTCAAGTTATAATATGAGCTATTATTTGAATTACATCAATAAAAATTTGATATGTAAGTAATATTTTTGGTTGAATTATAGATTTGGAAACATATTTTTTTACTTTTTTTGATTTTAAAATTTATATAGTTCCTATTATTTTTACTATAATTTGGTATGTTTTTATATTTAATTCAATAAATTGGACAGATTGAATAGGTGGAAATACTTCTTGAATAGGGATTATTTCATTTTTTATTTTATTTTTGCTTTGACTGATTTTATTTTGAAAAGATGATTACGAATGATGAATAAAAAATGCAAAATTTATAATGAATATTAGTATTATATTAGTGTGAATTTTAATTCCTTTTTGGTACTATGATGTAAGAGAAAAAATATTAATGGGTGATAGTTGAACTATGTTTTTGTGATTTATGTTAGCAACTTTGGCAATAATATCTTGATGAAAAATAGCAACAGTTTTGGTAGTTTTTTGAATATATAGTGTTGATGCTATTTATGTTTTGGTTAATAGAATTATTAATAAGAAAAATCCTTTAAAGTGAGATTTTACTCATTTACATCATAGACTTTCAAAAATATGACTTACAAGAAAACAAATTCTTGCAATGGTTTATTCTTTGTCTTTCTTTTTCTGATTAACAGCTTTATTTCTTGATAAAACATGAAAAATAATTGTTTTTTGAATAATAGTTGTAGTTTTAATATTTATAAATAAAATTATTGAAAAAGTAAAAAAATAGTATTTTATAATAATAATAATAAATAATGAAAGTAGCATTTTTTTGAACTCAGGAGTTTTCTAAAAATATTTTGTCTTGAATTTTATTAAATAAAAATATTGAAATTTGTCTAGTTGTAAGTCAACCAGATAAAGCTGTTTGAAGAAAAAGAATAATCACTTATACAGAGGTTAAGAAATTTTGTATATCTAATGATTTAAAGATTTTACAGCCTAATAGTTTGAGAAAATGAGATGAAAGTATTGAATTTGAGAAAGAGTTAAAAAGTCTTGATTTGGACTTTGCTTTGGTTGTTGCTTATTGAAAAATAATACCAAAAAATTTACTTAGTATTCCTAAATATTGATTTATTAATATTCATTGAAGTATTTTACCACTTTATAGGTGAGCAAGTCCAGTTCAAGAAGCAATAAGATTATGAGATACAGAAACTTGACTTACTATTATGCAGATGTCTGAATGAATGGATGAATGAGATATTTTTAGTATAAAAAAAGTAGAAATTTGAAAAGATGAAAAAAGTATTGATATTTTTAGAAAATTTGAAAAAATATGACCGGAGTTACTTATAAATACGCTAGAATCTATAGTTTCTTCGAAAATCTCTCCTATTAAACAAAATAACGAAAAAGCCACTTATTGTTCTAAAATAAATAAAGAAGATTGAAAAGTAGATTTTAAAAAAGAATCTATAGATGATATTTATAATAAGTATAGAGCATATTATTCTTGGCCTTGAATATTTTGTTTTTATAAGTGAAAGAAAATAAATTTTGAGGAAGTAGAATATGCAAATGAGCTTGCTTGTGGATTTGTTAGTGGCGAAGTTGTAAAAAAATTTAAAGAAATATGAATTGTATGTTCAGATAATAAAATATTAATTTTAAAGAAAATAAAACTTGAATGAAAGAAAAGTATGGATATACTAAGCTTTGTAAATTGAAATAAAGACTTTTTAGATTATAAATTTTAATAATGTTTAATATTACACTTAATACTTTTAGAGAAATAGTAAGAAATAAATTTCTTTATATGATATTATTTTTTGCTTTTGCATTTATTGCTTTTTCTATTTCTTTATGAACACTTACAATTTGAGATGATGATAAGATAATTGTAGATTTTTGACTTGCTATGATAGAGATTTTCTGACTTATTTGAGTACTTTTTGTTTGAAGTCAGTTACTTTTTAAAGAAATAGACTGAAAAACTATTTTTTTGATTTTGTCAAAACCTATAAAGAGGTACGAATTTATAATATGAAAATTTCTAGGTTTTTCCTGTACAATATTTGTAATACTGATTTTCCAGTCTTTTCTTTTTTTGCTAATTTTATTTGTAAAAAATATACAAATTACAGAACTTATAGCTTATAGTTTATTTTTTACCTTTTTGAAATTAGAAATACTTTTATCATTGGTTTTCTTCTTTTCAACTTTTATGTCAAATATTTTAACAATATTAGTTTCACTAATCATTTATTTTTTATGACATAGTTTCTCTCTTTTATTAGATTTAGTAGCTAGATTTAAAAATGAAGTATATACTTTTTTAGTTAGATTGCTAGAGCTATTTTTTCCTCCAATGAATGCTCTTAACACTAAAGATGTAATATGAAGTTTTGATAGTTTTAGTAATATGTATTTTTTAAGTAATACTTTTTATGCATTTTTTTACATATTAATTTTGTTAATTTTTACAATATTTATATTTAATAGGAAAAGGTTTGAAAATTAATATTTATGAAAAAAACACAAATAATAAATATATGAAAGAGTTATGGATTAAATTCTAAATTAATAGAATTAATACTTTTAAAAACAACTGGTTTATCAAGAAATCAGTTGTTTTTAATTGATGATATTAATGATAAATATTTGAATTATTTAAAAGAAAGTTTTCAGTCTGTTAAAAAGGGTGTCCCAATAGAATATGTAATTGAAAAAGTGAGTTTTTATTCTTTAGATTTTTTTGTGAATAAAAATGTTTTGATACCAAGAAATGATACAGAAGTTATGGTTTCTAAAGCAATAGACTATATTAGAAATCTAAAGAATAATTATACTTTGATTGATGTTTGAACTTGAAGTTCTTGTATTCCTATAAGTATAATTAATAATATTAATAACTTTCCTGATTATTGTTATGCGTTAGATATTTCAGCTTTAGCTTTGGAGGTTGCTAGATTTAATATAAATAAATTTAAATTAAATAATATAATTAAGGCAAATGAGAGTAATTTATTATCTTATTTCTTAAAAAATAATTCTGATTTTTTAGAAGTTTGAAGTCTTATTATTACAGCTAATTTACCATATATAAAAGATAATGATTTTGCTAATATGGATTCTGAAACTATCAAATATGAACCACATTTAGCTTTGTATTGATGAAAAGAAACTGGCTTTGAAATTTATGAAGAATTATTTTTTCAGATCATCGAACTTAAAAACAAATATAATATATCAAACATAGTTGTATTTATTGAAATTTGATTTGATCAAAAGTTTGTTTCAATGAATTTTTTTAAAAATAAAAAACTTGATTTTAAGTATTTCAAAGATAACTCTTGAATTGAAAGATGTGTTATGATTTGCTTATAATTTTTGTTTGTGTTAATATATATATGTTAATTTTTAATAATTATATATTATGTGATGATTTTTTCAACCAGTATCAAAAAATAATGGTAAAAATAAAAATTTAGAAGTTTTTGGTTCTCAGGAGAGTAAAGAGAGAAAAGAGCATGAAGTTAGACTTCACGAGCAGTCTTTTGAAAAAACACCTTGAACTGAGAGTTTAAAAACTTTTGAATGAAATAAAGATTTTCCACTTTATGATAAAATAAAATCAAGTTTTGTTGATTTAAAAATGAGTACTTTAAAAAGGGAAGAAGTCATAAATCTTACTAATAACTTATGATATAAATTAAGTTTAAATCCTTGAGATGAAAAGCTTAATACTCCGAAAATAAATAAAAAATTTGTTATTCTATCAATAGTTGATGTGGTAAACACTTTGAATATGGAAGAAAAAGAACAATCTTCATTAAGAGATAATTTAATTTGAGTTTGAGATTTTAAAGAAACAAATGATGATGATTTACATTTTACTCAGAATGTTGATGACCCTGATTATCCACTTTTGAGATGATTAGAAAAAAATAAAGATTTAAAATTAACTGAAGTTGAGACTTTTGCAATTTGAGAGCAATTATTATCAACTGAAACTATAATAGAGGCTATAGAAGCTGTTTGAGAAGATTTGATTAACTCAACGAGAAAACAGGAGATAATTTCAAAAATAAATGATATACATAAAGAATTAAATAAGCAAAAAGTCTGATTACCTGAAATTTTTTGAACTTTTCCTTCATTAAGTGTAGAAGAATGAAAAAAAGATAATGTAATAAGTTTGATAGGAGATAATTATTCAAAAATTTCTTGATGAGATTGAAGAGATGATATTAATACAGCTATTAATATTAGTCTAAACAAAATATTATACAAAAAAGTAATCCCTAATAGATATAGTGAATTAATGCAGAAAAATATTTCTATTATCAGAGAATCAAACAACAATATTAAAGAGAAGGTTTCATCATTAAAAGTTATTTTTTATAGTGTTAATGGTGTTATGTGATTTTCTTGAAAGTCTATGGCTAAGGTTAAGGAGCAAATGGATAAAAATATAGCTGCTCAAGAAGAAAACTTGGAAGAAATGTATAAAAATGTTTTAAATTTATTAAAAAAACATTCTGAAAATGAAAATAATAGGCTTAGAAAAGAGCAAGAATCAGCAGCAAATGCTTGAATCTATGAAGAAGAGGATAGCAAAAAAGGCGAAGAAGATTTAGAATTATTATTGGCAGAGCTTACAGAGTCCAGCTGAGATACAAAATCCTAATTAAGGAACATCTGAAAAAATCACATTTATAAAAAAACTATTTAATTCATTAAATAGTTTTTTTTTCTTTACAAAAATAGAGCAATATATATATTTAATATATAGGAACATCTGAAAAAATCACATCTAGAAAAAAATAATCTTTTTTGCTAATTTTCCCTTAAAACTTTTTCCCTATGCAAAGGCATAAGTAAAAAATTTTGCAAAAAAATTATCTAAAAAATCTAAATTTTTGTTCTTACGAAGGAGTTTTTCAGATGTTCCTATATATAATTATTAATTATAAATATTTGTGATTAAAAGTGCATTTGAAAATAATTCTGAAAGAATAGTTTCTAGTTCTAAAACTCAGATGGATAAGGCTGCTAGTAATACTCTAAGACCTAAGAAATTATCAGAATATGTTTGACAAGAATCTATAAAAAAACATTTGTCTGTATCTATTTCTTCTGCGAAAATAAGATGAGAGTCAATAGAGCATATACTTTTTTATGGTCCTCCCTGATTATGAAAAACAACTCTTTCAAATATTATAGCTTCAGAAATGTGAACTTCACTTAAATCTAGTTCGGGACCAGCAATTGAGAAACAGTCAGATTTGGTTAGTATACTGTCTAATTTAGAAAAAGGAGATATACTTTTTATAGATGAAATTCATAGACTTAGACCACAAGTTGAAGAAATTCTTTATACTGCTATGGAGGATAATGAAATAGATATTATGGTTTGAAGTTGAACCTGAGCTCAAAGTGTAAAATTGCCTTTACAGGACTTTACTTTGGTTTGAGCAACAACTAAACTTAGCTCTTTATCTTCTCCTTTAAGAGATAGGTTTTGAAATATTTTAAAATTGGACTTTTATGATATTAATAATCTGGTTTTGATTGCAAAAAGAAGTGCAGAACTTTTGGACTTGAATATTGATAAGTGAGTTCTTCAAAATATAGCTTCTAGATCTAGATGAACTCCAAGAATTGTTAATAGATTGCTTAAAGTAATTAGAGATTACAATACTATTTGAGAAAATATATCAGATGAAAAAGTTTTGAATGAAATATTTAAATCAATATGAATAGATGAATTAGGTTTGGATTTGCTAGATAGAAAAATATTAGAAAAAATGTATTATAATTTTTCAGGTAATCCTGTATGATTAAATACTCTATCTGCATCAGTTTGAGAAGAAGAGTCTACAATAGAAGATGTTGTAGAACCATATTTACTTCAGATATGATTTATAGAAAGGACTCCAAGGTGAAGAAAAATAACAATCTCTTGAGAAAAACATATTTTAAAAACAATATAAAAAACTATGTCTATTTGGCAAAGAAAGTCTCGGTGAAAAATGCTTATTGATTCATGACAAGCAGAAAATCTATTTGATATAGATTGAATTAAAGTAGAAAAAAGAAAGGTTAGTTTATGAGAATATTGACTATTTGTTATTTGAATTGAAGAAAAAATAAGCGATAAAAATAAAAAAGATTTATTAAATCTTTGTAAAAAAGAAAATACGCTATTTATTCAAATAGAAACTATTAATTATAAAAATAAACTATTTGATTTACAAAAAGAATTTTCAGTTTGATATTATAAAAAGTTTATAACTCCTTATACAGCAGTAATAGGATTGGATAATTCAGAAGATGAAATATTAAAAAATATGAAGCAAAAATGAAGATACAATATTCGTTTAGCTGTAAAAAAATGAGTTGTTGTAAAAGAAGTTTCAAAAACTAAAGAAAATATAAAAGAATTTTATAATCTTATGCTTGAAACTACTTCTAGAGATAATTTTTTTTGAAATAAATTAGAATTTTATGAAGTTTTTTTAAATAGTTTAGAGAACTCTAGTTTATTATTAGCTTATAAAGGTGAGAAAGTTATTTGTGGCTGAATTTTCATTTTTGATAAAGATGTTTCAATATATTATTATTGAGCCTCAACTTCCTCCAAAGAATATAGAAATTTAATGGCTCCGTATTTATTACAATGGGAGGCAATAAAAAGAGCAAAAAATTATTGAAGTGTTTTGTATGATTTTTTATGAGTTTCTGAACCAAATAAAAAAAATACTAGTTTATCCTGAGTTACAGATTTTAAATTAAAATTAACAAAAGATGTTAGAGATGTTTCAAATAGTTATATTTTTGTTAATAAAAGACTAAAATACTTTTTTATTTTATTATTAAGAAAATTAGGGAACATCTAAAAAGATGATATTTTTTTAAAGTTAATTAAAAAGGGTTAAACAATAAGTCAATACTAATTTATTTGCTTTTAGTATTAATTCGTTATTATACATTAGTCTAAAAAATTTTATATTATAACTTTAGAAATATATGTTAGGAAAAGAAAAAGAAAAAAATCTTTACTCAATGCTTTTAGCTGTTTGAGGTATGTTTACTTTTGTTACAGTTATTATTGTTTATGGGATGATTGATTATAAATTAAAATCTATTGATAAACTTTCTTCAGATGTTGAAAAATTGTTGAATATACAGTTTTCTCAAATTTGATGAGAAGAAAATTATTCTACAATTTTGGAAATTTGAGAATTATCTAAAGATCAAGCTACTTCTCAAATGAAACAATATTTAGAACAATTAAGAGCTCAAAAATCTTGAAAAGCTCCTTCTAATAATAATGAAGGTTCTGTTAGCAATGAAGCTCCAGAACAAATGCCAGAATCTCCTGTTGGTAAAGTTTCAGTAGAAGAAATTAAATCTATAAAAGATTCTTCTTATATAGATGGTAATGTTGATGCTAAAATAACTTGGATAGAATATAGTGATTTGGAATGTCCTTATTGTGCTAGATTACATAATAGTTGAACTCCAGAAGCTTTGAAAGAAAAATACTGAGAAAAATTAAATATTATATTTAATCATTTTCCTCTTGAATTCCATGCTAATGCTTTTCCTTGAGCACAAGTTTTGGAGTGTACTTGAGAACTTGGTGGCTCTGAAAACTTTTATGAAGTTATGAAAGCTTCTTTTAAATCTAAAAATTCAAGCAAAGATTTTCTTGTAGATACTGCTGTATGATTATGAGTAGATAAAGATGCTTTAAATGAATGTATTGCTAGTTGAAAACATGATGATAAAATTAAGTCTCAAGTACTTGTTTGAAGTCAAAAATTTGGTGTAACATGAACTCCTTGAAATGTTTTAGTAAATAATGAAACTGGTGAATTTAGAGTTTTATCTTGAGCTTTGCCAACTTCAGAATTTGAGAAAGCTATAGATGAACTTTTAAAATAAGAATTAAAAAAATTGGTTCACTTTATTTGAACCAATTTTTTTACTTTTAAAAATTTTTTATTAAAATATTATTACTATATTATTTTATAAGAAAACAAAAATATGTTTTGAAAGATGAAAGATAAGGATTATTATAGTAAATTAAATTTATTGTTAACTATACTTACTTTGCTTATAGTTACTACTACTTACTTAATAGTTAATTCTAAATTAGCTATGATTGAAAAAGTATCAAAAATGCAATATGCTCAGATTTGATGAGAAGAAAACTATAAATTACTTTTAGAAATTTCTGACTTGACTAAAGAAGATAACAAACTAAGGATGGAGAATTATTTAGCTGATTTAAAAGCTAGAAAAGAAGCTAGTTCCAAATCGTCTGACGCTAATAAATCAAATTCTAACTCCTCTCAAACAATAGATATTACTGAATCTATAGAGAATGGTGCAACTTCAATTGAAGTTGGTCCAGAGTGAGTTGTAAATAAATAGTTAAAAAAATCTGAAATAAAAAACCTGAGAAATTAAATTTTTTAGGTTTTTTATTTTTACCAAAGATTTTTATTATTTTCTTATTAGATTAGTCTTTATTAAACTTTTTAGTTTATTATTTTGAATTTTTCAGATTCAGCACATTAATTTATTATTTTGCAATTGATAGAATCAATCTTTTAGTTTTTTCTCAATGCTTGTTCCTTTAAATAAAAGGTCAATTTCTTCTTTATTAATTTCAATAGCATTTTTATTAAATCTTTCAAATGTTCAAGAATTGAAATTAGGAATAAATGAGTTATTTTTAATTTCTCATATGTTTATCCCTATTTTAAATATAAATAATTTATCCCATAGCTCATTTAAATTTTTATTTCATAGATGAATATTATTTTTATATTTAAATAAATAATATGGACTTAAAGAAAATCAGAAATTTGTTTCAAAAAAGGAAGAAATCATTTTGTATTCTGTTCATGATAACTTTTCTATATTCTGTTTTAGACTTTTTATATTGTCTCAGTTGGGAATAGAAGAGATTTTTTTTATTTTTGCCACAAAAAATCATCAGGTTTCGTCTATATGTGGCCAATTTCTTTTGTATTTATATTCTTTGCTTTCTCAAATAGCTAGTACCTTTATATATTTGGAATATTTTTCTAATATTTTTTCAATAACTCATTCATTTTCTATTGAATTTAAAGTGCATGTAGAATAAGTCATTTCTCATCATGGCTTTAATGTTTTTATTGCAGATTCAAAAAGTCAGTATTGTAATTTTGCAATTTTTTTAATATTTTTTATATTCCAATATTTTAATGCTTCAGAAGTTTTGTATGCAGTTCATTCTCAAGAGCAAGGAGCATCTAAAATTATTTTATCGAATAATTCAGGGATATTTTTAAAAAATCTTCAATCATAGTTTGTACACACAGTATTTAGGCTAGACATTCTATCTAAATTTGAAAAAAATCACTGCATTCTTTTTTTGTTTAATTCATTGGCTACTATTATTGAATTTGGGTAATATTCTGACAACTGAGTTGTTTTTCATCATGGTGAAGCACTCATATCAAGGATTAAATATTTTTCTTTTGATATTTTATCATTCGATAGATAAAATGGGGCACTAGTTGCTGCTAATTCTTGAATATAAAAATATCAGGTTATATGTTCAACAGAGCTTCATAGAGCTATTTCTTTGTCATTATTGTTTATATAGAATGTGTTTTTTCAAAGACTAGTTTTTTTAACTTCCCACTTATTCTTCTTAGCTAGATTTAAAAAATCTTGAATTCAAATTTTATTTGTATTTATTCTTATAGATTTTGGAAGTTTCTTTCAAAGAGATACTTCAAAATCTTTTATTTCTTTTTCAGAGTAATTAAATTCTTCTTTTATGTATTTTATGAAATCTTTTTTCACTTACTTTAAAATTTATTTTCTAAAACTTTCTAATATTTCTTTTGCAATATCTTTTCAACCAAGACCAAATGCTAATCATCAAGCTACTGAAAGCATTGATATAAATCATACCAAAATTATGTTTATTATCTCAGTAGCTATTCATACTTGGTCTAAAACAGCCATTATAGTAAAAAAAAGTATTATTATTTTGGCTCATGATGCTATAATTCTAGCTGTTTTTTGTTTTGTTAAATTTAAGGCATGGTATGTTAAATCGTAAATAAAATTAGAAAATCTAATTCAAAAAAATCAAATTAAAAATCATACAAATAAACTTGGTAAATATCAAATTAATGTTCATAAAAAATCTTCAATTTCTTTTATTCATATAACGACTATTGAGAATCTAAAAAAGATTAAAAATATATAATAAGAGAATGCTTTTGCAATGATTTTGTCTATTTTTATTTTCTCTGCTATTTTGTCAGATAATTTAATTTTTTCATTTTCTGTATTTTCTTTTTTAGCATCTTTTTCAGTATTAGTTGGGATTTTTATATCAAGCTTATCTATTAATTCTAATATTTTAAATTTTTTAAAAGAAAAAATTATTATTCTGTAAACTCATAAAGACAACAAAAATCCAAAACCAATTATTACTACTGCTCATAATACTTTTGGTAAATAATATTCTAATCATGTGTATATGCTCGAATAAATACTTTGTAATATCTTTTCAAGATTTATATCTCCCATATAAGTAATATTAATAATATATTTATACTATTAATATTACTATAAATATTATTTTTTGCAAAATAAAGAGACTATTCTTTTTCCGTTGGTAATAAAAATAGTTAAAATTTTGATAATATTTAAATATTGTGTTACTATTAAGTTAATTATAAATTAAGAGTTTCTTTATGGAGAAAAATAAAAAAAGGTGACTTACTTTGGTTGAATTGGTAGTAGTTATATCAATTCTGTGAGTTTTATCAGCTATTTCATTTGTTAGTTTTATCTGATATTCTGAAGATGCCAGAGATGCAACAAGGGTTAATAATGTTAATTTAATATATAATTCTCTTGAAACTGCAAAAACTACTACTTGAAAATATCCTACACCAGATAACTCAAAAGAAATAACTTATGAATGAAAGGTTTTGTGGAGACACTGAATAATCTGAGAGGGAGTTAGTTATTATATTAATTCAGGTTTATTTATAGATCCTAAGTATAAGAAGAAAAAGAAGAATTCACAACTATACTTTTATTACTGAGTACTTAGTGATAATACTGGATTTCAGATATGAACTATTTTGGAAGATGAAACGAATAAACCATTACAATAACTTTTATTATATTTGCACAATATTTTTAATAATTATAAATATATTTTAAATATTTATAGTTTTTTTTTGAGTTTTTTTTGTATAAATATTTTTATTGTGATATAATTGTTAATAATGTACAATTTAATTATATATTTATGCAAAGAAAAATATTAAAAAAACTTTTTTACTTTGGTTTGGCTATTTGTTTTTTTTCATTAATATCAATTTTTGGTTATCAGTCATATTCAGCTTATGAAAAAGCGTATAATGAATGAAGTTATAACTGACTTTATATAAAAACCTTTACTTGATGAGAGACTCATGTATTTTCTGTTCCTAGTTTAATAATAAATGATAATTTTGATCATGAAATAATTTTAAATGATGTAAGTACATTTTTCTCAATAGATTGAACAACTTCTCTTCCATGAAAATATTATGACAAATCAGAAACTTCAGAATCTTTTGAATTTGTTCCTAAACTTTTGTATAAGTGAAAAAATTGTTGAGTTCAAACAGATCAAGAAATAGTAAACTTTATATTTAATTTAAGAGATTCATATAATAGAGAGCCATTTAAATCAAATCCTTATTATAAAGAAATTTTTGATGATTATGACTTTTTGATGAATGGAAACCTTAATAATTTTGAAGCACTGAAAAAGTTATGAAGAAAAATAAATAAATGATTAAAATGTGATTTGGATAATTTTAAAACTAGTGTTGTATTTCCAGTATCATGTTGAGATCAGGATGGTACATTTGAACATATAAATGATTTAACAGATATAAATAATACATGTTTGTTTTCTTATAATTGAAGTTGAGATGCTATAGTAAAAGAAAATGTATGAAGTTGAGCTACAAAATGATTACATATATCATGATTATGATATAACTGATTATCAAAACTTAAGTATAAAATATTCTCTTATAAACCAATAAAAATAAGTTTTGACTATAAAGCTATATTTTGACTTTGATGAGGTTATTCTCCTAAATTTGAATTTTTTATAGATGGTCAAAAGTTTATTAATAAAAATAATTCTTCACCATGATTAAATAATTACTCTCATTTTGAATCACCTCTACTTCCACCATGATTGCATGAGTTTGAATGGTATACATTTAGGAATCTTAATACTCAAACGGAATTATTTTTGGATAATATATTATTATCTTGTGTATGATGAGGAGTATGATGTTGATGGACTGATTTTGAATCTACAGGTCCAACATCAAGCCAGAATTCTTTAGAAAAGTGAGATGTTGATCCTTTTGATATATTTACATTTTGATGAGATTTTAGTATTCCTTGGTTACAAATCTCATGAGCATGAAATGTTAGTGATTGAACATATGCAATAAAGTCTCCGGTTGTTGATTGAAAAAAAACTTTTATTTTGTATAAAAAAACTCTAGATAAACCGGCAAAGATAAGTTTTGATATAAAAAATGCTTGAGCTTGAATTTATTGAGATACTAAATTTCTTATCAATGGTATTGTAGATTTAAAATATTGAGCTTGATTTAGTACTTGATTTGATCATTATGAATCGTCATTATTGCCACCTTGAGATTATGAATTTAAATGGTATACAGAATCTCCTTTATATAATATTAGGCATATAGTACTAGATAATATAAAATTCACTTGTATAAATTGAGGGACATGATGTTGAATTAGTAATTTTGATTCAGTATCTGCTTCTTCATTAGTTAACTCTATAGAAGTTTGAGAAAAAAATCCATGGGAAGTATTTACATTTAGTTGAACTTCTAATTTGCCATGGAGGTTAGTTTCATGACCTTGAAATGTATCAACTATATGATGATCTACTAGTACATACTCATTAAGTTCGTATTTTCCATCTATAAATGGAGATAAGGAACTGGTACTTGAAAAAGAATTAACTTTACCTTGAAAAATAGAATTTGATATAAAAAACCATTTTAATAGTTATGATAAATCAGAATTTTATATAAATGATATTTTATTTAAATCTTGGTATAATTGATCAGACAGTGAATCAGATTTTGTACATTATAGTTCAGAATTATTGCCGGCTTGAATTTATAAATTTAGATGGATATCAAAACCAGATTCGTGATTTAATGATTCATATATGTTATTGGATAATATAAAATTTACTTGTATAAATTGATGAGCATGATGTTGATGGAGCGATTTTAATTTAAGTTGAAATAAATCTGTTAACCCGTTAGAAATTTGAGCAAAAGAACCGTGGGGTTTATTTTCTTTTTCTTGAGTTCCTTCGTACTTTTGGACTATGGTTACTTGAACCTGAAATGTTAATTGACCAAGTAATTCTCATGCTATAAAAATTGCTGAAACAGACTTTTTGTGAGACAGAAATTTGATTCTTACAAAGACTTTATATAATAAACAAAAATTAAAGTTTGATTTTAAAACAGATATAACAACTTACGATAATTATTTTGTTTTTTATATAAATTGAGTTGAATATTTAAAAATAGATAGATATTCCAGTTCTTATGATTTAAATTACCATACTTTTACTACACCATTATTAAAACCTTGAAATTACACTTTTACATGGAAATCACATTATCATAATAATGATTATTGAATTAAATCAAAGTTATGGTTAGATAATATAGAATTTGTTTGTATAAACTGATGAGCATGATGTTGACGGAGTGATTTTAGTCCAAGTTGACCTACAAGTGAGATAAATCCATTAGAACATTGAACAAAATCTCCTTGGGATTTATTTATATTCAGCTGAGCTGTTTCAACTCCTTGGAATATAGTTACTTGAACATGAAATGTTAATTGACCAAGTAACTCTTATGCTTTAAAAGCAGATTATCCAAATATGGTATGAAATATGGATATGGTTCTTAAAAGAACTTTAAATGATCCACAAAAGTTAAGTTTTGATTTTAAAACAGATATATATTGAACATATTGATTTGTTGCTTTTTATATAAATTGAGTTGACTACTTAAAATTAACCAGGTATTCTTCTTCTAATGATCGAAATTATCATACTTTTACAACACCTCTTTTGCCACCTTGAAATTATACCTTTACATGGAGATTATACCGTCCTTTGATTGTGCTTTTATGAAGGGAGAAACTATGGTTAGATAATATAGAATTTAGCTGTATAAACTGATGAGCATGATGTTGACTGAGTGATTTTAGTTCAAGTTGACCTACAAGTGAAATAAATCCATTAGAACATTGACCAAAAAATCCATGGGAAGTATTTACATTTGGTTGAGTTGTCTCAACTCCTTGGCCTATGGTTACTTGACCATGAAATGTTAATTGACCGGGTAGTTCTTATGCTTTGAAGGCTAATTTTTGAGATACAAAATGAACTAAAGAGTTGGTTCTTGAAAGAGATTTAAGTGGTAATCCACAAAAGTTAAGTTTTGATTTTAAAACTCGTTTAACTTGATCTGCATATGTAACTAATGTTGCTTTTTATATAAACTGAGTTGAATATTTAAAAGTAACTTCTTATTCTGGTGTTAATGATTGAAATTATCACACTTTTACAACACCATTATTACCACCTTGAAATTATACTTTTAAATGGACATTAAGCAAAAGCTATCTTTGAAATAGATCAGAGTTATGGTTAGATAATATAAAATTTAGTTGTATATGATGAGGATGAACTTGTTGAATAAAGGGTGATTATTCATTAGATGAATGACCTGAAAATCCATGGGAAGTATTTACATTTTCTTGAGACTTAACTTTACCTTGGAAACAAGTAACTTGACCATGAAATATAGCATGATCAAGTGAAGATTACACATATTCATTAAAAGTTGATCACGATAATATAACTTGAGATAGAGATTTGGTTTTGAATAAAGAATTAACAAGTTCTCAAAAAATAAAGTTCAAGGTCAAAACACTTTTTTCTCCAGGCCGGTATTCAAAATTTTACTTTTATATAAATTGAGTACTTAAAAAGACTATCTCAAGTAGTACATCAGGTTTTATTTCATATGAATCAGAATTATTGCCTGCATGAAATTATGAATTTAAATTTAGATCTCGTAAATCACATCTTCGGTATAGGTCTTTTGTCTGGATAGATAATATAGAATTTTGAAATTAATTATACAATAATTTTTACTTATTAATTTAATAAATATGTTTTTGAAAAATACATTGGCAATTATACTTGCAGTTTTGCTTCTGAGTTCTTGTTTTTGATGAGAAGAAGAAATGCTAGAAAAAAGCAATTCTTGAGCTCAAAGCTCAGGAAGTATTGTTCAGAATGTTAGTGATGAAGAAATTGATAATGAAATCTGAAAATTGACTGATGAACAAAAAAGAAGACTTTATTTAGAGCTTAGTTGTGAAAAAAGGTTCGCTGATTTTAGAATTGAGACTGAAAAAAAGATAAAATCTATAACAGAAAATTCTAGTAAATCATGTCAAGAAAAAATATCTAAAAATACTCAAGAGATGGAGAACTTTCTTAGTGAACAATTAGAAAATTTTGAGAAATCTAGTCAGGAGTCTTTTGAGAAAGAAATTCAGAAATTTAAAGAAGAATCAGAAAAATCTATTGAAAGAGAAATTGAGAGAGTCAGAAAAGAAGAAAGAGCATTATGTAATAAATAAAGTATGTATTATTGAAATATTTCCAAAAAAGGATAGATTTTAAAATCTATCCTTTTTTTATCCATTTATTTTGGCTTCTTGGCTGTAAGAAGGAGTTTTTTTAGGGTAAGTTTGTTTTTTCTTTTTTACTATAGTATATGAGGTTTTTAGTATAAGTTTTCAAGATTTATCAAAATACTTTATATCATATATATTTGTTCAATCTTTTAGATTATTTGTGTCTACACTCGCATGGTATCTCCAAGTAGTTCAATTATAAGATTTTAGTTGATATCAGTTGACTGTAACTTTTGAAGCTGTATTTGGAGGAGTTTTTCATCTAATAGTTACAAATCCCTCAGTTGTAGAATATTTACCAGAAGTATCAGGAGAAGTAAAAACAAATTTGGTAGCATCAGCTACGAAGTTTGTTTGCTCGTTAGATGCGATTTCATTCTCATCATTTTTTATTCAGTTTCCTCAAGAATAATAAATAGTATAAATTTCTTTTCATAAAAGATTTTTACTTTCATCATATATTTTAAATACCAAATCATTTATAGATGACTTTAGTTTAAATCATTTTAATTCAAATTTTTTATTGATTTTGCTTATAGATGCTTCTATATTATTGATTGTTATAAGTCAAATATTATTTTCTTCAAAACTTCATACTATATCCAGTGTAGGAGTTAAAACACTTGATTCATCTCATATATTATCAAGAGATATAAGTCAATTCTTTGAGATTGTTCAAGTAGATGACTCTGTACTTCAAGTTTGGGCTATAATATCTTCTGATTTTAGGTAAAATTCTCATTTATTTTTCAAAAACCAATCACTAGCTTTGAAATAATCGTCAATATCTTTTTTTAATAAAGATATATCTATTTCTTCGTCTTTTGCATCTTTTACTCAAATAGTAACTTTTTGTCATTTTTTAAGTATAGTTTCTCTTCATCATAAATTTTTTATTTCTACAGTTCATTTTAATACATAAACAGTTGTTGCTACTTCATTTTGGTTTATTGAAGCAGAAGTATTTTCTCAAATGTTTACATTTGCATATCTGGTTTTCAAATTAAAGTTTCAAATTGTATTTACCCATAAATCTGATGCATATAAAAAGAAACTTCAATCTTCTTTGTATCCCAATTCTCAGAATTTTTGAAGAGTTAAATCTCATATTCATGGAAGAGAAAATTTGATAGTTCATTTTTTAACCTTTATTCTTTCTCATTTATAAAGTAGTGTTTTATTTTCTTTAATCTTTTTTTCTTTTCATCAAGAGTAAATTATGTAGGCTTCTGAATCATCTCAATTTAGGGATAATTCTATTCAAACTCTATTTTCATTTTTATTTTCTTCAGGAGTTTCATCTCATGAAAAAATATTTATTAAGAACAATAAAAATAAAATTCAAGCAACTATTGGTACAGCATAATCTTTTAAAGTTTTTATAAAACCTGTATTTCTTCTCTTTCTCATATTTATAAAATAATTATTTTAATATATTTTTATTTTCTTATACCTTTTTTTGTAAAAAAAACAAGTTTAAATATGTAGACTCTATAAGGATATATTGCTTAATTATATTAAATATTTTACTTTTTTTTAATTTAATATAAAATGTTGTGTGTATTTATTTTTAATATAATTTAATTATGGATTTAAATAAGGTTCAATTAATAGGAAACATAACACAAGATTTGGAACTAAAACAAACTCCAAATTGACAAAATGTAGTTAGTTTTGGAATAGCTACAAATAGAAATTGGGTAGATTCAACTTGAAATAAACAAGAACAAACAGAATTTCATAATATTGTTTTGTGGTGAAAATTAGCAGAAATTGCTGCTGAATATTCATGAAAATGAAGAAAAGTTTATTTAGAGTGAAGGCTTCAAACTAGAAATTGGGAGGCTCAAGATTGAACAAAAAGATATAGAACAGAAATAATTTGAGAGAACCTTATTATGCTAGATAGGAAGCAAGATAATTGATGAAGTCAAGATTTCAGTACGAATCCTAGCCCAGCAGTTAATAATGTTAGTCCTAAAAAAGAAGAAGAAATAAGTATTGATGATATTCCATTTTAATGAATATCTAAGAAAACCACATCTAGAAAAAAATAGTCTTTTTTGCTAGTTTTTTCCTTAAAAAATTTTTCCCTATGCAAAGGCATAAATAAAAAATTTTTGCAGAAAAATAATCTAAAAAATTTAAATTTTTATTCTTACGAAGGAATTTTCCGGATGTTTCTAAATAAAAATTTATTAAAAGTTCATTAGTTCATATTTTTTTCCATTATCGAAAACTATAATAATTCTGTCTTTTCATTTTTGATTTTTTGTCTTTAATATTTTTGATATATTAGTTTTTTCTTTAATTAAAATATTTATATTAGGGATTTTTAGTCATAGTTTTACAATAAGATTTTCTCAGTTTTTATCTATTGAATAATTATCAAATTTTTCTTTTTCATCTTTGTAAATTATTCATATGTAATTATCTCATACAATTTCATAGTCTTTAAAAAGTGTGAAATATTTTAACTTTGAGTTTGTTGTACTAAAAATAAAAGTTCATTTTTCCGTAACTATTCTGAAATCTGTATTATTTTCTCATGTTTTTATATATTTTATAGGTATGAATAAATTTATATTATAAAAATTTTTTGAGGCTAGGTTATAAATATATTTTTTTTCTCAAATATTTATAAATACAAAATCATTTGTATATTCTATTTTTCTTACATTTAATGTCTCAGTTTCTCAGTTTTCAAATAATCAAAGAGATTTTTCTCAGTTTAATATTAATTCAAGTTTTTCTCAATTTTTTTTGAAAACAAATTTTCATAAGTTGTCTAATATTATTGTTCTTTTTATCAATTTCCTTTCTCTAAGTTCCTCTATTTTTACTTCTTTAGTTTGGTTTAAATCATATTTTTTTTGAGTTTTTTTCTTTTTTTCTTTAATCTCTGATAAGTAAATGTTTTTTTCAAGTAAAACATCTAAATTTGTTTTTCAGTTATCTCTAATATTTAATTTATAATTAAAATCTCTATATCACTTTTTAGTAACTTTTATTTTGTAATTAAATGGAGAAAAATCTTTAAAAATACATTTTTTTTCTTTGCAGGTTTTTTTAAAAGTACTTTTTGTATCCATTGAATATAATTCCACTTCATAGTTTGGCAAGTTTGAATTTATTTCAATGTTTATTCTGTTGTACTTATAAAAATATAAATAAAAGGCAACAATAACCAAAGCAAATCAGAATAAAATTAGAATTCACATCAATCTATTAGACATTTTTTGTATTTTTATAGTATATTATTTTAATCAATAATATTTTTTATACTAGATAAGTAAAGTAAAAATTTGCATTTTTCTTTTTTTCTAGTAATTTTAGTAAAATAATTTTTTAGATACAAAATCTAATGTTTATAGATTGAAAAAAAATAGCTCTTGATATTTATTCTGACTTAAAAAAAGAAATTTCTCTTTTGGATAAAAAACCTACTTTAGGAGTTATTCTTGTCTGAAATAACTCTTCAAGTCTGAGATATATTTCTCAAAAGGAGAAATGGGCAAAAGATATATGAATGAATTTTTATATAAAACATTTGGATAATTTAGTAACTCAAGAAAGTTTGCTTGAGCTTGTTGATGGTTTTAATAAAAATGATGATATATCTTGATTTATAATTCAATTGCCTTTGCCTTGACATATAAATCCTTTAACAGTTATAGACAAAATAGATCCTTTAAAAGATATAGATTGATTTACTTCAACTAATATTTGAAAAATTATTATTTGAGATAAATCTTGACTATGTCCTTGCACCCCTGCTTGAATAATGGATATTTTTGAAAATTTAAAAATAGATTTAAAATGAAAAAATGTAACAGTACTATGAAAGAGTAATATAGTTTGAAAACCTATAACTTTTTTACTTATTAATGCCTGAGCTACAGTTACTAGTTGTAATAGTAATACAAAAAATATAACAGATTATATTAAAAATTCTGATATAGTTATATCTGCAGTTTGAAAACCATGATTAGTTAAGCTTTGAGATTTGAAAAAATGAGCTTTAGTTATAGATGTTTGATTTTCAATTGTTGATTGAAAGATATTTTGAGATGTTGATATTAGTGATATTTGATTGTATGAAAGTTCAATAAAACTTACACCGGTTCCATGATGAGTTTGACCTTTGACGGTAGCAAATCTTATGAAAAATACTTTAAAAGCATATAAAAAATGAAAGATATAAAAGTTCTTGTTTCTTCGATTTTGATAATTTTGTCTTTTTTTGTTTGATATTTTTATAGTGAACAAAGATATAAAATTAAAAACATTGATAATAACAAAAAAGAAAATAAATATGTTAATATTAATGTTAAAAAATCAAAAATAAATATTGATAATCAGAATGAAAATATAATTATTTTTGTTAACTGAGAAGAAGTAAAAGAAAATACAGAAATAAAATTTTAAAAATATGAGAAATTTGGATTTATCTAAAATATTTTGATCTAAGTGTAGAGCTAAAATCCTTGAAAAGCTTTTGTTAGAATATCAGTCTTGAAACAATGATTGATTTCATATGAGATTGTTAGCTAGAGAGTTAGATGAACAAATCAATTCTATAAAAAGAGAACTTGATAATCTTTCTGATATTTGAATTTTGAAGTCAAGGTCAGAGCTTAAAAAGAAAATATTTTATGTTAATAAAAATTTTTCGTTAATAGAAGAATTTATAGAGATTTTTTTAAAGTCTTATAGTCCAATGAATAAAATAAGGTCTTATTTTAAATCTAAAATTGATTTAGAATTAGTCTTGGTTAATGAAGCAGTTGAATATAAATTAGTTGAGACATGAAGTAATATTTTGGATATTTTTATGATTTGAGAAATTGATAAACAAGATTTTAATGACTTTTTGGCTAAGACTTTTTATAATAGAAAAGTTAAATATGCCATTATTACAACAGAGGATTTTTTTAAAAGATTAGAATATTGAGATAAATTAATAAAAAATATCTTAACTGAAAGTGGTAATATTTATATAAAGGATAATTTGAAAATTAAAGAAAAGTTAGGATAAAAAATTTTTAATAAATTTGACAAGGTTATGTTTTATACTATAATCTTGTTACTTTAATTTATTAATATTAAAAAATATGGAATCATTAAGTGAATTTCAAGGAGTTAATAATCAAATAGAGGGGCAAGAGGATATTATAAAGACTGTTACAAATCATAGTAAAAATGAGTGTCAAGATATTGTAAATGGTAAAGTTGGACAGGTAGTAGATGAAATAATGGATGCTTTTGAAGAATTTGATGCAGAAAAGGTAAGAGAGAAAGGTTTCTATGATTCTATCCGTGATAGTATAGTTAATTACTTAAGATCAACTAATGATGGGATAGATGAGATTAAGAACAAAGTATCAGAATTAATGTCAGATATTTCTGAGGAATATCTTAGGTCATTTATAAATCAATCTTTAAATGAGCTGAAATAATTTTTCTAAACCGTTTTTCAATATTTTTTTATAAAAGTCAATGCTTTTGCATTGGCTTTTTTATTGTTTATAAAAATTAGTTTAGCACCTAGTAAAAAAAAGTGCTAAAAAGTTTTGACAGGAAGAAAAAAAATGATAGTATATGAATAAGTCATAAAAATGACATTTAAATTTTAACTAAAAAATTATGTGAAAAATTATTTGAATAGATTTGGGTACTACTAATAGTTGTGTTGCCTTTATGGAATGATGAGAAGCAAAAGTAATTCCAAATGCAGAATGAAATAGAACAACTCCAAGTATTGTTGCTCATAAAGAATGAAATATAATTGTTTGAACTCCAGCTAAAAGACAAGCTATTACAAATCCAGCTTGAACTATTTTTTCGGCAAAAAGATTTATAGGTAGAAAATTTGACGAAGTAAAAGACGAAATAGCATCAGTTCCTTATGAAGTTGTAAAATGAAAAGATGGTTCTGCACTTATTAAATTTGGAGATAAAGAAGTTAGACCAGAAGAAATAGGAGCTCATGTACTTATGAAATTAAAAGAAGATGCTGAAAAGTTTTTATGAAGTAGTGTTACTGAGGCTGTAATTACTGTTCCTGCATATTTTAATGATGACCAAAGACAAGCAACAATTAATGCTTGAAAAATTGCATGACTAGAAGTAAAGAGGATAGTAAATGAACCAACTGCTGCTGCTTTGTCTTATTGAGCTTGAAAGGGTAAAAGTGAAAAAATAGCTGTTTATGATTTATGAGGTTGAACATTTGATATTTCTATATTAGAATTATCTGAAGAAGGAACTTTTGAAGTGCTTTCTACAAATGGTGATACTCATTTAGGTTGAGATGATTTTGATAAGAAATTAGTTGATTATATAATTGATGAATTTAAAAAAGACCAAGCTATTGATCTTAGAAATGATCCAATGGCACTTCAAAGAGTAAGAGATGAAGCTGAGAAAGCTAAAAAAGAGCTTTCTAGTACTACTGAATATGATGTAAATTTACCATATATAACCGTTGACTCTAGTGGTCCTAAGAATTTGCTTATGACTATAACTAGAACTAAATTTGAAGAATTAATTTGAGATTTAGTTGAAAGAAGTATAGAGCCTTGTAAAAAAGTTTTGTCTGATGCTTGACTAAATGCTAGTGATTTAAATCAAGTTTTACTTGTTTGAGGTTCTACAAGAGTACCTTTAGTACTATCAAAAGTTGAAGCTTTTTTCTGAAAAAAACCAAATGCTTGAATTAATCCAGATGAGGCTGTTGCTCTTGGTGCTGCTATACAAGCTTGAATTATAGGTTGAGATGTAACTGATGTATTATTACTTGATGTTACTCCTTTGACTCTTGGTATAGAAACTATGGGATGAGTTAGAACTCCAATGATAGCTAGAAATACAACAATTCCAGCAAATAAAAGTGAGATTTTCTCTACAGCAGTTGATAACCAACCAAGTGTAGAAATTCATATTTTACAATGAGAAAGGGAAATGGCTGCTGATAATAAATCTCTTGGTAGATTTATGCTAGATTGAATAAATCCAGCTCCTAGATGAACACCTCAAATTGAAGTACATTTTGATATAGATGCAAATGGTATATTAAAGGTAACTGCTAAAGATAAGGCAACTGGTAAATCTCAACATATTACAATACAATGAAGTACTGGTATGGATGAAGCTGAAGTTGATAGACTTGTAAAAGAGGCAGAAGCTAAAAAAGAAGAAGATTCTAAGAAAAAATGATTAGTTGATGCTAGAAATATGGCAGATAGTTCTATTGTTCAAGCTAATAAAATGTTAGATGATAACAAGGACAAAATAGAAGAAGCTGATAAAAAATTAATTGAAGAAAAAATAGCTGAGGTTAAGAAAGTTTTGGAAAACACTAATGCTACAAAAGAAGAAATAGAATCTGCTACTAAACCACTTAGTGATGAAATGATGAAGGTTGGTCAAAAGCTTTATTCTCAGCCAGGTGCTCAAGAGCAAGCTAAATGATGAGAGGAAACAAAAAAAGATGAAGATTGAGTAGTTGATGCTGAAGTTGAAACGGATGATAAGAACGATAAATGAAATACTACTAGGGTATAAGAGTTATTAAGTTTTTCTTTTGCTCCCAAAGCCCCCCCCTTAATTTCCCCCCTGGTAGATGGGGGATTTTTAAATGAGGAAGCCTCACCTTAAGCCCCCCTGGTAGATGGGGGATTTTTAAATAAGGAAGCCCCCTCAAGTCCCCCCCTACTAGGGGGGGTAAGGGGAGGTAATAAGGAAGCAATTTTAAGAAAATGGGAATTTTTCTTGAATGATATTTTCTTTTTTTTTGAAAAACTAAAACTTTTCTTATAATGAATTGTATATTAAAATATAATAAAGAAAAATATGAAATTTGTTTGAATTTTTTTTATAATTTTTTGATTAGCTGTTGTTATTTATGAAAATCTTTTGGTTTATTTAATAGGATGATTTTTCATATTTATGTGACTTAATATTTTATTTATAGCTAAGTCATTTTCTAGTAAACAAAATTGAAAAGAAAACTATGTAAAATTTGGAAATTATAAGATATATAGATAAAAATGCTTTGAGATATCTTTTCTATTATAGTTTTGTTAATATTAACCTTTCTCCCATTTTTATTGTGGGGGTATCTTTTTTCGTATATTGATGATAGCAAATTTAGTAGAAAAAGATTTTTAGCATGAATATTTTGATGAGCTATATCTGTGTTTCCTATTTTATATATGGATAAATTTTTTGAACTTTTTGATTTTAGATATTTAAATATCTTTTATTATACTTTTAATATAGCTACTATTGATTCAGTTTTTGAACTCTGATTATCTTTAACTCTTTCTATTGTAACAATATCTATTTTTATATTGTTTTTTTATTTAAAACTTTTCTCTAAATTAAAAAAAGTTTTCTTTACTCATATTTTGATATTTATATTTTTTATATTTTCACTAAGTTTATTTTTATATTTTGTGAATTTATTTTTACAAAACTTCCAGAGTATTACATGATTAAATGAAACAGTAATTTATTTTTGAGATATAATTTTTAATAGTATAAGATTAATAATATTTTATTATATAATAGTTTGATTTGTAGAAGAAACGACGAAGCATTTTAATTTTCTTTGAACTAGCTTTTTGTATATTAAATCTGTAAAGTCTTGAGTATTATATGCTATATTTATAGCACTTTGATTTTCTTTTGTAGAAAACATACTTTATTTGTATGGAAATTTTATTAAATTATGATTAACTTCTGAATTAGTTCAAATATATTTTCTTAGGTCTATTTTCTCTGTTGTAGTACATATATTATGTAGCTCAATAGTTGCTTATTATTTTTCAAGGGCTTTGCTTACTTATAGAAAAAATAACTTAAACTTTCCTTTTATAAAAGTTTTTTTCTTAGGGCTTTTTATATGAATATTATTACATGCAATTTTTGATATAACTTTGACTCTATGATTTTCTTTTGTTATACTTATTTATTTTATGTTTTGATACTTTTATGTAACTAGCATTTTTTACAAAGAATAAAAAAAACTCTGACGAAGTCAGAGTTTTTTTTATTTCATTTCTTTTATTTGTTTGATAGTTTTTTTAAACTTTCATTTTCATCATTCTATTCAAGAATATATTAATCAAAGGCAATATTTACTACAACTACTTGCTGTTTCAATTCATAGTTTTTTCATAACTCTGTGACTAAGACAATCTTCAGACATAGATTTACTTTCTAAAATTACAGCATTTTCCAAACTAGTTTTTTTTGCTTTGGGATCTCTTAGGTTTTTTGTTTTAATATTAAAATCTACTGTTACTCTTTCTCAATTATCTTTAGCACAAAGAGTTAATCTATTATAATTTGTATTTAATGAAGGAGTTATTTTTTCTGGTAATTTCCCATAAAAACTCATATAAACTCATTCGTAAAATCTAGTTTTTCATTTTGTCATTGTTCAATGCTCCTCAGAAGGGAATTCATATCTAAATTTTCTAATAGTTTTATCTTGTTTTTGTTTATATTCAAAAAAAGAAATATTTGAGTCAACATAAAGTCTCGTCCTTATTTTTGTTCTAGATTTTTTTCATTCTTGATGTAATTTATAAAAATCATGGTTTTTTGTATCCATATAAACATTATCATATGTAAATACTGATTTATCATTTATTTCTAAAACATAAAAGTCTTTTTCTAATTCTTTTAATACTAGTTCCAATTGTTTTTTTGATATTAGATATTTTTTTTCAATTCTATCTAGAAAACTAGCTGTTGAATTCATTTGAGTTAAGGATATTGGTGTGAAATTTTTTAATTTATTACTAAGATCATTTTCCATTTTTTTGTTTTTGTTTTAAAAAAATAACTTATATTAAAATATTAACATAAGTTATTTTTTTAGTCAAAAATTATTATTTTACAATTACTAGTTTTATTTTATACTATTAACATTATTATTAAGTAAGTTATACTAGCTACTATTCAAGCTAATGGTAGAGTCATTACCCAAGATTTTATTATTCATTTTATCATTGATTTATCAATAATAGTTTTGTTTTTTCCTTTTCTTCTTTTTAAGTATTCTCTATATAATCAGATTCAAAATACTCATCAAATTGCGATTTGAGTTGTAGAAACAGGGAGTCCCATTGCTGATGCTAAAATAACAGTTATTGCAGCTGATAGAGCTATGCAGTATGCTTTGATTTGGTCAAGTTTTGTGATTTCATTTCAAACTGTTTTAATAAGTCTTCATCCAAATACTGCTAATCAAACTGAAAGAGAAAGTGCTCATAATAACATTATCCAAAATGGTACATTTACCTTTCATCACTCTACTGTTAAACTCTTTAAAGATTCATTAATTGCAGCTAGTGGTCAAATTGCATTTGCTACATCATTTGCTCAATGAGCGAAACTTAAAAGGGCTACTGCTACTATTAATGGTATATTAAATAGAGTATTCACAAACTTTGTTTTGTCTCTAAAAAATCATTTTTTGTGTTTACTATAACTTATTCTTAAGTATAAATATGTAAGACCTGCTATTATTGCTCATATAAATACTGCTGTTGGTTTTTCAAGCAAAAAATCTAATTCAGTTCATTTTAATTTATTTTTAAATCATTTTAGTATTAAGTATATTGTAAATATTCATGTCATAAATGATACATAAATCGGAACAAATACTTTTGCTGCCTTTCATTTATTTTCTTTTTTTAATATAGTTTCTTTTATTGATATAAATAAAGTTGTTGCCACTATTCATCACATAAGTATTGCTATAACCCATGCTCATGCTACTTTTCAAACCATTCACCAATTAACTACATTAAATCAGGCAGAAGTTATTCATGCTCATATCAGTCATCCAAAAATAGCATGTGTTATTGATACAGGTGCTTTTAGTATAGTTGCGATATTCACCCATAAGGCTGCTCATAATAATGTAGAAAGCATAACTGCTATAAATTCCATAGAATTTTTATCAAGTAAATCAGGGTTAATTATTCATCATTTAATGGTATCAACTACATCTCATCAAGCTATTAATGCTCATCATGCTTCAAAAATAACAGCTATTATTATAGCTCAAGTAAGAGTGAGTGCTTTTGATCATACTGCTGGTCACATATTATTAGCAACATCATTTGCTCAGAGATTTACTGCCATGTATATAGCAAATAATGTTGCTAATAATAGTAAATAAATATTACCAACTCATCATAACTGAAAAATTGACACATAAGCTAATCAAGTGATTACTAAAGTACCTATTACTATATATTTTAGGTAATCTCAGAAAATATTATTTTTTTTGTTTACTATATTGAAACTCATTTTTTTGTTTTATAATTGTTAAAAAATATATATAAATAGACTAACATAAAAAAGTATAGTTGTCAAAAAACTATACTTTTCATTTAAATAATTTATTTAATTACTAAAAATCCCAACTTCAATTCATAGAGTTTGATTGAGCATAATTAGTTACTGTAGATTCAAAAAAATTTCACCTTTCAGAATTATTGTCTTGCATAACTTCTAAATGTTTATAAGGATTGTCTACAACATCTTTATAAAGTGGTTTTAATCATAATAAGTTAAGTCTTTCGTTTGCTAGCCATTTTGTGTATTGTTCTACATTTTTGTGTCCCATTCATATTATAGAATTTCATAATATATGTTTAGACCATTTTATTTCTTGTTTTATAGCAATCTCCATCATTTCATATATTAGTTTCTCGTCATATATTTCAGGAAATTCTTTTCTTATTTCTTTTATAATATTTGCAAAAATTGTAACATGAGTAAGTTCATCTCTTCTAATATAATTAATCATTCTGTCAGTAGCAACCATTTTAGATTGAATAGCTAAGGTATCAAAAAATGCAAATCAATTATAAAAATAAACACTTTCTAATAAATAGTTTCAGATAATTCATTTGAAAAAGTTTTTTTCATTAGGATCATCAACAAAATCTTGGTAAATTCATCAAATAAATTCATTTCTCTCTAATAAATGTTTATCATTTTTCCAGAAATAATAAATTTCATCTCTTTCTTGGCTATCAACAATAGTTTCAAGAATAGTAGCATAACTTTGAGAATGAATTGCTTCTTGATAAGTTTGTATAGAAAGTATCAAATTCACTTCAGGAGCTGTTATAAAATCACTAAAATTAGGTAAGTTTACAGTTTGTACACTATCTAAGAATATTAAAAATGATAATATTCATTTATATGCTCTTTTTTCATCATCTTTTAGTTCATTCCTGAACTGAATAGCATCTTCTCAAAGACCTTTTACTTTTTCAGGAACCCAAAAGTTTCATATCATAACTTGATATAAAGATTTTGCCCAATTGTATTTTGTAGAATTTAATTGGAATAAACCAGTTGTATTTCATTTTATTATTCTTCTCTCTGAAACATTATCATTTCATTCAGGATTGAATATTTTGTTTGGAGCCATATATCATTTATCTTTTTCCTCTACTCAAAGGCAAGGAATATCTTTTTTTGTCATTTTTTTATTAAAGTTTTAAAATATAAATTAAAGTTCTCCCTTCCATTCTTTATAAAACTGTTCTAAAAACAATTCCATAAATTTATGTCTTTCTTTTGCTATTTGTTTTGCTGTTTTAGTATTCATTTTATCTTTAAGAAGTAATAATTTTTCATAAAAATGATTTATGGTGTGATTTTTACTTTTTTTATACTCCTCTTTTGTCATATTCAAATTTGGTTTAATATCAGGATTATATATTTCTCTTCAAAAATGTCCTCAAAAATTAAAAGTTCTTGCTATTCAAATAGCTCAAAGAGCATCTAGTCTATCTGCATCTTGAATTATATCAAGTTCTTTTGATTTAAACTTCTGCTCAAAATTTCATCATTTAAAACTAATATTTTCAATAATTTTTATTATATGCAAAATGATATCTTCTTCCACATTTTGAGATTCTAGAAATTCTCTTGCAACTTTTGGTCAAACACTCTCATCTCAATCATAAAATTTAGAATCAGCAATATCATGGAGCAAAGCTCATAGTTCAACTACCAACTTACTTCAAGGATTCTCTTCTTTATTATAAATATTTAGTGCATTATTATAAACTCTTATAATATGAAAATAATCATGTCATCATTCTGCATTTTTGAGTTTCTCTTTTACAAAAAGTTTTGTATTTTCTATTAGATTATCTTTCTTCATAAATTATTGTTTTATTTTATAATTCTCACCAAAAAACTTTTTTATGTTTTTCTGGCTCCATATTTTCAAAATTCAAATCTTTTGTTTTACATTTATAATAAACTCAAAATCAATGTGTATCTCAATTAATTATAGTTTCAGTTTTTACAATTTCTCAAATTTCAGTAATTTCTAGATTAGTTTCTTCTTCTACTTCTCTTTTTAATGTATCTGTTATTTCCTCTCAAAATTCAACAGTTCCTCAAGGAGGAAGAACTTTTCAAGGAGCTATTTTTTGCTTATTATTCTTTTTAACAAGCAAAATCTCTCAATTTTCATTTTCTATAATTGCTCTTGTGTATAATTTAAACATAAATTTTTTGGTTAAATGATTACTTGTCAATTTATTTTTACAAAAAACTTGATTTTTATTTTTATTTTATTATTCTATATCATAGAAAGTAAGTCACTAGGGTACCTGGGGACTTACTTTTTTTATGGAAATATTTTAAAACCATATTTTTCAATTTTTCAAAAGTTTCAGCCATAAAATTTAGATTTTAATAAATCAAATGCTAAATTTTCCTTTTTTGGTTTAAGTACTTTTGTTGTTATAGGATAACAAACTAAATCAGAAAGTTGAGTTCAAATATTTTCTTTTTTAGCAAAAAATAAATCTTCTTGTATTAGGACTTTTGAAAATCAACTAGAACTAACAAATCCATTTCAATTTTCTTTTAATCTTTTAAAAATTTTTTGAAGACTTGATTCCTTTTCTTTAGAACTTTGTTCTATATATATTTCTCAAATTCAATTACTATTTCTTAAAAAATGTTCTAATCTTTCTAAAATAAATTGAAAAGAAATATCATAAGGACATCAAGGAGTTTCATATTTTTCTTTTAATTTATATTTCTTAATAACTGATGATATAATTAAAATATCTAAATTTTTGAAAGTATTATTTATATCATTTATAAATTTTTTTCTAATATTAGAATTTGTCAGACTTTCAAAACCATTTCTATGTTTTCTAATATCACTTGAATGTAAAATTATATTTTCAGAAAATCAATTTTTTATTTTAAGGTTTTTAATTTCTTTAACTACAAAATCATAAAAATATTTTTTTTCAAATATAATAGCTGATAATCAAAAAACAGGATATTGATTATCTATTTTTACTAAATTTGTATCTCAGCTTTCATCTAAAAATATTATAAACTCTTTTTTCTTATTTAACATTATTTGAATTTAAATTATTTAAAAATCTGATTTTACTATAAACTAATATATACTTCTTATGTAAACTTAGTAAGAGTTGTGGAGGGTATGTCAGAATGAATACCCTTTGAAGCAATACACTGCTAAGTTTTTTTTGATTACAAACTATGAACTATAAACTGTTATTTATCCACTACAGCTTTCACAGCTTGATACTTCTAGACTCAAACTTCTAACATAGTAAATAGTCTTAATTCATTGTTCCCATGCTTTCATATAGTAGTTATACAATTCAATAGGAGAAACATTCTTTGGATTTATCATCCATTCAAAACTTATTGATTGATCTATCCATTTATAAATAATAGAAACCATATCTATTACATCATTCATATTCATGTTTGTGTATTCTTTGTAATACCAAAAGTTATCTTCATTTAATCAAGGTGCAACTTTTACACTTGGAGCAACGGAGTTAGTTTCAACGAAATATTTTTTGTATATTGGTAGAATACTTGCAGTTGTTCAAACAACTAAAGAAGTTGATGTATTTGGAGCAGGAGCTAAATGGTATGCAAATCTTACTCAGTCTTTTTTTATCTCGTTTATAAGAGAACACCATTTTTCAGGCATAGTAGAATTTTCTTTAAACCATTTTTCATTTTTTCATAGTAATATTCATTTACTCCATTCAGATCATTCATAAACATCATAAACTCATCTTTCTTTAGCTAGTTCATTAGAAGACTTAAGAGTATAATATCAAAACTTCTCAAATAATTTGTCTACTATTTCTCTTGCCTCAGGGCTATCATATGCTTTTTTGTTAACAGCTAGGTATTCTGCTAGTCATAAAAATCATACTCATATACTTCTGTATTTTTTTGCTGTTATTTCAGTTTCTTTTATAGGATAAAAGTTTAGTGTTATTACATTATCAAGAATTCTCATAAGAGTAGGAATAACTTTTTTCATATCATCTTCTGTATTTACTTTGGCAATATTTATAGAAGCTAAATTACAAACAACACTATCTCCAGGTTCATATTTTATAACAATTTTTCAGTCTTTTATAGTTTCTTCCACAAATCTTGATGGAGAAGTGTTTTGACATATTTCAACACATAATTGAGTTGAGTATATATTTCAGGCATGTTTATTAGGATTTAGCTTATTTACTGTGTCTCTAAAAAATGCATATGGCATTCATGTTTCTACAGTAACTTTCATAAAATATTTAAATAGTTCTCTAGCACTAACACTTTCTTTTAGTTCTAAATCATTATTTTCTTCACATTCTTTATAAAATTTTTCAAATTCTTCTCAAAAATTATCTTGTAAGGCTTTTCAGGTCTTATCCGTTATTTCTTTTGGATCAAAAAGTGTCCATTTTTCATTATTTTTTACTCTTTCCAAAAATAAATCTGGAAAACTAACAGCAGGGAATACATCAAAAGCTTTACTTCTTATATCTCATGTTTCTGTTTGTAAATCTAGAAAAGAATATATATCCCTGTGAAAAACATCTAATGTAACTGATATTGCTCAAGCTCTTGCTCAAAGTTGGTTTACTGCTACAGCAGTATCGTTTATTACTTTTATCCATGGATTAACTCAACCAGCCGCTCATTTTACTCATCTAATATATCATCATTTACTTCTTATGTTTCAAAGATATACTCAAATTCATCAACCGAATTTTGATACTTGAGCCATATTCTCAATTGCATGATATATTGCTCTAAGGTCATCATCTACATTAAATTTAAAACAACTAGATAATTGATGAAAATTTGTCCTAGAATTTAAAAGAGTAGGTGTTGGTAGAGAGATTTTTCAAGTTGAGCAGTATTTGTATATTTTTCTTGCAACTTTTAATCTAGTTTCTTTTGGTTCAGGAATTGCTAAAAATAGAGCGATAGACATATACATCTCTTGAGGAAGCTCTTTTATTACTTTATTTGGATTTAATAAATACCTTTTTCTATACATAACTATTGTTGTATAGTTGTAAGAAAAATCAGTATCTTTTTCTAACCATGTTCATGCTTTTAAAATATCTTCTTTGCTATAATATTTATAAAAATCTTTATAATATAGTCATGATTTTATATATTCATCAAATAAAGCAGCATAGTTTTTTGCCTCATAGATTTTTTTTATATCCATTCATCTATTTCTAGATGCTTCTTTGTAGATATCTATTAAAGCTAATCTTCAAGCTATAAACTCCCAAGAAGTATTTTTAGTTGTAATTAAATCTATAGATGATTTAATCATCATTTTTGTTATATCTGCTGTTTTTATTCATTCAACAATATATTTTTTTAAAGAATTTTCTAACTCTTCAAATTTACATTTTCTTGCAAGTTTGTAGCTAACTCTTTTATAAGTATTTTTTATTTTCTCTAGGTCAAAAATCTCTTTTTTCCCGTTATTCTTTTGGATTTTTAAAGTATTTTTTTCTAGTTTTTTTTCTGCTTTTTCTTTTTTCTGTTCCCTTAATAATTCTCTATTATTTCTGTATATAATATATTTTTTAGCAATATCAAAATATCACGATTCCATAAGTTTTTGCTCAACTACATTTTGTATAAGTTCAACATCAACTACTATATTATCTTTTAGATTATCTAAATGCACAATAATATCATCAACTAATGGATCTATAAACCCAAATCTTGTTACTCAGCTTTCTTCTGCTGCTTTTTCAATAGCTCTTTCAATTCTTGTTCTATCAAATGGAATTATATCTCAGTTCCTATTTTTTATTAAATCAGTTTTTTTTATTTCTTTTTGCATGTTTATATAAGTTCAAAAAAGTACAATAAAATCTTTCATAGATATTTATCTATTATTAAAATTTTTTGATTTTTTGCACTATTTTTTAGAACATATATGTTCAAAAAATGTTTAAAACTTTTAAAATATATTTTAAAGAAAGCATTTTTATTATTTTTCTATAAAAAAATCATCATTATTTAATAATTTTTCTAATTTTTCTACTTCTTCCTCTTCTTTTTTAAAATCTCAAGATTTTTTTGCTATATCTAGTTTCTTTTGTGCTTTTTGTCTTGCTAATTCCATATCTTTTAAATATTTTTTCATTTGAGTTTTTGTCATTCTTACTTTTCTTGCTGGAGGTGATAATTCTGACATAATATTTTTTTAATGTATTAAATTTCTTTTCTTTCTTTTAGAGAATTTACTAGTGTTATATTATCTGCATATTCAATATATCAAGAACTAAGTCATCTACTTAGTCTGGTTATTTTTACTTTGTGTTTAAGTCAAATTTTTTTTATCTCTTCAACAAAGTAACTACAAGTTGCTTCTCACTCAATATTTGGATTAGTTGCTAGTATTATTTCTAATTTTTTATCTGCTTTTCTAATTCTATCAAATAATTCCTGGAATTTTAGATCTCATACAAAAACTCAGTTAATAGGTGAAATTGCTCATCATAATATATGATATAATCACAAATATCATCAAGCTTGTTCTATTGTTAGCATATCAAGATATTCTTCTACCACCATTATCTCATTTTTATTTCTACTGTCATCATTACAAATATTACACTTACTTTTTGTTTTGTCTGTTATAGAATAACATTCCTTACAAAAAGAAGTATTATTTTTTATATTTATAATACTTTTTTCTAGTTCATTTAAATAATTTTGGTTTGAGTTTAAAAGAAAGAAAGCAAGTTTTGTAGCTGCTTTTTCTCAAATTCAAGGTAAAAAATTTAGGTTGTGAATTAATTTCTTTAAAGCTTCAGGCATTTTTTTTATAAAATCTATTTTTTAATTTTTTATTAGATTAAGAAAAAAAACAGATTTTGCAATGTAAAATTGTTATAAATGTTTTGTTTAATCTCAATTATAAACATATTGTATATCGTCTCTTATTACAATATATTCAGGTTCTACAACATTTTCCATATTTTTTATATCTTCTTCATTTAGTATTGTTTCTAGGCTTTCTAGTTCTGCAATTTTTACATCCAACAAATCTTTTTCTATCATTAAACTAGTTTGTTCCTTTTCTAATTTTCTTATACTAAATCATAAAGTAGCATTTACATTTAGTATCCAAATATAATACAAAAGTAGTCATCAAATCAGAGCAGTCATTATTATGTATGTAGACCTTAATCAAGAAGCAAAATTTTTATTTTCTTTAATCCTATTTGATAAGAATTTGTCTTTATTTTTTAATAGAGTTGTATTCACAGTTTTTTTTGTAAGTAAAATTATAAATTTTATATTTTTTTTGCGAATCTGGCTTTTGCACTTCTACTTCTTATATTATTTTTGATTTCTTCTTTGCTTGGTATAATAGGTTTTTTACTTAAAATTTTTATCTTTTTTTTATGTTTACATGAGCATATCAAATCTTGGCATATACAGTCTTTGCTTTCTCTTTTAAAAATTTGTTTTGTTATTCTATCTTCAAGAGAATGGAAACTAATTACAAATATGCTTCATCAAGTTTCTAGTAGTTCTATAGCATCTTTTAAAGATGTTTTTATGTTTTCAAGCTCATTATTTACTTCTATTCTTATAGCTTGAAATATTTTGCTTTTTGTTTTGTGGTAAGATGTTATTTCTCATATTGTATTAGCTAAATCTTTTGTTTTCTTAAATTTTTCTTTTTTTCTTCTTTCAACTATTTTTGACGCTATTTTTTTACTATTTGGTTCTTCTCAATATTCTTTAAATATTTTGTATAATTTATCAACTGAATATGAATTTACAATCTCAGCTGCCGTTATTCAGGAATTTTTATCAAATCTCATATCAAGAGGTCAATCAAGATTAAAACTAAATCATCTCTCGGCTTCATCTACATGTAATGATGAAATTCATAAATCATAATAAATTCCTGATATTTTGTTAATTCATCTTTTTTGCAATTCTTGTTTTAGATTTACAAAATTTGAGTTAATAAATATCTTTTTTATTTTTTTGTTTACATTTCTTAACCTTTCTTTAGCTAAAGAAAGATTTTTTAAATCAGCATCAAATCATATAAATATATCTAGAGGATTCATTTTCTCTATTATCTTTAATGCATGTCATCACATTCAAAGAGTTCAATCAACAATTATATTTTGTTTGTCTTTTGAAATACTGATTGAATCAACTAATTCATTTAGCAATACTGGTATGTGTTTTTTTCAGATTTCTTCTTCGGTCATTTATTATTTTTTAATAAATGTTAATAAAATGTTAAAAAGTAAAAAATTAGCTCTAAAAATAGCAAATATTACATTATATTTTTATTCTTTTTTTGCTACTTGTCAAAACATCTCTAAATAAATAACTAGACAAAATGCTAAAAATTGTTTTTGCTTAAAGTAGGGAATAAAAATTAGTTTTAAACATTTTATTAACATCTGCTATTTTAAAGAAAAGTATATAATATGAATATATATAGATTATATAAAAAACAAAAAATTTACTTTTTATCAAAAATTATTACACTAATTTTAAAATATAGTAAAATTTTAAGAAAGAAATATAAAAAAATGATAAATATTAAAGATTTAAAAGTTAGTACATCTTCAAAAACTGAAAAAAGAAAGGAAATATTAAAATGATTAGATTTAAAATTTGAGTTAGGAAAAAATTATTGTTTACTGTGAAAAAATGGGAGCTGAAAATCAACGCTTAGCTCAGTTTTAGCTTGAAGTCCAAAATATATTGTAGATAGTTGAGAAATAAAAATAAATTCTAAAGACTTGCTAAAGCTTTCTCCAGAAGAAAGAAGTAGGGAATGAATATTTTTGAGTTTTCAAAATATTCCGGAAATATCATGAATAAAACTATGAGAATTTTTAAGAACAATTTATAATATAAGTAAAATTTCATCTCAAGATTCTCTTAATTGAGAAGCTCCTTTAGATAAAAAAAAGGTATTCACAGAGCTGTCTCCATTTTTATTTAGAAGATATATAAAAAAGTATTTAGATGAGTTAAAGATTGATGAAAGTTTTTTGGATAGAGAATTAAATGTTTGATTTTCATGATGAGAAAAGAGAAAAATAGAAATTTTGCAAATGAAACTTATTTTACCAAAATATATAATTCTTGATGAAATAGATTCTTGACTTGATTTAGATGCTTTTAAAAAGGTCTGTAAAATGTTAAAAAAGCTTGATAGTAAAAATAATACCTTTATAATAATTACGCATTATTTCAAAATTCTTGATTATTTTGATATAGATAAAGTTTATGTTTTGAAAGATTGAAGAGTTGTTAAGAAATGATGATGAAAGTTAGTAGAGGAGATTAAGGAGAAAGGATATGAGGGTGAGTAGAAAATAGAATAAGAGAATTGTTTTATAATAAAAAAGCCCAGTTATACTCTGGGCAAAGAGTCTGAGATTTAATCCAATATTTCAAATAGATGAAATACTAAACCCCCTTGATGAAGTTTAATTGTTCCAATAAAGGAAAGATTTTCTTCTTCTATTGGGTGGCCTGTCCCGAGAAATCTGAATTTTCTTTCTTCTGTTGTGTTCTCAGGGTCTACTTTAACCCAAATACAGGGAGTACTTCTTTGAGTTTGAAAACTCAAAATCTCACTTCCTTTTGGTATTTGTAAGCTGAAGTAGTCTTCAATTGGGACTTCATATTTATAGACAGTGTACATGACTATCTCCTTTTTAAAAAATTCACAAACTCACAAAGCTAAAAATTAGCTTGGAGTTACACTCAAACAATTTGAATGCATTCTTAGTATAACCATATATATATATATAATGTCAAGTTTTATTTTTAACAAAAATTAGTAATTGATTTCTGCTTCTAGCAACTATCTTAACTTTTAATCTCTAATTCCTATGTCAAATTCACAAGATACAAATCAAAAACTTCAATCAGTTTCAGATTCTTGGGATTTTTCTGATGAAATTCAGTATAAAAATGCATTAAAGCCTTGAATAAATGAAGAGGTTGTAAGACAAATCAGTCTTTCAAATAATGAGCCAGCTTGGATGCTTGAGTTTAGGCTTAAGGCATTAAAAGTTTTTAATGAAAAAAGCCTTCCTAAGTTTTGACCTGATTTATCAGAATTAGACTTGCAATCTATTTATTATTTTGCAAAACCAGAAGGAGCTTGAGATAATAAAACTTGGGATGAAGTTCCTGATAATATTAAAAATACTTTTGATAAACTTGGTATTCCGGAAGCAGAAAAAAAGGCTTTAGCTTGAGTTTGAGCTCAGTATGATAGTGAGGTAGTTTATCATTCTCTAAAAGATGAGCTAAAAGAAAAGTGAATTATTTTTGATGATATGAGTAATGCACTTCAAAATCCTGAGTATGAGAAAATTATTAAAAAGTATTTTTCAAAATCTATTCCAATTTACGATCACAAATTTTCAGCTCTTCATTATGCTGTTTGGTCTTGATGAACATTTTTGTATGTTCCTAAATGAGTAAAAATAGATGAACCACTTCAATCTTATTTTAGAATGAATAAAAAATCAGGCGGACAGTTTGAGCATACTATTATTATTGTTGAAGATTGTGCAAATGTTCATTATATCGAATGATGTTCTGCACCAAAGTATGATGAAAATTCTCTTCATGCAGGTTGAGTAGAGATTTTTGTATGAAAAAATTCAAAAATGAGATATTCTTCAGTAGAAAATTGGAGCTTGGATACTTATAATTTGAATACAAAGAGGGCAATATGTGAAGAAAATTCTTATATGGAGTGGGTATGATGAAATATGTGAAGTAATACAACTATGCTTTATCCTTGTTCAGTTTTGAAATGAGATAATTCAAAAGCAGATCATTTATGAATAGCTCTTGCCTCTGATTGACAAAATCAAGATACCTGAGCAAAAGTAATACATATTTGAAAAAATACATCAAGTAATATAATAAGTAAATCTATATCAAAATGAAATGGTATATCAACTTATAGATGATTGGTTGATATTAAAGCTTGAGCTATTTGATCAGTTTCAAAAATTGATTGTGGTTGATTACTTATAGACTATGATTCAGTATCAAATGCTATCCCTTATATAAAGGTTTGAAATAGTGACTCAACTATTGCCCACGAAGCAAGTGCTTGAAAAATAAATGAAAATGATTTATTTTATCTACAATCTAGGTGAATATCTGAAGATGAGGCAAAAACTATGATAGTTAATGGTTTTATAAGTCCTATAATGAAAGAACTTCCACTTGAATATGCAAGTGAAATGAATGTTCTTATAAGCATGGAAATGGAATGAAGTGTTTGATAGATTTTCTCTCCTTAACCCCCTCCTAACCTCCCCCTAGTAAGGGGAGGGATAATTGGAGAGGTGAGAGATTCCCCCTCCTAGCCTCCCCCTGGTAAGGGGAGGGATAATTGGAGTGGTGAGAGAGTCCCCCTCCTAGCCTCCCCCTAGTGAGGGGAGGGATAATTGGAGTGGTGAGAGAGTTCCCCTCCTAGCCTCCCCCTAGTAAGGGGAGGGATGGTTGGAGAGGTGAGAGATTCCCCCTCCTAGCCTCCCCCTGGTAAGGGGAGGGATGGTTGGAGAGGTGAGAGATTCCCCCTCCTAGCCTCCCCCTAGTAAGGGGAGGGATAATTGGAGAGGTGAGAGATTCCCCCTCCTAGCCTCCCCCTGGTAAGGGGAGGGATAATTGGAGTGGTGAGAGAGTTCCCCTCCTAGCCTCCCCCTAGTAAGGGGAGGGATGGTTGGAGAGGTGAGAGATTCCCCCTCCCTAATTAGGGAGGGGCCAGGGGAGGGTTAAGGGATGAGGTATATTAGTTTTTAAAATATAAAATTTGTATTTATGTGAAAATTTTTATATAATAAATCAGATTTAACCAAAACTAGAAAATCTCTTAGGAATAATCAAACACAACCAGAAAAGATATTTTGGGATAGGGTAAAAACAAAGCAATTCTTTTGACTAAAATTTAGAAGGCAGTATTCTGTGTGAAGGTATATTATTGATTTTTATTGTAAAGATTTAAAGTTAGTTATAGAAATAGATTGAGATAGTCATTTTTCAGAAGAGGCAAAACTTTATGATGAAGAAAGGACAAGATTTTTGGAAGCAACTTGATTAAAAGTAGAGAGGTTTACAAATAAAGAGGTTATGGAAAATATAGAGTGAATTCTACAATATTTAGAAGAAAAGTATATAAAAATGTAGCCCCTCTTAGCCCCCTCCTAGCCTCCCCCTGGTAGGGGGAGGAATGGTTGGAGAGGTGAGATGGTCCCCCTCCCTAATTAGGGAGGGGTTAGGGGAGGGTATGATGGAAATCTTTTTTTGATTTTGTTCTCTTCTTAACCCCCTCCTAGCCTCCCCCTAGTAAGGGGAGGGATAATTGGAGTGGTGAGAGAGTCCCTCTCCTAGCCTCCCCCTGGTAAGGGGAGGGATGGTTGGAGAGGTGAGATGGTCCCCCTCCCTAATTAGGGAGGGGTCAGGGGAGGGTGAAAAGAATAATTTTAACTATATAATATGAAAATAAATAAAACAGGTTATTATAAACTTAATGAAAATAGGGATGAAGATATATTTATATGAGATAATATAAATGTCTTTCTTTATGATGAGGATAATTTTGTTAAAAATATAAAAATATGAAATAATTCAAAAGTAGAATATTATAGTTATTTTTCTAAAGATTGAAATTATGAGAAAAATATAGTGGTTTCTTGAAATAAGTCTGAAGTGAAAATAAAAAGTCTATTGTTATCAAAAGATAATAGACTTGATGTTAAAATTTATTGAGAGATAAAAGGTAATTCTTCTCTTATTGACACAAAGGTTTTGTCTTTGGCTTGAGAAAATTGAGATATAAATCTGGACTGAATTTTGAAGATAAATTCTTGAACTAAATGATGAGTTTGATATCTAAATGAGGAAAATATTTTTTTATGAAAAAAATCAAAAATTTCTTGAATACCAACTTTGCTTATTGAAACAAATGAAGTTAGTGCTAGTCATAGTTGTAGTATTGAAAAAGTAGGTGATGAAAAACTTTTTTATTTAAGAAGTAGAGGGATTGACAAAAAAGATTCTTTTCATATGTTAATTTCTGCTAAAATAAAAGACTTGTTTAGGTGCTTGGATATGGTAGATAAAAAATTGTTTAGTAATCTTAGTACATTAAAAAAATCAAGTTTTTAGATCTGAATCTGTAATATTTCTTCATCTTTCTAGAAAATCTTAGCGCATTAAAAGAATCAAGCTTTTAGAGGCTGTTCCAAAAAATACCAAGTTAAAATGAAGTTAACCTAATAAAGTAGATTGTTAGAGTGAGGAATAATAGAAAAAAGGGTGACTAAAATAGAGAGTATTTGTTATACTAATAGTAAATACTCTCTATTTTTTATTTATGTCTTTGTATAGGGAATAATAGTAAAAAAGATTATTTTTTTCTAGATGTGATTTTTTCAGATGTTTCTTAATATGGTAAGAAAGTTCATCATTCAGATACTACTTTTGTGTCATCATCTTTGTCAGCAATTAATCACTGAGTATCATCCATAAGTAATTTTATTTTAGTCGCATCTGCTGGGACAATTCAATCAAGACTGGCTCTATGTCAGGAGTTTTGAGTTGATAATCATAATATAACAAGTGTAGCAGGTGATGCTCAGTCAGTTATTATTTTATCTCCTTGCCTTAGTCAATTATTTTTGTTTAAGAATATGATTTTCTCTCAAAATCAAGATCATATGCTTGACTCAGTTAATGCAGATTTTCTTGGATTATAAGTTCATACAATTTTTCAAACAAAAGTTCAGTTTTTTTCCATTGAAGCAGCTAGTTCAAAACTTCATAAGAATTTTGTAGATATTCAAATAATGTATTTATTTCCTAGAGGGTCTAAAAAATTCTCTTCATTTACTCATATAGCGTCAAAATTGATTGTTCAAGCATCATAATTATCTCATAATATTGAATCTACTCATCAATATACATGTCATGATAGAGTATTTGTTCTATCTTTCACTAGAGATTTTATTTTTACTCATTGTATTGTTTCAAATATTATCTTTTCTGAAACATTTCATAAATTGCTAATTCTTTTAGAATTTCTTGCTTCAGCAGAATATCATTGGAAGGATAAAAAAGCTATAGTTCATAATATAGCCAATATACTTATTACTACTATTAACTCTACTAAAGTAAATCAAGCATTATTTTCTTTCATTAACTTTATTTTAATATTTAATTACCCTTTTATTATAATAACTTAATTATATAAAACAAAAAAAAGAATTCTCTTTATATAGAAAATTCTTTTTTTTATTTTATTATTAACTAATATTAGTTAATTGTATATGGAAGGTTAGTTCATCAGTCATTAACAGCAGTTCCTAAACTTCACTGAGTTCAAATTAAACTATCTGAATCTGGAGCATTTAATTCTATGCTAGTATTTCAGTTATCAGCTCATGCTATTGCAGGGTTTAATGTTATAATCATACCAGTATCAGAAACTTTTGTTACATTATAAACACTAGTACCTCATACCTTTACATAGTCACCAACTTTTATTTTATTACTATTAGAACTATCAGATAATGTAACTGTTGTATCATTAGTAGCAACTGCATCTATAGTATATTGAGTTGTATCTCTTTTTATAAAGTTACCTTTAATAACAGCCACAGGAGCTCATCCTCAAGTTTCTTTAGTAGCAGCAAGTTGGTATTTAGCACCAGCTCTAGTTGTTACTCAGATTACATAAGGTTTTCCAGCAGGATCTTGGAATTCACTTTCTTTCATATCTAATGTTAAATAGTTAACAGCTCAGGCATTATAATCTTGATCTGTTGTTCATGTTCAAGCTATACTTGCAGAAGTTAGAGAATTATCACTGTTTTTAACAAAAGAAAGAAGGCTCATACCTTTTGTAATCTCTATTGTCATTTTTGAGATAATACTACCTAGATCAGTACTTCTTTTACTATTTCTAGCATCAGAAGAATAACCTTGTAGAGATATAAATGCAATTGTACCTAGAATTGCTAATATAGTGATAACTACGATTAGTTCCACTAACGTAAACGCTTTTTTTGTATTTTTCATAAATTTTTATTTTATTAAGAAATAAAATACAAAAATAAATTTTTTAATTTGTAATCTTAAAATAACTTTAAGACTTACAAAGTTTAATATATTTTTGTAAAATTTCCAAATATTTTGTATATTTTTAATAGACTTTTCAAAAAAAGATGTAAAAAATAATTTTTTTACATCTTTTTTGCAACTTTTCACATTTCAAAAAAAGGAAGCATTATACCAATGATAATTGTACCAACTAGGGCTCAGACTATAATAATAATTATTGGCTCAAGCATACTACTCATATTTCATATAAATCTTTTTAGTTCTCAGTTATAATTAGATCATACTTTTTTTAATGAATCTGATAAGCTTCAGGTTTCTTCTCATGTTGCAACTACATATGCAAATTCTTCGGGGAATAGTTTGTTTAGATATACACTCTCTTCATAATCTAGATTAAGTCAAAGAGATTTTGATATAGTTAATCATACTTCAACTTCATTTTTTATTCTTATAATTTCTTTTTTATATGCTAGGTTTGTTACTACTTGGCTAGAGGTTCTTAATGCTTCAAGTAGCAAAACTCCTGAATCTAATAAAAGAGTAAATGATCTAATAAAATATATAATATTTGATTGTTTAACTACATATTTAAATATAGGTAGTTTTGTTGATGTTAGTGCAAAAAACATCTTTCAACTACTTGTTAGACTAATTAGTTTTTTTACTACGATTATTCATACTATCCATCAAATTAGTATTAAGTAGTCTTCTTTAAAGAAATCAGATACATTTACGATAAACTGTGTTAATCAAGGAAGCTCAACTCATGTTTTTGTAAATGTTTCTGTTACTCTTGGTACGATGAATGTCATCATACCAATTACCATAACTATAGTAAGAGATAAAAGAATTATTGGGTATAGCATTGCTCATTTTACTTTTCATTTTAACTCTATACTTTCTAATAAGTTTTTATCTAGTTCTGCTAATATTTTTCATAATTGTCAGGTCTTCTCTCAAACAGTTATTAATGCTACTGTTAGATTATCAAATACTTTTGGATAATTTCACATAGTTTCACTAATTGTAATTCAGTGATCGATATTATTTCTTATTTCTATTGCTATTTCTTTTAAGTATGGGTTTTTTACTTGTTTAGATAGTATTGTTAATGCTCATTTAATATCAATTCATGAATTTGTAAAAATAGATAATTTACTTAAAAACTCCCAAAGTTCTTTTCTATTCACGCTATTGAATAGATTTATATTTTGGTTTACTTTTCTACCTCTTTTGTTATTATTTCTTAATTTAGCTTTTTTAGCTTTTGTTAAAAGATTAACAAATTCAGTATTATCGAAATTTCAGTATTTATCATAAAAATTTTTCTTGAACATTTTTCTTTTTTTTAATTAAAGTAATCATTCTTTTGATATTATTTCGCTAGATTCTTTTATTACTGTGTCGTAATCTCATTTTTTTAATAACTGTTTTAACACATTATACTTATTACTAATTCTTTGGTTTTTTAAATCAATTTTATATTTGGTTTCATTATCTATGGCTTTTTTCAGGTAGGCATTAATTCTTTTGTCTATGTATCATTTTTTGATAAATCTAATAGCTTCTTGTTTTAGTTTTAGTATTTCTCATGTAACATAAAGATTTTCTAAAAATTTTATTATTGAATTTAAATCTCTTTGTTTTTTTATTCTTTCTAGTTCAACTTCTATCTCAGTTTTGTTTTTTCATTCTAAGTTTTTAATTTCTTTTTTGTTTAAGTTTTGTTCTTTTGATAATTCTTCTAGGTATTCGTCATCTTTTTTTAGTATATCTTTATCCGTATTTCTTCTTAATATAATTATAGATGCATCATCACTAAAACTTGTTCATCATTGGAATATTTTTAGGTCTGCAATTATTTGTTCATATATTTTTTTGGGGTCTTTATATATAGGTGCTACTTTTAGAATAATGTCTTCAAGTTTTTCAAGATTATACATTTCTCATTTTTCATTTCTACATTCTGTGATTCAGTCACTATATGTAAAAATTATATCACCATTTTTTAGTATTATTTCTTTTTCTTTTACACTATTTTCATTTATCATTAATCTAATTCATGCAGCTAATCAACCAGGAGTAAGCCTTTCAATGGTCTTTGTCTTATCTCTAAAAATAATTAGTGGTTCATGTCACATTCAAGCAATTTTAATTTTGTCTAAATCTTTTTTTTCAGTTTGAAATATAACTCATGTAATAAAGTTTTTACTTTCTATATTTTGTTTAAGGGCATTATTGACTTCAAATGCTAGTTTTTTTAAGGTCAATTTGTTTACAAGTTTTTCAAAAGTTTTTGTTAAAAGTGTAAGTATAAATCAAGCTTTTATACCGTGTCCTGTTGCATCTCATATAAAGAAGGTATATTTATCTTTTCATTCATTGAATCAAAGGGAATCTCATGAGATTTTGTCAGCTCAAAGTATTTTTCAATATAAATCGTATCATTCTAAATCATCATTATAAAATTCTTTAACAAGTCATTTGTGTATATTTTGCAATTTCTCTTTTGCAATTTGTTTTTTGATTTTATCATCTTCATCTATTAATAAGTTTACTTCATCTAATAATCTTTTCTTTTTTAGGCTTTCTTTAACTTTTACATAAAAGTTAAGTTTTTCTTTTAATTTTTTAAGAAATCATGATTGTTGTTCATTTCCTTCTTCTTTTTTTGTTTCTTCAAAGGATTCTCATATTAATTTATATGCTTCTGATTTAACATTTCTTGCTACTCTTGCTTCTTCTTTTTTTCTTTCTTTTTCAATACTTTTTAGGATTTTTTTTCTTTCAGCATTATAAAATTTTATAACAATGGCTTTATCTTTATTCTCTCTTAGAAAGTAATTAAGTAGATTCATTGCATCAGAGCTTTTACCTGATTTTATTAAAAGGTTTATTTTACTTTTTATTTGTTTAAATCTTATTTTAAATCTTTTTACTTCTTCTTTTTTCCTAAATTCTACTTCGTCTTTTTCAATTTTTTCTTTTCTTTTGTTTAGTTTATTTATTCTTTCTTCAAATATTTTTGTTTGTTTTAATCATTCTTTACTATCAATATTCTCATCTCATTCTAGTCATTTAATAATTTCATCAAATGCTTCTTTTTCTTTTATTTTAACTTCTTCTATAGCTTTATAAGCTTTTTCCCATTCTTCTGTTGCCTCAAAAAAATCTATAGCTTTCATAGCTTCTTTGTATGAAGTTATGTTTTCTAATATTATTTTTTTCTTTTTCTTTTTATCTGACTTTTCTTTCTTAATTTGTTCTTCTTTAGTTTCCTTTTTCATTTCATCTTTTAATTCATCAGAAACTTCATTTTCTGGATTTTCAATTTCTTTTTTTACTTCTTTAAAATCATTAATTTTTTCAATATCTCAATTATCTTGTTTAATTCCTTCAGAAAGTTCACTTTTGAGATTTTCTTCTTTTTCTTTTTTTAGTGAACTTAGGTTTAGTTTCTTTTTACCACTATTTTCTTCTTTTATTGGAGTATCTAGATTTAAATCTTTTATATCACTATTTTCTTCTTTCATTGGATTATCTAGACCTGAATTCTTTGAGTCTTCATTAACTTCTTTTTCTAGGATATTCGGATTTGAATATCCTAACTCTTCATTGGCTTTGCTTTCTTTTGTAATTGAAGAGTTCTCATCAATTTTTGTTTCTTCTTTTATTAAAGAATCATTTTTCTTTTTATCTTTTTTTCAAAAATCAAACATTTTTTTATATTAGATATAATTAAATTAATTTTAGTGCTTCTTCAACTGTTGTTTCTCACATTGCTGCTTTTAATAGTCAATCTTGTACAATTGTTATCATTCAGTGTTTTATTGCTTCTTCTTTAATTTTATTTGCACTTTCTTTTTCAAGAATTAAATCTTCCATAAATTGTCATACTATTAATACTTCATGTATACCTATTCTTCATTTATATCATTTTCATCAACATTTTTCACATCATTTTCATTTATAGAATACTATTTCATCAATATCTTCAGATGACATTAGATTTGATAATAATTCTTTTATTTTTTTTCTTTTTACCTCACTTATTTCTTCAACAGCTTTACAATCTTTACATATTCTTTTTCAAAGTCTTTGAGATATTACCATTTTCATGGCACTTGCCAACAAAAATGGTTCAACTCCCATATTTATAAGTCTTTGTATTGTTCAGGCAGCTGAATTCGTATGTATAGTAGACAATACCAAGTGTCATGTAAGAGCTGCTTCTACGGCAAGGGTAGCGGTCTCTTTATCTCTTATTTCTCATACCATTATTATATCAGGGTCTTGTCTAACAAGTGATCTAAGTCATGATGCAAATGTATAGTCAATTTCTGGTTTAATTTGAGATTGATTTACATATTCAATTGCATACTCAATAGGATCTTCTAGAGTTGATATATTATAATTCAGAGGATTAAAGTTTTTTAGTACTCAAAATAGAGTTGTAGATTTTCAAGATCATGTAGGTCATGCTACAAGCATTATTCAATAAGTACTTTTTAGTGCTTCTTTTACTTTTTCTAGATTAACATCAATTAATCACAAGGCTTCAATATTTGTAAGAGAATCGTCTGGTTTAAGTATTCTCATAACCACTTTTTCTCAAAATGCTGTAGGTAGTGTAGAAAAACGAATATCAATATCTTTGTTTTCTTTTTCATAGTAATAAATAAGCTTTCAGTCTTGAGGCTTTTTATTTTCATCTATTTTTACTCTAGCTAGTACTTTAAGTCTAGTTATAATAGCTGATACATTTTCGTTACTTATTTTGTCTAAAATATGAAAATCTCAGTCTACTCTAAACCTTATTAATAAATAATTTTCAGTTGGTTCTACATGTATATCTGAGGCTTTCATTTGAATGGCTTTTAAAAAAACTCAATCAATGTATTGAACTACATCTCACAAATCTTTTTTTAGTTCCATTTCATCAACTATTTTTACCGGATTCTTTTCCATTTTAACAGAATTGTTATTATATACCATATAGATATTAACATATTTTTATTTATAAATAAATATTAATAACTTTACATATTAAAATAGTTATTTTTAATTAAAAAAGATAGACTATTTTTAATCTATCTTTTTTAATTAATTCTCTATTTTTTATTAGTTTCTTTTTTTATTTTTTTCTCTTTTAAAAGAAGTTCTATTAACTTTTTTCTTTTTAATTCTTTTAACTCTTTTTTTAACTCTTTTTTTAATTCATATTTGTTTTTAAATACTTTTGAATTGTATATGTAAGTTTTTATTCATGAAGAATTTTTTTCAATATCTACACTAAATATATATCATCATATATTAATCTCTTCTTTTTCTTTTATTATTTTTTCTTCTTTATTTTCTTCATTACTATTTTCTTTTTCCTCTTTATTCTCATCATCGTTTTTTTGTTTTTCTTCTTTATTTTCTTTTTCTTCAACTATTCCATTATTGTCTTCATTTTTATTGTTATTTTTAACATTATTATCTTTGTTAGAATTATCATTATTTTCTTTTGAGTTAAATATGCTTGCTTTTATAGAATCAAGATTTCATCAAGAATATACAAAATATCAAGGAATTATTATCAATTGTAACAAAGCAACTCATGCCAAAAGATTTATTACATATTTTTTAGCTTTTGAGCTTCAAGTATTTTCCTCTTTTTTTACAAGTTTGTCTTTTATTTTATTACTTTCTCTTTTAAAAAATGATTCATATTTTGAGAAAAGTTCTTTTTCATTATTTATTTTTTCTCATTCATTATTTACCTTTTCTCAGTTTTTTTCTCACGATAAAGTTTCTGATTTTTTTTCTAATCATAGTTTAGACTCTTTATTTTCTTCTCATCATAAAACTTCTGAAACATTTTCAATTCAGACTTCTTGAGAAGGAATTTCTTTTGTTTCATCATCTTCCTTTTTCTTCTCTTCAGGTTTTTTCATGTAATTTTCCTTCAGAGCTTTTAGATTTATTTTATTTATTCCACTCATATTTTAATCTAAATTATTATATTAATTATATAATACAATATATGATTTTAAATGTCAAATATTAATTGCTAATAAATTTCTATTTCGACAACATCTGTTAATTGATTATTATTTGAAAAATCTACTTTTAATCTGGCCTTGTACTTTCATTTCTTTGTATAAGTATGAGAAGGGTTGGCTTCAAATGAGCTTTTTCAGTCTCAAAAGGTCCAATGATATGATTCTATTTGTCACTCAGATTTTGCAGAAGAGAATTCAATTCCTTGACCAACAGGGGCTTTTTTCATACTTACATTTATTCTGGCACTTTGTGGTTTTGGATTTAGAATTAGTTTCTTTTTAATTGTATATGAATTTCATTCTTCAGTAACAACAGTTAGTTTCACTTCATAATTTCAAGCTTTTGTATACCTATGTCAAGGATTTATTGCTCATCTTTCTTCTATAGGGGTTGAATCTCAGTAATCCCATATAAATTTTACTATATTTTGATTTTTAACTTGACTTTGAGAAGCATCAAACCTGACAATTATAGGTGCATAGTTACTATCTTTTTCAATATTTAAGTATAACAATGCTTCTTTTTTAATTCACTCAGTATACAAAACTTCGCTGAGTTTTATTTCTTCTCATTTAATTTTTTTGTGAGCAAATGTATAATTTATTTTTAAGCTATGATTTCATTCAACATCAACAGGGTATTTAAATACTTTTCTTTTTCCGTCAATATTTCAATCAGAATTTATATCCCAAGTTACATTTTTTAGGGTATATAGAATATTGTCGGAAGTTACTAGTCTAGAGTCAAGGGTTAATTCAGTAGGAACAGGAAGTCTATTAATAAAATATTCTTTATTTTTTGGATTGTATTTTACATCTTTTAGTAATTCTCCTTCATTATATATACTAATTCATTTAGTTAGTTTTAGTTTTCTTGGAATATCAATAACTGCATCTAATTTTTTTACTTTTCATGAAGAATCTTTTAGTATTACACTAATGTTATGTTTTCAGTATTTTTTAAATGTATAGTTGATTTTAGATGATTCTTCAGGTTTTTCTATGTCACCTTTGTTTATTATCTCTTTGTCTTCTATTATCCATTTGAATTCACTTATAAAACCATCTCAAAAATCATTTTCAGGTTCTTTTACTTTTATTTCGTATTCTAAGTCATTTAATATGGATTGTTTAGAAACAATTGTTCATTTAATTGAGTTCTTATTTTCTCAACCAATAATAAATATTTTATCTAATATATTATCTTTTTTTGCAGAATTGGTTATTTTCATTCAAACGAGAGTTTCATCAAATATTGGTTTTCAAGGGTCAAATGTATTTCATTTCCATACAGGTTTTAAATCATCTCCATAATACCATTCAATATTTCATAATTGACTTACATCAGTTGCATCAAATTTTATAGTTTTTCATCAGTTATTTAATTTTTCTTCTTTTATATCAACTATGTATGAAATATTTATAGCAGGAATATCTTTTATTTCTTTTGTTATAATTTTTCAGGTTAAGTCAATTTCTTCAACCGTTAGCTTTACTTCGTAACTTCATTTTTCATTAAATTCGTGTATAATTGTTGGTTCAATTCTTTCTATTATTTTTTCATCTCAAAAAGCCCAAATATATTTTTTGATTTTAAATCATTTGGATTCTTCACTTCTTTTATAATTTTTTAAATCATATTTGATTGTAATAGGTCATATAAGATTGCTTGTATCTTTTATAGTGGAGCTATCAATATCAAAATTCTCACTTTTTAATTTTGAATTATCTAGTATTTGTACATTTCATCTTGATAATTCTATCCAATTTGGTAAGTTACTTATCTTCTTATGAATAACTAGCCAAGCAGTTCAACTTATAAATGTAAATATTAATGTAAGAACTGAAATTATAGCATAATATATTTTTTTCTTTTTATAACTTTTTTTAGTAAGTATAAATTTAAAGAGAAAAATTATCAGGAAAATAGTTTCTATAAATAAAACTAACGAGAAAATTATTGTAACCATTTTTCATACAAATGTATTTACATCATTAAGATTTATTCATAGGTTTTCAAAAAATAAAACATCTTGTGGTGTTTTTGCATTAAGTACTACAAATGCAAGGAAACTTCATCAAATTATTAGTGATACGAAAAAAAGTGCTCATAAGAATCAAAAAATTTGCATAACTGAGACTTTTTTATGTACTTTCTTATTTAAATTTATTTCTATTTCTTCTAGTTTCATAAATAATTTTTCTCAATTTCATGTAGGAACTGTTTTTACATAAATTTTGAAATCATTTGTGTTAATTCTAACTTTTCATTTTCATTGTTGTTCATCCTCTGTTCATTCAATATCTAATTTCGCTAAACTCTTTGCTTTCAATAATATTTTTGAATAAACAGGGTATTTTATATATATTGTTTCTTTTAATACCTTATCTTTTTTAAAAGATATTTTGATTTTATCCCAGTCTGGTTCAATTAAAATATAATTATATTGTTTATTCGTTGCAATATAAAATAAATCTTGGATTTCAGAAATGTTTAAATCAAATATTACTTCTTTTTTTCTTTCTTTTTCTTCTTTTTTTTCTGTATTAGCACTTAAGTCTGCTCATAAATCTCAATACTCACTAAATTTATTCTTTTCCTCTTTATTGTTATTTGTTTTTCATAAAACGTTTTCTAGATTTTCTTCTTCATTATTACTTGTTTTTTCCTCTGTTACTTCTTCTTTTACAGTATCTTCTTTTATGATTTCTTTTGGATCTTCATTAAAAACTTCTTTTTGATTTTCTTCTTTTTTTGTTGTTAAATCTTTATTTAACACATCTATATCTTCTAGATTTTCAGTTTTTTTAGTTTTCATTTCTTTACTTTCATTATTATTTTTATCTTGATTTTCAAGATCTATTTTTATTTTTGTTGGATCAAACATTTTTTTCAAAAGTAATATATTAAGTCTTAATCTATATTAGCATACTTCTAAAAAAAAGCATATATTTTGGCTTTGACTATAAGGTTATTTATATTTTTAATAAGAAAGTATTTTTTTTGTATTTATTATATTTTATTTTATAAAAAGTGTTTATTCATACCATTGCTGCATTATCAGTTGAATAAATAGGTTTTACTGGGTATATGAAGTTTAGTTTTTCTTTTTTTGCATGTATTTCTATCATTTTTTTTAACTTTTCATTAGAACTTACTCATCAAGCTAACAAAATTGTGTTTATGTTTCTTTTTTTTGCAGAATTTACTAATTTGTATGACAAGACTTCACATACGGCATTTTCAAATTCAAAAGAAATTTCTTCTTTGTCGTTTTCATTTAATTTTCATCTTTTATCAATTTCTCTTTTTACGGCACTTTTTAGTCAAGAAAAACTAAAGTTAGATTCTTTTTTTATAAGCCAGACTCTTGGAAATAGAGGTTTGTTTTCCATATCGTTTTCAAAAATTTCTTTTTCTTTGTTTTTTTCTTTATATTTTTTTGCTAATTTTGATATAATTGGTCATCAAGGGTATCAAAGTCACATCATCTTTGCTACTTTGTCAAATGCTTCTCATGCTGAATCATCATCTGTTTGTCATATTAGTTCAAAGTCCCACATATTTTTTAAGAGATAAATTTCATTATGTCATCAAGACACAGTTAAACAAATACTTGGGAATTTAATATCATTTTCACTTCTTTCCAAATAATTTGCAAATATATGAGATTCTATATGATTTATTTTTATTATAGGAATTTTTAAAATAGTAGATATTGAATTTGCTACTGTTATTCAAGTCAAAAGAGAGGGTAGTAATCATGGATTTGTAGTAACTCATATATAATCTATTTCTTCTAAGCTCTTTTCTGCTTTTTTTAAAACATTATTTAGTACTCAAAAAATTGAGTTTGCGTGTTCTCTAGCAGCAACTTCTGGTACAACTCATCAAGTTATATTATGTATTTTTATTTGACTAGCGGTTTCCATTGCTATTAATTTTTCATTTTCAAATATCGCTATACTAGTGTCATCACAACTTGTTTCAAAAGCAAGAATTCTCATAAATTATTATTTAATGTTATTTTCAGATGTTCTTTAAATATATTATTTTATAAAATAATATTGTCAAAGAATTTGATTTAGATAATATAATGTTGTTATATATTTTTTTAATATAAAAGAATTGAAAAATAAAAAAATAGCAATAGTTAGTGATTGGATAAAAGATTGGGGATGAGCTGAAATAGTTTTGGAACAGCTTATGGAAATTTTTCCTAATGCCGATATTTATTGTTCTGTTTTTTGGCAACAAAAAAATCCTATTTTTGAATGAAGAAATATAAAAACTAGTTTTATCCAAAAAATTCCTATTTTAAATAAATCTCATAAGTTAGCTCTTTTTTTTAGACCTCTAGCTTTTGAGAGTTTTGATTTTAGTAGTTATGATATAGTTATTTCTTTATCTTCAGCTGAAAGTAAATGAGTTATAACAAAACCAGAGACTTTTCATGTATGTTATTGTCATACTCCAACTAGGTATTTTTGGAGTCACTATCATGAGTATTTAAGTATGATGGAATTTTGATTTCTTAATTTTTTATGAAGGTTTTTTATGCCAAAAATTGTCCACTTCTTGAGAGAATGGGATTTTTGTGCTTCAAAAAGACCAGATATTTTTATTTCTAATTCAAAAAATACAAAAAAAAGAATAAAAAAATATTATAAAAGAGACTCAAAGGTTATTTATCCATGCTTGGATATAGATAAAGTTCCTTTTAGTAAAGAAAAGAAAGAATATTACTTTTATACTGGAAGGTGTGTGCCTTATAAAAAATTTGATTTACTGGTTGATGCATTTAATAAAAATGGTAGAAGATTGGTAATTGCTACAAATACAAAAAATAATCTTTGTAAAAAGTTAATAAAAAAATCAAATAATAATATATTATGGTATACAAATATATCTGAAAAAGATATAAATAAGCTTCATAGTCATGCCAAAGCATTTATTTTTCCTCCTGAAGAGGATTTTTGACTTGTCCCTATTTTTGCAATGGCATCTTGAACACCTGTGATTGCATATTGAAAGTGATGAGCATTAGAAACAGTAATAGATTGAGAAACGGGAATCTTTTTTGAGAATCAAACTTCTAATAGTTTGAACAAAGCTATAGAAAAGTTTGACTTTATGAGTTTTGATTATGAGAAAATAAGAAATTATTCTAAGAAGTTTGATAAAAAAATTTTTAAAAAGGAATTTTTGAAGATTTTTGATTAAAAAATTGGAAATTAATTGTAATATAATTATTATGAAAAATAATAATAATACTTAATAATAAAAAAATATGTCTAATTATTTAGCTAAACTATTAATTTTGATAGTTTTTTCTTTTGTAATAATCTACTATTATTATTATGTTTTTCCTGTACATATAGAAAATTTTGATTGATATCTTCCATATGTTTTGGTATTATTATTAATATATTGAGTTTATAAATTTTTTACTATAAAATTATCTAAAACAAGGGTTCGTTTTAGTCCATTTTCTTTGTTTTTGTTTTTTTTACTTCATCTATTTATATTATCTACTATTTTATTTTCAATATACAATCAAAGTTTATCAGGTGCTTTTATATTGTTTTTCAAAATAATATCTTATAGTGTTTTGCCTATATCTATAATAATAATTACAGCTAGTTTCTGATATAAATTGCTTTGATTAGTTAAAAACTTTGATAATGAAAGTCCAGTATTTAGATATTTGTCTTCATTATGAGTATGATTTTCTTTATTTTTGTTTTTATTAGCAAGTTTTTGAGTTTTATGATTTTATAATTTGTATGCTGTATTTTTTATACTTATATTGTTTTTAGTTATATGATTTAAAGAATTTATAAATTTCTTTTACTTTTTTTTCAACTATAAAGTAGAATTTAAAAATCATGATTTTTCTTCTAATAAATTATTAGAAATTTTTTCTTTAAAGTTAATTAGTTCAGAATTTTTATTTATTGTTTCTACTTTTATTTTATCTATTAATTTAATTAATATTGTAAGACCTTTTCCAATATGATGGGATGATTTATGAGTATATATGAATTATCCAAAAATGTTGGCATCATCTTGAAGCTTGGATATTTTGTGATGAATGTTTTCTTGGCAAACTTTTACAGGTATATGATTTATGTTTAATTCGCCTGTTCAAGCATTTTTTCTGAATGTTTTGGGTGGTTTTATGAGTTTTATAGTTTTGATATTGGTAGTGAAAGACCTTCTTTTAAATAATGAATGAGAAAAAGTTAAAGAGGATACTATTATAAATGTACCACTTCTAGTTTCTACAATATTTATAAGTATGCCAATGGTTATTTTTCAGCAAGCCAAAGATATGAAGCTTGATCCTGGTTTGTTTTTTGTAAGTCTTATAGCTATATATATGTTTTATTATTTATATAAATCATATTTTAGAGATAAAGAAGAAAAAGAGAAGTTAGATAATAAAAGACTTTTTTACTTATTTGTTATTTGATTTATATTTTGATTGGCTTTTTCTATAAAGTTTACAAGTCTTATGTTAATATCATGAATAATTTGAGTATTATTTTTTGTAAGATTATGAGTTGCTTGATTTTTGTGATATTTATCAATTTACTTTTCTATCTTTACTTGAGCAAATCTTTGGAGGTATATGAATATATCTATTCCTGATGACCTAGTATTTAGAAAAACATTTTTAATAATATGATTTTTGATATGAATAATGTTACTTGTTTATAGTAAAGTTAAGTATAAAAAAAGATTTAAAATTCTTTTTATAAAATTGTGAGTTATATTGTTATGATTATCTGTTTTTTTGATTCCATGGATATGAAAAAATTTAGCTCAATCAGATACTATTTCTATTTCAAAAATATTATCTTGACAAACTAATGGTTTTAAAGAAGATTATAGTAAAATATATAATGAAGAAGAGTTATCTAAGTTAAATAGTAGCATTATATCCTCTTCAGTAAGTTCTTCTGGAGTAACAAGTAATGAAGATTTTTGAAGGTATTTTGGATATGAAAAGTGAATAAACAACTATATAAAACTTCCTTGGAATCTTACAATGCAAAAAAATCAAGGAGGTGAGTTCACAGATATAACTTTCTTGTTTTTAGCATTATTGCCTACTATATTATTATTTTTGCCATACAGAAGAAATTATTTCCCCTATGTTTTAATTATACCTATATTATTTTTGGTGCTTTGTTTATCTATTCCATGAGTTTTAGAAGTTTTTACAAAAGCAATGGCAAACATAAAACTACCATTTGGATATATATTTATATTGTTTAGTTTATTAATCTTTTTAGTTTTTAGATATTTATTAGTAAAGTGAGTTAAGAATATAAAGATTTTTAAAATAAATTTAATTTTTACTATTTTTTATACATTTTTATGGACAATATCAGCATTTTGAATTGTTTGGTATTGAATAATGATGTATTTTTGATTTTTATTAATGATAGCAATATGAATATATTATCTCAGTAATTATGATAATAAGACTTCTGAAAAAGAGATAAATGTAAAAATATTTTGATCTTTGGCAGTTTTCTCAATTATTTGTTTTCATTTTTTCTTTTCGACCTTTCCTCATGGTTTTAATAACTTAAAAAATGCTTGGTATTTGGATTTTAAGACTTCTAAAACTACTTCTGATGAAGATGTTTTTCTTCAACATTCAGGTTATTCAAAATTATTATTTGAATTGAATATTCTTCCTGAAAAAAGAAGTGAATTTATTAAATCAAACATTTCAAAGCAATTAATTCAAAAATTTCCAAATTTAACTAATCCTGATATTGATGTAGTTTTGTTAACTTTAGCTAACATAATTTACTCAAAAGATGTTCCTTCTAACTATAAAGCTATGGCTATAAACTCTAGGAGAGCAATCTTTTCTTGAATTTTGAAACCTGAGAAAGAATATATAAGTGATGCAAAAATATATAGAATAGGTACATTTATAAAGTATTTTACAATAAATAGTAATTCTAGATTTTTAAATGATAATTTAATAACAAAGTTTGATAATTATATTTACGATGATGATTATGATAAAGTATTTGATAGGATTAAAAAACTTTGATTAAAATATTTTTTGGTTGATTTAAATGCAGCAACAATTGATAAAGATAAAAATCATTATTTGACTAAAAGATATGAGAAAGTATTAAAAACTTTTACTTCTGATAAAATAGAGTTAGTTAGTACAAATAGTGCCTGTCTTAGAGTGGCTTTGGAATATTATGATAAATCAAATAAATCAGAAATAGATTTACAGAATTATTTGACTTTAGCATGAGTTAATTATGACAGTTTTTATCCAAACAATATTGAGGTTGGTAGGAAAGAAAAAATGATTAAATGTTATAGTTTTATATTTAATCTAATAAAAAATAAGAATATAAATGAGAAAAGCTATCCATTTTTGCTTAATTTATACAATTATATTAATAATGCTAAGTTAAAGAAACTTATAAAAACAGATCAAGATATATTTAAAATTCTTTCAAGATATATAAATCATTGAAATAAGGTTTTATTTAAGATAAAATAAAAAAGTAGAATATTCTACTTTTTTATTTTAGAGTTAATTAGCTTTTTATTAAAGTGATTTTACTTCAACCATCTTTTCTTTTATTATTGATGATTTAAATATATCTTCTTTGAAAGGGGGAATTCTTATTATACTTGTGTTAAGTTTATTCTCACTGATATATTTCTCTAATGTACTAGTAAATCATATTTGGTCATATCATAAACATATTATAGAAGGGTTATACAATTCTATAATCTTCATTGGAGACTTTTCTTCTCAAACCATAGTTATATCGGCAATTTTTAATTTTTTTAGATTTTCTAGTCTAGTAGAGCTATTATTTATAGGAAAATGTCATTTAAACTTTTTTACATTGTTATCTGTTGCAACTATAGTTACTAGTTTGTCAGAGTAGAATTTTGCAGTATTTAAGTAATAATTATGTCAAGGATGAAGAATATCAAAGGTTCAGAATGTAACTACATAGTTTTTGTCTTTTTTTACTTCTTTTATATCTTTTTTTATTTGTTTTATTAAAGATTCTTTATTATCAAATTTTTTATTATTTCTAATTTTCTTTAATAAAACTATTTCTACAAAACTTCAATATATGTTTTTATTAAAATCAAATATATGAGACTCAAATGTCTCATTTCTTTCTAAATATGTTCATATTCAGTGGTATATTTTACTTTTAATTTTTATATTTATTTTGTATACTCAATCTTCTATTTCTCATTTTTTTAAATCTATATTTACAGTTCTAAATCATAATTTACCTGAAATATTGTTTCAGTGGACTACTTTTCACTTTATTATTTCATTCATCTTTTATAATTAGAAAATTAAGATCCACTTCTTGATTTAATTATATAGAATATATCAGTTTATATTAACATAATATAAAAAGAATTTTTTTTGTAAAGACAAATTTTAAAAATAAAAAGTTTATAGACTATTTTACTTGTATTTAAGCTTTTTTGTTGTTTTTTAAATTTATAGTCAAGTTTATTTTCTTATATTTTGTTTTGTCATTTGATATATATTTGACTTTAATATTTCCACATGTATATTTGTATAGCTTATAAATACTTTTATTTTTTATTTAAAAAATAAATGGAATATCTTATAGAATTTTCATATTTAGATACGCAAAAGTTAATTTTATTAGAGAAAATAAATGATTTATTTTGAGAAGATTATGATATTAGTCTTATAAATAAAGCATTAAATATTGCGGAGAAATGACATGAATGACAAAAAAGAAAATCTTGAGAAGAATATATATCACACCCAATAAGAGTTGCGATTAAGTTGGTAAATATTCTTTGAAGTAAAATAGAAAAAGAATTATTACGTGAGATAATTGTTGTTTCTCTTTTGCATGATATAATTGAAGACTCTTTTTTTGATCAAGACGAAATAGAAAGGTCTTTTTGAAGTATTGTAGCAATCTCAGTTGGATTATTAAGTAAAAATTTTTGGTTTGATTATGTAGGTAATTATGAAGATTATGAGAAAATTATTTATTTAAAAAAATTGTGATTTGTAGATGATGAATTAAATCTTACTTTAAAAGCTAAAGAAATAAAAAAGTCAGATGATTTGAAATGTAAAAACTTAATTAATGATTTTGAAGAAAATAAAAATATATGTAAAAAAAGAAGAAATGAAGATTATTTTTATAAATTACAATTATTAGAAGAATGAAGGTATGAAGAGCTTGAAATGTGAAATCTTAATAAAAGGCAAAAAGATTATGTTAGAAATATAGTTTTACCTGTGAAATGAATAGATAGATTAGATAATTTAGAGACTATGAGTTGAGTTGAGGCAAAATCTATTGTAACAAAAGTAAAAGAAACTATTGATAAAATAATCCCTACATTATCAGATTGGCCACCTGTAGTAGATGAATTGAGAAAAAATATTAATAGTATAGTTAATCATAGGTTAATATATCTTGAAAGACCAGGGGAATAATTATTATAAAGATATTTGATATTTAACACAAGAACCAAACGTTTTTGATGGAAGTATTTATGATAATTTAGTTTATAGTTTAAAAGAAAAACCGAGTAAGAAATATTTAGAAGAAGTCGTAAAACTATCAAAATGTGATTTTATCTATGATTTATCAAAATCTTTTGAAACAGAGATTTGAGAAAGGTGAATAAGACTTAGTTGAGGACAAAAACAAAGACTAGCAATAGCAAAGATTATGTTAAAGAATCCGAAAATAATATTT
>PDWI01000465.1_pt1 | contig 173141 bp, 125 predicted proteins | sample 1430891 | NCBI WGS metagenome assembly PDWI01 (sample SAMN01162508, study PRJNA174530) | Oral metagenome, whole genome shotgun sequencing project. | biome: Marine environment; feature: Marine mammal; material: Swab sample of the gingival sulcus; isolation source: swab sample of gingival sulcus... | reverse complement strand
GCAAAATACAAACAGATGAAAACCAGTAGAAAGATTCGTTATTTATGGTATTTCCTTTTTCTTTTTTATCCCGCCCTATCGCAAGAGTTTTGGGAGGAGATTAATATTCCTAACGGTGTGGAAATTATGTGTATCGAAACCAATAATCATGGGGATATTTTTTTAGGTGTAAAGAATGAAGGTAATCCTGCAGGGGTTTATCGCTCTGTTGACAATGGTTTAAATTGGGAGCTTATATTGAACACAGAAAATTTTGCAGTATTATCTCTTGAAACTGATGAGAAAGGAAAGATTTATTGTGGGAAAAATGGTTTCGATAGATTTTGGGTTTCAGCAGACAATGGTGAAACATGGGATGTAATTCAATTACCACCGCCATCTTATGGTAATATTATAAAAATCTTTTGTGTGGGACAGGATACAATTTATGTTAGTTCTTGGGAACCGGAAGGGGCATTTATTCTTAGGTCATTTGATGCCGGAATAACATGGGAATCCAGCTTTGTAACTGATCACCATAACGAATATGTTTCTGATATTGCCATATCAGGTACAGGCGATTTATTTGTGAGTGTAAGTGGTTTTTTTACGGATCAGGGAGGAGTATATACATCCATTGACGGAGGAGCAGCGTGGGACTATGTTGGATTATTAAATCACCAAGTGATGACCGTAGAAATCAATCTAAACGGTGATGTGTTTACCGGAGATTGGTGGACGATGTTATATGAGGAGACTCCGGGAATTTATGCGCTATATTTCGAAAGCAGAGGATTTAATTTGCTTCTTGAAGCTTTTCATGCAACTGATATTATTATTACTGAGGAAGATTTTATTTATGCGACGGCAAATGAAGGAGTCGTCCGTTCTTTTGATAATGGTCAGCACTGGGAGCGTATTGAAGACGAATTACCTACTGTTATTAAGAAGTTAAATCTAAGTTATGATGGACATTTATATGCTGCAAGTTATTGTCAACTTGTAAAAAGTAAAGAACCAGTTGTTGGTATAGAACAACAGTCTTATTTATCCGAGAAGATTTGCATTTATCCGAATCCTACAGATAATTTTTTCAATATAAAAATACCGGAAAACATTGAAAATAGCCATAAAAGCGAAATGAGCATTTACAATATTTTGGGTAAAAGGGTCTATCAAGATGCTTTGTTAGCAACGGAGAATGGGAATATTCACCGAATAATGGTTCGCGATTTACCAACAGGCATTTATCTTTTTGAATATTGTGTAAACGATAAAAGATATACCTCAGAATTTATTAAACAATAGTATCAACCCCTGATTCGCATAGAGGTCAAAGGAACGTAATCTCTTAAAGGTCAAGGAAATTTGTGACATGGAATAGTTAACAGAAAAATATAAATTACTACAGAAAGTAGATGATACAGTTAAAAGAACTCATTCCATGGATTTTAATGCCCATGGACTCGAAGGGGGAGTCTATGTTTACTCTCTCCGCCTTAATGGTCGGGCTACAGATGCCCAGAAAATGACCATTGTGAAGTAGCATGGTGATTTTTTGTTCCTTGCTCCCTTCCCATGGCGAGAGGTTTAGTATTCGGTGTGGAGATCTCCTGGTAATGGGGTAAAACCGGAAATAGATAAAGGGATTAAAACCGGAGCTTGTAATGGCTGCAAGGCTTGGGAGAAAGAGAAGGAGGGAGGAACAGGCCATCAGCATAAGGGTTCGTTGCCGCTGCTTCTTTGCGAAGAGCCGTTCTATCCACGCCTCTATGCCGGGTAGGGCAGCCCACAGACTGAAAAGCGTAGGCCACAATACCTATCCAGGAGAGTCCCATGGTGATTTGTGATGGATCCATGCTGAAGATAAGATCCACCTGCTTCCCTAACACATTGGCAATAAGAACTTTTTTCGCTAATCCTATCATAAAGCGGAACATCCCGGTGAGCCTGTTCTCCGGGTTTTCATTGGCCTTGCGATCCTCAATCTGGTCGGCAATCTCATTGAAACGGACAATGGGTCCGGCAATGAGTTGTGGAAACATCAGGATATACATGGCATAATCGGTAACACGCTTTAGGGGGCGGTGGACCTTTCGGTACACATCCACCGCATAGGTCAGCTTTTGGAAGGAGAAGAAGGAGATGTCGATGGGCAGCGCTATCCGGGTCCAGTGAAGCGCTGTCATCCCCGCAGAGGTTAGCAGGGTGTTGAGGTTCTCCATAAAGAAGTTGGCATATTTAAAGTAGGCCAGAAGGCCGATGTTTAAGACCACGGAGCCTGCCAAAAGCCACCGCTTGCCCTTGTGGGATGCTGTACGATCCATCCATTGCACCAGGTAAAAATCCCCCATAATGGAAGCCGAGCACCACAAAGATGAATACGGGAGCCTCCCACGCATAAAAGAGAATACTGGAAATCAGCGTCCACAAGTTCTTCCATACCGTCTTTCGAAGTAGAAAATAGACTACCAGGAAGAGGGGCAGGAAGTATAACAAGAATAGACTACTGCTGAATACCGTGGTTTTCCTTTTGCCGTGCGAAAGTACAAAAAATCAGTGCCTTTTTACTACTTTTGGCGATACAATAATTGTGCACTTTTATAGTTTATGTTATTGAATCGTTTTTTATCTGTAAATGAATTAGATTTATGAGACACATAGGGTTACTTCTCTTTTTATTTCTTTTCTCGGTTGTTTTGCACGCTCAGAACGCCATTGGTATTGGCCAGTGGCGCGATCATCTTCCTTATAACAGAACCCTTTCCGTAGCGGAGATGGGTTCTCGGGTCTACTGTGCGACTCCTTTTTCGCTCTTCTATTTAGACCGGGAGGATGCCGGTGTGGGGCGGATTAATAAGGTTACGACGTCCGGATTGAGCGATGTGGGTATTACGGCTATGGAGGGAAATGCGGATCACTCGCTTTTGGTGGTGGCTTACAAAAATGCCAACGTGGATATTGTGGAAGAGGATGGGGTGTATAACATCTCGGATATTAAAAGAAGTAATTTGGTGGGGAATAAGGTTATTCATAACATCTTTATGAAGGACGACCTTGCTTACCTCGCCTGTGGATTTGGGGTGGTGGTTTTGGATGTCAAGGCCAAGGAGGTGAAGGATACCTGGATTATAGGGCCGGAAGCCTCCTATGTGAATGTGATGGATATTACCTATCATGCGGCGGATGATCATTTTTATGTGGCTACCGAGAACGGAATCTTCCGTGCAGATGCTTCTCTTCCCAACCTGGCCGACTTTAATGTTTGGCACTATCTTGATTTTCTCCCTGTTCCCGATGCGAATTACAATGTGATCACCTCCTTTGGCGGTAAGGTGATCACCAACCTTAGCTCGTGGGAGTACGGAAACGATACGCTTTATACCTTTACGGGAGATCAGTGGGATTATTTTGATCCTACCCTGTTTAGCGATGTCCGTAGCATTCGTGTTTCCCGTGGAGAGTTGATGGTAGCTTATCGTATTAAATTCCGCTCTTTTGATACCAATTTCAACACAGTGTTGGATTTTTATACCTACGGGGAAGGCCGCACCCCCAGTCCCATGAAGGGCATTGTGGATGGCGATGGGGTCTATTGGATTGCCGACGACCGCTATGGCATGGATCGTTGTACCGGGCCCTGGAATCATGAGTTGATCATGCCCAATGGTCCTACTTCGCCCTTCTCTTTCTCGTTAACAGCTTCGCAAAATGATGTTTGGGTTGCTGATGGGGGGTACAACACGTCGTGGGTTCCTTTGAACAATAAGGGGCTTATCTCTCGTTACAGGAATGATGTGTGGGAGACCTATGATTTTCATTCTTTCCCCCCTTTTGATACCATTCGTAATATTGCCGCTATTGCGGTAGACCCATCGGATCAGGACCATATCTACGTAGCCTCTTTTGGGCGTGGGTTGCATGAGATTCGCGACGGTGAACTGGTTCGCTCCTACGATGCCACAAACTCTCCACTGAAGCCTCCCATCGGTTATCAGGCCAACAAAATACGGGTGAGTGATGTTCGGTTTGATGAGGCGCATAACCTGTGGTGTGCCGTTTCATTGGGGGATGACGTATTGACGGTGCTAAAACCCAATGGGGAGTGGGTAGACCTGAACCTTCCGTCCTATGCCCGGGGGGTAGAGGGCAGTACCCTTACCATTGACCACCTTGGACAGAAATGGTTGATCATGCGTGAGGCCAACGCGGTGATTGTTTTCAGTGACAATGGAACCCTTGATGATTTGTCTGATGACCGAACCAGGAAACTCTCCTCCTCTCCGGGGAATGGGGGCTTCCCGGGCGGGTTAGTCCACACCATAGCCTGCGACTTGGATGGCGAGATGTGGATCGGTACCAACGAGGGGATTGCGGTGATCTATAACCCTGAAAATGTGTTTGGGGGAGGCTCTTTTGATGCCCAGCAGATCCTTGTGGAGTATGATGGCCACGTCCGTCCCCTCTTAGAGTCAGAGTCTGTTACCGCTATCGCGGTGGATGGCGCCAATAAGAAGTGGATCGGCACCGATAAAACAGGAGTCTTTTTGCTCAGTGAGGATGGCACCAAGGAGTTGGCGCACTATACGCGGGAGAATAGTCCTCTGCTCTCCAATACCATCACCTCCATCACCATTGATGATAAAGGAGAGGTCTTTTTTGGAACCACCAATGGTATTGTCTCTTACCGAGGAACCTCTACCCCGGGGAAGACGATTAATCACGATGTGTATGCATTTCCCAATCCCGTTAGAGAGGGATACGAAGGGGTCATTGCCATCAATGGACTAGTTAATGACGCTTATGTGAAGATTACCGATGTGAGCGGTAACTTAGTTTTTGCCACCCGGGCAGAGGGGGGGCAAGCCTCTTGGAATGGCCGTACAAAAGATGGCGACAAGGTGGCCACCGGTGTGTATCTGGTTTTTGTCAGTGACCAGATGGCAAAAGAGACCATAGTAACCAAGATTATGGTCATTAGGTAGTCGCTGCATGGAGCTGTGTACCACGCGTGCCATTATCCTCCGGCAAATCAAGTATTCGGAGAGTAGCCTTATCATTAAGGCCTATACCGAGCAGTCGGGATTGCAGTCCTATCTCCTGAAAGGGATTCGAAAAAGAAATGGAAAGACGGGGATGGCCGTAGTACAGCCCATGGCGTTGGTGCGCTTGGTCTCTTCTTCTTCATTGAAGTCTGATTTGAAGATGATTCGGGAGATTTATACGGAAACACCCTATTATTCTGTTCCCTTTGACCCGATAAAAAGCGGTGTGCTGGTGTTCCTTAATGAGATCTTGAACCAAGTGTTATTGGAAGAGGTATCCAATGCGGTGCTTTTCTCTTTTCTCTTTCACTCCCTGGAGTTTTTTGATCAGTATGAGGACTCTGTGGCCAATTTTCATCTGCTCTTCCTCCTCCAACTCTCTAAGTATCTCGGGTTCTTTCCAAAGAATAATTACGACGATACTCACCCCTGGTTTGACCTAACACAAGGGGAGTTTACCTCCTATAAATCTTCTCAGGAACAAAAAGAGGAAGTCGCTGCTGCCTTGAGCCGATTGTTAAGCACTGGCTACAGCGACTTGCCCTCTCTTTGGGTACCTCATCCCATTCGGGCCTCTTTAAACGCCTTGTTGTTGGACTATTATCAATACCACGTCCCCGGGTTCCGGGAGGTGAAATCGTTGGAAGTTCTTCGGATGATTTTATCCGACTAAGCTTCCTGTTCGTCCTCTTCCAACAGCGTCATATCCTCTGCATACTTGTCTTCAAATTCCTCTTTTACCTCCTCTTTGAGGATGCCGTCATCATCATAGTCATCATCTTCCAGAATGATGTTTACGGCTTCCGATACGGTCATGCGCACCATATAGTATTTGTCTTCCGTCTCGAAGGGTAGTGCACTGACGATTCTACCCTCCTTGTTGGGAAATTTGATGAGGTGGTGGCTAAATCCATCCGGGTAGGTGAGCTTGATTTGTTCTTGGATCTCCTGAGGAAGTTTCTCAAAATCTTTGATGATTCTTGTCTTGCTTACCGTCATCGTAATGGGTTGTTACTGTTTCACAAACAAGCTGGAGGAGATGACTCCATTTTTCTCTGAAGTGATGATATACTCTCCGGGCTTAAGATCGGAGACATTGATCATGATGGTTGATCCACTGCTTGCCGGAAGGGATTTAAGTAGTTTCCCGGAGAGGGAGAAGATGCGAATGGGATAGTTTCCTTCTTCTTCTGGGATTTTTACGAAAAGGCGGTCGGTTACCGGGTTAGGATAGAGGACAAATGAACCCTTTTTCACCTCTTCCACTCCCACATCCAGGGAGCAAGGGGGGAACATTACGTAGTCAATCCATCCTCTGTCTTCTCCTGAACCGACAGACAGATCTTTGACATAGCTCCACGTAAAGGTGTGCGTACCCGGTTGCACCGTGTAGGAGTGCTCTTCCCAGGCAATGGCGCCCGACCACTCCTCCTTTTTCGTATTGTCGATAAAGAATCGGAGGAAGTCATAATCTCCTTCGGAGCTCACCTTCATAAAGAAGGAGATTTCTCCCTCTGCAATGACATCCATGGTGATGGAGAGTGTACTCTCCTGGGCGTCGGAGATGGCTCCTGATACGGCAGCATAGGTGCCTTCGAAGGGGGCATCCTCGGTGATCTCCCATGGAAGGTTACCGGACTGTTGCCAGGGGAAGGTGTTGAAGTCTCCACTTTCGAAGTTTTCGACTAGAAGTCCCACTAACAGGTGGAGCGTCTCTTGAAAGAGATACTCTCCGCTGGTAAGAGAGAGGGCAAAGTCGGCCAAACTTCCAATGGCGACGGACTCACCCACAGAGACCTCGAAAGCTAATGTTACGAACTCTGTGGCGGGAATGGCAGCTACCTCTACGGGGGGAGTGAGTACCTGGATCATGGCATTTGAGGTCTCCAAAGATGCCTCTCCTGCCGGTGCTTCGGCATGCCCTGAGTTGTACATATCGATCTCGATGGTTGCGGTCTCACCCGGGTCTAAACGGCCATTGTTGTTGCCTTGTGGGTCGATTATCCTAATTTCATCGGCCACGGCATTGGGTGCATGGACCTTAAACATGTAGGCATATTGCCAACTGTTGTTGTCATCCGACACATTCATCTCAAGTGTTACCACATGTTGATCCGGGGTATTGGCTGCTGCCGTAACTTCAAAGGCATCTTCTTTGGTAACCTCTCCATAGGCGGGAATGTTGCCAAAGTCTTCCGTATCGTCACCCATGGTCAGATAGGGGTCGTTGGTCGAGATGGTTACCGTTACATTGGAGGCCTCTTGTGCTCCCACATTTTTCATGGTAGAGGTCAAGGTAATGGTCTCTCCAAAATCGACTTTTCCGTTATTATTTCCTGTTTGGTCGTTAATTTCTGTGGTACTTGCCACCACATAAGCTCCTTCGCCGGGTACCACTGCTATGTTACGTGCCAGGGGAATGGCGTTATAGCCGGAGATATAGAGGGTGGCATTACAAGCTTCCGTAAAAGGTGTGGCAAGGGAAATCACCACATGTCCGTCGGCGTCGGTGTGGCCTACGCCATAGAGTGCATCTTCATGTACCAGGGCGCAGGTGTAACCCTCCTGGGCGTTGCCATCAATGGCTACATCCCCTTCGAGGGATGTTTGGCCGATGACCATGGCTTCAGGGAAGGAGGCCGTGATCTCTACCGGTTCGTCGGTCCAGACAGCCAATGCGGGGTCTCCAAGGATGTTACAGTCGTAGAAACACCACCGCAGGGCGCCCTCTTCGTGTTGTCCGGGTGCATTGACCCAAGGAGAGGTCTCGGTACGGCTTACCAGATGGGCTTCTCCCACATGGTTTTGCCGATCATGATAGAGGGCATCTATAAATTCGCGGTGCAGGTGTGCCGAGGGTCCTTCTGTTTGTCCTTCGTTGAACCATCCGTAACGCGAGTTATAGGCTCCGGCTACCACAAAGTTGGCAATCCCCACCATCTTCTCGGCAATACAATCGGGCGCGTCAAAGGCTCCACAAATACATCCGTGTGTGTATACGAGGGTGTAGTTGTGATCCACTCCATTAACTCCGTTGAAGTTGGTATTGGTGATATCTTCGCTGAACATGCGCATGGCATAGGTAGCATTGGAGTGCCCGCTGTGGTGGATGAAGGAGTGTCCTTGGTTGATCTCATTGATGAGTTCAGATTTGGTCCATATCCCCTGTTCCCGATCATATAGGGTTACGTAGGGATGTTCCTCCGGAATACCTGTGGTGGTATATCCGTTATCTTCATGGTAGCCGATGAGCAGATCCAAATAGTCGGCGCCCCAGGTCAGAGGAGGGTCATAGAGAAATTCTCCTGCAAGTAAGGGAGAGTCAAGCTCCCCGGTCACCGGACTATCTTGGTAAGAGATTGTCTTATGGATCATGTTGGTGAGTTCTTCGCTGTTGCTGAATGAGAAGCGGGCTACGGAAACTTCCGGAAGGAGGTCGTCCTCGCCAATCTCGCCCCATACGCCGTCATTATCGTCATCCCAGGTGCCGTCGAGTGCCGAATAATAGAGGTCGGAAGGAATGTTATAATCTTCGTAGAGGGAGGAAGACTGCACAGCGCAGTAGAAGCCCCGGTAAGGGAATAACTCTACGTCTCCACCCAGAAGAACGTATAAGATACCATGATTGGTATACTCCTGGATGATGTAGTTACGGATCTTCTCCTGGTTATCATTTCCACTCATGTTGGCATAGATCTCCTCCAGTGAGGTGATCTGGGTTTTAAGTCCTCGCTTCAGATAGAGTGCCTTTAAGGGTTCCATATTGGAGACAAACTGTTCAGGACAGAGGATGAGATGATCATAGCTCTCTTCGTCCTTTTGCTTTTTGGGGGAGTAGCGGTTGATGGCTTCGGCATTTTGGACACTGCGTTGAACAGCCTGTAGCGTTTGGGCATCACTGCGAAGCAGTTCGGTTGCCTTGAGGGCTTTTTTAGAGGGGGCGGTTTTGAGGGTTACCACCACCTCAGAGAAATAGCTTACGCTATGCTTTGCCGGGTTGTAACGCAATGGCGTGATGGCACAGGAGGCAATGCTGTATCCGGCGAAAAAGTTCGTAGAGAGGAGCCCTTCAGTTTTTTCCGGGTAGGTGCCATTGAGGGCATAGACCTCCTCTTTCATGGAGAAGGGATGCTTTTCAGGCTTGGAGATGGGCTGCGCCGGCTGTACCGGTGCGATGAGATGATTTCCGGGAATGGTGATGGGGTTACGATACTCCACGGTGATGTCGGTAGCTTCATGACCTTCGGGGAGAAGGAGGGAAACCATCTGGTAAGGGAGAGCCGGCTCTCCTGTGTAACCTGTAAGTTGTGTGTGTTCGAAGGAGAAGAGACTGAAGCCCTCCTCTACGGATATCTGCGGCTGTTGAAAATGGTATGTCTTTTGCACTTCGTCGGCAAAGAGCACATGGAGCGTCCACAAAAGGAGGCTGAAGGTAAGAAATAATCGTTTCATATCGTGGTAATTTTTATGTTTCTGTGGTCAAACAGGGTAATGATAAGACAAAAAACAGACTCTTTCGTTGCCTGAACACGCAGGCAGGTCCCAAAAATATAAAAAAAAAGGCTGTTACATCTCTTGTAACAGCCTTTTTGGACCATCGCAGTGGTAGACACTGCGAGAAAGCAACTATTTGATGGTAATCTTTTGGCTAAGAACCGATTCTCCGGCATGGATACGAAGAATATACACGCCTTTGGTAAGGTTTGTAGCATCTAATGTAAGCGTTGATGTGCCTTCCGGGAGTTTCCCCTCATTTTGTTCCAGTACTTTTTTACCCATCAAATCGAAAGCGGTAATCTGGACTTCTGAGGCTTCACGGAGATTTAAGACGATGTTGGCAACATCATTTAATGGATTGGGATAAATCTCTACGGCGAACTCTTGTGAGAGGGCGGAGATTCCAATGGAATTAACGTTAAATTCTCCCACATATTTGTCGGTAAACTCCATGGCGTAAACAACAGTCTGCATATCGCTGTTGATTACGCGGACAAAACCTGTTCCGGAACCACAGCACAAACCATTATTTCCGGAATCATAGATTGTTATGCGATAACAGTCAGTGGTGTAGAGTTGGAAGGTGTCTCTGTTCATCTTCATGGGTTCACTGTATGGTCCACCATTGTAGATAACCTCTCCTGCCGAGTTGGTGAGTTCCCATGTGGTCTCTTGAGGATTATTATCTGTACGAAGGATAAGGTAAGAGACTGGGTCGATGGTTTCGGCTGAAGCAACCTCCGTAGTGGTCACATTGTTGTTAGGGTTCTGATCCTCTTGCCCGTTGGGGTTGAGAACGGTGACCTCTACAACGTTGGTTTCGGCCTCTTCGAAGGTGATTTCGGGAAGTTCGAAACTATCTTTGCCCAAAAAGTCCAGATCGCCTGTCCAGTTATAGGAAACAGGTGCGGAGTTGTTTACCGTATATTCCACCTCTAAGGAGGTCAGGTGCTCTTCTCCTCTGTTACGGATAGTAACTTTGGGAGCCATCTTTCCGGAGCAGCTCTCTTCAGGTGTATCAAAGATATTAAGCACCTCTGCATCCACGCTGAATTCGGGTGTGGCCAGGATGCTCAGTTTTGTTTGCATTACCTCTTTGGAGGAGTTTGCTTGTACAAAACCTGCCAGTTCACAGAACTCAATGTCCCATGATGGGTCGATGGTGAAGTTTAGGGTGAAAGACTGCGTGTCGCTTGAAGAGAAGTCAAGCGGTGTCCCGTTGGCAGAGGGTGCCATAAGGCGCTCAACCCAGTGTAGATGGGTTTGGTTTTGCCAGTTTTCCTCTATGTTTGATTCCGTTAATGCCAGTTGGAATACGAGGTTTGAGCCGGAATATTCCGCCACTTTTGTTACCGTTACCTCTACCGTGTAGTCCAATCCTGAGGAACTCACCTCCATCTCAATATCGAAGGAGGAGGGGATGGCAATACGTTGGTTGTACTTGGGAAGATAATAGCTGTACATACTTTGTGTAGCACTTCCTCCTCCCACATTCAATACACCATCAAAGTAGGCATCCGGAATACCGGAAATGCCGTAGTAACTTGCACGTGCCGAGGCTTCATTATTGGAATAAGAATCACTGGTATGATACTCAATGACGGCTACGTCATGCCCATTTTCAACAAGGTCTTCAGCCCCCATTGCTGCTCCGGGGCAATAACCGCACCAGGTGGCGGTTCCGATTTCTACTAACACTTTCTCTCTATCAATCTGTTGGGCAAAAAGCCCCATAGAGAGTGCTAATCCAAAAATAAGTAGTAATTTCCTTTTCATGTTATTTTGATTTTAAAGATTTCGAGTGAATGGAAGACAGCTCTTCCTCTTTGAGGAAATGCCTTCCATTCGCTCCCTATTTATGTGACTTATTCTACCATAAATTTCTTCAGCACATTGGATTGGTCATTTTTCACCTGAATAAAGTAGACCCCCTTGTGAAGTGATTGTAGGTCAATCACCTCTTTTTTGGAGCTACCCGCTTCAATTTGTTTGATGAAATGTACTTTTCCCAATGCGTCAGTAATTACAATTTCTGATTGGGGATGTTGATCCAACTCCACATAGAGGTGGTTTGTGGCAGGATTTGGGTAGACGATAAAGGATGGGTTCTCATCTTCTTCAACCCCGCTACAGAGTTCAACATGGACTTCCAGTGCCTCACTAAAAGTACTCTCTCCACAGTCGTTAATTCCCCTAACGCTGATGTGGACATAGGGCTCTTCGTAGAACATATTCCAGTTTACGGTTGCCGAGAGTCCCTCTCCTTCGATGGTAGGACCTTCCACATCAATGGTCCATTGGTAGCTTGTTGCATCGGCACCTCCCGTTGTGGTATAAATGCTCTGGGGAGAAAGGTTTACACATACCTGCTGATCTCCTTCAGGCATGGCCGGAATTTCTGGTGTGGCCATTGCGATCACTTCTACGGTACCGTTCATTTCCTGATAACAGAAATCATTATCTCCTATGATGGTATAGAGCCCCTCTTCCATAATGTTTTCAAAGGTGAGTGCTCCTCCATTGCCCAAAAGGGTATTCTCTGTGGCTTCACCATCCCTATAAAGTTCATATTTTATCTGATCTTCCGAACCGGAGAGCGTAATGGTGGCTCCATTTGAACCTTCACAATAGGTGCCGTCACCCTCCACATTGAAGGTGGAAGGTATGGGGTGTACAACGATCTCGGCTTCTCCATTCATGGAGGCGGTACAGGCTCCCGAGGCATCCGTTGCTTCTACGGTGTATATGCCTGCTTCCTCAAATATTCCAAAGCTTATGCCCTCTCCGGTGCCGTTCACCGTGTGGCCTGTGGCCGTATTGTTTAAGAAGAGTTCATAGACGATCCCTTCATCCGAATTATCTAATATGATCTCTATGCCATCCTCATTCTCACAGCGTTCTCCGCCGCCAATGACATTGTAAAGATTGAGCCCCTGATTGATGGTGATGGTCAGCTCGGGAGAAAATTCACTCTCGCCACAAAAGTTGATGGCCTTTACCTTGAGGGTGACATCTCCAATGACATCTCCAGTCCATGAAGCATTGGCACTGGCACCTGTGCCAAAGATGACTCCTGCTTCGGGGGGCGTGAGAATCCATTCGTAAGAGAGGGCATGAGGCACAGGATCTACACTGTAATTGTTCATGGAGTTCGTGCTGCATACCGAAGTGTTACCTGAGGGTTGTCCCGGTGCGTCGGGAGTGGTGAGAATCTTGATGTAGTCCTGCTTGGTTTTTGTATTATCTCCACCATCATTGGTAGCGGTAAGAGATACGTCAAAGATGCCAAGGGTATTATAGACAACGGTCGGGTGTTGTTCTGTGGAGGTTGCGGGCTCTCCTCCGGGAAACTCCCAGTACCAAGAATCCGCATTGGCAGAGTTATTTGTAAAGGTTACGGTTCCATTTTCGCAGAAGTCGGTTTGATCTGCGGTGAAATCGGCCACTGGAGGGGGGGGAGGCAACTCTTCAAGCATCACCTTAATGGTCTGCAGCACCTCCTTGTTTGTATTGTCTTGTACAAAGGCCACCAGTTCTAACTCCTCAAGGTTCCAGGAAGAATTGATGGTGAAGGTACATGTCACAGTCTGTGGAGAAGAGTTTTGAAGAGCTATGTCTTCACCCTGTCCCTCGTTGTGCATCCAGCGTTCTACCCAGTGGAGCTCTGTTTGGTTTTGCCAGTTCTCTTGGATGCCGGATTCCGTGAGTGAGAGATGAAAGGTGATGTCATTGCTTACCGGAGCCGTTCTGACAATGGTGCTGGTCACGGTGTAGGTGTTGCCCTCATGGGTGCCATGCCAACTTATGGAAGCAATCGCAGGAACGACGATACGCTGTTGATAAACGGGTAGGTAAGAGGGGTACATGCTCTGGGTCGCACTTCCTCCGCTTACATTTTCGATACCATCGAAATAGGCATCCGGAATACCACTGATGCCATAATAATCGGAACGTGCCGTGGCTGCATTGTTGGTATACGCATCACTGGTATGATATTCAATGACCGCCACATCATGCCCATTGGCGATAAGATCTTCGGCACCCATCGCCGCTCCCGGACAATAACCACACCAGGTGGCTGTCCCAATTTCCAGTAGTACTTCTTGACGAGCGATCCTCTCCTGACAGAAAACAGTAACAGAGAGAACAATAGCAAGAAGAGAAAGTAAATATTTCTTCATAGTTTTAGATTTTTATGATTAATTTTTAGTAAAACAGTTAAAATCAAAACGGTAAAGATACAAAAAGTTTTTATTCAAGGGTTTTTTACCTCAACAGACACAAGACAAAATAAGGGTGACTAAGGTTGCCAATCATAAAAAAAAGAGCACCGCATCAAGACGGATGCAGTGCTCTCTTGTCGTTAAACATACCTGTTTTCTGGGCGTGTTGGCTCTCTGAGGTTATTTGTTTACGATAATTTTTCTAACGGTTCTATTTTGCCTGTTTTCAATGACAATGGAATATATTCCCTCACCATAAGTTCCCAGATCAATCTGTTTGTGAACCTCTCCTTGGGTGGTTTCCTGAGCATGATAGACACTCTTTCCTAAAGCATTATAGATGGAAAGGGTATATTCTCCGGATACCTTGAAAGATACGGCAACGGTGCCATGGGTGGGGTTGGGGGTAATACGGGTATGGAGGAGATCCTCATCATGAACTCCCACGGTATTGACCACGGTGATCTCTATTCCTTCGCTGAAATCACTAATCCCGCAGCTATTCTCGCCATTTACCTTAAGGGTTGCGATGCCCTCAAACTGCACGTTCCATGTGACGGTGGTAGTGGCTTCTCCCTGGAGAAGGGTTCCGGCTTCTTCGGGTTGCAACTCCCAATTATAGAGGAGGGTGTTTCCTTCTGTGGTGTACTCGGTAGTCGTGGTATAGTGGGTATCCACATAGTCAGTACCTTCCGGTTGGTTAGGAGTAGCCGGGTCGTCGGAAACGATAACGGTCAGGGTCTCTTCGGCCTCTTTACAGGGGCTGTTGCCTTGCACGGTAAGGATGAACTCGACCTCGCCATTGGCTATATCCTGGCTTCCGCAGGTGTAGGTGGGCTGTTCCAGAGTAGGATCGTCAAAGGAGCCATCGCCGGTGGTGGCCCAATGGATAGACGCATAGTTGGTGATGGTGACCCAGCTGATGAGCGCGGGAGCTGTTCCGCAGATTGCTCCATCTTCGGCGGTTAACAAGGGGGCATCGATGAAGGTCAATACTACGTTATCCTGTTTATGGTTGTTCTCGTTATCCCATACATCAATGGTCAGCGTGACGGTTCCTGCTTCATAATCCTCCTGGCTGGGAGTGTAGAGTGTTTGCAGGGCTTGAGGATCGTCAAAGACACCCGTTCCGTCCGAGCTCCACATCACATTTTGATAGTTGGAAGCTGTGGCTTCGGTTTCATAGATATCGCCATCACAGAGGGAGGCATTCTCCCCGGCGTTGACGGAGACCCCGTTGAAGAGGGGGGGGAAATGGATAAAGTCAATCCATGCTTTTTCGTCACCCGAGGAGATCTCTCCTGTAGAGAAGCGCCACTCCAGGGTATGTTCGCCCGGATCTACCAACGGCTGGCGGAGGCTCCAGTCGAAGGTTCCTACTACATTATCTTTCAACTCTCCATCTACGTAGAATGCCAAGGAGGAAGATCCTGACGCATTCATTTTAGCCCAGTAGGTGATTTTTTGGGGGAGGAAAGCGTCTATATGGACGTCAAGGAAGAGAGAGGTGGTTTGGATGGCATCAATCTGGCCACTTTGGGCAGCAAATGAGCCGGAGGCAGCCTCTTCGTTGGATACGGACCACTCTGCATCGCCATTGGAATACCATCCAAAAGCAGAGAAGTCACCGGTTTCAAAGTCTTCGTCCGGTTCGTCACCGGTTTCAAAACTCCAGGTAGTACCCTCCACTGTGCCATACTCGTTGTAGGAGTCCACTCGCCAGAAATAGTTGGTGTTGTACTCAAGATTCTCTTCGAGGGAGAAGAGGGGTTCCAGTGTCTCCTCTCCATTCACAATGTTGGTAGGTGGATTATCGGTTCCTATGTAAATTTTGAAGGTATCGGTGAGGTTTCCAATGCCATCGCTCCACGTAAAGGGGGTGAAGGGTGCTACTCCTTTTTCCTGGTCTGCCGGTGAGGGGTTGACCGAAGGGAAGGGGGTCCCTGCCACAAGAATGTAATCTTCATAGCGGAACTTATTGCGAGCAGTAACTGTGATTAATACCGAATCTCCTGCATTGGTCATCGGCTCAATGGTCATCTGTTGCAGTGATCCATTGGCTTCAGCAACTCCAATAATCTCATTTTCATAGGTCAGACACACCATGGCTCCTTCGTCACAGGTAAATTCAAAGAAATCCTGCTCGATGGGGAGGACTTCCATGTATTCGATGGCAACCTCGGTGGGCATCTCGGAGTAGACGGAGGTAAAGGCATCGGTATGGGCGTGGAAGAGATGGTAGGTGACCGTCTTATTGTTGGTGTTGTAGGGCCAGTTGGAGCCCTCCAGGAAGTATTTTCCCGCAGCACTTCCAAAAGCGGGCCTGATAAAGTTGGTAGGGAACTCCTGTCCATAGTCGGGCATGAAGTTTGTCCACATATGATCAATCATTCCCCAGGTATAGGTGTCGTTTACGAAGGAGTAGGAAACCTCGGATGCGGCAATAAGTCCCAGCGCACCGTAGTCGTGACGATGGAATGCTTCGGTAAAGCATTCACTACTCCAGTTATATTTTCCGGTCAAACAGTTGATGGATAGGATAAAAGTAAGATCTGTATTGGTCGTTCCCAGAATATCATTGTTGTCATAGTCCGGTTCGCCCCATCCTGTTTCTCCACCGTGATCACGGTGCATAAGCATAAATGCTCCTGCATTGATGGCATTGTTGATCATGGCGGCATTTCCCCCCGACCAGTTGCCCAACTCAGCGGGTGTGGCAGGGATATACCCCAGTCCGTTAACGCCAAAGTAGTTGACTACGGTAGAGGTGTTTTGTGCAGTAGACCAGACGCTTCCGGGTGTCCCACTATAAATTTCGTTGATACGTACAGGCTCTTTGCCCAGTTCATTTTTCCAGAATCCTCCTACGGTTTCTGAACAGATCTGGAACCACCGTGGGGTCTGCCATCCCAGAGCCGTAATAGGTTTTTTATAAAAGTCAAAACTCAAGGGAGGGTTATTTTCATAGTTGATGAATTTGTTAATCATCAAGGAGAGTTCATCTTCGTCACGGGCGGTGATCCGTGCAAAGACAATGTCCGGAAGGTTATCTTCGTCCACGTCGGCGTAGATGTTGTCGGATACGCAATAGTTATCCCAAATGGGACTAGTGACACTATTGTCCTGGTTGGTGCCATAATCACCAAGAATCAGTACAGCTGCGGGAGGGATGTTCCAGTTGTTATAGGCATTGTTGATGTAGTTCTCAATGGCCACAGGTGTATTTCCCCCAATTTCGCTGAGAGAAACCACTCCGGTGATGATACCCTGTTTTGTGCGGTGGTTTTTAATGACTCCTCCCCAGGCCTGGAACATGGGAGCATCTGGAGAGATAATGATGTATTCAAGATCCACGTTATTTTTGGTATCTCTGTTACGAAGTCGTTGGTTGTAGTCGACGGGTTCCAGAGAAGAGGCGTTGAGCGCCATATCTTTTACGATGGGGTCCCAGTAGGGGCTTCTGAGGCGGTCTTCTCCAAAGTGGCCGTTTCCTCCCTGGAAGGTAATCTCTACCTTAAGATCGCGGTAAACCTTCAGCTCTTTGGTTACCGGGTTGTATTGGAAGGGAGTGATGCCAAGCATAACCATATCGACGCCACGAACTTTCCGGTGTGATGAGAGCTGAACGGGTTTTGGGGGATAGAAAGCATTTTGAGCGTATACTTCTTCTTTTTTATGATACTCCAGGTCTCCGGTCTCTGTATCCAACGGGATGCGTGGTGCGGGGGCAATGGTTACGTTGGAATAGGTCTCCACGTTGGCTTCACGGATCGTAAAGGAGGCCTTCGCTCCCTGGGGAATCATGATGAAACGACTCTGTCCCGGCAGGTCCGGCATCCCCTCGTCATTGGGGAGAAAGGTTCCCGGTAGTTCAATGCTTTGCATCTTTTCTCCTTTGATATCCCTATTCTCCAAGGAGAATTCTTCTATGGAAAAGGTTACGGAGAGTCCTCCTTTGGAGGCTTGTTCCAGTTGGATCCCGTGTTGGTACTTGTGATCAGGATAGGCAATTCTCTCTTGGGCAAAAGAGTGAAGAGAGAAAAGTATCACCAGGATCACGCTAAGGGTGTGTAATCGTAGATATTTTTTCATCGTTATCGCATTTTATGGGTGAGTAATTAAAGTGCGCGTAAAGATAAAAAAAAGCGTGGACAAATGCCACGCTTTAAAAAATGGGTAACTCTTTTTTCGTGCTCCTACCGGATAATTAACTTCCTGCTAGAAGTTGCTTCTCCAGAGGTGAGCGTGAGATAGTAAACACCGGGAGTAAACATTTGTGTATTGATTTGGTGGGATATCATTCCTCTTTCCTGGAGGGTCTCTTCATATAAAATGCTTCCCTCTGTGGAGGTTAGTGTGATATGGAGTGTCTCTCCTTTTCCTGCCTGATAATTTAAGGTGACGTGGTCGGTACAGGGGTTTGGAGAGAGGACAATTTCCCGCTCGTATTGGTCTACATTTACGGTATTGTATACATGGATGCTCAGTGCTTCCGAGTATTCTCCAATACCACACTCGTTAATACCTTTTACTTTAAGTTCTGCATTCCCTTCAAACTCGGTGTTCCACGTAATGGTTACTGTATGTTCATCCGAATTGAAAGTTCCCGCGGCCATGGGTGTAAGCATCCAGTCGTAGGTATTGGCTTCGCCACTGGTGGTGTACTCAGAGGTGCTTTGGTAGAAGGTGTCTACCTCGTCGGGGCCTGCGGGTTGTGTTGGAGCTTCGGGTATGGCTTCAACAGCACTGGTAAGGCTTTCCGTCACATTTTCGCAACCGTTCAGGGCTACCAAGGTGATATCAAAATCGACTTCTTCATTGGCAAGGTCTTGTGGGCCAGGGGTGTATACAGGGTTGATAAGCGTAACGTCATTGAATGTTCCGTCTCCGGTGGTACTCCATTCAACCTCCTGGTAGTTGGTAGCATAGAACCAATCGATGGTGGTACCTGATTCGCATACGACTCCTTCCCCGGAGGTGGTCTCTACCGAAGGATTAATGGTGAGAGTGATCTTATCACTGACCTGCTCCGATCCAGCATAGGCTGTAAGTGTTATCTCCACAAGCCCATTGCTGATGTCTTCGTCGCCGGGGGTATAAACGGTTACCAGGCTGGTTTCGTCCTCAAAGGTTCCATCGCCGTCAGTGGTCCAAAGCACGCTGCTATAGTTGGACGCGAAGCCATTGGTGGTGTGCGTACTGGTCTCACAGATCTCTGCATCTTCTCCTGCATTGGCAGAGAGGGCGGCGGTGGGCGGGAAGTAGATAAAGTCAATCCACGCTTTGTCTGCTCCTGCCGATCCGCTGGCATCTTTTTCATACCGCCACTCAAAAACGTGGGGGCCGGGGCCGGCGGTGAACTCGCTTAATGTCCAGCTTGTCTCTCCACTCCATTCCCCTTTGACGGTGTTATCGATGAGGAAGATGAGTTTATCGGCTCCCTCTTCGGAGGAGACCTTTTGGTAGAATCTGATCTTATCAAAGCCTGAGCACTCGAAGTCGATGCTCAAGGAGCTACTCTCCCCATGGCCGATGGCACCCGACTCGGCAGCGTGGCTTTCATGTTTGGCGGTGGTATTTACGACGCTCCAATCGGCATCTCCCGAGAGTTGCCAGTTGTGTAGCGAGAAGTCGCCTGTTTCAAAGTCTTCACTGGGTTCGCCGGCGGAGGTGAAGTTCCACACTTCACTGCCTGTGTTGCCATAGTCGTTGAAAGAGATGATCTGCCAATAGTAGGTTTGTTCATAATCAAGCTCTTGGTCGAGGGTAAAGAGGGGTTCCGTAACTTCTTCCCCATTGATAATATTGGTGGGCGGGTTATCGGTACCAAAATAGACCTCATAGTGGGTTGCACCTGATCCCTGCCATGCCAGATCGGTATAGATGTCTACTTTATTTTTGTTGTTTGAGGGGACAGGTGTGTTAGCAGCTGCGGGAGGGCCTACTACCACGATGGTGGCTTCGTAGCGGAAGAAGTTTTGACGGGTTACGGTAAGAAGTAGCTCTGTTCCCACTGGTACTTCTTGAAAATTGAGCGTTGTGACTCCTCCATTGGATTGTTCCGCATCCAGAATGGTGCCATTGCTGCTGAGACAGATAGTGGATCCAACGTCGGCTGTTACCTCCATGCTGGTGGTTCCCGGGGTGAGTTCATCGGGGTGGGTCACCGTCAGCTCTTGGGGCATTTCATAATAGACGGTTTGGAAGGCATCTCCGTGATGGTGGAAAAGGTGATAAGTTACCGTCTTGTTCTGGGTGTTGGAGGGCCAGTTGCTGGCGGAGAGGTAGAACTTCCCTGATGCGTTGGCAAAGCAGGGACGAACCCAATCGGAGGGTTGAGGATCTTCCCCGTAGTTGGGGTCAAAGTTACCCCACATGTGGTCGAACATTCCCCAACAGTAGGTATCGTTGACAAATGAGTAGGAGGTTTCACTGGCTGCAATAATGCCGGTACACCCTTTTTCGTGACGGTGGAATGCTTCTGCAAAACAGGTAGAAGCAATGTTGTATTTTCCGGTCAAGCAGTTAATGGAGAGCACAAAAGTAAGGTCGTCATTGTTAAGGCCTCCCAGGCTTGCATTGGTGTATGAGGGTTCTCCCCATCCTGTTTCCATGCCGTGGTCACGGTGCAGTATCATAAAGGCACCGCTGTTGAGATCGTTGTTGATACGAGAGGCATTTCCTCCCCAGTCATTGAGGTAAGAGGGATCTGCGGGAATGTACCCCAGTCCGTTGGGACCGAAATAGTTTACCACCGTACTGGTATTGCTTGCTGTTGACCAAGAGCTTCCGGGTGTTCCGCTGTAGATGGCATACTCGCGTACAGGCTCTTTTTCCAGTTCATTAGCCCAAAAACCCTGACAGACCTCAGCGCAGAGGATGAACCAACGCTCTGTCTGCCAGCCACCAGCCACCACCGGATGATCATAGAAATTTGGGTTCACTGGAGGGTTGTTCTCGTAGCTTAACATTTTCCCGATCATGGTCTCAAGATGTCCTGCATTTTGGGCGGTCATCCGGGCAAAGGAGATCTCCGGAAGGTGGTCCCCATCCACATCCGCATAGATGTTGTCAGAGACGCAGTAGTTGTCGTAAATGGGAGAGGTGATACAGTTATCACCGGAGTTGCCATAGTCGGCCATCAGCAAGCAAGCGGCAGGGGGAATTTGCCAGTTGTTGTAGGCATTGTTGATGAAGGTTTCAATAGCTCCTGCATTGTTGCCTCCGATTTGTTGAAGTTGAAATACTCCGGTTTTGATTCCTTGTGCATTCCTGAAGCGACGAAGGGAGTCTGCCCAAGTGATGAATAGGGGGTTGTCCGGGGTGATGATGACGTACTCGAAGTTGGTGTTTTTGCTCTCCGGTTGATCCTCTGGAAAGAAGTCAACCTTGGGAAGGGCGCTATAGTTGATCAGCACATCTTGTAAAATGGGCTCCCAAAAACGGCTCCGGAGGCGATCCTCGCCAAAATGACCGTTACCCCCCTCAAAAATAACTTCAAGCTCTACCTCTGTGTAGACGATAAGTTCTTTGGTGATGGGGTTATATTGGAAGGGAGAGATGCCCAGTACTACCGCATCTACGCCACGGATTTTCATGTTCTCCGAGAGCATAAAGGGATTCTCCGGATAAAAGGCATTGGTGTGATAGATGCTATTGTCCTTTTCGTAATGCAGTGGACTATCGTCAGAAACCTTGGGAATGCGAGGAGCAGGAGAGACCTCCACATTAGCGTAGTGAGTCTCTTTGAAAGAGATGACCTTTAATGAGGCACTGGCTCCCTGTGGCAAGGCTACATAGCGACCAATGGAAGGGAGATCCGGAGTGCCCTCCTCTGCCGGAAGCATCGCCCCGGGCATCATCACCTTGTCCATAAGCTCACCGTTTACAAGGATTTTATCCATTGTAAATGATTGCAACGTAAAACGTAATTCCGTTTTGTTTGTCTTGGCCGTTTTGAGTACCAATCCGTGATCACTGTCCATGGGTTTAAATTCATAAGTCTGCCCCCATGAGTGGAGAGAGATCATAATGCACAGTGCAATGATCCACCAAATTTTCGTGTATAAGTTCTTCATTTTGAGTGTTATTTTGGTTTTCAACCAATGAAAAATGTTAACGCAGACGCAAATTTAATATGTTTTTTATAAAAAAAGTTCCAAACATTTTAATTTATTTGCGAGGAGCTATGGGGTGTCGTTCGTGTCTGTTCATAAAGTCAGAGAAAACCTCATTCATGAGCGTATCCATGAGAAAGCAGAGAAGTACATCTGTGGTATGGTGAGCAACCATAAACCGAAACCCCTTGCCATCTACTGCAATCCGGATCACTTACATCTCTTCTCAAGACGCTGACTTTATGGATAGACACGAGTTAAGCCAACAAAAAATTCATCTGTTTTTTCTGTAAATCGATGCGTTTGACAAGGATACGCACCGGATCTCCCAGACGATATCGTTTCCCGCTGTGGTGTCCGGTTACGCAGTAGTTCTCTTCGTCTAAGTAGTAGAAGTCATCGGGGATATCCTCCATGCGGATGAGGCCTTCACATTTATTGCCTTCAATCTCCACAAAGAGGCCCCATTTAGAGACGCCGCTGATAAGTCCGGGGAACTCCATGCCAATTTTGTCGAGAAGGAACTCAGCTTGCTTATACTTCACACTCTCGCGTTCGGCTTCAACCGCCTTTTTTTCTTGATCGCTACAGTGCTTGCAATACTCCTCGTACTCCTGCTTGTTGACAGGTTTACCATGGTGGAGATAGTGTTGTAAAAGGCGATGGACCATGAGGTCGGGGTAGCGGCGGATGGGAGAAGTAAAGTGGGTATAGTAGGGGAAAGCGAGGCCGTAGTGGCCAATGTTTTCCGTGCTGTAAATAGCCTTTGCCATGGTGCGGATGGCGATGGCTTCAATCATGTTCTCCTCCCCTTTTCCGGCAATCTCGCGGAATAGGGTATTCATGGAGCGGGCAATATTCTTGCGGTTGCTGACACTGAACTTATATCCCAGTTTGTTCACAAATTCGGCAAAATCGGCCAATTTATCGGGATTGGGCGTGTCGTGGATACGGTAAACAAACGTAGGGGCTTTCTTTTTGTCCGGTTTGCGGCCGATAAATTCCGCCACTTTTCGGTTAGCCAGCAACATAAAATCTTCAATAAGCTGGTTGGAGTCTTTCTGCTCTTTGATGTAAGTCTCCAGGGGTTTTCCCTCCTTGTCCAGTCTGAATTTAACCTCCTGAGAATGGAAATTGATGGATCCCGCTTTGAAGCGCTTTTCACGAAGTTTCTTGGCCAGTTGATCAAGGATAAGGATCTCCTTCTTAAGGTCGCCCTCTTCTCCCTCGATGACTTTTTGCACCTCCTCGTAGTTAAACCGGCGGTCGGAGTTGATGATGGTTTTGCCGAACCACTGCTTGACTACCGTTGCTTTTTCATCCAGTTCCATAATTGCCGAGAAGCAGAGTTTATCCTCGTTGGGGCGTAGGGAGCAGAGGTTGTTGGAGAGTTTTTCCGGTAGCATGGGAATCGTGCGGTCCACCAGGTAGATGGAGGTTGCCCTGTTAAAGGCCTCTTTGTCGATTTCCGAACCCGGTTTTACATAGTAAGAGACATCGGCGATGTGTACGCCCACTTCGTAGTTGCCATTGTCCAAACATTGTAGCGAGAGGGCATCATCAAAGTCCTTGGCATCTTCGGGGTCGATGGTGAAGGTGGTGATAGCACGCATGTCCCGGCGGCGAGCGATCTCTTCCATGGGAATTTTTTCCGGAATCTTTTTGGCCTCTTTCTCGGCCTTGGGAGGGAAGTGCAACGGGAAGCCGTTATTGACCACAATGGAGAGCATCTCCACCTCGTTTTCGCCCGGCATCCCCAGTATCTCCACAATCTCCCCAAAGGGGTTCTTGCTCCTTTCGGGCCAGTCGGTGATCTTTACGACGACCTTTTCACCGTTCTTAGCCCCTTTTAGTTGTCCTTTGGCAAGGTAGATATCGATGAGGGCATTGCTTTGGTCCGGTACCACAAAGGCATATCGTTCACTGGCATGTAGGGTTCCCACAAACTGTGTCTTGGCTCGTTTAATGATTTTTTGAATCTTTCCCTCCGGCTTCCTTTTGGGGCGTTTGGGAAAGAGTTGTACCTCCACGGTGTCTCCGTGCAGCGCATGGCCCGTATTTCCGGCATTGACAAAGATGTCTTCGTCGCATTGGTCGCTGATGACGTACGCTTTTCCGGTCTGTTTCATGTCTACGACCCCTTCAATGTGGGTGGCCATGCGCATCGACTCGGCAATTTCAGGATTTAATTTGTACTTTCCTCGTTTCAGTTCGATGATCGCATCTGTGGCACGAAGTTCCTGGATCATGGAACGAATTAATTCCCGTGATTGGGCATCGGTGATGCCCAGTTTATTGCTAATTTGGCGAAAATTGAACCCTTGGGTTGGGTTTCCGGTGAACACCTCCAGGACATCACTCATGAAGGTATTTCGCGCTAATTTATTGATTTTGTTCTTGGTAATACGTTTTTTTCTTGTCATATCAGGTCGTATCTATGGGTTAACTTATTAGGTTCCGGGGGCAAATCTTGTATTGGAAGCTGAGCCTCTTCCGCTCTGTTCTTGTGGAGGAGCTACGGCATGTGTTCTTTGAAAAGAGATGGTGTTTTCATGATGGTATGCAAGCGAGGCCAATCTAAAACCGGCCATAAATGTAGTAAAAAGAGCAATACAATCGGAGAGAGATATCATCAGGTCAAAAATAATTCATTACATTAGCAGCCAAAAATAAGATTAACCCTTCATCGTTATGACCGAAAAAATCAAACAAACCCTTCGTGACAGTAAAGTTGCACGATGGACAGCTTTGGCTATTGTGGCCTTTACAATGCTTTGTGGATACTTTTTTACCGAGATTATCTCGCCGTTGAAGCCGTTAATGGAATCCGAACTGGGGTGGTCAAGCTCCGATTTTGGCCTTTTTACCGGTGCGTATGCGTGGTTTAATGTGTTCCTCTTTATGCTTATTCTTGTGGGGATTATTCTGGACAAGGTGGGCATGCGGATTTCTGCCGTTGCTTCAGCCGTGGTGATGGTGATTGGTGCTTTGGTGAAGTATTGGGCCATCAATTCGCTCTCCGGTGATGTTACCGCCATTGATATACACTTTCTTGGTAAGAATTATGTCATGTCCCAACAATTGCTTTGGGCCTGTCTCGGCTATGCCATTTTTGGTGTGGGGGTTGAGTTTGCAGGAATTACGGTCTCCCGTATCATTGTGAAATGGTTTAAGGGTAAAGAGATGGCTTTGGCCATGGGTCTTGAGATGGCTTGTGCTCGTTTGGGTACCTTTGCCGCAATGGCCTTCTCTCCGGTGATCGTAAGCCGTTTTGATATTCCTCAGGTAATCCTTATCGGAGCCATTCTGCTGATCGTTGGGCTGATCTCTTTCATGGTATACTTCTTTATGGATATTAAACTGGATAAGAGTATTGATGATGATGACTTGGATTTCAGTGATGAGAAATTCGAACTCAAGGATATTAAGAAGATTGTGGTGAACCCCGGCTTTTGGCTTCTTGCCCTTCTCTGTGTACTCTTCTATTCGGCCGTATTCCCCTTCTATAAGTTTGGTACCGATTTGGTATTTAACAAATTTGGTGTGCCGATGGAGAATGGAATGCTCTTGGGTTTCATCCCCAAAGGTGCCAGTATCATCCCCTCGTTATTGCCTTTTGGAACGCTATTCCTAACGCCTATTTTTGGGAATATCTATGATAAAAAAGGTAAAGGAGCCACCATCATGATCATCGGAGCCATTCTGTTGATTGTATCCCACGTGGTACTTTGGCTTCCTTCTATGAATAGCGTGGCTGTGGCGATCTTCATGGTGATCCTTATCGGTATTGCCTTCTCTTTGGTGCCTTCTGCCATGTGGCCTTCCGTACCGAAGATCATCGCGCCGCAACTCCTGGGAACGGCTTATGCGTTGATATTCTTCATCCAAAATATTGGACTGATGGTCGTGCCTACACTTTTGGGAACAACCCTTGATAGGACGAACCCCGGGGTGGTGGCAAAAATGGAATATTTCAAAACGAGCGGATTGGAACAAGGGATCGTTCAACCGGAAGCCCAGGCCATTTTTGAAAAGCTTACCGCCGATGGCGCTATCACACACGATGTCTCTAAGCTGACCTCGGGTGAGGTCTCAGCTGTGATTACGCAACTGCGCGCTGAAGGGATTATTCCTGCCTATGACTACTCGAAAACATGGATGATCTTTGTGGTATTATCCGTGGCTGCCCTCGGTGTTGCACTGCTGCTGAAAGCCGTTGACAAGAAGAAAGGGTATGGACTTGAGTTGTCAAATATTGAGAAGTAATACGTCGGCACCGCTTCAAAAGTGGATCCTTAAGGTGCCGTACAAAAGAAATAATTGATGTTATTTTAATGTTTAGAGGGCTGATAACTGCTTGTTTATCAGCCCTCTAATTTTTTCATAACTCCGCTTCAACTTATTGATTAAGACGGTGTTTTTAGGTATGTAAAAAAATATTTTCACCTTTGCGCGATGGATCAGGAATTAACCGCACAAGAGTTGAAGGCCCGGGAGATGGGTACTCAGCCTGTATGGAAACTGCTTTGGAAGTATTTTGTGCCCGGGTTTGTGGGGATGTTCTTTAATTCGTTGTACAATGTCGTTGATCGTATTTACATTGGTCGGGGGATGGGGAGTTATGCCTTGGCCGGTCTTAGTGTGGTGTATCCCATCATGATTATTGGTGCCGCTTTTGGTATGATGATTGGTATTGGTTCTGCTGTGCGCATCTCCATCAGCCTGGGGAAAAAAGACTTTCTCCGCGCCGAGCGGATTCTGGGGAATGGCCTCTCCCTGATGATTATCGTGTCACTGCTCTATACGCTTTTGGGGTACCTCTTTAAGAATCCCCTCCTCCGGAGGTTTGGTGCTTCGGGAGAGACCTTCGCATACGCCAACGACTATCTCAATATCATTATTGCCGGAGGCATTTTGCAGACGGTGGGTTTTGCTTTGAACACCATTATTCGCTCCGAAGGGAATGCCCGTATTGCCATGTACTCCATGATGATCTCGGCCGGGGTGAACATTGTGTTGGATCCGATCTTTATTTTTGGTTTCGGCATGGGGGTGCAGGGTGCGGCATGGGCCACGATCATCTCCATGGCGGCTCTCTGTGTGTGGGTGCTATACCACTTTACGCGTGGTAAACGGGCTGTGGTGAGGTTGAAACGCAGTGCCATGAAGATGGATTGGGATATTGTGAAATATATCCTGGCCATTGGAATCTCGCCCTTTAGCATGCATGTGGCTTCCAGTGCCGTGCAGGCGATCTTAAACCACAGCCTGGTGCGTTACGGCGGTGATATTGCGGTGGGGGTGAATGGTATCATCAACAGCGTGGCCATGTTGATCATCATGTCTATCGTTTCCATTAATATGGCTATACAGCCGATCATTGGATATAACTATGGGGCAGAGTACTACCAGCGGGTAAAGGACACGCTGCGGGCAGGTATGCTCTTTGCTACCTCCATCAGTGTGGCCTCCTGGCTGATTATCATGTGCTTCCCGGGGCCTATTATTAAACTCTTTAATGCCAATGACCTGGAACTTTATAATGTTGGTATAGAGGGAATCCGAATCTTCCTTCTGATGCTTCCCATTGTGGGTTTCCAGATTGTGGAAGGGAGCTATTTCCAAGCCGTGGGAAAGGCGTTGATCTCTCTTTTCCTGACGCTGCTCCGCCAGGTGTTAGCCCTGATTCCGCTGCTTCTGCTCCTTCCCGGCTTTTTTGGCCTTCGTGGTGTGTGGGCAGCCATTCCCACAGCAGACCTCTTTTCGGCCTGTATCGCCTCCTTCTTTCTTATTCGTGAGTGGAAAAGCTTGACACGCAAACAGCAAGGGGTTGCCGTCGAAGGGTAGAGGGATCGCCAATAGGCCCGTTACCGGCGGATCCTCCGTATCACCCACCGTGTGAACAGAAAGAGTAAGACAAGAACCACGATGAGAAGGGTAGAGACAGCCGCTGTTATCCCATTTCCTGCCCGGTAGAGGTTTTGTAGGCTTTTCGTGTCTGTTTGTATGGGGGATCTCAGGTTGAGGGTGTTGGTTGCCCTATCCAAAAACATCGTGTCGGAAGTGAGTCTCTGGTTATCTTCGGAGACAATCATCTCATGAAGGGAATATCGAGAGGGAATATCGGGAATCCCATTGTGGTTTATATCCTCAAACCCGGCACAAAAGTGGATGAGTGCCTCCCACTCTTTAGCCTCCTGAAGTCCCTTTTCTTTAGGGTCGAGGTCGATAAGCGTCTCTGCGATATCAGATATGGGTTCTCCATCCCTGTTTTTGGGAACCACATTCAGGAGCCCTTTACTTAAGTCTTTAATCATGCCTACAAACTCCAGGATATAGGCATTGGCTCCTAAGGTGTAAAGGGTGTTGTCCCGTTTCGATAGGTCTATTTTCTTCCAGCCCCCTTCTGGCGATGCTATTTCCACTTGGTAAACCTGGTCCAAGGGGGCACGAAGTCTGTTGATGTGGTAGCGTATGCCTGAGAAATAGGGTTTGTTGGTGGTACTGAGCTTGGGTGCTATTTGCATGATCTCCAAGAGATTCTTAATCTCCCTTCCGGTAAGGTAGATTTTTGCAATGGAGTATCCCGGTGTATTTTTGTTCACAAGGCCTCTTCCCAACGGTAGCACCCGGTAGAGGTCGGACACACATTGTGCTCCATTTTCGCCCGGTAAGATTTCATCCCGGAGCAGTCCTGCTACCACGAGGGTGAAGTCCACCCTCTCTCCCAACGTTTCGTAATAGGCGTAGAGGGCATCGGCAATAAAAGGACCTAAGTTACTGTTATATAGCATCTCCTCCTCGTTGAACAGGAAGGGAAATGCGGTTTCTGCGATGATACTATTTGCCTGGAAGCCGAGGTTACCCAGTATCTCTCGGTCGATTTGTGCCATCTGTGCCTCGATCATCTCTTGAATGGTTTTGTTTCCCGGCCACCGATCATCGATGGGGATCAACTCATAGGTTTTGAGTGTGGTCTCTCCCTTTTCGTAGGAGAGGACTGTACGGCCCAGATAGTGGTTGTAGGCTCCGGTTTGCACAATGGGAACCCCATTGACCACAAGCGCTTCGTGGAGGGTGGTGTGGGTGTGTCCACTGACGATGAGGTCCAATTCGGGACAAGCGTTGGCTACGTCCACATCTTCCAGAAGGTATTCTCCCTCCTCATTTTTAAAAACGCCGCTGTGTGACAGGGCAATCACGATATCGGCCTGTTGCTCCTCCCGAAGGTACCGGTTCATGGCGATGGCAGTTTTCACCGGATCATTGATGGTGGTGGGGTGGGCATAAGGTGCCGAGTGGTAGGCATCCCGACCCAAAAGACCAAAAAAGGCAATCCTTAATCCCGCTCTCTCCTCCTGTCGAAGAGGGTTTTTAATTCGTCATCTTCCTTAAGGCTATCGCAAAAATGGAGGTTGGAGAGCAGAAGCGGAGGAATAGGCCCCTCCCTCTTTGCTGCATGGATGATGTCACATAGCCCGTCGAGGCCAAAGTCGAACTCGTGGTTGCCAATGGCAATGGCGTCCCAACCAATCTCTTGCATAAGTTGCAGTTGAAATCCTGTTTCCGGCTCTAAGGTCTGAAAGATGGTGCCCATGAGAAAATCTCCGGCATCCACTAAGCATACATTGGAATCTTTTTGGCGGAGAGTGTCCACCATGGATTTGAGCCTCGCCATCCCCCCTCGGGTATGGTCATCGTTGAGGCTGAAAGGGGTATAGTCGGCATTGGGGCTGAACCCCAATACCCGTGAATGTATGTCGTTGCTGTGTAGGATGGTGATGTCTGTGGACTGTGCAAAGAGCTGTAATGTGGCAGCCAGGAGGCTTATTGCTAAGAGGAGAAACCGATTTTTCATAGTGGGGTTTTTGTGGTATTGCGTTAAAAACTCTTGCAAGTATAGCCTCTTTGTTGGGAAATGTCAACTATTGTATTTCTCCTCGCTACGATAATCGATCAATAGAAGAGATAAATAGCGTCTGTCTATAACGTCCGACTTCTTCGTTACGCTTCTCTTTTAAAGGGTCATTTACCCTAGTAAACGCCCCTATTTCAGCCTTCGCAAGCCTCGAATTCGAACTTTCTATACAGCCTCTTTTCAAAACGCTGACTTTATAGACAGGCACTAAATAGTTGGAAACAAATCCAATGTTTACGATCTTTGTATGGTACTTAAAAAAAGTGATTATGATACGGTTGGTAAAATGTGGTTTGTTTCTTCTCTTGTTTCTTGGTTTTTCGTCACAACTGCTGGCCCATTGGCGTCCCGGAGAGATGGAGGTGAAAGTGACTTGTTCCTCCCGGGAGGAAGCAGCGCAAATTAGGTCGCTGGGGGTCTCTGTGGATTTCCATGCCGGCTATGCGGTGGCCTACCTCGTTGAGGAGGAGTTAACGGCATTGCAGCGTATGGGTTTTGATACGGAGATCTTAGAGAGAAACCTGGATCAGCGTAACGGCAAGGGCGTTCCTCCCGGCTATTACAGTTACCAGGAGATCATCGATATTGCCGATAGCCTGGCAACCCACTTCCCTGCAATTTGCAGCAAGACGGTGGTGGGATATACCCCCTATAATCGTCAGTTGGCCTATCTGAAGATTAGCGACAATGTGCTTACCGATGAACCGGAGCCAGAGGTGCTCTTTGATGCTGGAATTCATGGCGATGAGATTGGTGCATCGCAAAATGTGATTATGTATGCCCGTGATATGGTGCTGGGTTACGGAAATGATCCTGAGATTACAGAGCTGATTAACAACAGGGAGATCTTTCTCTATCTGATGGTCAACCCTGATGGACGGGAGAACATGTCGCGTTACAACAGCAACGGTATGGACTTGAACCGTGATTGGGGATATATGTGGGATCATGAAGGAAATACCGATTCGGCTTTTTGCCAAGTGGAGAGCCGCGCACTTAGGGATCTTATTTTGCAGCATGAGTTTGTGGTGCACACCACCTACCATAGCGGCACGGAGTATATCAGCTGTCCGTGGAGCTACCGCGCCGATGCACCGGAAGATGCGGTACATATTCTTCATCTTGCCGGGGTTTATTCTTCGGTTTCGGGTTATCCAAACCTTGGATATGGACAAGGCTCCACGGGGATGTACTATATTAATGGGGCTTCCAAGGATTACAATTATGGTGCGGTTGGCTCCATCAGTTGGTCCATGGAGATCTCCCACTCTAAACAGCCCCCCTCTTCCCAGGTGGGGATGTATTACAATTATAACAAGCCCTCTATGCATGCCATGTGCCGCTACTCTGGGTATGGAATAGAGGGGATGATTACCGATGCAGCAACCGGCGAGCCGGTTTCGGCGGTGGTGCTCATTGATAACCTCTATCCGGTTCATACGGATCCTCTGGTCGGAGATTTTCATAAATATCTTACCGGGGGAACCTACAGCGTGAAGGTGAAAGCCAATGGCTACAAAGAGGCGATTGTGGAAGGAGTGGTGGTGGAGTCAGACACCTCCACCACGCACATCGATATCGTGTTGGAGCCGGAAGAGGGGCATCATATTCATTATCTTGATATGGTGGAGATTCCCGGCAATAATTTTGATGATGAAGCCTATACTCCGGCAATCTACGGAGCCCCCGATGGGGTCTGTTACAGCTTGGGACGAGATGGTTTTCTTCGTGTGGATATGGGAACGCCCATTTTTGATAAGAGTGGGATGGATTTTACGGTATATGAGGGCGATAATACCGCAGAAGGCTACAATGTTTACGCCTCCACCTCCATCGATGGGCCCTACCACTTGGTGGGAGAAGGAACAGGTACGACCACCTTTAACCTCGGTACGGCAGGACTTGTAAGTGCTCGCTATTTGGAGATTCGTGATGATGGTATGGGTGCCGGTAGTGGTAACAATGCCGGGTTTGACCTGGATGCCATCGCGGTGATTAATCCGCCGGTGCCGGTGATTAATCCTTCTCCCGAGGATAACAGTACTTCATCGGTTTTCAGCACCCTCTCCTGGGAACAGGGGGGTGGCGGGATTCCCTCTTTCTATACCCTCTACTTTGGCACGGATAACCCACCCACCAACATCCTTTCCGGAGATACCATTGAGGGGACCTCCTACTCCTTCCCCTCTCCCCTGGCGTATGATACGCTCTATTATTGGCGGGTGGATGCGGAAAATCAGTACGGAGTAGCCACCGGAACCGTATGGCAGTTTACCACGGAGACGTGGCCCGACGAGGATTTTGAAACCGGAGATTTCTCCCTGTTTGATTGGACCTTCGGAGGAGATGCGCCGTGGGTTATTACGGAAGATGAGACCCGTAACGGGGTGTATGCCGCAAAAAGTGGAGCCATTGGCGATGGACAAACTTCATCCCTTATTTTAGAGGGGAACTCTTCCGGTTTTGGGATGGTCTCCTTTTGGCAGAAGACCTCTTCCGATCCGGAGAATGTCTTGGCTTTTTACATCAATGGAACATTGATGGATTCGTGGAGTGGAGATGGAACATGGACGGAGTGTAGCTATGGGGTTGGCCCCGGAGCATGTGTGTTGGAGTGGCGTTACCTCAACAATACGGGGGGATCCGGTGGTGACGATGCGGCCTATGTGGACTTTATGCACCTTCCCGAGTTCGCAGCCTCTCCTCCCCCCACCGTCAATGCCGGAGAGGATATGGAAGTTTGCGAAGGAGATACGGTATGGCTTAACGCAACAGCAGCAAATTACGACTATTTGCAGTGGAGTACCGATGGCGATGGTACCTTTAACAACCCGTCCATTTTAGATCCGCAGTACTATCCCGGTCCGGAAGAGGTGGCAGAGGGTGGAGCCTCTCTCACCTTAACCGTATTTGGGTCGGAGCAGGTGAGTGATCAGCTGTTGCTATCCATTGATCCCTTACCCGGTGTGCCGGGGCCCATTGAGGGGGAGGTGACTTGTGGTTACAACCTGGGTGCATACGAATATACGGTTGATTCTGTAGCTCATGCCCAACACTATTTTTGGGAAGTACTTCCCCCCGATCTCTCCACGTTGACGGGGAATGGGAATGATACCGTCTTTATTGATTACCTGGAGGGGGATTATCCCTATACCGTATCGATTCGTGTGAAAGCAGTCAATGCGTGTGGTGAGAGCCTGTGGTCTGATTCGTTGAGCGTGGTGGTTACCTTCTTGGAGGGGGTGTCCGGGTACGACGACCATCACTTAAGGCTCTATCCCAACCCGGTGCAGACGGATCTTCGTTTGGAGGGGCTGCCCGGTGTGGCGGAGGTGGCGATTCTGGACTTTACGGGAACACCACGCATCCTTATCCCCAATTACGTTCCCGAAGAGGCGATGGATGTGCGTATGTTGCATGCCGGAGTCTACATGGTGCGGGTCACCTTGGGAGAACAGGTGTGGGTACACAAATTGATCAAACACTAACAATAAAGGAGGTATAGCGTACAGGATCTTTCCAAACAGTCTTTCTTACTTTGATCTGGTAAGAGACATAACCACAACTTTGTACGAAGTGCAAGCCAGTTTGTTCGATTATGTTACTGTTGGTGCATTTAGATTGGAAGAAAACATAAGTGTAGTGAATTCAAGTCGTTACACTTATGATCTGTTTCGGCTTGCAGCGTTAGAATCTTTGGAAGAGGAATGATACATGGTTCCTCTATTGATAAATTACGTTTCCCCGGAAATCCTACTTGATAAGGGTGTCAAACTGGGCCTTGCTCCATGCGTCAACAGGGGCATTCTTGTGGAGGAATCCCACAAACTCCCCGGTACGATCATACCCCATTTCGCTAAGACAGAGAGCCATATTTCCACTTACAAAAGGAGCTTCGGGATCAATAAGATAGGCTAGAATAAGGTAGGGCATGGCCCTTTCCGGTTGATGGGTGAAACGGTAGGCGGCACCGATCAGGTTGAGTGTTCGAAGGTTGATTCCCTCCTGGTTTACCGATTTTTCCAGGTGGGCCAAGGTCTGTTTTATATGCTCTTTCGAGAAGGCCTTCTCCGCTTTTTCGTACCATTCACCTCGCTCGTTGTGAAGGGCAATGGCGTGGGGGTTAATGGCTCCCGGGAAACGACCCACGGCCTCAAACAGCGTTGGAGATGTGGTTAGGCTCTCCCCGGAGATCGCTTCTCCACAAAAGGCAACCATATCCTCCCAAAGGGTTTGAGGAGGCATCAAGGCCCTTAAGAAAGCGTTATAGTAACCCTGTTTCCTTTCGGTAGGGGCATCCGTGACCAATTCTGCATAGAGAATCTGTTGAACAATGCCACGATGTTGTGCCGCATCAGCTGCAATGGAATCGCAATGAGTCCGTAACATCGCATCATCCTGAGAGGGACGGAGCGATTGTGCAAAGGTATTTTTCTCTTTGAGCAGGAGGTCATACTGGGGAGAGAGGGATCCCAGGCCCTGAAGAAGCTCCCGATATACAAGGAGGTAATCAGATGCTGTAAACTCCCGGCTTGCATAGAAAGGATCAATGCGCTCAGGGATTCGTTTCTTGCTGTAATCCTTATACAGCATATCCTTGATGCGAATACCCTTTAAGTCAAAATCCTCAATATTGATGGAGAAATCCTTTTTTGCAATGGTGTAAGAGGTGGTGATAAAATCCTCGTGTTGGATCATTTCAGCAGCAATAAATTGCGACGCATCCACCTCAAAATTAAAGTCATTATAGGTGCTAAATAGTTGAAAATAGGAGGGTCCTACATCATGGATCTTCTCATAAGCCCGATAGAGCTGGTAGGCACCAATCATATCGGAAGAGCGCATGCGCAGCCTCTTCTCTAACGCCTTCAACACGCGTTCCGAATGGATCTTTCCGGTAAATATGCATGATACTTTATAGGAGGAGTCCGTTTCAGAGACCTCATAGCTGGAGTTGAAACGCTTATAACGGTATTGTCCTTTTACCCATAGTGGCTGGCCAAGAAGGCTTATGATTATGAGAAGGTTAGCAAGGAGTGCGTATCGGGGCGTAAACCGGAGGGCTGTGTTGTTGAGTCGTAATATTTTCATGCTGCTAAAATAGGGAAATGCCTAATGATATATCGGTGAAATGGGTGATTTATTATAGGAGAAGCCTAAAATGGGGTATTTCGGAAGAAGAGAACATCTTTTCTCCGGATTTCGAAATCAATAAGGAGACCCATTTTCGAAGCAATACAGAAGAGTCCATTGGTCGTTGTTCTTTCGCTTAGTGGATCTCTTTTACTTTTCGTAATGCCGTTTTGATGAACATGGGAGAGAGGAGTTCCTGAATGATTACGGCACCTATCACAATGCTAATAATCAACCCTGTAATGGGCTTAAATACCTCATGTTCGCTGAGAGAGAGTGCCAGTCCAATGATGATACCTCCCTGAGGAATCAGTCCCCAGATGGTATACCTTCTTACGTTTGTTGAGGCATGGGATAGGAGTGCTCCCGTCTTCGCTCCTGTCCATTTCCCGGCAAAGCGAAGAAGGATAAAAAGGAGGATCAAGAGAAAAGCTTCATTGAGTGAAAGGAGCTTGATTTGCATACTGCTGAGGGTAAAGAAGAGGACAAAAATCAGCTCTTCCGTATAGTGTTCCAGCAGTTTAAATACATGGCTCCTATATGGATTGTAGTTGACCACCACAAAGCCCATCACCATGGTGGAGAGCATCTCATCTCCGTGAAATACTTTTGCAAGACCAAAACAGGAGAGCAATACCCCAAAAAGGCTTATAATGAGAAAGTTATTGTCGTCACGTGGCAGTAATTTGGTGATGATATTAAAGAGAATACCAGCCGCGACTCCCATTGCAACGGTAATCAGTAGCGATACGGCCACCGCTCCCAGGGTATGGGTGGATCCCCCCTCTCCCATTTTCAGCGACATCTTGGCAAAGCCGATGATCACAGCCCAATTCACAAAGGTTAAGATATCATCGATGGCAGCAATGCCAAAGATGGTTGAGGTTACCTCTCCTTTTGCATGGTATTCGTTCTGTACGGCCAACAATACCGCCGGGTCGGTGGGTAGTGCCAAAGCGCCCATCAGCAGGATGAAAGGGACGAGGTAGAGGGGCTCAAAGGGGAGCAGCCCCGGGAACAACGAGAAGAGAGCGTACATCCCCAACGCCACGGCTAGCAGGGTGAGTTCCGCCTGTAGGAACGCCATGATAAAGATGCTTTTTCCCAACTTTTTGAGCGATGCAAAGGTGAGATGCCCCCCGATGGCAAAGGTGATGATGGCCAACGCCAAGTCAATGATGAAATGCATCTCTCCCATCGCCTCAGACAGGTTGTGGAGTGGGTTTATCTGCGGGTTGAGCAAGAGTCCCCCCACCAGGTATCCGGTAACCTTGGGTAACTTTAATTTTACTGCAATTTCCCCAAACAGAAATCCGGTTAATAGGATGACGCCAATGAGAAGAATCACATTCATGGCCATTTTTTATCTGTTAAAAATAGAGTAGGGGAGGTCGTTTCCTATCCCTCCTGGTTCTCTTGCTTTTTCTCCGGCCGCATTTGCGGAAAGAAGAGGACATCCTGAATGGAGTTGGAGTTGGTCATGATCATGGAGAGGCGGTCAATCCCAATGCCCAATCCTGCCGTAGGGGGCATGCCAATCTCCAGCGCCTTAAGAAAGTCCTCATCCAGTACCATGGATTCGTCATCCCCACGCTTGCCAAGCTCCAGTTGGTCTTCAAAGCGTTTTCGTTGGTCAATGGGGTCGTTAAGCTCCGAGAAAGCGTTGCAGATCTCTTTTCCGTTACAGATGGCTTCAAATCGCTCCACCAATCCGGAGTGTTTGCGGTGTTTCTTGGCCAATGGAGACATCTCTACAGGATAGTCTGTGATGAATGTGGGTTGGATCAAATGGGACTCGCAGGTCTCCCCGAAAATCTCGTCGATGAGCTTTCCTTTTCCCATGGATGGATCAACACTAACACCCAGCTTCTGTGCCGTCTCCACCAACTGTGCTTCATCCATGGCGTGAATATCAATGCCGGTATAATGTGCAATCACCTCAAACATGGTGTAACGTTTCCAGGGACGCTTAAAGTTAATGGTGTGCTCGCCCACCTGTACCTCCGTGGTACCGTGCAGATCCAGTGCGATGCGCTCCACCATCTCTTCCACCAGATTCATCATCCACTCATAATCTTTGTAGGCTACGTAGAGCTCCATTTGGGTGAACTCGGGATTGTGAAAACGGGACATTCCCTCGTTACGAAAATCTTTGGAGAACTCGAATACCCCGTCATAGCCTCCCACAATAAGCCTTTTGAGATACAACTCATTGGCAATACGCAGGTAGAGGGTCATGTCTAAGGTGTTATGATGCGTTTTGAAGGGGCGCGCCGCCGCACCACCATACAGAGGCTGCAAAATGGGCGTCTCCACCTCTAGGTATTGTCGTTCGTTCAGGAAGCTGCGCATGCTGTTCACCAACCGGGTGCGTTGGATAAACGTGTTACGCACTTCAGGGTTGACAATGAGGTCGATATAGCGTTGGCGATAGCGCTGATCCGGGTCGGTAAAAGCGTCAAAAACCTGATCCTCTTTTTCTTTGACGATGGGTAACGGCTTGAGCGATTTGGAGAGGAGCGTGTACGATTTTACATGAATGGTGACCTCTCCCATTTTGGTGATGAAGGCAAAACCCTTCACCCCAATGATATCCCCAATGTCAAGGTAGCGTTTGAACACCGTGTTGTACATGGTTTTGTCCTCCCCGGGGCAGATATCGTCACGGCGGAAGTAAAGCTGAATACGCCCTTTACTATCCTGAATCTCTGTGAAGGAGGCCGCTCCCATAATACGCCGGCTCATAATACGTCCGGCCATGCTTACCGCCTGAAATTGGGTGTTATCTTCCGGGAACAGTCGTTTGATTTCATCAGAATAGTTGGTGATTTCGTACTCCTCTGCGGGATAGGGGTCAATACCCAAATCCAAAAGTGCCTGCAGAGATTCTCTTCTGATTCTTTCCTGTTCGCTAAGTTCGTGATGCATCGTATAAAAATTTCTGCAAAGATACGCCTTTTGCTAAAAGATGGTATTCCCATGGTACAACTTCCCGTTTCTTACCTCTTTTATCCTCTTTCGAGGCTAAGGTTAATCCTTAAAAGTCGGCAGTTAATCGTACATGAGTTTATACGAAAAGGAAAGAGGGAGATTCTGTGGTTTTATGCTAAAAAAATGACTATAGGGATTCACAAATCATAAAATTTAATACCTTTGCACCCGCTATTGTGGGTGATTTGTGAGAGACGATCATGTATTAACTTACAACAGCGGGCCTATAGCTCAGTTGGTTAGAGCACCTGACTCATAATCAGGTGGTCCCTGGTTCGAGTCCAGGTGGGCCCACTCAAAAATTAAAGAGTTGCCTTTGAAAAGAGGGTGACTCTTTTTTCTTATCATAAGCGCTGAGAAATGGACAACTTTTTGCAGACGATGATTAGTGGCTGTTCATAAAGTCAAGGTTTTGAGCAGCGGCTGTATCGAAGGTTCGAATTCAAGGCTTGCGAAGGTTGAGAGAGGGGCGTTTGCGGAGGTAAATGCCCCTTTTGCATAGAACAGGCTACACCTTAATAAAACGTAAACAAGATTATTTTTGCGTTCGGTTTGTCCTCTTTTTTAGACCATAATACCAACCTTCTAGTTGTAGCATAGGCACTACCAAACGTTGCCCCACGAGCTTATCATACTCCGGGGGATTCAATTCACTGATAGGGGCGTTTCTACAAGATCACACTGTTTTGTTTGCCAAAACGCTGTAGGAGGTTCGATCTCTTTCTTAAGAGTTATCGAGAGAGGGTTCTTATATACTCTTTAGGACGAATGCTAAGAACGGGAATTTCGGAATGGTTAATCATCTGGTTGGCAAAAGTTCCCAGGAAGAAATTCATGGCCGTTTTTTCTTGCTCTGTCATAATGGTAATCAGGTTTGCATCTACTTCACGGGCGAAGTCCAGCGTTCCGTTGGTAATATTATCTACCTCTTTTGCCTCTATAACCGTTTCTACCCCTTCATCGTCGAAATACTTTTTGGCTTGGAGGGCATACGCATCCACGGTTAGGCGTACGGCTTCCACATTAGTGGTGTAGAGTTTTAGGATATAGACCTTTGCCTTGAAAGCGCGGGCAATTTCTGCTGCGAAGGGTGCTTTTTGACGCGTTTCTAAGGAACTATCTACCGGGAAGATAATTTGTTCCAAATCATTGTGAATTGCACGGGAGTCCCGAATAGTAAAGATGGGGCAAGGGCTCATGGAGACGATTTTCTGGGCATTGCTGCCTATCCAAAACTCTTCAAAACCACTGGCACCGTGAGTTCCCACAACAATCGCATAGGCATTAACCTCTTCCGCTTGTGCGCAGATTCGGTCAAAGACTTTTCCTTCACGGATATTGTAGGAGATTTTAAGATCCGGATACTGTTTGACATATCTCTCTTCCAAGTCAGAGAGTTTCTGTTTGGCCTCACTGATCACATCTACGGTTCCACCCAACAGGGAGGTGCTACGATTGGGGTTATTCACGAAAACCATCAAAAGATCATGACCAGTCTTCTGAGCTAGTCCTGCTGCGTGTTCCAACGCATTAAGGCTACAATCGCTAAAATCAATACCTACGACAACATCATTCATAGAATTACCTTTTATTACATGTTCAAACAAATACTAATCTTCAGGATACGTTTCATCCTGGTTATATAACTCTTCCTCCTCCTCTTTCGGAAAGATATCTTGAAAGGAGGGGATTCTGTAATTGATGGACTCTTTGACTATAAAAGCCTGTGGATAGTCCTTTATTACTTGCGAAAGCATTTTTAGCGCTTGAAACCGCGTGTGAAAGTTTCCAATGCGTACGCGGTAATAGGGTTCGCGGAAAGAGAGATAGGCCGGCATTTCTGGAAACTTTGATATAAACCCTTCAATCACCTCCTGGGCTTTATGTTTGGAGTTGTTCCCCGCATCGAAGAAGAGCTGTATTCGAAAACCATCCCAAAGGGGATTGTTTTTATGCCACTCTTGATCTCTTTCTAGTAAGCTGTCTATTTTAATATCTTGATCTATAACTGTATATCCGTTGCTTTCTTGTGCCGTCATGGAGGAGCACAGGCAGAGGAAAAGAACCATCAACACGACCAACTTCTTCATAAGAGAAATTATTTACGCCACTAAGATAAGAATTATTATCTTTGGTTTTGAAAGAGGAGTAAGGATATGAACAATAATTTAAATCCACACAAAAGTGGGATGAGCCAGAGAGAGCAAGAGTATGAGAATACATTACGGCCGGGTGATTTTACCGCTTTTGCGGGACAGTCGAAGGTGGTGGAGAACTTGAAGATCTTCTGTACCGCAGCACGCCACCGTAGTGAAGCCCTTGATCATGTGTTGCTGCATGGTCCTCCCGGTTTGGGGAAAACTACCCTCTCCTACATTATTGCCCATGAGTTGGGCGTGGAGGTAAAGATGACTTCCGGCCCCGTTCTTGATAAGCCGGGTGCTTTGGCAGGGCTTCTTACCAGCCTGGAGCCTAACGATGTGCTCTTTATTGACGAGATTCACCGCCTCAACCCCATTGTGGAGGAGTATCTCTACTCGGCCATGGAAGATTACAGGATTGATATTCTTATTGATACGGGTCCCAATGCACGAAGTGTGCAGATAGAGCTTAGTCCTTTTACCCTTGTGGGAGCGACCACCCGCTCGGGGTTGTTAACGGCACCTTTGCGGTCGCGGTTTGGGATTACCTTGCGGTTACAGTACTACGATGCTCCCACATTGCAAAAGATTCTCCTCCGATCGGCTTCCATTCTGAGTGTTCCCATTGAGGAGCCCGCAGCGTTGGAGATCGCCCGTCGTTCCCGGGGAACCCCTCGTATTGCCAACTTGCTGCTCCGGCGTGTACGGGATTTTGCCCAGATTAAGGGAACGGGAACCATCGACCTCTCTATCGCCCGGTATGCCTTAGAGGCGCTTAATGTGGATGCTTACGGCCTGGATGAGATGGATAACAAGGTGTTGGAAACCATTATTGATAAGTTTAAGGGGGGACCTGTGGGGCTCACGACCATTGCTACGGCAGTGGGTGAGGATGCGGGAACCATTGAAGAGGTGTATGAACCCTACCTTATTCAGGAGGGCTTCCTTTTTAGGACTCCCCGCGGCAGAAAGGTTACCGAAAAGGCCTATCTCCACCTGGGTAAAGCCATCGAGGCAAAACAGAACTCCCTCTTCGACTAAGAAGAGCTTCTCGCAAACGACCCACAACCCTGTCATGAATACGGAAGAACGAAATCAGTTTATCAAAGAGGAGGCCCTCAAGTTGGGGTTTGAGGCTTCCGGTGTTGCTGCTGTAAGGGTATTGGAGGAGGAACGTCCCCACCTGGCCGATTACCTGGAAAAAAACCGAAATGCCTCCATGGCCTACATGGAACGTAATACCGAGAAGCGGCTTAACCCGGCTCTGCTGGTGGAGGGAGCCAAGACCCTCATCTCCGTGCTTTACAACTATTACCATGACCTTCTTCCCCGAGAAACCCAGTACAAGGTGTCTATGTATGCTCGTGGGGTGGATTATCATCACGTGATTAAGGGGCGTTTGCAACAGTTAGCAGATCGGATCACCGAGGTCTTAGGCCCCCATGAGTATCGTATTTTTACGGATTCGGCACCGATCCTGGAAAAGGCGTGGGCTCGTCAAGCCGGATTGGGATGGATTGGGAAGAACACCTGCCTTATTCACCCTAAAAAGGGCTCATGGTTTTTTATTGGGGAGATTATCACAACTATGGAGGTGAAAGCAGATACGCCCATGGAGGAGCGGTGTGGTAACTGTACTCGCTGTTTAGATGCCTGTCCTACCGGAGCGTTGACCGCCCCGGGTATCCTGGACTCCAAGAAGTGTATTGCCTATCTTACCATCGAACATCGGGGACACTTCCCCGAAGATTTGGCCGTGGATTTTCATAAACAAGTTTTTGGTTGTGATATTTGTCAACAGATATGTCCCTGGAATCGCCTGGCCCTTCCCAATGAGGAGCCGTTATTTCAGACCAACAAGTTTGTGGAAAACCTTGAAGAGGAGGGAACTACCTCTGATTCGGAGAGCAGCTTCAAAAAACGGTTCCGCAATACGGCTCTCTACCGCTCCGGAGAAAAGAATATCCAACGGAATATCCAATACATTGATCAGCTAATTCGGAAATAATTGTTACTTTTAGCACGTTAAACGGATTAAAAACTCACCTATGAAGAAGTACTTATATTTTTCAATGACTCCGGAGGCTCTGATTTCAAGCATGCTTCAACCCAAAGACTTTGGCGATTACCTTGCTGTAGGTACCAAAAAACGCACCAAGGGGCAAGCCATGTTCTTTGAAGTAGATCGAGAGAAACTTGAAGAGGGTTATTTCCCGCTACATATTATTGAGAAGGAGTGCGTGCCGGGCGCTGACGGTCGCCCCAAACGTTCCAAGTATGTCTCTACCTACCGGGTGCTGGAACACCTGCCTTTGGAGGCTATAAAAAACCTTTATCTCACCACAGAAGATGGGAAAACGTTGGAGATCCAGAAGCAAGAATTTATAGATAGTGAAGAGACACCTCTTCACCTCTACCAGCAATTATGCCCTGTGAATCCACGTGTCGCTAGTAAAATGGGGCCGGTGGAGTATGGTAAATTTATGACCTCTCCTGACAATATTGTGCGCTTTCCAAAGATTGTTTTTGTGGAACTTCGGTTGGGCGAACTGGCTATAAATCCGGTTTCCGGTTATTCAACCAATTTGCCTTACTCCAATATTAACCACATGAGGGATTGCCTGATTGATCTTCGAAACAAAGATACCAAGCCGACCAAAACCATCATTCGGTTTTATAAGGGGGACATCCTTTTCCAGACCATTAAAAATGGTATTTTTATTTCAGACCAGAATAGTACACTCTTCTATAAATACCCCTCTTTGGATGAGCTGCAACGAAACCACTATAGTTGGTGGCGCTCCGCCTATCGCATTGAACCCTATTAGACGTTAGTGAAGGGGATCCACTGTTTTGTATAAGCGATATTGCTTCATGTTTGTTTCAACCCGTTGGTAGTGGTCCAGGGAATCCGGATCATTCTTTCCGGAAGAGAGGTAGTATGTCTGTTTCGATGGGGGAGCAAAACTTAAGCTTACATTCCCATAACGGGAAAAATAACCGTATACTCCCCAGTTAAAGGCGATATTTGGTCCTACGTGAATGGTCTTGTCGTGTCCTACCTCTTCAATGACTTGTTTCACATCGTGGATGACTATGTTGTCTCTCCCCACGCGATTCACCTGGGCTACGGAGAGTCCCACGCTCACGAGTAAGAGTAGAATCCCTCCCCTTTTGAAAAGGGTAAATCCCTTGGATGTGGGAGGGATGGGATCTATAAGTGAACGTATAAAAGGGAGGAACAATAGTGCCAATCCCATGGCGAAGAATGGGTATACCGTTGTGATATAGAAAGGGCGCTGCTTCATACTAACCATAATGGGAAGCACTCCGGCTAAGGAGACGGCAAAGAACAAGAAGAAAGGCGCACGGTTCTGGCGAAAGAGGGAGCCTACACCTGCTCTTTTTCGGACAAAAAGAAGACTCAAGGCGGCTACGCTTACGGGAAAGACAATGCTTTCAAAGAAAGCTCGGACGATGGCCCATCGTGATGATACCGTTTGGATATGCTCAATGCTCCCGATCACCTGCTTTTGTAAGTAGGTTTGCATAAAATGGCGCGCATCGGGTACGAAGAGGTAGAAGACCATGATGGGAAGTAATGTAAACCCTACCCAAAGGAGACTGTCTGTAATCATTTGCATAAAGTGAGGCTTCCGAAGGAAAAGCCACATAAAAAAAGGTAAACTCCACACATAAAGACACGGAAAGCCCTTGGTGAGAAGCCCCAAAGAGAGTGAAAGGCCGGCCAATACCACGCCGTAATAATGTCCCTCGTTTATCCGTTTTCCATAAAAAAAGACGGAAAGAACCACAAAGAGTACCATGGTATTCTCTAACATATTGTTAGCAACACTCCAGATAACTCCCCCGGTAACCACCCAAAAGAGTAAGGGAAGCCACCCGTAGCGTACATCATGGCTCCACTGTTTCCATAGCAATACGATTCCCCCTCCTGTCAGAAGAAAGAGTATAAAGGAGTAGAAACGTTCCACGTAGAGGCTATCCCCAAAAAGACGAAAACAGATACTCTGTAGCCCCAGGGCCAAGGGGGGATGTTCGTAGAACTCCTTAAAGAGGGTTGCGGAAAAATAGGGTTTCCAGAAACTGCCCATCCCCAATGACATATTACGGGAGATGGTGGCATAGTAAAGCCCATCCATAAACATACCTTCCGAAAAGAGTTCCACAGACACTAGCCCCAGCGATAGGGCAAAAACAAACAAGTAGAAATAAAAGAACGTTGTCTCTTTCCTGAAATGACTTTGTCTGTGTGTGTGTTGTATCATGAGTAGTGGGTCTTCTCCAGAGTATATTTTCTTCTATTCAAACCAACGCTTTCCCCGAGCATAGAGGGTATAATGAAGAGTAAAACTAAGTACTTCATTGAGTTGTCCTCGATTAAAAAAGGTTTGTGCATTTCCGGCATGAGCCCGCACCGGGGAGAGAAAAAAGGTGTTGGAATAACGTATGTTTAACTCCCAGTTCATTAAAAAACGAAGGCTTACTCCCAAATCAATGCCGGGATCCAGGAAGTTAAAAGGCCCTCCATAAATATCCTCTTCTTCCCATCCATTTACCATTTCGTAGCTATCCAATAAAAAACCGATACTGGGTCCTACTTCCACGGAGACAAAGGGAGTCCAGTCATAACGATATAAAATGGGGACATTGATGTAATTGAGTACCAATTTATAGTCATATGTGGCTCCGGGAATAGTATCATTGGCTCCTGGAATTTTTCGACTTCCCTTCTGGACAAAATCAATTTCCATCTGTAGCGCTGAACGTTCAGCGATATACAGGTTGGCAAAGGCTCCTGCGTAGATCCCCAACTTATTGGGGCCTGCCAAGTAATCTCCCGAGATCTCCGAAGCGGAGATGCCAGCCAAAAATCCGCCATTAAACTGTTGTGCACGCACCCAACCTACGGATGTCACCATCAAGCATAGCAGTAGTACCAACTTTTTCCTCATCATAATTACTTCTTTTCTCTGTAAAGGTAAGAAAATATCAAATGTACAAATTAAACATAAATTAACATAAGCGTGTTTAATTCTTAATACATTTGTTACGATTGTAAAGCGCTAAAATGGAATGGATAACGAGAAATATAAAATCCTTTTAGTCGATGATGAGCCTGATGTGTTGGAGTTTCTCTCTTATAACCTGAAAAGAGAGGGGTACCGGGTTTTTACCGGAACCGATGGCAGAGAGGCCATTACCTTGGCCAGACAGCTCAAACCACACCTCATTATTCTTGATGTGATGATGCCCAATGTTGATGGAATAGCGGCGTGTGCCGAGATTCGCAAACTCAAAGGGATGGCCTCCACCATTATCATCTTTTTAACGGCAAGAGGGGAAGAGTATAATCAGATCGCCGGTTTTAATGCGGGATCTGATGATTATATCACAAAGCCTATAAAGCCTAAAATACTTATTTCTAGGGTAAAGGCTCTGCTTCGTCGTTATCGGGATGAAGAGGAAACAGACAAACGAATAAGCATAAGTGGCATCGTGATAGATAGGGAGTGTTATGTTGTGGAAAAAGAGAACCAGACTATTACGCTTCCTAAAAAAGAGTTCGAGTTGCTCTCTTTGCTCGTCTCCAAACCCAATAAGGTCTTCACACGTGAAGAGATCTTTGAGCAAGTCTGGGGAACCAACGTCATTGTGGGTGACAGAACCATCGACGTTCATATTCGTAAGATTCGGGAGAAGCTTAACATTGCCAATATCAAAACGGTTAAAGGGGTGGGGTATAAATTTGAGTCGTAATTACGCTCCTTTTCGCCGTAAGAAAGTCCTTATATAAGAAATCCTTAAGCTTTTTTTATGCAATTTAATTCACCAAAGAACTTGGCCCTACTCAACGCAGCAATCCTTGCTGCCGTTACCTTTGTGTTGCTTACGGGATACCACCTCTTATTTCCCCCCCTCTCTCTCCCTGCAATCGCTTCCTTCTCCTTCCTTCTCTTCGTGGCGTCCTTCCTCCTTATTCGCTTCACCTTAGAGCGGTTTTTCTACAAAAAAATCAAGCTCATCTATAAGACTATCCATAATTTCAAACGTCCTAAGGGGCATAAAACCTCCATGATAAATGTCAATGAGGGAGATGTGTTGGAGAGGGTCAATGTGGAGGTTCGGGAGTGGGCGGAGAGTCAACGTCAAAAAATTCGCGACCTGGAAGAGAGTGCTAGCTATCGCAGGGAGTTCTTGGGCAATATCTCCCATGAGTTGAAAACGCCTATTTTTAATATACAAGGATATGTGCTAACCCTGCTGGACGGCGGATTGGAGGATCCCTCCATCAACAAAAAATACCTACTACGGACAGAGCGTAGTATTGACAAAATGATTACCATGGTCAATGATCTAGAGGCAATCAGCAAATTGGAGAGTGGTGAGTTTCAACCCAAGGAGGAGGTTTTCGACCTGATCAAACTTACCCGGGAGGTGATGGAGTCGCTGGAGATTAAGGCTAAACAAAAGCACAATCGGGTGTCCATCAAGGGAACGCATGACCGCCCTCTTTCGGTGCGAGCCGATCGGGAGCAAATCCGACAGGTGATTACAAACCTTATTGACAACGGCATCAAATACAGCAAAGAGAAGGGGGGAAAAACGACCGTCGACTTCTTTGATATGGAAGAGCATATCCTGGTGGAGGTCAATGATGATGGCATAGGGATCTCCAAAGAGGCCCTACCCCGTCTTTTTGAACGATTTTATCGAACAGATAAGGCGCGTTCGCGAAAAGAGGGGGGAACGGGACTGGGCTTGGCCATTGTAAAACACATCATCCACTCCCACAACCAGACCATCCATGTGAGAAGCAAGGAGGGCGTGGGTACCACCTTTGGATTCACCTTAGAGAAAGCGTAAAAAGTTAACGCGACTGAGGCTGCACACGTTTGACGATCACATTTTTATGGTATATAATGGTGCGTATTTTACGCCCCTCTTCGTCGTAAAAGTTCCACTCACCCTCTTTGTTCCCCTCTTTGTAGGTTCCTTCTCCGCTTTTTTTACGGTTGGCGTGGAAGCTGGTCCAGTCTCCTTCGGGTCGATTTTCGCGAAAAGATTGCTCCCGAACGGGGATTCCCGCCTGGTCATAGAAGGTCCATTGGCCCTCCTTGGCATCTTTTTTATAGGCTCCCTTGCAGATGGGGGTACCCCCCTGTGACCACTCTTCCCAGGATCCGTCTCGCATCCCTTCGCGGAAGTTTCCCTGGTACTTCTTTCGACCATTCTGGTACCAATACACAGATTCACCATCGCGTTGGTTGTGGCGATAGTGATTCAGGTATTTCTTCTTCCCATCCTCATACCAGCCCTCCCATCGACCGTGCATCTCTCCTTCATGGAACTCCCCTTGGTAGCTTAGTTGTCCATCGGGGTACCACTGCTTCCAGAGGCCTTGCTCCTTATCGTTCAGAAAGGCACCACGGTGATGAACGCCTCCATGGGGGTACCAGAAGACCCATTCGCCCTCCCTAAGTCCATATTGAAAGCGTCCTTTCTTCCACTTCTCTCCCGACTCGTAATAGTAGATCCACTCTCCATGTCGCACACCGTTACGGAAGGGGCCCGTGCTTCCCAGAGTGCCATCGGGATGATAGAATTTCCACACCCCCTGTTGGAGATCCTTCTCCACAGTTCCCTCCATCTCCGGTTGTCCCGTCTCCCGCCACCAGTAGCAGTATCCTGATAGGCTATCATCCACAAAAGCTCCCTCAAAGGAGGGTACGCCATTTTCGAACCAGCTTATGGCCATCCCCTGTTTCAGCCCCTTTTCGTAGTGTGCTTTTTCCTTCAATATGCCATCGGGGTAATAGTACTTCCAGGTTCCCTGTTTGGCGCCGGCCAACACCTCACCAGCGGATTTTACGACCCCCGTAGCATACCACGTGGAGTCCACTCCATTGTCATAATGACGTACCTTCCACTTGGTGCCGTAGCGATACCAGTAGTGCCACACGCCCACATGTTGCCCCTCCTGCATCCTACCCTGCGACTCCTTTGCCCCGTTCCGATAGTAGGTGGTCCACACGCCGTGCCTCACCGAGTCATTCATTACAGGCCCCTGTGCCATAAGCAGGGTATCCCCCGGATAATAGATGCTTAAACTATCTTGGGAATAGAGCGTCAAAGTACCCAACAGCAAGAATATGGCCATGAAATAATACCTCTTCATCATAATCGGTTTTGCAGACCAAAAGTACATAAACAATTGGAAATAGTGGAACCGGGAGAGGAGGAGCCAGATTAAGGGGGCTTTTCTCCTTTGGGGAAGATGTGTTATCTTTGCCATAGATGGAAACGTATCCGGTAAAAGTATTGCTTGCCTTTGGGGAGACCTTTCGGGGGAATCCGGAGATACACCGGTGGCTCATGGAGAATGGCTATCCGGAATTGGGGCTGCTGTCCAGTTGTATCCGCGGTGATATGCGTGCCTTCGACTGGCTGATGAAAAATGGTTACCCGGAATTGGCTGCACTGGATAGTGCCATCGACCATAAAACGGAGGCTTACCTATGGTTGCGCAATAACAATTTTGAGGTCCTGGCTGCTTTTGCTGATGCTTGCAACCGCAAAAAAGAGGCGGCGGAGTGGTTGAGGGCACGCGACCTGACGATCTTCCTACACCTGGCGGATCGCATCAACGAGTTTCGTGACAATCAGTATTTTGACTATCACAAACGTCGGTTCTAATGCGGGTTCTGTTTCTAACTAGAGTCCGTCTATAAAATCCGACTTCTTCGTTACGCTTGTCTTCCAAATGGTCATTTACCCCAGTAAACTCCCCTATTTCAGCCTTCGCAAGCCTCGAATTCGAACTTTCTAGACAGCCTCTTCTCAAAACGCGGACTTTGTGGACAGACACTAACTACACTTGCTGTAGCCACAGTCGCTACAGATCAGACACCCCTCCTCAAACACCAGGCTTCCCTTGTTGCCACATTCCGGACACTCCTCTTCCTCCAATGATTTGGTTCCGTTTTTGATATACTTTCTCAGTGTTCGAACCACCCCATTTTTCCAGGTGTTGATGGAGTCATCGTCCAGGGTAAGGTTTTGAATCAGGTCCACTGCAAAGGGGATGGGCATACCATGCCTGAGGATGCCGGAGATCAGCCGGGCATAATTCCAGTACTCTTTATCGAAGGAGCGGGATAGCCCTTGCATGGTCACTTTGTATCCCTGTTTATCCTCAAAGACGAAGTCATATCTCGCCTTTCGTTTTCCCTCTTCCCGTTCCTTAACCACCCAACCCTTCTCCACGTAGGGTGGCATAAAGAAGTCGTCGGAAAGGCCGGTGAAGATCTCATAGGGCTTCCCATCCAAAAGGCCCACAACGGCAATCCACTTGGTGTAGTTGTTTTGGAAACGTACAATATCCGCCTCTAATGTTTTGGGGCGTGTGGGAGCCTTGGTCTCGTGAAAAACACTCTCTTCCTCTTCCTGTTTTTGGGAGGTATCTACCAGCACTCCTGAGCGGCTCCCATCCCGGTAGATAGTCATTCCCTTACACCCTGATTCCCACGCTGTCATATAGATGTCACTCACCAACTCCTCCGTGGTACTTTGGGGAATATTTACCGTAACGGAGATGCTATGATCTACCCATTGCTGGATGGCTCCCTGCATCTTCACCTTGGAGACCCAATCGATGTCGTTGGCGGTAGACTTGTGGTAGGGCGATTGAGCGATTACTGCTTCAAGTTGCTCATCGCTCATCTGCTTAACCTCCTCGATATCGTAGCCATTGACCTCCAGCCACACAAGGAATTTATGATGGAAAACCCGATACTCTTCCCACGTATCCCCCACTTCATCGGTAAAAGATATCTTCACATTTTTATCATTGGGGTTCACCTTCCTCCTTCGGGTATAGGAGACCATAAATGCAGGCTCTATTCCTGAGGTAGTTTGCGTACAGATACTCACAGAGCCGGTGGGGGCAATGGTCAGCAGCGCAATGTTTCGGCGACCGTAACGGCGCATCTCCTCCAGTAGGGCAGGGTCACTCTCCCCGATACGTAGGATCATGGGATTGTGTTGCTCTTTGTCAAAGTTATAGAGGGGGAAGGCACCACGCTCTTTGGCCAGCCTCACCGAGGCACGATAGGCCTCTATGGCAAGGAGTTTATGCACATCCGAAGAGAACTCAATGCCGAGATCCGAACCGTACTGTAATCCCAATGCGGCCAGCATGTCGCCTTCGGCCGTGATCCCGATACCGACACGTCGCCCCTGCAAACTTTTTTCCCGGATATTTTCCCATAGTTTACGTTCAATACGTTTTGTTTCGGCCTCTTCAGGATCCTCCTCTATTTTACGCAAGATGGCATCTACCTTCTCCACCTCCAGATCGAGGATGTCGTCCATGATACGCTGGATATAATGAACATGTTGTACAAACTTATCCGTATCGAAACGGGCCTTTGCGGAGAAGGGGTTCTCCACATAACTATAGAGGTTCAAAGCGATGAGACGGCAACTGTCGTAAGGACACAAGGGGATCTCTCCGCAAGGGTTGGTAGAGACGGTGGTAAAACCGTGGTCAGCATAACAGTCGGGAACAGATTCCCGGATAATCGTATCCCAGAAAAGAACACCTGGTTCTGCCGAAGCCCATGCATTATGGATGATTTTATCCCACAGCTTACGTGCGTCGACCTCCTTCACCACCTGTGGGGAAGAGGAGTCTATGGGGAACTGTTGAGTAAAGGGTTTATTTTCCTTTACAGCCTTCATAAATTCATCGGTCAGTTTTACGGAGATATTGGCTCCGGTAACTTTGCCTTGTTGGAGCTTGGCATCAATGAAACGTTCTGCATCGGGGTGTTTAATGCTGATGGAGAGCATCAGTGCTCCCCTTCTTCCATCCTGTGCCACCTCCCGGGTGGAGTTGGAGTAGCGCTCCATAAAGGGGACGATCCCGGTGGAGGTGAGGGCGGTATTTTTTACAGGACTTCCTGTGGGCCTGATGTGGCTTAGGTCATGCCCCACGCCACCACGGCGTTTCATCAACTGAACCTGTTCTTGGTCGATCTTCATAATGCCCCCATAGGAGTCGGCGCTTCCCGGATTGCCAATCACAAAGCAGTTTGAAAGGGAGGACACCTGAAAGCGGTTTCCAATGCCTGACATGGGGCTTCCTGCCGGAACCACATGATTAAAGTTCTTCAACAGCCCATAAATCACCTCTTCCGGCAAGGGGTTTGGGTATCTTTTCTCTATGCGGGCAATCTCAGCGGCCAGGCGGTGATGCATGGCATCCGGTGACTTCTCGTATAGGTTACCTTCGCTATCCTTCAACGCATATTTGTTGACCCATACACTCGCAGCCAACTCATCGCCCTTAAAATAGCGCGTTGCCTCGGCCAAAACCTCTTCGAAGGTATATCTTTTAAGCTCCGCGGTCTCCTCCGGGATATTTTGTGCCCCTGCTTTCTGCTGCGCTTTAACAACGGGTTGATCTTTGGCTCGGTCTTCGGGAACGGCAAGGGGGGATCCCTCCTGTGTGGAATTCCCTTCGTGGGTACCCTCCTCTTCCATTTGAGAAAATAGATCTGTTGCGAAAGTTTTTTTGCTTGTACTACTCATAAGGCTGGGCTCTTCAGGTTGGGAATAGAAACTACCTCACCCCTCTCGATCCATAGGCACGAAGAGGAACGATTCCGTAGCGTATTCTGGTGATTTCTCCGAACAAATATACGATGAAATCGCCCCTTTATGGGATTTATTTATTAACAAAGAACCAACAAAAAAAGGAAAGAGGAGGAAAAATATTAGAAGTCCAGTCCCAGACCAAAGTACCACTTGGCAGGCAAGATCTCCTGATCCTGCACGCCCCAGCTGCAATCCAAGCGCACAAAATATCCCAGCAAGCGGGTTCTGACCCCCAGGCCGTAGCCGGCCACGATGGGTTCTTTCTGCACATTGACGATTACCCGAAGGGTACCATCCTCATACTCTTCCCGATAGAGGGCATTCTCGTCACTGTAGGGACTCAACCCGGTCCATGCCGTCCCCACATCACAGAATCCTACAATCTGGAAATTTTTAAGAAACTCTCCAGAGATCGGCCGATTGATGAGGTATTGAAAGAGGGGCCAGCGAATCTCTGAGTTAAAGAGAAGGAAGGTATTTCCATTTCGGATGTTTTGATCAAACCCGTGCATATTGGTAGCCAGTGTCTGGTACACATAATGGGTTTCATCGCTCACCGGTGTATGGGTATCAAAACGGGCACCAATCCAGTTATTGACGCCGCCCATGTAATAGATCAGGCGGTCTGTTCCAAAAGAGGAGGAGCCTGAGAGGCGGTTGGCCCAGATCAATGTGCGGTGAATCCGGTCGTAACGGCGATAGTCAAAGCCCCACACATAGAGGTTGTGGAAGGTGTTGTCCACCAACTGGTAATATTCGCCAAAAAGTTTAAAACGAGTTCCCAGAAGGATATTATCCATCAACTTATAGCTGTTATCAAAGACCAACTCTCCCTTTAGGCCGGCCCAATTGCGCACCACGTTGGGACGTACCAATTCCTGGGGACTGGTGGCGGGATAGACGATCTTATCACTTCGCAAAATACCTGTAGCCGCTACATACAGTACCCTGTTTAATGGATAACTCAGCTTATAGAGCAATTCATGGTTCCTGAATTTAGCGGCATAACCGTAGGAGGAGCCTCCTGTCAGGTAGACGAAGTCGGCTTTACGGTGGAGAATAAGCTCCTTATCCAGTTGACCCGAAAGATCGGCATAATTCAGGATGTATTCGTTGTTGGTGAGGGCTCCTCCCAACTTAACACCTCCAATGATCCGATAATCCTCCAGCACATCGGTTACGCCAATCTGTGTAAAAATATTGAATCCTGTATTGAGGTAGATGGGAGACCCTCCACCGGAGAATTGTTGGTAGGTGTAATTCAGTGAGTTAAAGTCAACCTGTGTCACCATCTCATTCAAAGAAAACTGTACGTAGTAGTTGCGTTTATCTTCCGGCTTAAAGAGGTCCTGCCGGGGCTCCGGGGCGAAGAGGAGCGAGTCGGGAGTCACTAAAAAGGGGGTCTCTGCAGAGAGGGAGTCGGTCCCTTTGCCTTCTCCCCAGCGGTCATAAAGAGGGAGTCCGGGAGAGCGGTCGGGCTCGTAAACAGAGACGAAGTGTTTACGGTCTCTTTTTCTCGTTTTCTTTCCGCCCTCTTCTTCCTCTTTACGCAACACCTCATCCATATAGACCGTATTTGTCAATCCTTTCTCTCCAAACTGTTGCGCCGATTTACCGTAGTAGGTGTAGTACCTTTGATCGTGGAAGAGTATCTCGGCCAACATCCCCGACCGGGGGTCATAGTGATAATCATGGACCCCACGGGAATAGTCACTTACGGGATAGCTTCTGGAGGCGTAACGATAGTGGGCAATGGTATCCACGTAAGCCAGGGTGCTGTCCACCTTCACCACATAACGGTTGGTCACCCCTGACGCATCGGAGAGAAACAGGTATTGCCCTCGTCCCACTTCCAGAGGAGCGGTCTCGTTGGCATGGGGTGTACGGGTAATCCGGCGTAATGTTCCCCCCTTGAAGGGATAATCCATCAAAAAGAGGTCATTGGCAGGCCGCAGCCCCAACCCTTTGAGGGAATCCATGGAGGGTAAGAGGGTGTCGGAGACCCTGTTGGAGGCAAAAAGAATGCGGCTCATTCCATCCACAAAACGCGGATGAAGATCATTGTACACATCATTGGTCAGTTGCATGTTGGAGCCGGAGGCGATATCATAAATAAAGAGGTCGCTATGACCCCGTTTTACGGCCGAAAGCAGCAGTTTCGAACCATCAGGGCTGTACGAAATATCCAGGACTTGCTGGTAATTCACTAAGTTGATCCGTTCTTTCTCCCTCTCTTCCACATGGTAGAAATAGAGCCTCACCACCCCCTTCTCGATGGTGACAATGGACAACAGGGCACCGGAGGGGTGCCACGCTAACAGGGGATAGGTCTCATCCACCTTTTCGTTTAGACGATTCCCTCGCGACAGTACTCTTTTTCGCTTTCCGGTGGCCAAATCCTTCAGATAAACTACATACTTTCCCGCCTCATTGTAGGAGTAGGCAAGATACCGTCCTCCGGGACTCACCCGCACCCGGTTATAGACAAAGTGTTTGTTGGGTTTTTCCTTCAATAGCGTGGATTCGGGAAGCCGGGAGGTGTTCTTGTCTAAGCGGTAACGGTCGTTATAAAAGGCCTCCCACTGATTGATCAGATTTTTGAAGGAGAGGTCCAGCACATAGGAAAAGCCCACCTGTGTGTTTCGTCCCATCTTCGATAAAAAGACGATATCGGGGATCACGGACTCCCCGTAAGTGGCGGCAATAAAAAACCATAACGAGTGTCCGGCCAGCCGCGCATCTTCTCCCCGAAGGTGATTGAACCGTCGAAACCTCCCGGACAAGAAGTTATCTTTGGCCCGGTCATCCATCTCCGTACTCCACGGAATGGAGAGGAAAGAGACCAACCCATCGATGTACCAGGAAGGGAAATTTTTCAGTGTCGCATTCTTAATCTGGCTTCCCACAGATCCCCCTTGGGTCATCTGATCAATCAAAACCCGGGCAATGCCGGCACGAATTTGCTGCTCAAAATGGGTGATGTCTCCATCAAAATAGAGAAAAACCTTGTTGTCAAGAATATGGGTGATACCCCCGGTGTTGTACTGCTGTCCGGTCATGTAGCCGATATTGCTCTGCTTAAGGTCATCGAGGGTATTATAGACGATGAAAATCAGTTTATCATCAATCCGTGTCTCCAGTCTTTGTTCAATCTCTTCGATGTAGGCGTCGGTATAGGCGGCAGCATGATTGGCAAGCATCTCTCCGCCCCGGTAGAAGTAGGTATCAAAACGCTCATAACGGTTGTAGAACCACACAAAATCCCGATATTGTACTCGTTTGCGGCCAAACTCCATCTGCGACCCGTTATAAAACTGGGCAGAGGCCACCCGGGGGAGCATCGTCAGGAACAACGCTCCAAAGAGCCACAACCACAAACAACATCTCATACGCATAGGCAACACGCGGTGTTTTTATGCGGAAGGTTAGACCCCGTAAGGGGGAGACACTTCCAACCTACGAAATTACAAAATAATGGTTAGCCCTTACACGAAAAGCTGAAAAACCTCTTTGGGGTTCATCTCCTATCCACCTCAAGGAGGGATTCAAACCTGAAACCACCATAGAGAGACCCTTGGGTCGGAGTACGCCTCAAGGGAGCACGTTTTTTTAACGGTCTATGGGTTCTTTTTACCCTAAGAGCGCTTATCTTTGCCCCAAAAGCGCCATGTCCAGTATAAAAACCTTCGTATTTAATGCCTTTCAGGTAAACACTTATCTTCTCATCAATGAACACAATGAGGCCATCCTTATTGATGGGGCCAATTATGAATCATCTGAGGATCAACACCTGTTGAATTATATTACGGATCACGGAATCACCCTCTCCCGACACCTGCTCACCCATGCGCATATCGATCATATTCTGGGATGTCGATTTGTGGAAGAGCAGTGGAAGATCAAACCGGAGATGCACCGTGACAGCCTCTTTTTATGGGATGGAGCTGAAGAGTCGGGAAGCCTCTTTGGGTTTCGTTTCAACCGTCCCTCTCCTCCGGAGGTTTTTTTGGAAGATGGTGCTACCCTCTCTTTGGGCGCGATGGAGATCCGGGTGCTACATACCCCTGGCCATGCCGATGGAAGCCTCTGTTACTACCTTCCCCAGGAGAAGGTCCTCTTTAGCGGAGATGTTCTTTTTGCCGGCAGTGTGGGGCGCACTGACCTGCCCACCGGGGATATGGGGTTGCTGTTACGCTCTATCAAGACCAAGCTACTTGCCCTCCCCGACGACACGGTAGTGCTTCCGGGGCACGGCCCCTCCACCACCATTGCGTTGGAGCGTCAAAACAATCCCTTCCTCTCTTAGTGTTGGGAGGCGTTGCAGAAAGAGATGCCGCTCCAAAAATGAACCATAAGAGAACGTACCCTTGCACAATTGGTGATTTAATTGCCCACCGTGTCTGCAGGGAGCTGGAAGATATCGGCTTTGTGAAGGGGACGGAGGGGTTGAAGCCAACGGAACCCTTGTAATATACGTTCCTCCAAAGGCAGTTTCTCCGGAGGGTAGAGAGGGGCTTTGGGCTTTTTCAGGTAGGCTATCCGTTTTACCCGATTATCGGCTATCCATATCTTCATATCCTCCGACGTTGCCTTGTTAATCCCCACCAGGTGACCCTCCTCATCGCGTAGGTAGTAGAGGGTATGTGCCTGCTCGTTGACCCTCACCGTATGCAGTTTGTTATGGGCAAACAGCGCCGTCATATTTTTCCCTTTCACTTGGTTAAATTGCGTCGTATCATCCAGGGAGACGATGAAGGAGCTATTGGCCAGGGTCAACGAACTAACGGCACCATCCTGCAGGAAGATGGCGATGGTATCGGCGGTCAGTTGGTTCTCTTCCGACCACAATACGGGATTCTGATACAGCACGATGGTACTATCGGCAAAGCCATAAGAGAGGGAGTCACACATTCCCTGGATATCGTCACGATAGAATTTCACGCCCAACCAACAGATCATCTGCTCCACTTGACGGGTACTATCGTTAAAGTAGGTCTTCAGGGTATCTGCGTGAAGGTAAAGGGTATCGCGTTTTTCATACAACATGGCTACGGCGCTGTCGGTAACATAGCTAAACCCTTTATTCCGGGCGTACTCTGCGTAGTGCCCCACAATCTCCACGCGCTGCACCGTATCCAACAGATGGACATTGCGGAAGGCTTCGCCGTATTCGGCGGCTTTGTTATAAAAGACACTATCCGCTTTTAGGATCTGTTCCTCATAATAGATGATCACCTTTTCTGAGAGCCGGCAGCGCTCTTTTTTCGTGTCGTAAAAGCCCTCTTCACAATAGATCCTATTCGCTTCACTGTGGAGGGAGGCCGGCCCATGGAAATAGAGAATTTCACGTTGGGTATCGTATCGTAAGGTATCACTCCGGGTGGTATAGTCCGGTCCGGTGACGACCACACTATCGTTGAAAAACAGCATCTGTTCTTCGGTGAGATAGGCCCCATATACACTGGTTAATGTATTCTCGTCGTTGAGGATTCTCCCTCCGGTGGTATAGTAGGCCACCCTTTTGTTGCGGTCATAGAAGAGCGGATCGGCATAGAGTGTGGTGGAGGGGTCTTGCAGTTTCACCCTGCCACGCATCACCACGATGCGTGTGTTTCCATCGTAGCTCAGCCGGTTGCCCCACAGGTTCACGGTATCATGGTCAACCACATGCACATTCCCAAAGGCATCCAGGTTATTCTTTTTTTCATTGAGATAGGCGGAGTCGCAATAGAGATAGGCTTCCTCGTGTTTGAAAACAGCATTTCCTCGTATGATGGTCACGTCGGGCCCTATCTCTTTATCATAAGCCCACTCGTCGCCGGAGACAATCTCAATACGTACATGCTCTGCCTCTTGGGATTGTGTTCTTCCCCCAAGGGTTAGCAACACACAAAAAACCAGCAAAACCAATCTATCCATAAGGCGTGTTTAACGACGTTGTCGTCGATTTATAAACCACAAAGCTACAACATATAACCCATACACCGCAAAGGGAAGGCGTGTTTTTGGTGGGAGAGGGTATCTCTCGTCCCTCCCGCCACATTATCACATTAAGCAGCGCCGGAGGAGACAAGAAATTTCCATAGGAGCTATTTTTTTAATTAAAAAAACTCCTTACATTTGGCCTTCTTATAAAAAAGGCATTAAACTTTGTTCCTCCATGAAAAAGAAATTCAACCCACGTGCCAACTACGAATCTACACTTCATAAGATCGGTTATGTTCCTATACACCAAGCCACACAAAAGACCTATGATACCATCGGTTTTATGGCAGGATTGGAAGTGCATCAACAGTTAAAGACCAAAAAAAAGCTCTTCTGTCACTGCCCGGCAGGCGTATTCCACGGCCATGAAGCGTATGATGCCGAGGTGATCCGTCACATGCGTCCCACCCTCTCGGAGTTGGGAGAGTATGACGGTACCGCTCTTATGGAGTTTAAAACGCGAAAAGAGATCATTTATCGCATTAAAAATGAGACCACCTGTACCTATGAGGTGGATGACACCCCTCCTTTCCCCATCGACAGGGAGGCGTTGGAGATTGCTCTTAAGATCTCCATGCTCTCCAAGCTCAACATTGTGGGAGAGGTGCATATTACCCGAAAACAGTATCTTGACGGAAGTATCCCTACTGGATTCCAACGAACCGCTATCCTCGGGGTGGAGGGATCGATTCCATTGAAAAACAAGACGGTAAGACTGATTCAACTGAGTATCGAAGAGGATAGTTGTCGCGAAATTAGCGATATCGGACACACCCGGATCTACAAGACCGACCGTCTTGGTATGCCCCTGATTGAAACGGTTACCTACCCCGATATGGTGAACCCTGACGAAGTGAAGGAGGCCGCGCAATATATCCGTTTCCTTAACCGCTCCACCGGCTTGGTACGAACCGGGATGGGAGCCGGCCGCGAAGATGTAAACGTGAGTTGTAAAGGGGGAACTCGCATCGAAGTGAAGGGGGTAGCCCACAACGCCTGGATCCCACGTATCACGCATATCGAGTGCTTTCGACAATGGGCACTCCTCCATATTCGTGATGCCATCAACCATTACGGCTCCAAGACGTCTTGGAAGATGACCCACAAGAAGCTCAATTTCTACGACTATAAGTTCAACCATGCCGTGTTGCAACAGGCGCATTCCCGCAAGGAGAAGTTTATTGCGGTCAACCTGCCAGGATTTAAGGGCCTCTTATCTCACTTCACCCAGCCGGAAAAGGTTTTTGCCGATGAAATCCGGGATCGCTTGAAGGTCATTGCCTGTATCGAAAAGCCCAACATGGCCTCTTCCGAGGACCTAACGCCCATGATTACGGAGGAGGATTTCTGTCGTATTCGTGAAATGCTTGGTGCCCGGGAGGAGGATGCCCAAGTGGTTTTCTGGGCTCCCCCGGAAGATGTTGAAACGGCTTTGGAGACCATCGAAGAGCGTTGTCTTATGGCCTTTGACGGCGTACCCAAGGAGACCCGCAAGTACCTTCCGGACTGCACCACCATTTTTGAGCGGGTGCTTCCCGGAGCCGATCGTATGTACCCCGACACGGACTCCGCACCGATTCCTTTGGAGGAAGAGACCCTCGCACAACTGCGTAGTTCCCTCCCCTCTGACATCCACGACCGTTATCAGCAAATGCAACAGTGGAATATTCCCGAAGATACCTACACCTACCTCTTCCGGAAAAACCTCTTCCCGCTTATTCAAAGAACCACGGAAGAGCTTGCCATAAGCCCCCGGTTTATGGGGACATTCCTGGGGCATCACCTGAAGTATGTGGAGGGACATGCTGCCACCAGGAAGCCGTTCAATGTGGATCTTATTTTCGACCTGATGAAGTTCCTGAAAGAGCATAACCTTCAACTTGAATTGGCCAAAACCATGATCCCCATCCTCTATGAACATCCTCAGATGGATTTTGAGTCCATTCTCACCTCCATCCACTTTAAAAAGGTGGAGGCCGCAGACCTGTTCCTTCAAATTCCATTCTTCAAAGAGAAGTATGCCAAAGAGCGGCGGAAAGAGGATAACAGATGCGAGACAAACTGGATCATGGGGCAGATGCACCGCATGGCATTGGGTAACATCTCCCTAAAATTACTACGTAAAGAAATTGAAAAACAGCAATAACAGAAACAACCATGGGCAACGATATATTTCAAGGATACAAAGGGGAGGCATTGAATGTCCTCAAAAAATATAATACCCGGGTGTGGGGACAAGCGGAGATTGAAACCACGAGAGGAACCTTCAAAGGGACCGTACTTCCTCGTGCGGAGAACGATGATGATAAACATATTGTCCTGAAGATTGAAACGGGGTATAACATCGGAATCGATATTGATACCATCACCGCGATGGCCGAGACCGGCTACAAAAAGGCCAACTATAAGATTCCGGAGAAGGAGTTCCCCTATACGGAGGGATTACCGCAGGTGAAGCTTTTTGGTACGGGAGGCACCATTGCTTCTCGCTTAGACTACCGTACCGGTGCAGTGATTCCCGCCTTCTCTCCTGGAGAGCTCTATGGTGCAGTGCCGGAGTTAGCCGACATCTGTAACCTGGAGACGGAGAAGGTCTTTGCTGTCTTTTCGGAGAATATGGGACCCACCCAATACGTGGCCTTGGCCAAGGCCATTGGTAAAGAGATTGAGAAGGGGGTGGATGGCATTGTCATAGGACATGGTACAGATACCATGCATCATACGGGGGCGGCCCTAACCTTTATGGTTCAGAACTCCCCGGTACCTATCGTCCTTGTGGGGTCACAACGTTCTTCAGACCGTCCCAGCTCCGATGCCGCCCTCAACCTTATGCATGCCATGACGGCGGCGGGCCATGGCGATATTGCCGAGGTGATGGTCTGTATGTTTGGTCCTACCTCCGATGAGTATGGCCTGCTGCATAAAGGAACCCGGGTACGCAAGATGCACTCCTCCTATCGCTCCACCTTTCGCACCATCGGCGACACTCCCCTTGCCATGATTACGCGAAAGGGGGTTACACCTATCAAAAAGGATTATCGTCCCCGGCGCAAGGATAAGGATGTGAAGATTTTGCCCTACTTCTCCGATAAGGTGACCATGCTCTACTACTACACAGGAATGAAGCCTGATGTGTTGGATGCCTTGGTGGATGCCGGATACAAAGGAATTGTCTTTGTGGGGACCGGGTTGGGGCACGTGAACAAGGAGCTCTACCCTGCCATTGAACGGGCTCACGAGAAGGGCGTACACATGTATATGACCCTGCAAACCCTTTGGGGCTATGTGCACATGTTTGTGTATGATACGGGGCGCGATATGATGGCCAAAGGGATTATCCCTGCCGGAAATATGCTCCCGGAAGTGGCCTATATCAAGTTGGGATGGGCCTTGGGACAGACCGACGACCCCGAAGAGGTGAAACGGCTTATGCTTACCCCGGTTAATGATGAAATCACCGAACGTGAACCCTACAACGGATATCTTGTATACCAAGGTGGTGTTCCGGAAGTAGAAGCGTTTATCCGCAATGTGCACAAGTAAACGAAAGACTCTGCTCGTTGCTCTTAGGAGCATTCTTCTGCCACTGGCCCTCTTGGGGATCCTGCCGCTGACGGTTCCGGCACAGCAGCAGATAACCTATATGCAGTATAACCTGTTGAACTACGGTAATCTCACCTCTTACTGTACGGGATCTAACAACAACCTGGAAGCTAAAAAGGAGGCTTTGCGGGTTATTTTGGACTACATCCGTCCGGATATCCTGGCGGTTAACGAAGTGGGAGAAAGCAGCTACAATGCTACGGAACTGCTTGATGAGGTGCTCAATGCAAATACCTATGGTGTAATCTATCAACGTGCAGATAGGACCAATATCGCAAATAGTGATTTGATTAACCTCTTCTTCTACAACCAGGAGAAGCTGAAGCTGAAGCGTCAACAGGTGGTTCAGACGTTTATCCGGGATATTAACTACTACCAGTTGTACCGTGCGGGGGAGATCGCGCACCGGGGCGATACCTCCTTCCTGCACTGCTTTGTGGCTCATCTCAAGGCGGGGCGCGACAGTGAGGATGAGGAAAAACGGGCCCAAATGATCCGTAACCTGATGGAATATGTGGAAAACAACGAATTGACGGAGGCGGTACTTTTTAGCGGCGACATGAACTTTTATGATGGGGAAGAGGAGGGGGTGACCACCCTTTTGGAGTACCCTGACGAGCAGCTTCGTTTTCAGGATCCTATCCAACAGGTGGGACGATGGCACAACAACAGCCGCTATGCGCCGTTCCATACGCAAAGTACCCATAGCAATAGCAACGGATGTGCTTCGGGAGGGGGAATGGATGACCGCTTTGACTTTATCTTTATCAACGAGAGTATTGCCCGGGGGCTCCATGGAGTATCCTATGTGGAAGAGAGCTATCATGCCGTGGGCAACGATGGCTTACACTTCAACAAAGGCCTCAACGAGGGGCCTGTAAACCAGGATGTACCGGAAGAGATTCGGGATGCTCTTTACGAAATGAGTGATCACCTGCCCGTGGTGATGGAGCTACAAATGGCGAAGAGCCACGAAATAACCGAATTTGCTTCTGCATACCCCAAGATCTATGTAAACAACCCCGTGAAGCGCGGTGAAACCATTCGCCTCTCATGTCTTACGCGAAGCCATGCCCACTACACCCTGCAATTGGTAGATTTAATGGGTAGGGTATGGGTGGAGCGCACCGGAATACTCCCTGTAGGACACACGTCGTTACGCCTTCGGACTCCCGAAGCCACCGGGGTCTTTCTGCTTGTTTTTCGGGTTAACAGCAATAGCGTGATCACTCGGAAGATGCTTATTCAGACGAAGCGTTAACAGTGATTTATCCAACCAACTTGCAGACCAGCGCTGCTGGCCATAAAAAGTAATCCACGCGGCAACAAAACCGATCATGCCTCCCATCAGGGTATCCCATAAAAAGTGTTGGGATAGGTAGACCCTTGAGAAGGCAATGGAAGCCGCCAAAAGGACGAAAAATACCGAAACCATTTTATTTCTCGTGAACAGGGCAAGGAGAATAAAGAGTGCATAAGCTGAAGCCGAATGTCCTGAAGGAAAACTCATGGTGAAGTGGTAATGGACCCCTTCTACCAGGTTTAAGGGAGTTTCGAGGGCCCGGAAATAGGGAACCGGGCGTATGGTTTCGGCAAAAAACAGACGTTTCATCAATTGAGATACCACCCCTGAACCGAGGAAGGAGAGTGCCAATGACAAGGCGTACCGAAAGCGGATAAAGAGGGTCACTAAAATAAGGGCAAGGGCAAACAGACCATCTCCGGCATAGGTTAAAAAGTAGAAAATAAAGTCACGAACAGGACCATTCCATCCATTGATGGCCAAATGAATCTCCTCTTTCTTCCACAATAAAAGCATGGCCGCTTTAAGGCCAAAAATTAAGCCCACCGGAATCAGTACTTTGTAAGGTCTGTCTCTTTTCACGATTCATAAAAGTTTCTCAGCACTATTCGAAGAGGATCATCCCCCCCATTATGAGTCCCATTCTTTTCCATCACTCCTCCATATAACCCAAAATATCCAGCATGTGATCCACCGATTGCTCATTACGAAAAACATAATCCACAAAATTGCCCTTCTCGTCCCGGTCGATGATCACATGTCGGGGGGAGGGAATCAGGCAATGCTTAATGCCCCCATATCCGCTAATGGAGTCCTGGTAGGCTCCCGTATGGAAGAAACCAAGGTAGAGCGGCTCTTTGGCATGGTCGGAAAAGCGCGGTAAGAGGATCTGTTGGTTTAAATCCTCGGAGTTGTAGTAATCGGAGTGGTCGCAACTAATACCTCCAATGTTCACGCGGGTATATTCGTTATCCCACTTATTGATGGGCAACAGGATAAATTTCTCATGAATAGACCATGCATCGGGGATCGTATTCATGAGGCTATTATCCACGATGTACCAACGCTCAGTATCATTTTGTTGCTTCTGCTCGATGACGCTAAAAACGATGGCGCCCGATTCGCCCACCGTATATTTTCCAAACTCGGTAAAGATATGCGGGTCCGGCACATTCTCCGCCTGGCAAGCATCCTTAATATTCTGTACGATCTCTCGGATCATATACTCATAATCGTATTCAAACCCCAGGTTATTCCGAATGGGAAAACCGCCTCCAAGGTTAAAGGAGTCCAACGAAGGGCTCTGTCGTTTCAATTCAATATAGAGCTTAAGGGCTTTTTTAAATTCACCCCAGTAGTAAAGACTATCTTTAATCCCTGAATCTACGAAGAAGTGTAACATCTTCAGCCTAAAGCGAGGGTTGTCCTGAATACGCTTTCGGAACAGCTCTCCCATTTCGTTATGTCGAATGCCCAACCGGGAGGTGTAGTAGGCCGACTGGGGTTCTTCATCCACGGCCATACGCAGCCCCAGGTTTACCACCTGATCTCCGGCTACCTGTTCTAACCGGTCAAGCTCTTTGGGACTATCCAACACAATGATGCTATTCTTAAAGCCATCCTTCTGCATCTTGAGGATCTTTTGAAGATACTCTTTGGATTTATAGCCGTTATGCACGATGATGGTAGACTTATCCAGTTCTCCTTTGCGGTAGAGCTTATTGATCAAGTCGATATCAAAGGAGGAGGAGGTCTCCAGGTTGACCTTATGTTTTAGTGCCACATTCACCACATGATGGAAGTGGCAACACTTGGTACAGTAACAAAAATGGTATTTCCCCTGGTAGTTATTGGCTTTGATAGCCCTGTTAAAAAGGTTCCGTGCCCGCTTTATTTGTTCGCCGATACGCGGGAGGTAAATTAACCGAAAGGGGGTGCCATACTTCTGGATAAGGTACTTCAACGAGACCCCGTGGAAGGTCAAATATCCATCCTGCAAGTCAAATCCCTCCTGGGGAAAATAATAACTCTGTTCTATGAGATCGAAATAGGTGTTCTTCATCGTCGATAAATGGTACTCATAACTATATGGGGACAAAAAAACAACAAAAATCAATAACCCTCTTCGAGGGGTGGCTATTTCTTCACAAAAATGTACGAAACAAGGTTTTTTTCATCCATAAATCCCCATTCGTCCATGCTGAGCTTCTCAGCAGCCCCCAACGATCTTTGGTCTCTTCTCAAAACGCTGACTTTATGGACAGGCACTAAAGTAGGAAAAAATAGCATAACTTGCTCTTTCGTTCCCCAAAAAAATCCGGTACGCTTCTATCCGGAGGGGGAGGGATGATGGTAGATTATGTTATCTTTGCCTGAAAATATGACAACGATGAAAAGGATAATGATTATGGCCCTTATGGGGGCATTTTTGGGATTGATCTCTTGCAATAAGGAGAAGATCCAACAGTTTATCTACGCCGGTGAGAACTCCGGTGATTACCTCACCTATGTAGAAATTGATCCTCCGGCCGTACTCAACATGGAATATCCCTCCACTGAAAAAACACACAGAATCGATATCGATAAGGATGGCGAAACGGATCTCACCTTTACGTTTGTCGGAAGCGGTACCCTATTAGGGCATTTGGCCTTCGATATGAAGGTTACTCCGGGGAAAGGCACGGAGATCTGTTCCGGTTCGGAAGCTACCTTGGCGGCACAGCTTAGCGAGAACAGGAAAATTGACGAGAATCTTAGTTGGGCCAATCGCGTGCTGACCATGCATTCGTACAACTACACTGTAGGGGAAGAGGTTAAGTTAGAGGGTGACTGGATTGACCCAGGAACTTCGTATATCGGTTTTCGTAAAAAAAATAAGCGTATTTATCAATATGGCTGGGTGGAAGTGAAGATGGATGTGACCGGTATTTCCTGGGTGGTTAGCTCTTATGCCTACATCCACAAATAGCGTCCGTATAGAAAGTTCGACTTCTTCGTTATGCTTGTCGTCCAAAGGGTCATTAATGTTATGGAGTAATGGAGCTCTTGGGGATTGTTAACCGGTACGTTGTTATTTTTTGGAGCCTTACGGAAGAGATGGCCCCCTGGCTTTTGTTGGGGTTTCTTTTCGCCGGAATCTTAAAATCTTGGTTTCCGGAGAGTATTGTACGGAAATATTTGGGAAGGGAGAATCGTTTTGCGGTGATCAATGCAGCGATATTGGGGGTTCCGTTGCCGCTCTGTTCGTGTGGGGTGATTCCCGCTGGGGTCTCCCTCTATCGCAATGGGGCAGACAAGGGGGCTACCACCAGTTTTCTTATCAGTACGCCACAAACGGGCATTGACTCTATTTTGGTCACATACGCTTTCATGGGGCTTCCCTTTGCCCTCATACGCCCCATAACTGCACTTATTACCGGTATCATTGGAGGAACGTTTAGTCGTCTTTTTGAGACACAGGAGGACCATGGGGAAGCCATAACGGAGGTACCTCTTTGCGAAGAGGATCCGCCAGGTCTCAAACAGCGGTTGGCCACCGTGTTTCGGTATGGTTTTTACGAAATGTCCCTCTCCATTGGAAAATGGTTGCTGGTGGGGTTGGCTCTGGCTGCGCTGCTGGCCATGTTGGTCCCGGATGATTTCTTTTCTCAATGGGTTGGAGAAGGAGTTACAGGCATGTTGGTAATCCTTGCCCTCTCCATTCCGCTTTACGTCTGCTCAACTGGCTCCATTCCCATCGCTGCAGTATTGATCCTTAAAGGGGTTAGTCCCGGCACGGCCTTGGTATTCCTTATGGCTGGGCCGGCAACAAATATTGCTACCATCTCTTTGATTTACAAACAGATGGGTTTGAAAAGCCTCATCATATACCTTTTCTCTATCATGGGAGGGGCTCTTCTTTCAGGCCTTCTTATGGACACCCTGTTCCCCCAGGCATGGTTCAGTAGCTCTATGATTTCCGAAATGTATCACTCCCCCACCACCGGGGTTATCTCCCTTATTGTGGCCATAATTTTGCTGTTATTGCTATTCAATGCCATTATCCCCTCTTTTGTTCGTAAAAAAATTACTGGAAAAAAGTCCGAATCGATGAAAATTATACACATAAAAGTAGCAGGCATGAGCTGCATGCATTGTAAAGCGAATGTTGAGAAAGCGCTACAACCTTTAGAAGGAGTTGAATCGGTAGAGGCTGATCCCAAAAGTGGCATCGTCTCCGTGGAGGGGGAGATCTCTCTCGATAAGGTGCGGGAGACTATCGAGCATGCGGGATATCAATACAAGGGAGAGGTATAGCCGTTGTGTTACAGCCGTAAGGTGAGAATCTCTTTGATCACCGCAGCGTCCATGTTTTGGTGTTCTCCAATGGGCAAGAGTCCTATACGATCCATCTGTTGGGCGATCTGTTCCGGGCACTCCTCGGTAATGCCCCATTCATGGAACCGTGTTTTCGCACCCAACTGGCGGAAAAAGGCTTCGGTCTGTACAATGGCTTTGTCAATCCGTGTTTCCGGAGAGCCTTCAGAGAGGTTCCATACCTTTTGGGCGTAGCGCAACAGTTTCTCCTTTTTGTGGTTCCGCATTCGCTGCATCACCCCGGGAAGCACAATGGCCAGCGTGATGGCGTGATCCAGTCCATAAAAGGCTGTCAGCACGTGTCCGATGGCGTGGGTGGACCAGTCGGTGACGGCTCCCATCCGGATTAATCCGTTAAGGGCCATGGTGGAAGCCCACATAATATTTCCAGCAACGTCCATATTCTCCGGGTCGTCCACATAGGTTTGGCCGTGTTCCACCAACACATTGAGGAGGCTCTCCGAGAAGGCGTCGCTTACCCATGCTCCTGCGTCGATGGTAAGGTACTGCTCCATAATATGGACGAAGGAGTCCACCACACCATTGATGCGTTGTGAGGGGGGAAGGGAGCGGGTGGTTTGGGGATCTAAAATGGCAAATCGGGGCATAAGTTTGGTGCCGTAGAAGGTCCGTTTCTCTTTCTGCTCCCTGCGGGAGATCACGGCACCTGCATTCATCTCCGACCCTGTCGCGGGCAGGGTCATCACCGCACCCATAGGCAAGGCATCCACCACGCGTACTCCCTTTGTAAAGAAATCCCAGGGATCGCCTTCATACCGTGCGGCAGCAGCTATAAACTTTGTTCCGTCCAATACGGAACCACCCCCCACCGAAAGGATAAAGTCGATCTTATGGGTTCTACAGAGGGTCGCCGCTTTTAGGAGCGTTTCATATTCAGGGTTCGCCTCGATGCCTCCAAACTCCGAGACCTGATGGCCGGAGAGAGCCTTCTTTACTTGGTCGTACACCCCATTTCGTTTGATGCTTCCCCCTCCATAAGTGAGAAGTATGTGTTGATCTACAGGGATCAGCCTGGATAACTTTCCAAGGGTATCAATGCCAAAAATAATCTTTACAGGATTATAAAACTCAAAATTTTGCATGGTGATTATTGCTGAATAATATTGACGTAGTGGTTATAACGATCATAGATATCATTCACGAATTTGTAGGGCTCTTCACCCCGTGCATATCCGTAGTAAACCACGGAGTCGTTGAAGAACTTAGGGTTTGACTTCTGTCGCAGGTAGTAGTTGACGTTGTCATCCCACACTTGGGGATCGCCGCCATATTTGGTGGTCAGGCGAATGGCATCCAGCACATGAGCCAGCCCCACATTGTAGGAGGCCATCACAAACTTTCTCCGTTCCACAGAGTCCGGGACGGAAGCACGAAGTTCGTTATCGAGCCAACGAATAAATTGAACTCCTGCCCGAATCTGCTGTTCTTCACTGGCCGTAGTGTCAATCCCATAATGTTGCATGGTCTCAGGCATTAGTTGCATAAGGCCCCACGCCCCCACCCATGAGCGGGCAGAGGGTTTAAACCCCGACTCCTGATAGATGAGTGAGGCGAGCAAACGCCAGTCCCAACCAATACTCTTCGCCTCGCGCTTGATAATGGGATCAAAAGGAGAGATCTTATTGCCTTTGATGGAAGAGTATTCGCTATGGGCAATAAAGGAGTACCGGAAGTTCTCAAAATATTTCTTGTATAATACATTATAGGCGATCCCCTTTTGGAAGCCGTCCAACCATAGGTTGATCTCTTTGACAAGGGTTTCACTTTTTTTGTCGGTGGCCCACGCCAGGTTTTGGTTAAAGCTCACAGGGGTTTTTACATCAATATCAGCGTAATAGCGGCTGTTTACCAATGCCACATGTTCATCGGACACGGTATAGCGAATCTTTCCTTTTGCCACAGCGGAGATAAGCTCTTCCATCTCACATTCCGGATCCTCTACTACGTAGATGGTATCTCCCATCTCTTCCATCAAGTTTTTCAGACGCATGCTAAAAGAGGTGTTTTTCTGCACATAAACCGTTTCATGGGCCAAGTTAATGGGGTCGCGAATCAAGTGTGACTCCACCTCGTCCCAAGTCTTCATCTTGCGCCAGTTCTGCGGTTTTCGTTGTACCAATACCTGCCGTGTCTGACTGATGGGATCAGAAAATTGCAAGAACGTTTTTCGATCGCTTGTTACGGCCATATCAAGGGCGATAAGGTCACAATCTCCGGAGAGGAGCATGCGGTATGCCTCATCCACGGAGGAGGCGATTTGAATTTCCAACTGCACGTCGAGATGACGGGCAAAGGCCTTTAGAAGATCATACTGAAACCCCATGGGGCGACCACGATAGATGAAATAGTTGGTGGAGTTGTAATCGGTAACCGCAACGAGTTTCCCCCGTTCGATAATCATCTCCAAACGATCCGGAGGGGGCTTAACCCCCTTTTGAGGAGACTTTACTCTCCCCTCTTTGCATCCTGATAGAAGCAGCAACAGCACCAAGATAATATGAATCGCTCCTCTTGACATGTAGTTTTTTACCCTTTAATCCCGTTAAGAAAACAGCAGAGACGAAACCTGCAAAACTCTAAAAAACATTTTCTTATCAGAAGCAATAACAGTTTTTAAGATGAGCATAAAACAGCGTATCTATGCTTTTCTTGTTGAGACTCCACATTCATCAAAGGATAAAAGTATACATTGTTGGGGAATTTTCCAAATTACGGCTTAGGGAAAACCGGCGAACATCAGGTGACTTTACGGTATCGCAGAATACTTAAGAACAACATCACAATAGCATATAGGGCAGTATAGAAAAACTCTTTATACATATCATGAAACCCGCTTCCCTTGAGGAAGACCATTCGAATTACTCGCATAAAATAGGCAAAGGGGTTTACCACATTGACCTGTTTGGCCCACTCCGGCATATTCTCCACCGGGGTGAAGATTCCACTCATAAGGATAAAGGTTAACATGAAAAAGAAGGTTAAAAACATGACCTGTTGTTGCGTGGAGCTGATGGTACTCATAAAAACCCCGATCCCAATGACCAAAAGTAGGTATACAGCGGTATAGGAGAAGAGTACCAGAAGGGATCCCTGCACCACTACGCCAAAAACAAGATAGCCCACCACCAGGCCGATGGCCATCTCCACCATGGCAATGATCCAAAAGGGCACCACCTTTCCGATAATAAATTGATGCCTCTTGATGGGGGTCACATTGATCTGCTCAAAGGTGCCGATCTCCTTTTCTCGTACAATATTCAAGGCACTGATATACATTCCGATAATCGATATTAAAATCACTAAAATCCCTGGAAACATGTAGATAGGATAACGTAGCTCCGGATTATACCAATAGCTATGGTCGATCCCGATGGAAGCCCTCTGGCTCATCGCCTCCTGTTGAGCGGGAGAGGCATAAGACAGCACAACTTCCCGGTTATAGGCGGCGACTACTTTGAGGGTATAGCCATAAATTAATTCGGCCTTTACGCCGTTGATGGCATTAATCAACAGTTGCACCGAAGCCTGTTTCTCTTTGAGTAGGTTTTTTTCAAAGCCCTCCGGGATGACAATCACCATATCACTTTCATCACGCATCAACTGAGCATTGCCCTCCTCCACATCGAAGGAGGAACCCCCGTAGTGGTAGAAGGGGGAGGCTTCGAAGTGCGTACAAAGGTCACGGCTGGTAATAGAGAGATCGTGATCGACTACAAAATAGGTGATCTTTTTCATCTCCAACGTAGCGGCAGGCACCAACACCAGAAACTGAACCAACGGAATAATGGTCAACAAGGCAATAAAGACGGTATTTCTCCACAGCTGCAAAAACTCTTTTCGAATGATATATCCTATGGTACGCATTACTGTAATCGAATTTTAAACCGTTTGACACTAAGAATAAAGAGGCCGATGGCCATGCCAATCAGTACCAGAGTCTCTTTCCACAGGGAGGCAAGTCCTGCGCCTTTTAACATAATTCCTTTGATGATGGTTAAAAACCAACGGGGAGGAAGGACCAAACTGAAATACTGCAACCACTTCGGCATATTTTCCAGGGGGAAAAGAAAACCGGAGAGAATCAGGGTAGGCAACAAGAGGCCCATCATGGAGGCAAACATAGCCACAATTTGGTCGGGTGCTACGGTGGAGATCAAGATACCCAGCGCCAGTGCTAAGACCACAAACAGCACGATTTCGAAGGATAAGAGGAGGATGCTTCCCTGCAATGGGAGCCCAAAAACAAGGGCACCCAACAAGACAATGGTTGCGGCATTGATGAGTGCAAGCAGCAGGTAGGGCATAATCTTTCCCATGATAATCTGCAACGGCTGCAAAGGGGAGACCAACAGGGTCTCCATGGTCCCCATCTCTTTCTCTCGGGTGATGGAGATGGAGGTCATAATTGCCGATATCAGCATTAAAATAAGGACGATGGTGCCGGGGATAAAGAGGTAAACCCCTTTTAAGGACTCATTGTAAAACATGCGTACCTCTGTATGGATTGCCAAAGGCAGGGTTTTGTGGGCATTGAGGCCATCTGCATATTGTTGGATGATGGCGGAGGTGTAGCTCACCAACTGGCTGGCCGTATTGGCGTCAGAGGCATCTGTGATCACCTGCACATGGGCTCTTCCCTCCCGCAGGAGTTTTTGTTGGAAGTTGTCCTCAAAGAGTACTACCTGGCGGATATCCCCCTTTTTAAAGGCTTGGTCTATCTCCTCCGAATGCAGCAAGCTCCCCGCATCCACAAAGAATCCGGAGGCGAGGATTTTCTCCTTGATCTCGTGGGTCACCTCATCCTGAGAATAGTCAAGAAAGGCGATACGCATATCCTTCAACTCATTGGTGACCACATAGCCAAAGATTAATATCTGAACCACGGGGATCCCGAACAGGATCAGCAGGGTTCGTCTATCCCGGAAAATGTGGTAAAACTCCTTCTTTACAAATCCCCAGAAACTCTTCATATGCGGGAGGTATTATGAGAATAAACAGATGATGGCTCTTCTCTTGCTAACTGTAGAAACACCTCCTCCATGGAGGTTGCATGGTATTGTGATTTCAGGGCGGAGGGTGTGTCCAGTGCCACGATCTTCCCCTCCACCATGATGCTGACACGATCGCAATATTCAGCCTCATCCATGTAGTGGGTGGTGACAAAGAGGGTGTATCCTTGTTCGGCAGCCTGGTAGATCATCTCCCAGAATTGCCGTCGCGTCAGAGGATCCACCCCTCCGGTAGGCTCGTCGAGAAAGACGATGGAGGGACGGTGCATCATGGCGAGGGAGAAGGCTATTTTCTGCTTCCATCCCAGCGGTAAGCTGCCGATCACACGTTTGCGTTTATCCCATAGTCCCAGGTCGGAGAGCAGTGCCTTGGCCCGCACCTGTATCTCCCGGTGCTTGATACCGTAAATGCCGCCATAGAAGACAATATTCTCCATCACGCTCAAGTCTTCATACAGTGAAAAACGCTGGCTCATATAACCGATATGCTGTTTGATTTTCTCCGCCTCTTTGTAGACATCAAACCCGGCTACCCTGGCTATCCCCTCGGAGGGGGACAACAGGCCGCAAAGGATCTTCATGGCCGTCGTTTTCCCCGCCCCATTGGCGCCCAAAAAACCAAAGATCTCCCCTTTCTTCACCGTAAAAGAGAGGTTGTCGTTGGCCACAAAATCGCCAAAACGTTTATACAATCCCTCTACCTCAATTACCGCTTCTTTGTTCATCACGTTGCATTAATTGAATAAAACAATCTTCTATGCCTGCATCGATTCTCTTAAAGTTGATTTCCAGATTGTTGTGTGATTTGGAAAAAGTGGTTAGAAAATCGGCCAATGCCGGAGACCCGTAGAGGTGCAAGTCGCTGCCAAAACGGTGAACGGCTTGTTTTCCCAGGTGCTTCGTCAACAGTTTAACGACCTGCTGCACACTGTTTGTCTGCAGACTATAGACACTCCCCTTAAAATCATCGATGATGGACTGTGGTTTCCCTATATGCAAAATGGCTCCTTCCTGGATAAATGCGGTGCGGTCGCACAGGATGGCCTCGTCCATATAGGGCGTGGATACAATGATGGTGATTCCACTCTCTTTCAGCCGTTTAAGCATCTCCCAGAACTCTTTTCGGGAGAGGGCATCCACGCCGGTGGTGGGTTCGTCAAGGAAGAGAACCTGGGGGCGATGTATCAAGGCACAGCAGAGAGCCAACTTTTGCTTCATCCCTCCGGAAAGCTTCCCGGCTCGACGGTTTTTAAAGGGCGCTATCTGCCGATAAATATCCTCAATCAGATGGTAGTTTTCCGCCACTGTCGTTTGAAATACCGACGCATAAAAGTTGAGGTTCTCCTGGACGGTAAGGTCTTGGTAGAGGGAAAACCTTCCGGGCATATAGCCCACTCTTTTGCGAATTTCTTTATACGCTTTGACGCAATGAAGACCTGTCACATAGGCTTCCCCGCTGTCGGGAAGATAGAGGGTGGTGAGGATGCGAAAGAGGGTGGTTTTACCGGCGCCATCGGGACCAATGAGGCCGAAGAGCTCTCCCTTCTCAACGGTCAGGGAGACCTCTTTTAGGGCGGTTGTCTTTCCAAAAGACTTGCCCAGCTTGTTGACGACTATGCCGTACGTTTTCTCCATCAGAAATTTACCTCCCCCGGCATACCGATCTTCAACGAACCATCGTTTACCACGCGGACCTTTACGGCATATACCAACGTTACACGGTCCTCTCTGGTCTGTATAATTTTGGGAGTAAACTCTGCACTCTCGGCGATGTAGACCACCTCTCCCGGCATTTTGCGCAGCTGGTTTGCGGCCCTATCATCCACCAACACCTCCACCTTTTGGCCTATGGCTATTCCCGGGAGTTGTGCACCACTTACAAAAGCCTTCAGTTCGACGACGGAGAGATCCGAAAGGGTGTATAGGGCACGCCCAAAGGTGGCCAACTCCCCCTCGTGGGCCAAGGCGGCGAGAACGGTTCCCGGTGAAGGGTTATAGACATAGCAGTCTTTAAGAGCCTTCGCCGTTCTCTCCTCCTGTACTCGAAGGCTGTTAATCTCTGCTCTTATGGCCTCCTTCTGAGAGAGGGTGGCGGCCCGCTGTTTCTCCAGCAATCGCATGGCCCCCTGTAGGTCATCCAACTGTTTTTGTGTTGCCGCCCCGTCGGGAATCAACCGCTGCACACGTTGGATGTCAAGGGATAGGTTCGTCATCTGTTGTTGCTGCACATCCGCTTGAGCATCAATCTGGCCCAGTTGGGTGTTGACTGCCTTGATGCGGCTGTGCAACTGCTTTATCTGAAGCACCAGGTCGGTGGTATCAACGATGGCCACCAACGTTCCCTTTTCAAGGATTGCGCCCTCCCGATAATCGGTATAAACAATTTTCCCATTGGCCATGGCGCTCACCATAATCTTCTCAGCAGTGAAGGTTCCATAGGCATCCGAACGGGGATGCTTGGTGTCACAAGCCGTGAAAAACAGGAGGCACGAAACAAAAAGTAATCCAACTATTTTCATCATGATAGCATTATCTAATTAGGTAATTCATTGATCTTCCCGGAGATTTGTAGCAAGGCCATATTGCTTTGTAGCAGGGCAATTTTATGGATCTCCCTGTTGAGGATAGCCTGCTTTTCCCGGTTCACCTCTGTCAGGTAGTCGGTGGAGGTTCGTGTTCCCTCTTCCATCCCTCTTTGAGCCGCTACTTTGACCTTTTCCCGCATGGCGATAATGGATGCATCTTTTATGATCATTGCCTCGTACTGTGCACTTTGTGCACGTTGGAGGGCAAAAGCCCGCTGAAACTTCTGTTTTAATGTTTCGCGCTCTACGGATAACATCGCCTGTTTAATTTGTAGGTTTAAACGTGCTCTTCGGTTCTGTTTCCAATCCCAGGGCTTCCAGGAGAGGGTTACTCCGGCGACAAGCCACGGTGCGAACTCCGACTTAAACATGTTCAATCCGGGTAACCCATATCCCGCCTGGCCAAAGCCGGCCACCACGGGCATTCGCTTTCGGTACAGTAGTTGCTCATTGGCCTTGAGCTGCTGAATACGTGCATCAAAGATGGAGAGTTCCGGACGGACAATGGCCTTTGAGAGGGAGGTATCGAAGGTGGGCCTTATGATAGGGGTATCCAGTTGGTAGGCCTTTCCCGTCAAGAGGTTGATGGCCTCAAGGAGCCCCTGCATCTGATGCACGTTGGCCTCTTGTTGCTGCTCTACCTGGAGAATCTCTGCCTGCATAGCCTCCCTATTCCAGGCCTCAAGAACCCCACTCTCTATGGCCGCCTGCATGGATTGCAGCTGCGATGCTAACTCCTCCCTGAGAACGCCTAACACCTTCTCCTGCTCTTTCAATATCAGCAAGCGAAAGAAGAGTTCGTTGACCGTTTCGCCCAAACGGTACACCTCCGCCTCTTGCTGTTTCACGGCCACGGCCAGCGCTGCTGCCTCGGCCTCCTTTGCATAGCGGATAACCCCGCCATCCCAGATCACCTGAGAGAGATCCAATGTAATGCGATAATTATCCTTTCGCACCTGAGGGATCTTCACCATATCCTCAATCACAAAAGGGAGGTTCTCATCCACCTTCTCCACCTTGATGGCCGGTACATCTGACTGCCAGGAGGCCCTTCCCCCCAGGTGAATACGGGGATAATAACCGGCATGGAGGTTGTGCCTCTTATTTTCAAACTCAGGCAGGAGGAGATCCTCCTTGGCCATGTTCGGGTAGTGAATCTCGGCCTCCTCTCTTAGTTGATGTAGGGTCATCACCTCTTGGGAGAAGAGCGTGCCGTAGCACAATAACATTAGGAGTAAAAGGGTATATCTCATGATGGTGTATCGTTGGGGATTACAGCTCTAAGGACAAAATTTTTGATCTCTTCCACCTCTGCATGGTGAAAAGTCATCGGATCCATCTCCTCCTGAGTGCGTAAAACGGCATCCAGCAGAGGCCGGGATAGGAAGGGAAATAAACATAAGGAGAAGATATTAAGGATCAGGAGCGAAGGGTTCATGGGAATCAGGTACCCTTTCTCCATCTCCTCAAGGATATATGCGTTAAAGCGAAAGATATCGACCCCCGATTTTTCCAAGGTATTTACGATAATCTGGGGATCGCGGCGAGCCTCGGAGAGGATAAACATGGGGAGGTCAGGATAAGCGCTCAACATAGGGATGTAGGACTCCACAAAGAGCGCAATTCGCTCTTTAACAGGCATCTCCTCTGAGGCGAAAATCACCTCCATATTGGGCATAATCCGGGTGAAAGCATCCTGAAAGACCGCCAAAAAGAGGTTCTCTTTGCTTCTGTAGTAGTAGTGTAACAGTGCTTTGTTGATGCCGGCTTCATCGGCAATCTCTTGAATTCTGGCGCCCTCCATGCCCTTTGACTGGAAAATATGTTTGGCTGCTTCCAGAATTAAGGCTTCTGTCTTGTTTTTTTCCATTATGAAGTGTTTAGTCGTTTCTTGCACCGGTTGTATAACGACAAATTTAGCCAATTATTTTAATCAATTGGTTAAAACAAATGACTAAATTTGGATTTTCCCTATTTTGGGGGGAGATATGTTCCTAATGGAGCAATAATCATCTCTCATCTTCAGCCTTTGCAAGCCTCGAATTCGAACTTTATAGACGGACTCTATTTAATCTATTTCATCGGCTATCACTTTCCAGAAACCGAAACGTTTACCGCCTATACGTTCTATTTTTTGTTGCTCTAACATCATTTTTATTTTCCTTTGTATGGTGGCTCTGGAAACGTTTAATAGGTTGGCTATTCCCTGTTGTGTGATTTTTGGGGATTCCGTTATGACTTGTTTTATCTTGTTTTCCAAAGCATCATTTAAAGCCTCATTTTGAGGCTTTGAGGTTTTGGTGTCCTTATAAGCCGTAAATTTTACGGTAATATCATTCCCTACCACTTGGTATTCGGGCGTAGGGATACCGTGTAGATGACAAGCTTCACAAATTTTTTCAACGCCACGCCCCCAAGCTTCTACATAACCTGCTCTAAAAAAGGTATTAGCTATATCGGGGTTATAGGGACGTGATTTGTGCTTAGACATTAGTGTATCTATTGACCAACCTGTGGGTAAAACACAACTGTTACTGATGTACATTGCTTCATCTTCAATGCGAATTTGGATAGGAATACTATCTGAAAAGTTAGAATGAATGAGTGCATTGTAAATAGCTTCCCGCACTCCTTCTCTCGGAAAAGGATAGGTTTCAATTCTTATTTCTTTGTTATAGCTGATAGTTGCTTTAAGATATTTTAAGTAAATCAACTCGATCACTTTATCGGCAACATTTAATAACGATCCTCTGAGTTCATCTTGATATTGCAAGTCTGCACCTTTCCCAAATCTTCCAATTTTAACAAAGCAACCTGTTATTAACTGTTCAGGATTTTTATGAAAAAGTAGTACAGCCGCTCTTTTTAATTTGCCATCTGTAAGCAAGTTTAATTTGTTAAGAAGTTCTTTTCTTGGTATTTCAAGATCTTTTTTTGTCATTCTACCGCTTCTAAGCGCTTCTTTTCTGAAAATATTAAAACTTTCTGCATCTAGGTTTTCAATGGCAAAATTATCAACAGCAACAGCGTCCCATTTTAGCCCTGTTCTAGAGATTAAGAACTCAGTTAAAGCAGAGCCTTGTAATTGTTGTTTAGTACTTCCACTTCGGTAGTGATATTCTCCTTTATAACTTACAGGATAAGAACTTGGATTAACGATAACTTCTATATATTCCTTATCATCGGATGTAAGTAAATTAACATCTGATATAATACCCATAGTATCTTTAATCTTATTGGGTATATCTTCCAATAATTTCTTGCTGTTAAGGAGACCCACCACTTTCCCTTTATCATTTTTGCCAATATAGATTTTGCCGCCTTGTGCATTCGCAAAACCGCAAATCCATTTTAGGTATTCATCTCTCCAAGTTTCTTTCCATTCTATATTCTGTTGCTCTTGCATATGGGTAATGAATTGGTAAACAAGCACGGTATCAATTGTACAAAAATAACAATTTAGTAATGGTATCTTGGTAAAAAAAGAGAAGTCCTCACCCATAAGACTCATAGGAAAGACATGTAACATGGTTGGTTAAAATTTAGGTTCCCCCTATTTTGGGGGGGAGTATGTGATTCCAATGAGATCTGACAGTATTAATCGGCTATCACTTTCCAGAAACCCTACAATGTACGATACGAGTTGATTCTTTAAAGAGGAACCATAAGCGTGGCAGAAAACAAGCGTGAATATCGCATGCACAATCGATTAATTCTTTATACATTTGTCTACTGAAAAAAGAAAGCCCCCTATACGATGAACACAAAGTTGTCTGTTTATAACACCCTCACACGGCGTAAAGAGTTGTTTGAACCCATCAATCCCCCCCACATAGGGATGTATGTTTGTGGTCCCACCGTGTATGGCGATGGCCATCTGGGTCATGCGCGTCCTGCTATCACCTTTGATCTGGTGTACCGCTACTTGATGCACTTGGGGTATAAGGTTCGTTATGTACGAAATATTACAGATGTTGGCCATCTGGAAAATGATGCCGACAGCGGTGAAGACAAGATTGCCAAGAAGGCGCGGTTGGAACAGCTTGAACCTATGGAGGTGGCGCAACACTATATCAACAGTTACCACAAGAACATGCACCAACTTAATGTGCTGAATCCCTCCATTGAGCCCCACGCTTCGGGGCACATTATGGAGCAGATAGCGATGGTGCAGGAGATCATGAGTAACGGGTTTGCCTATGAGTCAGAGGGGTCGGTCTATTTCGATGTGGAGAAATACCACAACACTCACCACTACGGTGTTTTGTCGGGACGGAAATTGGAGGAGATGATCGCCAATACGCGGGAGTTGGATGGACAACAGGAGAAACGAAATCCTGCTGACTTTGCCCTATGGAAGAAGGCCAGTCCGGAACATATTATGCGGTGGTCTTCCCCTTGGTCTGAGGGCTTTCCGGGGTGGCATATGGAGTGTTCAGCCATGGGAGCAAAGTATTTGGGCCTCCCCTTCGATATTCACGGAGGTGGAATGGATTTGAAATTCCCGCATCATGAATCGGAGATTGCCCAGGCCATGGCCGCAAGAGATACCGCTCCGGTAAAATATTGGATGCACAACAACATGGTGACCATCAATGGACAAAAGATGGGTAAATCGTTGGGAAACTTCATCACGTTGGATCAGTTCTTCAGTGGGAACCACGAGGCGTTGGAGAAGGCTTACGCTCCTATGACCATACGGTTCTTCATCCTTCAGGCCCATTACCGTTCGGAGTTGGATTTTAGTAACGAGGCTCTTATGGCCTCCGAAAAGGGCATGAAGCGGCTTCTTGAAGCTGTGGAGACCCTCGAAAAGATCCGTCCCGTGAAGGAGGGAGATACCCATATCCTCCCCATAAAAGAGCGTTTCTATGAGGCGTTAAACGACGATTTCAACACTCCGGTTTTGCTGGCACACATGTATGACGGCGTGAAGTTGATCAACACAATCCATGACGGGAAGCGCTCCATAGATGCCAGGAATTTGGAGATGCTCAAAACATTGTACCACGATTTTGTGTACACTATTCTGGGATTGCAAGAGCAGGGAGAAGCGGATGCGTCGGATGACGCGCTCGACCGGGTGATGCAGATGATCATCGAGATTCGGCGGGAAGCGCGGGAGCGCAAAGATTGGGACACCTCCGATAAGATAAGAGACGGGCTAAAAGAGGCGGGTATCCAGATCAAAGACACCAAAGAGGGCTCCGAATGGAGTCGTTTGCGTTGATCGCTTTGTGGCTTTTTCTTCGGTGAGAATGGCGATTTGGAAGGATGGCATCTTTGAAATTTTGTTTTATGAAGAAATAGTATTAATTTTGCCATGCTTTTGGCTGGATATGACTCTGCAGGGAAGCTTCTCTGCATGATGAAGATACAGATGGTGAGGGGACAGGCGTCCCCTCTTTTGTTGATTATTGATAGACAATGGATAAAGAGAACATAGCATCGACATTGAACGATTACCTGGAGGGCTCTGGCCGCTTTGTGGTGGAGATTACCCTCTCCGGGGATAACCTCATCCAAATTACGTTGGATGGTGATGCGCGTGTTTCCATAGAAGATTGTATCGAGGTAACTCGCTACCTGGAGTCCCGGTATGATCGGGAAAAAGAAGACTATGAGCTGAGGGTTACCACCTTTGGTATTGATAACCCCATTCGTATGATCCGTCAATTGCGTAAGGTTGTGGGCGACGAGGTGTTAGTGAAGAAACGGGAAGCAGAGAAAGAAGAGCGGGTACGTCTTGAGAAACTGGAAGAGGGCACATTACAGGTGACTCATCGAATAAAAAAAGGAGGGCCTAAGGCTAAGGCATTGGTCTTTAAAGATGGTGAAAAAGAGGCTCTCTTGTTTGAGGATCTTGAATATGTAAAGGAAATTATTTGCTTTTAAAATATAAAGAATAAGCATGATGGAGAATTTCAATTTGGTTGAAACTTTTTCGGAATTTAAGGAGTTTAAGAATATTGATCGCGCAATGATGATGCGGATCCTGGAGGATGTATTCAGGCATATGCTTATCAAAAAATATGGGACAGACGAGAACATTGATGTGGTGGTGAATATTGATAAAGGAGACTTTGAAATTTGGCGAACCAGAGAGATTGTGGAGGATGGAATGGTTGAGGATGATAACCTTGAAATAGCGTATTCTGAGGCTATTAAATTGGAACCTGATTTTGAGGTGGGAGAAGAGGTCTTTGAACCGATTGGGATGGCCGCATTTGGCCGTCGCGATATCCTGGCGATTAGACAAAACCTGATCTCTAAAATTCAAGAATTTGAGAAAGATAATGTCTTTAAGAAATATCGTGACCGAATTAATGAGATTGTAACGGGTGAAGTGTATCAGATATGGCGAAAAGAGATCCTTGTACTTGATGATGAAGGTATTGAACTCTCTTTGCCCAAGTCGGAGCAAATCCCCTCAGATTTCTATCATAAGGGAGATACCATCCGTGCAGTGGTTTCCAAGGTGGATCTGCGTAATGGAAACCCCGTGATTGTGCTCTCCCGTACTAGCCCCGAATTTTTGGAACGACTGTTCGAGTCAGAGGTGCCGGAAGTTTATGATGGACTGATTACGATTAAAAAGATTGTTCGTGTTCCCGGTGAAAGAGCCAAGATTGCGGTGGAATCCTATGACGATCGTATCGATCCTGTTGGTGCCTGTGTGGGGATGAAGGGAAGCCGTATTCATGGGATTGTGCGCGAATTGAAGAATGAGAATATTGATGTGATTAATTTTACGTCAAATCCTCAACTGTTTATTCAACGAGCTCTTAGTCCGGCAAAGATTACCTCCATTACCATTAATGAAGAGGAGAAACGAGCGGATGTCTATATGAAACCCGATCAAGTCTCTCTTGCCATAGGAAAGGGTGGTTTTAATATTAAGCTTGCCGGGAAATTGACCGGCTATGAAATTGATGTGTATCGCGATGCAGAGGGCGATAACGAAGATGTGGATTTGATGGAGTTTACAGATGAGATTGATGAATGGATCCTTAAAACGTTAAAAGATATAGGGTGTGATACGGCTAAGAGTGTGATAGAAATACCCGTGGATGAACTGGTTCGTCGTACTGATCTGGAAGATGAAACCATTCAGGAAGTCGTGAGAATACTTCGAGCAGAGTTTGAATAACGTGTTGAAAGGATATATATATATACCGGCAGCTTAGTACCCGGAATAATAAGTTGCCGTCTAAAGTGATTTTTTATGTTAAGAAAACTGATTTCGATCCGGGGTAGAAACCTATTTCAGATTATGAGCAAACCGATACGATTAGCAAAAGCAGCAAAGGAATTCAATGTGGGAATGCATACCATTGTGGAATTTCTTCATAAGAAAGGGTACGGGGATGTGGAGGAGAAGCCGAACTATAAGCTGACTCCCGAAATGTATGATATCGTAGCCGGAGAGTATCAATCTGAAAAAAGTCTGAAGGACGAAGCTGCCAGGATTGAGATAGATTATAAAAAGCTGCAAAACAGTGAGGAGAAGAAAGTGACTCCGGAGGAGGATAAAACTACAGAGGAGTTTATTATCAAAAATAGTTTTGTCGCTCCCTCCTCGGAAGAGGTTGCCACTCCCTCGGAAATAGAAACTTCTAAGAAACAGACGCCTTCGCCAGAACCTGAGGAGAGGAAGGTACCGGAAGAGGTCGTTCCTAAAGAAGCAGCGTTGCCGGAAGAAAAATCTAAAGAACCGGAACCAACGAAAAAAGAACAACAATTGAAAGAGGAGGAGGTGCCCGTCGAAGAGAAGGTTCAGGAACCTATCGAAAAAGAGCCCCTTGAAGCAGTAGCAGAACCTTCTCCTGAGACGGTGGCTGTTATAAGCTCACAAGAAGAGGTTTCAGAAGAGACTCTTGAAAAAGAAGAGGCTCCTGAAAAAGAAGAGGAACCCCTCAAGGAAGAAGAACAAAGTGACAGAGGTTCCCTGAAGGTGGTTGGAAAGATTAACCTTGATGATCTGAACCAACGCACAAGGCCTCCGAAAAAAACAAAAGAACAGAAACAAAAAGAACGGGAAGATCGAAAGAAGGTGGAGTCTGAACGACAACGCAAGAGAAGGGAAGAGGAGAGGATATCCTCCCAGGAGAAGCGTGAGAAGAAAGAGGAAAAACCGGAGAAACAGAAGCTAAAAGAGGAAAGCTTACCACCATCAGAAGAGAAAACTCCTGCGGAGTCTTTGGCTAAAACGCCTCCTCCTGCAGAAGATAAAAAACCGGATAACTTCTTGGAAACAAAGGTTGAGAAACTCTCCGGGCCTGTCATTCTTGGATCGATGGAACTTCCTGTAGAGAAAAAACCATCCAAGAAAAAACCAGTTGCCTCCTCTGCCGATTCCGGTCAAAAACGAAAAAAACGGAAGCGGATTAGTAAACCGGGCGACCAGAGCCAACAGCAGAAGCAGCAAGGACGGTTACAACGCGATACCAATAAGGGACGAGCTCAGAAGAAAAAGAAAGATCTTCAAAAACAAGAGGTCTCTGACGAAGAAGTTCAAAAGCAAATTAGTGAAACCCTTAAGCAACTCGAATCCAGAGGGAAATCCCGGGCTTCAAAACATCGTAGGGATAAGCGTGCCAAAGTACAACAAACAGAACAGGCCGATATCGCTCGTAAAGAGGCAGAAAGGAATGTGCTTAAAGTGACCGAGTTTGTGACAGTGAGTGAACTGGCTACCATGATGGAGGTGCCCCCTACCAACGTGATTGGAACCTGTATGTCGCTGGGGCTTTTTGTTTCCATCAACCAACGGTTAGATGCTGAAACATTGAACCTTATCGCCGAAGAGTTTGGCTATAAGCTGGAGTTCGTGAGTGTGGAAGTTCAAGAGGCTATCGAAGAGGGAATGGAAGAGCAAGAGGAGAGGGGAGAAGCCATACCTCGTCATCCCATTGTCACTGTGATGGGACACGTTGATCACGGTAAGACCTCTCTGCTAGACTATATTCGTCACTCCAATGTGATTGCCGGTGAGGCTGGAGGGATTACCCAGCATATTGGCGCTTATGAGGTGACCCTGGAGGGGAATCGTAAGATTACTTTCCTCGATACACCCGGTCACGAAGCCTTTACCGCCATGCGTGCACGGGGTGCTCAAGTGACGGATGTGACCATTATCGTGATTGCCGCAGACGATAAGGTGATGCCTCAAACCATAGAGGCTATAAACCACGCTCAGGCCGCCGGCGTTCCTATCGTTTTTGCAATTAACAAGATTGATAAACCCGGTGCCAACCCCGAAGTGATCAAAGAGGGGCTCGCCAACATGAATATTCTTGTGGAAGAGTGGGGCGGAAAATATCAGAGTCAAGAAATTTCGGCAAAGAAAGGATTGCATATTGATAAACTGCTGGAAAAGGTGCTCCTTGAAGCAGAAATGCTAGAACTTAAGGGACACCCCTCTGCCCTGGCGAAGGGTACCGTCCTTGAATCCTCCCTGGATAAAGGAAGAGGTTATATCGCCAAATTATTGGTGCAAGACGGAACCTTGCGTGTGGGAGATATGGTGCTGGCCGGATCCAATGCCGGACGGGTAAGAGCGCTTCATAACGAAAGAAACCAATCCATCGTAGAAGCTGGACCCTCTACGCCTGTACTGATGCTTGGCTTGGCAGGAGCCCCTCAAGCCGGTGATAGCTTTAATGTGCTGACCGATGAGTCTAAGGCAAAGAAAATCGCCTCTAAACGTCAACAGCTACAGCGTGAACAGGGAATCCGTACCCAAAAACATATTACCCTTGATGAGATCGGAAGACGTATTGCTGTGGGTAACTTTAAAGAGCTGAATATTATTGTGAAGGGTGATGTGGATGGCTCCGTAGAAGCCCTTGCCGATTCGCTTCTTAAGCTCTCCAATGATGAGGTGCAGGTGAATATTATTCATAAGTCAGTGGGACAGATTATCGACTCCGATGTGTTGTTGGCCACGGCTTCCGATGCGATTATTATTGGCTTCCAGGTACGTCCTTCTTTGAGTGCACGTAAATTGGCCGATAATGAACAGATCGATATTCGTCTCTATTCGGTTATCTACAATGCTATCAATGAATTGAAGGATGCAATCCAGGGAATGCTTGCTCCTACGCTGGAAGAGAAGATTACCTGTAACCTGGAGATTCGTGAGACCTTTAAGATCTCTAAGGTGGGAACCATCGCTGGATGTTATGTCCTTGATGGAACCATTAACCGAAATACCCAAGTGCGTATCATTCGCGATGGAATTGTAGTTTATACCGGTAAACTGGGATCGCTTAAGCGATTTAAGGATGATGTGAAGGAGGTCAAATTTGGCTATGAGTGTGGATTGAATATCGAGAACTTTAATGATATTAAAGTGGGAGATATTATCGAAGGATATGAAGAGGTGGAGATCAAACGAAAACTGTAATCTCCTTTCCTCCATACGATAAAATCAGCGCATAGGGACTATGGCCCTATGCGCGGAGCGATGACTCCCCCCTTGGATGTGAGCAGTCTACAACGTATAGCAAAAATAGTTTCTTATAGTAGCTCAGAGGAGGAGTTCCCATAGAGATGGATATAGAAAACTCCGCCGAGAGGCCATCAACCCTGGTGGCGTAGATTAACGAGAACTCATCAACAACCTTTTCAGAGCGTGGTAATGCGGAAAATGGAAGGGTAGATTTATCGTTTCAACGTTTGTTCCCGATCTGGTCCTACGGATACAATGGCTACGGGTACGCCAATGGCCTCCTCAATGTAACGGATGTACGCCTGTAGGTTGGGGTTGGTATCCCGGTAGTTCTTGACTCTTTCAAGACCCTGTTCCCATCCTTTCAGTTGAATATAATGAGGTTCAACGGCTTTATCACAAATGTCGAAAGGAATCTCGTCGGTAGTACACCCCTTATAGGTGTATCCGGTACAAGCAGAGATCTCTTCAAATCCTCCCAATACATCAGCCTTGGTGAGGATAAGATCGGTAACCCCATTTAGCATGACGGCATATTTTAGAAGGGGGAGATCAATCCAACCACAACGGCGCGGTCTTCCCGTCGTGCTTCCAAACTCATGTCCCTGTTCCCTGAGTTTTTGTCCGGTGGCATCATGTAGCTCTGTGGGGAAAGGGCCGCTTCCCACACGCGTGCAATAGGCTTTGGCAATGCCATAAACGCGCCCTATGGAAGAGGGCGCGACTCCTAAACCGGTACATACGCCGGAAGCGACTGTTGACGAAGAGGTTACAAAAGGATAAAAACCATAATCAACATCAAGGAGGGTCCCCTGTGCTCCTTCGGCCAGGATCTTCTTCCCCTCGCGTAATTTCTGGTTCAGGTAATATTCACAATTAATGATCCTTAATGACTTGATTGTCTCCAGTGCATCAAACCACTGTTTCTCGTACGCTTGCCATGGAATATCCTCCAACGTAATTGCTGAAGCGTCAAATCCATTGGCCTCAATGATTTGAAGATGGGTCGCTTTTAACTGCTTGTAACGCTCTTGGAAATCTTGTTTAAAAAGATCGCCTACACGTATCCCTTTCCGTGCGGTCTTGTCGGTGTAGGTGGGACCAATGCCTTTAAGTGTGCTTCCGATTTTCTCTTTTCCTTTTAAAAACTCGTAACAAGCATCTAAAAGGCGGTGTGTGGGAAGGATGAGGTGCGTCTTGAGGGAGAGTAGTAGGTTGCGCGTAGGATCAAAACCCGATGCTTTAAGTCCGTTAATCTCCTTCTCAAGGATAAAGGGGTCTACAATTACCCCATTACCAATTATGTTTTCTGTCTTTTCATGGAAAATACCACTGGGGATGAGGTGCAAAATATGCTTTTGTCCGTTAAACTCCAGGGTGTGACCGGCGTTAGCCCCACCTTGAAAACGTGCAATAACTTCATATTGTGGCGTTAACACGTCAACAATCTTACCTTTCCCCTCGTCTCCCCATTGGAGCCCTAATAAAACGTCTATCTTCATGGCTCTAAAGATACAAAAATCGTTTACTTCTTCTCCGACTTTGTACCATAAAATGTGAGAGAGTGGTGCGAAATAGTGACCCCTAGCTTTTTCTCTACAAAAGCCTTAATCTCTTCAATGCGAGGATCAGAAAATTCGCTGATATCTCCCGTCTCTACGTCAATGAAGTGGTCGTGGCGCTTGAATTTATAACTGCGTTCAAACTCTGCGCAGTTATTTACAAATTGGTGTTTGATGACTAAGTTGCAGGCAAGCAGAAGTTCGATGGTGTTGTAAAGGGTGGCCCTGCTTACACGGTACTTGTTCTGTTTCATTCGGATATAGAGAGACTCAATGTCAAAATGTCCATCCGTGGAGTAGATCTCCTTCAGTATGGTGAAACGCTCCGGGGTTTTGCGATGACCATTGTGTTCCAGATAGTCCGTAAAAATCTTTTTTACCGTTGCCAAGTCAGGAGTTACATCTTCTTTCATTCTTGTGCATATTAACGTTAGCAAAGGTATTTATTATTTAGAATAAGTCCAAATAGATGCCTCTTTTATTCTACATTGCGGTTGATACGTGTGACATGTTCAAGCTGGGGAATTGCTCGTAGGTGTTCCATGAGTTCGTAGAGTTTTTGCGTATCGTTAATGTAGAGAATGATCTCTCCATCGGTAATTCCCTGGTGTGATTTTACGTTGATAGAACGGATGTTAATATCATGTTTCTTGACGATAATGTTCGTGATCTCGTTGAGCAATCCCTTCTTGTCCATACCATCAAAGCGAATGCCGGTGAGGAATCCTATCTCATCGTGGGAACGCCATTTGGCCTTGACGATGCGGTTGCCATGTCGTGACATCTGTTTGATGGCTTCGTTACAGTTGGTTCGATGGATGCGAATCACATTTTTATGGGTGATAAATCCTACCACATCATCCCCCGGAATAGGGTTACAGCACTTTGAAATATTGTATTTGATATCTTCGATGTTGTCTTCCAGTACGAGTGTCTCAGGATTCTCTTTGGTTTGATCCTGAATCATTTGACTTAGTGTGGATGAGTTGTCCTTCTCCCGGGTCCACCACAGTAAACGTTTGAATCCACTCTTGTGCTTCTTTTGGATCTTAAATGCCTTCTGAATATTGGCCGCATTGATTTTTCCCAAGGCAACCCGGTAAAAAAGATCACTCTTGGTGTGAAGATCGAACTCCTTGAGCAGGAAATCAATATACTCGTTACGGTAGGCTATTTTCAAGGTTGAAAAAATGGAATGAAGTTCTTTATCTCCAATGGAATAATACTTTTTCTTTTCTGCCTTGATGGCCTCTTTGATACCATTTTTTGCCCTCGCGGTGTTGACCATATTCAGCCACTCTTCCGAAGGTTTCTGTTTTTTGGATATGATGATCTCTACCTGATCTCCGGAGGAGAGAATATGGTCGATGGACGCCAATTTGTGGTTCACTTTCGCGGCGATACAACTGTTACCCAATTGACTGTGGATGGAGTATGCAAAATCAAGTACCGTGGATTGTGCCGGAAGGGTGCGCAAGTCCCCTTTGGGCGTAAATACAAAAATCTCGTCGGCGAAGAGATTCATTTTGAAGTCGTCAAGAAAACTGAGGGCATCCGAATCAGAGCTGTTGATCAGATCCTGGATGCGGTAAAGCCACTTGTCAAGGCTGCTTTCTTGACCAGTTTCCCCCTTGTATTTCCAGTGTGCCGCATAGCCCCGCTCGGCAATTTCATTCATCCTCTCTGTGCGGATTTGAACCTCTACCCACTGCCCTTCATTGCTCATGACAGTGGTGTGAAGCGACTCGTATCCGTTGGCCTTGGGCGTACTAATCCAGTCCCGAAGCCGATCTTGTTTTGGACTATAGTGGTCTGTTACGATGGAGTAAACTTTCCAACAATCTGCTTTCTCCCACTTCAAGTCGGTATTAACCACAATTCGAATGGCAAAGAGGTCGTAGACCTCTTCAAAGGGGATATCCTTCTTCTTCATCTTTTTCCAGATAGAGAAGATCGATTTAGTACGAGCTTTGATTTCGTAGTCGAAACTCTGGAGGGCAAGATCCTTTTTTATGGGATAGATGAACTTCATAATGAGTCGCTTTCGATCTTGCTCGCTCTCCTGTAACTTTCGTGTGATGGTTTCGTAAATTTCCGGTTCCGTGTATTTGAGGGAGAGATCCTCCAATTCGCTTTTGATGAGGTAAAGTCCCAACCGATGGGCAAGCGGTGCATAAAGAAAAAGCGTTTCAGAGGCAATTTTCAACTGCTTATGCAACGGCATGGAATCCAATGTTCGCATGTTATGGGTGCGATCGGCCAACTTAATAAGAATGACTCTCACATCTGCTGAAAGGGTGAGAATCATCTTCTTGAAGTTCTCCGCCTGGATGGAGGCATTGTTTTTGTCCATGTTGATGGAAGCAATCTTGGTGAGCCCGTCAATGATCTCCGCCACCTTCTCTCCAAAATGTTCCTTGATGTCCTCTAATGTGTAGTCCGTATCCTCTACCACATCGTGGAGAAGGGCACAAACAATAGAAGTCTTCCCCAAACCGATTTCGGCAGCACAGATCCGTGCCACCTCCAGCGGATGGTAGATATAGGGCTCTCCCGATTTTCTTCGTACCCCCTTGTGTGCTTCAACAGCAAACTCAAATGCCTTGCGGATAATGGGGTAATGCTCCTTTTTGTTATCCGATTTCCAAGCTCTGAGTAAATGCCGATAGCGTATTAAAATTTCTCTCTTTTCTAACTCTTCGTTGATTTGATACATGCCGTTTTTTCTTTCCCAAAAACAAAAATAGGAAAATGATCGCTTAAGGCTCTTCTCTAACGCATAAATATCGGGATTTTGAGAAAAAGGATCCATTGCATTAGCATTTGAAAATTGATAAAAAACGACGCTCTTTTGCCCATAGAACCTGAGGCTTTTTGCGTTTTACCTTCGGTAATTAGTGTCTGTCCATAAAGTCAGCGTTGTGAGAAGAGGCTGTCTAGAAAGTTCGAATTCGAGGCTTGCAAAGGCTGAAATAGGTGAGTTTACCAGGGTAAATGACCATTTGGAAGACAAGCGTAACGAAGAAGTCGGACTTTATAGACGGATTCTAATTATCTTACCTGTGTAGAAGAGATTTATCCTACCTGAAAATGGTGACATTGCAAACATTACAGGAGCTAAAGAACGAAATATAAAACTTCTGGACGGTCGTAGATCCATTGTTCGAATTGTTGACAAGATCCAATACCCTTCCTGCAGGGTAATAACGTAGGATTTGTTTTTATATGAATTCTTTTTAAAACCTCGACTTTATAGAGAGACTCGAATTAAGCATAATGCAGATGATTCTCTTTGGGAAGTTTCTTAAAGTTTGTACTTTTGACCAAACATCGGATAGAGATGCATATGTTGAGGCTAAGGAGAGCTTTTGGGGTGCTGATAGCCCTGTTGGCGTGGGGCAATACGATGGCTACGCATCAGCGTGCCGGAGAGATTGTTTATCGCCATATCTCGGGGCTTACCTACGAAGTCTCCATTATTACCTATACCTTTTCGGAGAGTCCGGCTGATCGTTGTGAGCTGGAAATCCAATGGGGCGATGGGAATAGTGGGACACTCCGTAGGGTGAATGGAGAGCCGGGGATTACTCCCGCAGGAATTTATTGTGAGCATACCGGGGAGATGGTGGGAGAACGGATCAGAAAGAATGTTTATACCGGGGAGCATACCTTTGCCTCTTCTGGTGACTATACCATCTCTGTAGAGGATCCTAACAGAAATTATGGCGTGATCAATATCCCTAATTCGGTTAATGTTCCTCTCTATGTGGATACCCGACTCCTGATAAATCCCTTTCTGGGGGTCAATAACTCTCCACAACTCTTATTACCTCCCATTGATATGGGGTGTGTGGGACACCCTTTTGTTCATAACCCCGGAGCCTACGATCCCGATGGCGACAGCCTTTCTTATGAGTTGGTGGCTTGTCGTGGTGAACAGGGGCAGAATATTCCGGGATACATCCTCCCCGAAGCCTCTTCCCTCTTTACTATGGATCCGGTTACCGGTGATGTTTTTTGGGATGCCCCGGTGATGCAGGGGGAGTATAACATCGCTTTTTTGGTGAAAGAGTGGAGAGAGGGCGTATTGATAGGGCATGTAACCCGTGATATGCAGATTATTATTTTGGCCTGTGAGAATGAGCCCCCGGTGATTGCGCCTCTCTCCGACACTTGTGTTATGGCTGGGGATCTCCTCCTCTTTTCGGTTACTGCTTCCGATGTGGATAATGATGTGGTGACGTTGACCGCCACGGGAGGTCCGCTGCTGGTGGCCGAGAGTCCCGCAACCTTTGTCGACTCGGAAGGCCAGGGTGTGGTCACCTCCCTATTTCAGTGGCAGACACAATGTAGCCATATCCAAAAAAATCCGTGGCAGCTATTCTTTAAGGCTACCGATGATAGTGAGCCGGTGAACCTTTCAGACATAAAGTCGATGCAAATATCGGTGATAGCTCCCCCCCCCGAGATCTCGGAGTTGATCCCCACCGGGCGGAGCATTACGGTGAATTGGCTTCCCTATAGCTGTGAGAATGCTTCGCATATCAAGGTTTTTCGACGGGTGGGCAGCGCTTCATGGGCGTCTGGAGCCTGTGATTATGGCGTCCCCACTGAAACCGGATATCTGTTTGTTGATCAACTCCCTCAGGGAAATGTTACCTCTTTCACGGACGATAACCATGGAGAAGGCCTTGTCCAGGGAATGGAGTACTGTTACCGCCTCACCGCCCTCTTCCCCGATGGTTCGGAGAGTTATGCCTCGGAGGAGTTCTGTATGGCACTCAAGAGAGACCTGCCGGTGATCACTCATGCCTCGGTCACTGCCACAGGTGCGGAGACAGGTACGGTCGCAGTCCAGTGGTCGAAACCCGTTGAGATTGACCCGGAGATAACCCCGGGCCCTTTTCAGTATGATATTTATCGCTATCGGTCTGGACAAAATGCTCCGGAGAAGGTAGGTACTAATATGGGGCTGGAGGATACACTGTTTTTGGATTCAGGACTAGATACCCGGGATGATCCTTATCTATATTATATTGAACTGATGAATCTTACACCGGAGAATACCTTTTCTGTAGGAACCTCTGAGGTGGCGCAGACGCCCTTTCTCCGGGTGGAGAGCCGTGATCAGGAACTGCAACTCTCGTGGAGTGCACAGGTGCCGTGGCAAAATACCCAAACGGACATCTTCCGCTATAGCGAAGATGCCTCGGTGTGGGACAGCCTCACCACCGTAGCGGGTACATCGTTCCTGGATACCGCTCTTGTCAATGGGCGTACTTATTGTTACCGCATCCGTACCCGGGGGGCTTACAATATCCCCGGTATCGTTTCGCCTCTCCTGAACTTTTCCCAGGAACAGTGTGGTACGCCCCGCGATAATATTCCTCCCTGTGGGGTAACCCTTTCCGTGGATACAGACTGCGCACTGCTGGCGAATCACCTGAGGTGGACGAATCCCGAGAGGACGTGTGGTACACAGACCAGCTCTTATACCCTGTACTATACGCCTGACAGGCAGAGCGAATACCTGCCCCTTGACTCGCTTTTCAATCCGCTGGATACCTCTTACGTGCACACCCCAGGCAATACCATTGTTGGTTGCTATTATGTGGTGGCTGTGGATGAGGTAGGCAATCGAAGTGAACCCTCAAATGTGGTTTGTGTGTCCCATGATAGCTGTTCCGTGTATGAGTTGCCCAACGTCTTTACTCCCAATGGCGACCAATACAACGACTTTCTGACTCCCTTCCCCTATACCTCCGTTGAGCGTGTGCACGCCGAATTTTACAACCGTTGGGGTGAGTTGGTTTTTCGTACCGAGGATCCTGACCTTAATTGGGATGGCAGGAATCAGTTTAGCCACAAAATGAGTGCCTCCGGCGTCTATTTTTATGTGATTCAACTTTACGAACTCACTCTTGATGGTTTGGTGGAGCGTACCCTCACCGGTCAGGTACACCTGCTAAGAGAGTAGAGAATGCCTGTATTATTCGCCCTTTTTTAAGCCGTTAAGTCGCGTCCGTCTATAAAGTCCGACTTCTTTGTGATGCTTGTCTTCCAAAGGGTCATTTACCCTAGTAAACGCCCCTATTTCAGCCTTCGCAAGCCTCGAATTTGAACGTGCTATACAGCCGCTGCTCAAAACCTTAATTTTATGGACAGACACTGATTCATTCGTGTTTCATAGTAACCCTCTAATTTTGTTTAATAGACTTTCAATCGAAGTTTTATCTAATTTTGTAAACGCAAACCATTTTTTACCTAAGTCTTTTAAACTTGCCCCAATATGATAAACTTCGGTGTTGTCAAGTATTAAAAAACGGTCGTGGGCTTTGTTAAATGGATGTAGTGTAAGTTTTCCGTATTGCCGATTAAACTTTTCGGCATCTTGTTTTAATGGTTTGCTTATATTTTTGGTAAAAATATCACACGTTACATTTTTATTCTTTTTTGCAAAGAACGTCAACACTGAATCGTCCACATAGTTATCAATAAGTACTATTTGCTTATTTGTTTTGCGTACTAAGTTTGCCATTAAGTTGTAGGCATCAAATATCTGTCCGTCAAAAAATATGCCTTGATTAGGTGGTAAGTTGGTATTGAGTTGTAAGTTGATTTCATCAACCTTGTCGGACAAAATATCAACTTTGTCTTCAACTCTGTCAATACGTTTATTAACGGTATAACCTCTCAATAAATGCTTTTTTAATACTTTCGTAGCCCAAATGCGGAATTGCGTACCTTGCTTAGAATTAATACGATAGCCAACAGAAATAATAACATCAAGGTTATAGTAATCTATTTCTCTTTTTATTTTTCGTCCTCCCTCGAGTTGAAGTGTTGCATTTTTTGCAACAGTTGCTTCAAAAAGAAGTTCACCACTATTGTAAATGTTTTTCAAATGCCTTGAAATAACGGATTTATCTCTGTTGAAAAGCAGAGCTATTTGATTAAGCGTAAGCCAAACGGTTTCATCTTCAACCTTAACCTCTACTTTGGTTGTTTCATCTGATTGGTATATAATTATTTCGTTTTTCATAGTAGTTCCTTGATTTTTGTATATCCCCCTTTTTTATCAAATCCTTTCAATTCTTCTTTAAGCGAACCATTAATGTATTTACCAATCGTTTCGTCTCTTTAATACCAGTACGATGATTTTGTTACCCATCGCTCAAACACCATCAGCTCCGTAGGGGCGACACCTTTTTTCAATTAGTAGTTAGGAATTAATAATTAGTAATTATTTGAAGATTAGAGGTTTATTGGGTTTTTAAAGGGGTTTCTGGTGTAGCGGGGAAAGCGCTAACTGCCAAAGGCCAAAGGCTAACAGCTAACAGCCGATCAGCTCCGTAGGGGCGACACCTTTTTTCCAATTAGTAATTAGGAATTAATAATTAGTAATTATTTGAAAATTAGAGGCTTATCGGGTTTTTAAAGGGATTTTTAGTGCAGCGGGGAAAGCGCTAACTGCCAAAGGCCAAAGGCTAACAGCCGCTAAATAGAGATCTTTTATGCAAAACATTTTCTCGGCCAAATCAACCACACGGCAAGAGTATCCCCATTCGTTATCGTACCACGACATCACCTTCACGGTTTTCCCCATCACCATGGTGCTGAGTGCGTCGAAGATGGAAGAGTGGGTGTTGTGGATGATATCCACAGAGACGATGGGATCCTCAGTGTACTCCAAGATGCCCTTCATGGGACCCTCAGCAGCTGCTTTCATGGCCGCATTGATCTCCTCCTTGGTGGCTTCGCGTTTCAGATTTACGGTGAGGTCAACCAGGGATCCTGTGGGGGTGGGAACGCGTACAGCGCAACCGTCCAGTTTGCCCTTGAGCTCAGGAATAACAATACCTACCGCTTTAGCTGCACCGGTGGTGGTGGGAACCTGGCTTACAGCACAGGAACGGGCACGGCGAAGATCACTGTGCGGTGCGTCAAGAATGCGTTGGTCGTTGGTGTAAGCGTGAATGGTGGTCATAAAACCATTCTCAATCCCAAAGGTGTCCTGAAGAACCTTGGCCACGGGGGCAAGACAGTTGGTGGTACAAGAGGCGTTGGAGACGGTCTCGTCGTCCGCCTTGAGGTCGTGGTCATTCACACCAAGCACAATCGTTCTGTCAATCTGATCCTTGGCAGGAACCGTTAGGATGACCTTCTTCGCTCCATTCTTCAGATGATCGCCATAGCCTCCTTTGGTGGACTCTTTTTTACGAAAAACGCCGGTAGACTCCACCACCACGTCGGGGTCAACCCCCCACTTAATGTTGATGGGTGAACGCTCCTCATGCACAGGGATGAGCTTTCCATTTACAATGATACCCTCGTCATTGTAGTCAATCTCTCCGTTGAAACGGCCTTGTGTGCTATCATATTTGAGGAGATGAGCCAAGGTCTTGTTGTCGGTAAGGTCATTGATTCCTATCACCTCCATGTGCTCTCTCTCAAGGATGATCTTAAAAACGTTGCGGCCAATACGCCCGAATCCGTTAATCGCAATTTTAATCTTCTTCATAGTTTTCTCCATTATATGGGTTATCAAATATTGTACATATCGAGCCTGATGGAGGAACAGGGCTCCCCCATCAAGTTGCTTTCAATTCACAAAGATGACGATTTTATTTTGTTTTTCAAGGTTTTGGAGGGAAGGATCTACGAAAAAGAGCAATATACAACCTCTGGTAAGCCATTTCATTGTTAGTAAAATAACAATCTCTGTGTCCCGTTGGCCCCTCCATAACCCTCCGACATCTTCCTTCCTGAATGCACCGCTGTGCAGCACAGGCTCTTGAAGAGAGCCCCGCTCCTGGAAGAGAAGATGCAGTAACAAACCAAAATATGTTATCTTTGCACACGGATGAAGAACATTAGAAATTTCTGTATTATAGCCCATATTGACCATGGAAAGAGTACCTTGGCAGATCGGTTACTGGAGTTAACGGAGACCATATCGCAAAGGGAAATGCAGGCGCAAACGCTTGACAATATGGATTTGGAGCGAGAGCGTGGAATCACCATTAAAAGCCATGCCATTCAAATGAACCATCACTACCGGGGAGAGGAATATGTGTTGAACCTTATCGATACCCCGGGGCATGTGGATTTTAGTTACGAGGTGTCGCGCTCCATCGCGGCCTGTGAAGGAGCCTTGCTTGTGGTGGATTCCACACAAGGTATTCAGGCACAGACGATCTCCAACCTCTATCAGGCCATCGACCAGGATTTGGAGATTATTCCGGTGATGAACAAAATCGACATGGATAATGCCATGCCTGAAGTGGTGGAAGATCAGATTGTCGACCTGTTGGGCGTGGATCCGGAAGATATTATTCGTGCCAGCGCCAAGACAGGCGTAGGCGTAGAGGAGGTGTTGACCGCTATCATTGAGCGAATCCCCGCCCCGGAAGGAGATCCTGAAGCCCCTCTGCAAGCCCTGATCTTTGATTCAGTATTTAACTCTTTTCGCGGGATTATCGCCTATTTCAGAATCTTTAATGGTACCCTGAAAAAGGGAGATAAGGTGAAGTTTGTCAATACGGGAAAAGCCTATGATGCCGATGAAATTGGCGTGTTGAAACTAAAACAACATCCCGAAAAGATGCTGAGTGCCGGGAATGTGGGTTATATTATCTCCGGTATAAAAAGCGCAAAAGAGGTTAAAGTAGGCGATACCATTACACATACGGATCGTCCTTGTGAAAAGGCCATTGAAGGGTTTGAAAATGTGAAACCCATGGTCTTTGCGGGTGTCTATCCCGTAGATGCCGACGACTATGAAGAGTTGCGGGTCTCCCTGGAGAAATTGCAACTGAATGATGCCTCCCTCTTCTTCGAACCGGAATCTTCGGCCGCCTTGGGGTTTGGCTTCCGCTGCGGATTTCTTGGGCTTCTTCACATGGAGATCGTGCAGGAACGGTTGGATAGAGAGTTTGATATGGATGTGATTACTACTGTGCCCAACGTGAGCTATAAAGCCTATACCACTAAGGGGGAAGTGCTGGATGTGCATAACCCCAGTGGACTGCCCGATAGTAATCACCTCGACCATATCGAAGAACCCTATATCCGTGCACAAATCATCTCCCAGGCAGATTATGTGGGGTCGGTGATGAAGCTCTGTATCGATAAAAGAGGCACCCTCTCCAACCAGGTTTATCTTACCGATGATAGGGTGGAGATCACCTTTAACATGCCCTTGGGCGAGATCGTTTTCGACTTCTATGATAAATTAAAGAGTATCTCTAAGGGCTATGCCTCCTTCGACTATGTGGTGACCGATTACAAGCCGGCAAAATTGATTCGTCTGGATATCCTCCTCAACGGGGAGATGGTGGATGCCCTCTCGGCACTGATCCACTTTGACCATGCCTACCCCTTTGGAAAGAAGATCTGCCAGAAATTGAAGGAACTTATTCCCCGCCAACAGTTTGATATTGCCATTCAGGCAGCCATTGGCGCTAAAATAATTGCGCGGGAAACGGTGAAGGCCGTACGGAAGGATGTTACTGCAAAATGTTACGGAGGAGATATTACCCGAAAACGGAAACTCCTTGAAAAACAGAAGAAAGGAAAGAAAAGAATGCGTCAGGTAGGGAACGTGGAGGTTCCCCAAAGTGCCTTCCTCGCCGTCTTGAAAATGGATTAATCCATTTGTAGAACCTTTCCTGTAACAAAAGGGGAAGATACGCCGTCTTACGTTTGGAATGACAACACTGCAATACAATACCTGTGTGAATAATTACGCGGATGCGGTATTTCGGTTTATCGTAAAACAGTTGCGGGATCAAGTCGCTGCAGAAGATGTGGTGCAGGAGGCCTTTGTGAGGCTCTGGGAGAGGGTGGAAGAGGTGAATGTTGAGAAAGCAAAAGCCTATCTGTTTACCACCGCCTACCGCTTGATGATTGACGTGACCCGGAAGAATAAAAGAGAAGTGACAGGCGTAAATGTACCCATGATGGGAGAAGAGATAAATTTGTATAGCGACCTTAATACCATCCTACATGAAGCCTTGGAGACCCTTCCTCCCATTCAAAAAACGGTAGTACTTCTTCGCGATTATGAAGGCTACTCCTACAAAGAGATTGGTGAAATTACCCATCTTAGTGAATCACAAGTGAAAGTGTATATCTTTAGGGCACGAAAGATGTTAAGAAACTATATCGGGAAATTGGAAAATGTAATTTGATGACTATTCACAGAAATAATTATGAGGCTTGGTTCCTCGACTACCTGGAGGGGAACCTTTCTGCGGACCAAAAGTCCGAACTCTTGTTATTTCTGGAGGAGCATCCCGATTTACGGGAGGAGTTTGACTCCATGATCGACCTCCCTTATCTCTCCAACGAGGCTGTGACCCTCTCCCCGGAGGTAAAGGGTGCCTTGAAAAGGCCTTTTATCTCTCCTGTTGGAGTAATTGATGCAGTTAATTACGAAGATTATTTCATCGGTTGGCACGAAGGGGCTTTGACTCCTGAACAGCAGGATATGGTGAAGCATTTTTTGGTTGAGAACCCCTCTCTCCAATCCGAATTTGAGCTCTTTGGTATGGTGAAGTTGGCGCCGGATCTTCACACGGTTTGTCCCCACAAGGCCTCCTACAAAAAGAGGGTACTTCTGCCCCTTTTCCCGTACGTACGAGCGATAGCCTCCGTAGCAGCCGTGATGCTGATCGTATGGATGCTTTTTCTGCCGAATCATGGCCAAACCCGTTATGAAACGCTTCTTACGGCTATCCCTCCTAAGTCTTATGCCCCTGATTGTGTGCCCCCCAAAATGCAACAAAAGTCCGTTGCATCTACGTTGTTACGTTTTGAAGAGGGGAGCGAGGCCCCCTTTGTGGCAAGCGTTTCTTCCGAATCTTTCCTGGAGCCTTCTCTCTCTCCCCTTCCCATGCGTGGTGTGGTATCCATCGCTTCCATGAGTGAGCAGTGCCTGATGTCTTCTCAGGAGGAGTATGCCTTGTTGATGCACTATATTCAGATACGAGAGGAGATGGAGGGGGATAATCAAGGGACGTTGGATCGTTACGCCAGTTTGCTCGGGAGAACGGTTGATAACCTGAAGGGGTTTGCCTTGCAGTGGGATCACCTCTCCTCCTTTGACGTGATTGATTTTGGCGCAGAACAGTACCATAAAATTACCCGTAAGGGCATTACGTTGGACAAGGAGATTGATGCAGAGGGTAACATAAAAGCCTTCCGTATTGAAACCGAAGATTTTGGGTTCTCTCGCCGAAGAGCCATATAGGGGAAGGGATGTTCGTTTTTGAGATTGGCGATTTAGCCGTTGCCCATTAACCCGACTTCGATACCGGGTTACCCAAAGCCAACGTCAGAGAAGAGTCCTTCATCCGCTAACAAGTCCAATATAGTTTGTTTTTAGACTGATAATCAGTTTGTTAAAAAAATAAACCGGATTATCAATGATGGATGGTTTAGGAGGAGAACATCAAGTCATAGAGCCTTCCGATTCTGCGCTCTATTTCATCCAAAGAGACATAATTATTCCCACGGTAAACCTCTTTTCCCTCAAAAAAGAAGATGAAGATCGGACTGGAGAAGACTCCGTAGGTGGCACACAGCGATTCGTGTTGTACGGCGTTGAAATAGAACTGCTCTATTTTTGGAAAGCGTTCTTCTACAAGATGATGAATTTTGGGCTTGAGGGCTACGCACGGGGCGCATTTATCGTTGTAAAAATAGAGCATGGCTGCCGGAAAGGCCTTTAAATCCTCCGGTATAATGGGGTGTGTACTATCGGGAATGAGGGTTGTCATGGTGCGGTAATGAGGGTTATGGCTTCGGCAAATGGGAGGGTTTGTTGTGCCCCGGACTGCATATTCTTTAGTGTTACTTTTTGGTGCTTAATCTCCTCTTCACCGATTAAGATCACAAAGGGAATCTTCCGGTTGTTGGCATAGGTCATCTGTTTCTTCATCTTTCCTTTGGAGGGGTAGATTTCGGCGTTGATGCCGGCTTTCCGTGCTTCGGCGAGCAGGGGCAGGGCATACGCTTCCTCTTCTTTTCCAAAGTTGATAAAGAGCAGTTGGGTAGAGGCTTCAGCCAGGTCGGGGAAGAGCCCCTGCTCCTCCATCACGTCAAAGATACGATCTGCTCCAAAGGAGATTCCTACGCCGCTCACCCCGGGCATTCCAAAGATCCCGGTGAGGTTGTCGTACCTTCCACCGCCACAGATGCTGCCGATCTTCACCTCCCGCGCTGCCACCTCAATGATGGCTCCGGTATAGTAGTTAAGGCCACGTGCCAGCGTCAAGTCCAGCACCGTATCTGCCTCTCGTCCCAACAGGTGGAGGTATTGGAAGATCGTCTCGGTCTCTTCAAGGCCCTTCAGGCCCTGTTCCGAGGCCTTTAAAAAGGTTCGGAGCGTTTCCAGTTTCTCCTGATTGGTTCCTTCAAGAAGGATGAGGGGTTGCAGCGCCTCTACCGCTTCAGGAGGAAGCCCCTTGTCCGCCAACTCTTTGTTTACGTTTTCCAGCCCTATCTTCTCCAGTTTGTCAATGGCCACTGTGAGATCTACAATTTTGTCAGCATGGCCGATGACCTCTGCAATGCCGGCGAGAATCTTTCGGTTGTTGAGCTTGATGGTAATGTTGATATTTAGGTTTTTGAACACCTCCTGAATCATGGTGATCAGTTCCACTTCATTGAGGAGGGCATCACTCCCCACCACGTCGGCATCGCATTGGTAAAACTCACGATATCGTCCCTTTTGGGGGCGGTCGGCCCGCCATACCGGTTGAATCTGGTAGCGCTTGAAGGGAAAGGTGAGGTCATTGCGGTACTGTACCACAAAGCGTGCCAGGGGCACAGTTAGGTCGTACCGAAGCCCCTTTTCACTCAGATGAGGTGCGAGGAGGTTGCTCTCTCTACCCGTGAGGAGGTCGTCCGGGACATGCGAGATAAAATCTCCCGAGTTGAGAATTTTGAAAAGAAGCTTGTCCCCCTCCTCACCATATTTCCCCAAAAGGGTTTGTAGCGTTTCCATGGCAGGGGTCTCCAAGGGGAGATAACCGTACCGTGCATAGACCGAACGGATGGTGTTAAATATATAGTTTCTCTTTACCATGACCTCCGGGGAGAAATCACGGGTTCCTTTAGGAATAGAAGGCTTTTTTGCACTCATGTTATGGCTTCTGTTGTGTGGTTGAACTCATGATACGGGAGAGTTGCTTGCTGCTCTCTTCCCAGCTGAAATGTTGGCGCACGAATTGATGACCGGCTCTCCCCATGGCGGTTGCTTTTTCTTTGTGGGATAGCAGCATGACCAGTTGATCAGCGATCTCCTGGGCCGTCTCTCCCACAAGAATGTTTTCGCCGTGGGTACCTCCCAGGGCACTATTTGCCAATGGGGTGGTGATGCAAGGAATTTGCATGGCCATGGCTTCTAGTAGCTTGTTCTGGAGACCCGTTCCAATGCGCATGGGAGCCACAAAGACCCGTGAACGGGCATAGCAATCCCGAATGTCATCAACCCAGCCGGTAACCTCCACCGTTGGTGAGGCTAACCGCTGTACCCTGGGGTGCGGATTGGCGCCGGCTAACATCACGTTAACCCCCTCTATGCGTTGTTTTACAAGAGGGATGATTTCTTGTATAAGAAACTCACAAGCATCAATATTGGGCGGGTATCCCATATTTCCGGTGAAGACAATGTCTACCTCTTTGGGCCCCTCCATGGGTGAGAAATAAGTATAGTCTACACCATTGGGAATCAAATGAATAGAATCTTTTAGCCGGCATGGCATCAGGTTTTTATCCGGAAGGGAGATGATCGTATGATGATCAAATTGATGGTAAACCTTTTGCTCATAGTTGACTAAACGTCGATACTCCATGTCCATGACGGGTTTCATCAATAGTGGGCTGGCTTTTTTTCGGCGCAGCATGTTTGTTGACATGGCATCCTGATAGTCGATGGTGCAGGGAATAGAGAGCGTTTTGGCCAAATCTGCCACACGAATCAATTGGCAGTAGAGGTGATCCGGTTGAACTTGTTCTACAAGCGTTGCTAGTCTCTTTTTGGCTTTTCTGCTGTAGAAAAGCCCATTTTGTAGCGGTTTTCCCGTTAGTAGTGCCAAAAATACATACCAAATCTTCGTGACGATGGAGATTCTTACAATGGTGATGCTTTTGCAGTATTTAGATAGTTTCTCTTTTGCAATGTGGGTGTTTTTCCGGTTGGTGAGGGCAAAGAGGTGAATCTCATGCAACTCGGAGAGGCATCGTACTTGGTGAAAAGCGCGCAACTTATCACCCTTCTCCACCGGCCATGGAACCCTTGATAACAGAATCAGTAATTTCATACAATACCCCTCTATTTTACGCAAATGTACAAAAATACATGGTAAATAGGGGAAAGAGAGGGTTTATTTTGTGGGTATGTACGCTGTGAATGGGCCGTGTAGGAGGTGTTTTCCTGGAGCTATCTTTCGGAAGAGAGGGATTGGTAGAAAGATATTAAGTGGTCGGTGATGACACGGTTATCATAGACTTGCGAAATAGTTTTCTGGGCATTTCTGCCAATTTGCTTGCAGAATGCCCTATCGTGGATGGCCTTTTCGATCATTTGGACGAATGCCTCCGGGGTATCCGCGATGAGAAGGTCCTTCCCCGGGGTGTAACAGATTCCTTCGGCACCGATGGTGGTACTGATGATGGTTCTACCCTCCTGCATCCCTTCAATAATTTTGATACGGATGCCACTTCCTGAGAGTAAGGGGACAATCATGATGGGTTTAGAACGCATAAACTTCCGGGCATCGGCCACCTCTCCCACATTGATTATGTTGGGATCTTTCCGTTCCAGTAGCCATTGTGGCATTCCTCTTCCGGCCAGATAGCACTTTAAGTGGGGATATTTTCGGTTTACCAAGGGCCAGACGTTATCAAGAAACCAGCGAATACCATCGCTGTTGGGCATCCAACTCATGGAGCCGAGGTGAAAGAGTGCAGGAAACTCCTCTTCGACCTCTGGGGGTGAGGGTCGCGGGGTGATGCCAAAGGGAATATCTGCCACCGGGAGGCCGGGCTGTTGCCGTCTGAAAAACGCCCCATCTACCGGGGTGATCGCCGCAAGGCCGTCTACCTCCTTGAGGATATGGAGCTCGTATCGTTTGAGGGAAGAGGCTAGGTAGGTGAGGTAGGCTCGTTTTATAGGATTCCGGGTGGAAGCCGCAATACGTTCCCAAATGAGGTGTTCAATATTGTGTGCCCGAAGAATGATCCTGGCCTTGGAGAATTTGCGTATAACATGGATGTAGGGGGTCACGTGGAGCATCTCCAGGTTCTCCATTTCCTTGCTTATAAACCGCTGTATATGATAGCTTTTTCTGGTGAAAAGGTTTAAAAAGGCATCCCATGGCCGGGGTGTTAGGGTGAGGTAGGTGGTTTCAAATCCTGTTTTTTTACGATACGCTTCCGGAATATTCTCCATGATGATGGGGTGCTTGTCGGAACTGACCGCAAGAACCTTTACCTGATGCCCCGCTTTGAGTAGCCCCTCTATGATAGAATTCATGGCAATAGACCCTCCCTCAGTAGGTGGCCATGGTGATTTGTTACAGATGGTGAATATGCGCATTATCGTTTGGTTTTACGGCGTAGTTTTTTGTAAAATTTTGTCCATGACTCTGCATCCATTAGCTGGGAATCATTGGTGGCCTTCCATGTGAGGAAAATACCTAAAGGCAGGGTGACAAAACTGGAGATCCACATGCCGAAAAAAGGCATCCATTCCCCCTTTACGACGTACTTCTGGCCGGTGGTGGAGATGATGTGGTAGAGAATAAAAAAGATCACCGAGATTACCAAAGGTGTTCCTAACCCACCCTTCCGGATAATGGCTCCGAGAGGTGCCCCGATAAAGAAGAGAATTAAACAGGCAAAGGAGAGGGTGAATTTGCGATGCTCCTCCACATGGTGTTTGCGGATGTTGGTGCGTTGGTTTTTTATTCTTTTAAGACCGTAGGTGATGTTCTCTTTGCTTTTACGAGCCACTTCCTGAGCCTGCTTCAGTAGTGCAGGTTGCGCCTCCTCGGGGAAGTTATGTAACAACTCATCCGAAGGGAAATGACTTAAAATAACACTATCCGGAGCTTTAATGCTATCCAAACGGTTGAGAAAATAGAAGCGCGAGATGCTTGAGCGAGCGAAATTCTCCTTCGTCTCATCCAGTAAAATGCGTAGTGAGTCACTAGCCATTCGCAGTTGCTGCAAGTTTAACATGCGGTAATTCTTTCGAAATAGGTCTTCATTGGTTCTGCTGAGTGCGAACTGCGAGAGATCGAAGGTGATAACCTCCTTTTGAAAGGTCATTTTGCGAAAAGGAGCCTTCTCCTGTTTCTTTTTGGGAGCCGATTCACTGTAATTTGCCCCATTGAACAGGCTGAATATGAGGTGGCTCTCGTCTTCTGAAAGTGTCATGTAACCCGAGTCTGCGATGGTGAGTGTTGGAATGATATTCCCATTGGTATGATCATAGATCATTACGCCACGCACCGTTTTCTCATCTTTCTCTTTTTTGGCCACACGTATCACAAACCCATCAATACCATGGTAATAAACGCCCTCTTCAATGTGAAGGGCGAGTTTTTGTTTGCGCACATCGTAGAAGATGGATTGGTATTTTAGGTTAGCCAAAGGAAGGATGTTGTTGGAGAAGAAAAAAGCAACGCCCGCAATGATGGCTGTGGTAATGATTAATGGCCTCATAATCCTTCGAAGTGAGATCCCCGAAGCCTTTAGCGCTGCTAATTCATAGCGCTCTCCCAGGTTCCCCATCGTCATTAATGAAGCCAGAAGAATGGCCATGGGAAGCGCCATGGGAACAAAAGTGGCAGAAGCATAAAAGAGCAACTCGGCAAGGATGTACCACTCCAACCCTTTTCCCACCAGATCATCTACATATTTCCATAGGAATTGCATCAATAAGATGAATACCGCAATGAAAAAGGTCATCACCAGGGGACCGATATAGGATTTTAGAATAAATAGATCCGTCTTTTTCATAAGCCTCTCCTTGCAAAGATACGAGGAAACTCCACATTTATAACATCTTTTTTGGATTTCAACCCTTGTTGGGCCCATTTGAGTGGCTAAAACATGAAACGTGCAACCCCTCATCCTTCCCCAACACCCCAAGGATAGCAGCGAACAAAACTCTCCCAATAGGTGCTGGGCATTCTTCTGCAGAGACCGTATCGTGTCTGTTTTAAAGCCTTGGTTTTGAGAATAATTTGTATATGAGACCTGCGAGGGTTGAAATAGGGGGGGGAGGGAAAAGACCCTTTGGAAGAGAAGCATAACGAAGAAGTCGGACATTATAGACGGACTATATATAATATAGGTGTAACCTAAAAGGATTCAAGAATTTTTGGGGGTAGATACAGGGAGAGGGTAGACTCTTTTTTATAGAATTTTTGTAAAAGAAAAAGAGGTGTGTAATTCTTTTATAAACAGATGGTTGTATTGCTCTTTGCCGGTGGTGATAAAAAATATATGTGGCTTATTTTGTTTTCTTTGGCAGAATTTTACTACTTTAGTACGGAAATTACTAATCTATTAAATAGTGTAAATATGAAAAAACTGTTACTATTTGGTTTAGCCGTAGCGTTGGGTTTTTCTGTGAATGCACAGAAACTTCGCCAAGGACTACAGGAACACCAAGCCATTCAAAAAATGGCCGTGGCGTATGGCCCTGAGAAGCCATCTACATTAACTCACGATCTGTACAAACCAAACTATGATGGAAAGAGTAGGTTCGTCTCCATCATTGATATTGGTACCTCCGCCAATGCATATAGCTATGGCTATTCCGGAGGACAGAAATCGATTCTTGCCTACAATGCAGACATTAACACCGTAACTCACTTTCACCGTATGGGTGGCGCTCTTGATGAGGGCGGTTACTCTGGAGACCTTGGTTTTGACTTTTCTACCGATGGTGGCCAGACCTTTACCAACATGGTAGAGTGTTATGTTGCTGAGAACAATACCGGTGGTACTTACTTCGCGGATGCAGCTCGTTATCCCAACCATGGAATCTATAACCCTGTTGGAAATATGGATCCTGCCAATGCTTATGTTGCGTTCTACGTTCCTACGCTTGATGCCTCCAATTCGCAAGGTAATAGTGGATGGGGTGGCCATGGTTATGGGGTTGCCAGTTTAGGTGATCTCACCTCCAACACCAAGCATTTGGTCTCTTCCAACCCCGGAGACAATATCTATCGTTATATTCCCGATGCGTTCACCGTAACCAATACCGGTGATGCCTGGATGGTGGATATTAACCAGGATTGGACTTCCGGAAGTTTGATCTATACCGGTTATCTGCTCGTGAGTCATGGAACCTGGAACAGTGAACTGAATGACTTTGAGTACGAAGAGTTTCTCTTGGATTGCCCTGTAACAGCAGACCTTGTACGTCCTTCCATGGCGAAGGTTGAGTTCTCTCCCGATGGACAAACTGGTTACATTGTTGTGCTTGGTGATAACGGTTCTCTTGAGTTTGGTGCCAATACCATTTACCCCATCATTTGGAAAACTACCAATGGTGGTGAAGATTGGGAAGATCCCATTGCAGTACAGTTAGCTGGTCCTGATGGCATTGAAAGCATTATGTATTACATCTCCGATGAGGAGTGGGAAGAGCTTTGGCAGCCGCCGGCCCCCGAGAGAGAAGAGGTGCCTTATACTACTGCTTTTGACTGTGACCTTACCGTGGATGCCAATGGAAATCCGCACATCGCTGTAGGAATTAGTGTAGCTGGTAGTGACCCCTACTCCATTATCTCTGCAAACCCCTATTATGCAATTGCTGACATCTGGTCACCTGACGGTGGAGAAGAGTGGGATGCTTACATCATTGATAGACCTATGCAGTTCCGTTCTACAATTAACGCCGATTATAGCGAGGATAGCCGTACACAGATAGCACGTACTCACGATGGAAACTATGTATTTGTTGGTTATTTGGATACCAGTAAAGAGGGTGAAGAGGGAAATAACTTCCCGGATATCTATTGCCGTGCCATTGATGTAAATTATGGCTGGATGTCTGAGTACGAAGGTCAGGACGAGGCCACTAACGTGACCTTCCTCTCTGACGGTATGGAGCAAGCCTATTTCTTTGCTATGGCTAGCGAGGTGATTCATAACAATTCTGGAGAAGCTGTTGTTCCTTTCACTTATGAGGAGATGAATGTATACGATCCGGGTGAGCAGGTTCAGTACAAATATATCCAGGATTTTGCTTTCACCGATCTTCCTGATGGTATGGAAGAAATGGCAGAGGCTAGCACCTTCGAGGTAGCCCAGAACTATCCGAACCCCTTCAATGGACAGACTGACATCAATGTGACGCTTACAAAAACTGCTGAGCTCTCATTGAATGTATACAACCTGATGGGACAAAGTGTTTATGCTGCCAATGCAGGTGAAGTAAGTGGTAGTTATACTTTTGCGCTCAATGTAGATCTTGAGCCCGGCGTATATTTCTACGCTGTGACTGCAGGTACAAAGACCATTAGCAAAAAGATGATTGTTGAGTAAACCTTCATACACTTTTTGATGAAGAGCCGTCTTCTTAGGGAGACGGCTCTTTTTTTTAGCTGTTTCATGGGTATTTATAGTCTGTTAAATCACAAAAAATCACTACCTTTGTAAAGTGTAAAAAGAGTAAAAAGAGTAATGAACCTTATAAACTCACGGAATTTATGCAAAAACTGATGTTGCTGGGCGATGAAGCCATTGCACAGGGAGCGTTGGATGCAGGCCTTTCCGGCGTGTATGCCTATCCCGGAACGCCTTCTACCGAGATTACAGAATATATTCAAAAGTCGAAGCAAGCTATTGAGGGCGATGTACATCGTACCTGGTCAGCCAATGAGAAGACCGCTATGGAAGCGGCTATAGGGATGTCTTATGCCGGGAAAAGAGCCCTGGTATGTATGAAACATGTGGGGTTGAATGTGGCAGCCGATGCTTTTGTGAATTCGGCAATCACCGGAGCCAATGGGGGCCTGGTGGTGTTGGCGGCCGATGATCCCTCCATGCACTCTTCGCAAAATGAGCAGGACTCTCGTTTTTATGGCAAGTTTTCCTTTATGCCTGTCTTCGAACCCTCTAATCAGCAGGAGGCCTACGATATGATGTTTCAGGCCTTTGAGCTTTCTGAAACCATGAAGCTACCGGTGCTTATGCGGGTGACAACCCGTCTGGCTCATTCGCGGGCAGCCGTGGCTCGAAAAGAGGTGTTGACCCAGAATAAAGGAGGGCTTCCGGAAAACCTTCGGCAGTTTGTGCTGCTCCCCGCCATCGCACGGAAACAGTATGCGGAATTGCTTGAGAAACAGCCGCAGCTTGAACAAGCAGGTATCGATAATGGAAACAACCAAATCCTGGAAGGGGAGGATCTCTCCATGGGAATTATTACCACCGGGATCGCTTATAACTATCTGATAGAGAATTATCCGGAAGGGAAGGTGCCCTATCCGGTGCTTAAGATTACACAATATCCTGCCCCCACCACATTGGTTGAAAAGCTGGTGGATCGTTGCGATTCTATCCTGGTGCTTGAGGAGGGAATGCCCTTCCTGGAAGAGCAGTTGCGAGGCCTTCTTGCTAAGGGACTTAACGTAAAAGGGCGTCTTGATGGCACGGTGAACCGTACAGGAGAGCTTAACCCTAATATCGTGGCGAAGGCGCTTGGCATGGAAGATACCACGGGGAGCCCCGTTCCCGAATTGGTGAAAGGTCGTCCGCCCAAACTTTGTGACGGGTGTCCCCACATCGACTCTTACCAAGTATTGAATGAGGCCATGGAGAGCTACGGCTCGGGACGGGTGTTTGCCGATATTGGATGTTATACGTTGGCCGCTCTTCCTCCGCTGGAGGCTATCAACAGCTGTGTGGATATGGGAGCTTCCATCACCATGGCTAAGGGCGCTGCCGATGCCGGCATGGTGCCTGCCGTGGCCGTTATTGGTGACTCCACCTTTACCCATAGTGGAATTACTGCTCTGCTGGATGCCGTGATGGATAAATCGCCGATTACCGTATTGATCCTGGATAATGCTACCACCGGGATGACCGGAGGACAGGCCTCTCATGCTTTGGGAAAAATTGAGGATATTGTGAAAGGTCTGGGCGTAGAAGAGGAGCATATTCGCGTGGTGAAGCCTCTCAAAAAGTTTCATGGTGAGATGTTGGAAGTCTATAAAGAAGAACTTGCCTATGATGGGGTCTCTGTGATTATTCCCCGCAGGGAGTGTATCCAAACCATCTCCAAGCGTATGCGAGCCAAAATTGCGGCGAAGAAGAAAAAATAAACAATTCGTTAATCTGGAAAATAAAAACCCATGAAAACAGATATTATCTTAGCAGGTGTTGGCGGACAGGGAATCCTCTCCATTGCCGCTACCATTGGTACGGCCGCCATCAACCTTGGTTTGCACATTAAACAGGCTGAAACACATGGTATGTCACAGCGAGGAGGAGATGTCCAGTCACATTTTCGCCTCTCTGACAAACCCATTGCTTCTGACCTTATCCCCTTTGGTAAGGCCGACCTTATTCTTTCTGTGGAACCCATGGAGAGCCTTCGCTATCTGCCTTACCTTTCGCCGGAAGGATGGCTCATTACCAATGCAAAGCGACTGGTGAATATCCCTAACTACCCCCCGGTGGAAGAGGTGATGGAGGCCATTCGCAACACGAAAAATCATATTGTGATTGATGCCATGAAGGTGGCACGGGATATTGGGAACTCAAAAGCCGCCAATATCGTGATGCTGGGAGCCGCCTCCCGCTTTATTGGCATTGAATACCAAGAGCTGGAGAAGGCACTACATACCATCTTCATTCGTAAAGGTGAAGAGGTGGTAAAGGCTAATATTGAAGCCTTGAAGGCAGGACGTGAGTTTGCCGACAACTATCAAGAGTAGTCCATAATCCACCGTTTTGTAAACTGTTCCAATCCCCCCCTTGGAACAGTTTTTTTTGTGGTGGATGGCTTCAACTGCCATTGGGGGGAGAATCGAACCGAATGCTACACCATTTATGAATAATCCTAAGTGCCTATTTATCCTGATCTTCTCTCTCCTTCTTCTCCTCTCTTGTGGACGGAAGAAGCAGGGGGCTGATGATCCCTCTTCCCTCCCTGTGGATACGTTGGTGTATCAGCCGGAGATCCGGTATGGTATTGTGGTGGACTCTCTGGAGGTGATGCGCTCTACCGTGAAGAAAAACCAGTACCTTGCGGATATCTTATTGCCCTATCACATCAGCTATTCCCACATTGACTATATCGCTCGCGCGGCATCGGACTCCTTTGATGTGCGAAAAATCCGGGTGGGGAATGCTTATGCCATTATCTATCATGAGGACTCCGTACCGGTGGCAGACTATTTTGTGTATGAAGAGGATGCCATTCATTATACCGTTTTTGATATTCGGGATTCGTTGCGAATCTATAGAGGAAGATATCCTACGGATACCCTGGTGGGGTATGTTCGGGGAGAGATCGCAAGCTCCCTGTGGAATGCCATGGAGCATGCTGGGGCAGATCCCCTGCTGGCGGTGGAGCTATCGGAGATCTATGCCTGGACCATTGACTTCTTTGGCATCCAAAAGGGAGACCAGTTTCGTGTGTTGTATGAAAAGATCTATCGGGAAGATCAATACATAGGGCTGGGACGAGTCCTTGCTGCGGAGTTGGTGCATATGGAAAATCCCTTTCGTTGTTATCTCTTCTCGCAACATGGAGAGGCGGACTACTACGATGAGGAGGGTGGCAGTATGCGAAGAACCTTCTTGAAGGCGCCATTGCGATATAGCCGGGTGAGTTCGGGGTTTAGCTATGCGCGTAAACACCCCGTATTGAAGATTGTGAGGCCGCATTTGGGCATCGATTATGCGGCCCCGGAAGGAACGCCGGTACACGCCATTGGTGATGGGATTGTGGTAAAAAAGGGCTACCAGAAAAGAGGGGGCGGAAATTATTTGATGATCAAACATAACGGTACCTATAGCACGGAGTATATGCACCTGAAAGGCTTTGCCAAAGGCATCAAGAAGGGTGTTAAGGTGAAGCAAGGACAACTGATTGGTTATGTAGGCCAAACTGGCCTGGCCACCGGGCCACACCTGGACTTCCGGGTCTTTAGAAATGGCCATGCCATGAACCCAAATCACCTGAAGGCTCCCCCGGCAAAACCGGTGGATTCATTGCTTATGCCATCGTTTTATGATCGAAAGAAAGCGTTGGATAGCCTTATGGCAAGCCAATCTTCCCGGTGAGTGAGGCGAGCGTGTTGGGTATTATTGAAAAAGGGGACGAGATGCCCCTTCTCTTTTCTCCTTAGAGTTCCTTAAACCTCCTTGGTTGATTTAATCCCTCTGATTCGTAGCAGGAGAGAAGCCAAAAGCATAAGCCCCCCCGTTTTCGTGCGAAAACAATAATCTCTTTGATGAGTAGGCGCTATTCCTGGGAGGAGACCTGAAGCGTATAATCGTACATCAATACGTATAGGATCTTAATGCCTTCCCGTCTCATCCCCGCCACCTCATTGATATGGTTTATTTTATCGGTGTCTCGTTGTTGCACCATTTTTGAGTGGGATTTATGGAGGTGTTTTGTGTTCCGTGGTTTATTGTGTTTGCGTTGAAAAAATAAAAAGCCCTTCGGAAAATTCCAAAGGGCTTTTTGCTTAAAAGTTACGTTACTTCCTTACAAGAGAAAGGCGATTATCTTACCTTCTCAAACACCATGTTGGGGTTGTAAGGATGGATGGGGTTAAAGGAGGAGGGATGCTGGTCTTTTTCTCCCTTATTCAGTTTAAAATCATCTACAAAGAAGGCGAAGGAATCAAATGATACACAGTTGATCATAATGGAGATATTTTTTCCTTCAAAGGCTGAAAGGTCATATTCAAATCGGCTCCAGTCTGTGGCGGCCTCCACATAATCTCCCTCAGTAAGTTTTGTCTCTTCTCCGGTATCGTTGTCCCTTGCCCAAACGATGAAGCGTTCCAGTCCGTAAGTATCCGTAATGGATTTGGCATAAAACTCTACGGTATAGCCGGCTCCAATGTCATAACCCTGGCTAATCATAAAGTCATTATTTCCATTGTCTCCATCCGGGATTGCATCGAAGCAGGCCATATAAGCGTCACCGCTATGTGGAGCCCAGGTTTCCAATGCTGCGGGATCCATATCGGTTAGTGAGGGATAGAATAGAATAAAAGATCCGGTATATCCTTCGTTCTCAAAGTCGAATGCATTCACGCCATAGGTTGGCAGGCCATCTCCATCTTCGAATGTCCAGTCGGTATACGTTCCTAAACTAAAGGGGGTTCCTCCCTCAAAGTCATAATAGGTTTGGATTTTTACCTCAACGGTATGAGTAGCGGTGATGGAGCCATTTTCATTGGCAAAAGTCCACTGGAAGGTAAATGTTTTACCGGCATCTTCCAGGGTGATGGGGTTAACCAGCAACTTCTCCCCAAAATCATATTCGGTATAGGTCTCGTTTAGGATCTCTTCCGGGGTACCTCCATCGACCGATTTGGTAATGATGAGAGAGGTGGGGGGGGTACAATCTTCAGCGAGCTGATAACGAATGGTATCCATTTGTTCCACCGGGGGAAGGTTGGGTTTTCCATCGATGGCCAATGGGTTTTTGTAGGTGAATTTGAAGGCTGTTTTACACATTTTGTTCTCCTTATTATAGGCACCGAAGAAGGTCTCAAGAACGTCTCCGGGTTCGGTGAACCCCAACTGTTCCTTGGTAAACGTGAATGATCCTACGCTATCGGAGATGGCCACTGTTCCCAGTTCTTCACTGATAATCTCTTTTACGTAGCCATTGGTCACATAGGCTTTCCCTACCACTCCTTCATCAAGAGGATAGCAGTGGGTTGGGTAGAGTTGAATCCCCACACCCGCCGAAACAGGATTCTCGTAGTCATCGGTACAAGCGACACCCACAAAAATCATAACTGTTAAAAATAAAAAGATGTATTTTTTCATAATAATTTGTTTTTCAGTTATTAATAAACATTTGTTCTGGTGTCCCACCACATTTGTTGTCCCCAGAATTTGTCAACTAATTTTTCGTTGTAGGGGGCCACATTCTCCGAATTAAGTTTCAACTCGTTTGTGGGGTATGAGTGTCGGAAAGGCGGTACATTATGATTGGGGAAACGGCAATCTTCTGGAGGAGGGGCTCCCAGGGCAGGAACGCCGGTACGGCGCGTTTCAGCCCAAGCCTCGTGGCTTTGCTTAAAGAGTGCGACCCATTTTTCATAATAGATATCATCAACGTCGGAGAAGGCATTAGCGGCGATATAAGCGTCAATATCGGCAGCTTCTATGCCATTCTCTTCCATGGAAGCGCGGATACCGGCTTCGTAGGTTGCTGCAGAAGGATCTACTTCCGCTACGAGGAAAAGTACCTCTGCGTAGCGCATAAAGGGGGTAAATCCGGCGGCATTATCCCGGAAACGGGCACCGATACGAGAGTACTGTTTAATATCTCCCAGGTTGGCATCCGACTCACCGGCCACTACGCCACGGTATTGCCCATCGGATTGTGCAGGGTGTGCATAGATGGGTAGACGGGGATCTGCTTTGGTAAGCATATGATCCACCAGTGTTTTACATACGGCATGGTCATCGCGTGTTTCGCTGTCCTCGAACCATGGTTCTTTGTAAGGCGCAGCCCCAGGCCAAATAAGGAAGGCATTATCTTCATTGGAGGCCATGATGGGATAGGTAGCAGGATCCGCAATGATTTCTGCGGCAATAGTTCCTGTATTACTCACGCCACTTGCCCGAACGGCCATTCGAAGGCGCAAGGAGTTGGCAAACTTTTGCCACTTGGAAACGTCGCCTCCAAAGAGTAGGTCACCATCTCCTAACACGTCTATGCGGTTTAGGTTGAAGATCTCATTGGCCTTCTTCAGGCTGTCTATCAATGCGGGATAGATCATCTCCTGAGTGTCATAAGCCGGGTTGAGAATCTGGTCCGCATCGGCTGCCCGGCAAGCCTGTGTAAAGGGAATATCCCTCCAGGTGTCGGTGGCAATCTGGAAAAGGAACGACTCAAAGGTCAGACAGGCGGCATACAAGTATTGATTATCCTCTTCAAGAGCCAGTTTCTTGGCATTTTTCAGGTCTTGAAGGGTGGTGTAGATATGATACCAATTGTTGTTGATTACACCCTCTCTCTCGAAATAGCGTGCTTCATCCATGTACTGGATCTTTGAGACATGTCCGGCATAAGAGCCTGTATTGTTCATGCTGAACCAGGCATTATAGAGACGATCACCGGAATAGCGAATCGCCTGTGCCAGAATATTGGTAGGTGGCACTGATATGGGGTTATTGGGATCTGTATTCAGCTCTTCCCAATCTTTTGTACAACTGACTGCCCCCAAAATTCCTGTTACAATCAGAAGAAGTAATATTTTTTGTTTCATAACAATCATTTTTAACGTTTTTAGAATGTGGCATTCAGTTTAAATCCAAAAGTACGTGCCGTAGGAATCTGGTACTGTTCCAGTCCTACACCTCTCATGGTAGCACCAAATCCGGTTTCAGGATCAATGCCCAGGTCATTGGAGGGGTGTCTCCAGAGGATCGCAGCATTACGGCAGACCAAAGAGAGTGAAACACTCTGTAACCAGTTGATGTTCCTGAGCATCTCCTTATCGAAGACGTAACCTAAGGTAACTTCGCGAAGCTTGATGTAGGATCCATCGATGATAGAGTACTCTTCTCTACCCCAGTATCCGGAGTAGAAGCTCTGTGCGGAGGTAACGATGTCGTTGGGCTCTCCGTTGGTAATGGCAACGCCATTTTCATCCATTATGAGGTTTCCATTATCATCAAAAACGCCTTTAACGCCATTGTAAAGCACTCCATTTTCACGGATGCCATCTTGTGCCGTCTCTGCTGTTACACCGGCATAAGCACCAAACCAGTCGGAAACGGAGAAGATATCTCCACCCATTTTACAACCGATAAGGGCACTGAAGGTGATATTTTTATAGGCGAACAGGTTGTTGATACTACCCATCCAGTCCGCTGTGGTATTTCCTACCACAATGGGGGTCTCTGCTACGATGGGTTTTCCATCGGGGCCTACCACCACTTTGTTGTCCTGGTCTCTCACGAAACCATTGGCACGGATTACGCCCATGGGTTCGCCGGGACGTGCCTCCACTGTAACACCACCCCACGAGGAGGAGAGCTCATAAGACTTGAGGTCGCCGTAAAGCTCATCTACGGTGTTGTCATTCTTCGACCAGTTCACCAGTGCGGTGTAGTTAAATCCGTTTTTGTTTTCAATGACTTTTCCGGTAAGGGTGACTTCAATTCCCTTATTGGTTACCTGTCCGGCATTGATTAGGGCATAGTCATAACCGGCCGCATCAGAGATGTTAATACTCATGATTTGGTTTTTCGTTATCTGCCTGTACCAGGTAAAGTCTAAGGCAATGCGGTTATGGATAAAACGAAGGTCGGCACCAACTTCAAAGCTGGAGGTGATCTCCGGCATCAGCCCGATAGGGGGAAGTGTTCGTGTGGTACGGAATAGTGTAACGCCTCTAAATGGGTCAAGACCCTCATAGACGCCTTGTAAGCGGTGGGGGTCGGTATCCGAACCCACTTGAGCCCATCCTCCACGGATTTTAGCATAGGATAGGAAGGCCGGATTTACATCGATGGTTTCCGTTAGGATATAGCTGAGTGTTGCAGAGGGATAGAAGTAGCTTCTGTTCTCTGCAGGGAGCGAAGAACTCCACTCGTTACGTGCTGTGAGGTCGAGGTATAACATTCCCTTCCATCCAAGGCTTGCTTGGGCGTAGGTTCCAATCACTTTCTTGTGGGTCTCGCGCATGCCTGCAGCCGGATTACCCTTGACGTTGGAGATGAAGAATTTGTTGGGAACCGTTAATTCCGGGGCCTCTAAATAGGAGTATTGGTAATTGTTGGAACGGTTGTTCAATCCGGTGATCCCGTAGAGGCTAAAGTTGTTAAACTTCTTGTTGATGGTGAAGAAAAGGTCACCATTAATCTCCACTTCCTGACGCTCATTTTGCCAGAAGTGTCCGTTGGGATAGTCAATGGATTGGTTGTAGTCCACATGCTTACGATACTCGTGGTAGAAGTCGGTTCCCATTCTTCCGGTTAAGGATAACCAGGGAAGGATGTCGTAAGACATCTGGAAGTTTCCAAACATTCTGTGACGTCCGCGGGAGGTGGTGTTTTTGTATACCGTCCAGTAGGGATTGTTGTGATAGTTGGTGTTCCAACTGTATGGATTCCCAAAGATATTCATTTCATCATAGTGATTCTTCATATCTTCCATATTGACCTGGCGTCCAAACCAGCCTCCCAGTGATTGCATCACGTTGTTGGGGCCATACCCCTGGCCGGGAAGGTTATCACTTTTGTTTTGAATGTAGGTAACGGTTGCAGAGGTATGCAGTTTGTCGGTGAGGCTCATGCCCCCGGAGAAGTTAACCGTATTCTTGGTGAGGTCGGTGTTGGGGACTGTCCCTGAGACATCCTGACGTGAAACAGAGAGGCGAACGTTGGAGACATCGGTCCGTTTGTAGATCGCCACGTTGTTGTCGAAGGTGATCCCATTTTCAAAGAAATCTTCTATATTGGAGGGGTGTGATACCCACGGAGTAGCCTCTCTTGTGGTTGGATCTGTCGGATCCGTGAGGGGACTATTGTATTGGGGGATTTTCAGGCCTATGTCTAGGCGAGGGCCCCAGCTCTCATCCACGCCGTCGTTTACGCCGCCTCCGGCACCGTCGAAGTAGGTAAAACCAATTCCCGGATGATAGCCTCCAACCGCAAACTCGCTATAGGGCATCCCTGTTTTTCGTGCATAGCGGTTGTAATAAAATTCACTTCCCAGGACACCTTGTCCGTACTGGTCTTGATATTTTACAAAAACATAGGGGTCTTGGACGGAGATGGAGGAGGTAATACTGACTCCAATGGCGTTCTTCTTTTTGCCTTCCATCCCTTTCTTTGTGGTGATAAGGACAACACCGTTGGATCCCCTGGAACCATAGAGTGCCGCGGCGTTGGGGCCCTTAAGTACACTGATGGATGCAATGTTAGCCGGGTCAATATCCATGGCGGCATTTCCAAAGTCGGTGGATCCCCACTGGCTCACTTCGGTGGTGGCGTTACTGATGGGAACCCCGTCAACGACGAACAGCGGTTGGTTGTTTTCAAAAGAGGAGGCACCACGGATCACAATACGGGATGAGGATCCCACGGCTCCCGTGGCATTGGTGATTTGAATGCCTGATACCTTTCCCGTAAGGGAGTTAATCACGTTGGATTCGTTGGCTTTGGTTAACTCTTCGGAAGAGACTCCCTGAACCGAGTATCCCAGAGCCTTTTTCTCTCTGCTGATACCGAGCGCTGTAATGACAAATTCATCCAGGTTTTTTGTATCCGGAGTTAGTGAAACGTTGATCACTGTTTTGTCAATGGTAATCGTTTTAGAGATCATTCCAACGTAGGAAAAGATAAGCTTCTGGGTACCGTCCGGAACCGAGAGTTCATACTTTCCTTCCAGGTCCGTAACCGTACCTATCGTGGTTCCTTCTGCACGAATGGTTACACCGGGAATTGCGCTACCGTTTTCGGAGTTGGTAACCGTTCCGGTAATTTTCTGTTGCGCAAAGATCAATTGAACCCCACAGAACAGGAAGAGTACAATTAACGCGGTAAACTTTTTCATAGTGTTAAGTTTTAGTTAGACAAATATTGATAAACCATAATGGATAGAATACTATAACAAATACACAAACAGTGTGTTATGATGTCTGTGTCATCGCATGCTCAACTGATATATGCCTGTTTTTACCCTAAAATTCCATGCAAGATATGACAAATAAGGGGAAAAAACAAGATTGAGGGGGTAAAATATTCTTTATCCTACCTCTTAAAAAAAGAGTATCAAAATACAATGATGTGTTAACACCATTGGAAGAGGTAGTAAGAGGATTACTTTGTAAAAAGGTTAAAGAGAAATGCTAAAAAAACCTGACTTTATGGCCATAAAGTCAGGTTTTTTTAGCATTTGTACCGAAAGTTCGATCTCGAGACTTTCTGAAACAGGGGCATTTACTAAGGTAAATGACCTACTGGAAGAGAAGCGTAACGAAGAAGTCGGACTTTATAAACGGACGCTAATTCTCTTATTGGTTATCCAATTGGTAGTCCAATCCTTTGAGGAAATCCACTGCCCGGTGAATAAGCGGATACATGGTGGTATCGTTGGTCACAAAGGGAACTTTCTCTCGGAATTGTGCCAAAAAGGCTTCAATGAAGGGGGAGGAGAGTGCCGGACGTCTAAACTCCAGGGCTTGAGCAGCATTGAACAGCTCAATGGCTAAAATACGCTCCACATTTTGCGCTACTTTGTAGCACTTTGTGGCTGCGTTGGCACCCATACTCACGTGATCTTCTTGTCCCTGGGAAGACTCAATGGAGTCGACGCTGGCCGGGGTACAAAGCTGTTTGTTTTGGCTTGCAATGGAGGCTGCGGTGTATTGGGGGATCATAAACCCTGAATTCAGTCCTGGCTCTGCAACCAGAAAGGGGGGCAAGCCCCGTTTTCCGGAGACGAGTTGATAGGTTCGGCGTTCGGAAATATTGCCCAGCTCAGAAAGGGCGATGGCGAGGTTGTCCAACGCCAGGGCCAGGGGTTGTCCATGGAAATTTCCGCCGGAGATAATCAGGTCTTCGTCGGGGAAGATGGTGGGGTTATCGGTTACCGCATTAATTTCGCAGGTAAAGACTTGGGTCACATAGTTGATGGCATCTTTGGAAGCGCCGTGCACCTGGGGGATACAACGGAAGGAGTAGGGATCCTGTACATGCTCTTTTTCCCGGGATATGAGGCTGCTTCCAGCTAAGATATGCCGTAAGTTAGCTGCTGTATGGATCTGCCCCTTGTGGTTTCTGATTTGGTGTACCAAGTCGTTGAAGGGCTCGATACGTCCGTCGAAGGCTTCCAACGAGATGCCTGCAATGATGTCTGCCAATTCAGATAGGTGGAAGGCTTTGAGGAGGTTGATTACACCAAAGGCACTCATAAACTGGGTGCCATTGAGTAGGGCTAGCCCCTCCTTGGATTTGAGCTGTACCGGTTCCCATCCAAAGCTCTTAAGGACTGTTGCTGCCGCTCTCTTTTCTCCTTGGTAATAGACCTCTCCCAGACCAATAAGGGGTAGGCTTAGGTGAGCGAGGGGAGCCAGATCACCGGAAGCTCCCAGCGATCCCATTTGGTACACCACGGGAGTGACCTCATGGTTGTAAAAGTCTATTAAGCGCTGTACCGTTTCCAGTTGTACTCCGGAATGCCCATAAGAGAGGGACTGTATTTTGAGGAGCATCATCACGCGGGTGATCTCTTGGGGAACCTCATCGCCACAACCACAGGCATGGCTCTTCACCAGGTTTTCCTGCAACGTGTTCAGTTCGTCCGAAGAGATTCGATGGTTGCACAGGCTGCCAAACCCGGTGTTGATGCCATATACGGGGGTGGCTTCACGTGCTAACTTCTCGTCCAGGTATTTTCGACATTTTTGAATGGCCTTCTTGCGCCCCTCAGAGAGCGCGATCTTCCTTTTTTCATGGAGGATATTTTCTAAATCAGAAAAGGTTAACTCACGGGAAGAGATTATAAACTTCTCCATTATAATTTTTTTAAAATGAATACCATAAGGATGATGAAACGATAGATTCTTTCGGTATAAACCAGTTGTACATCCTCCTTTTTCTTAGAAGGGTAAAAGTAAGCTATTTTTTTGAATGGGAAAAGCTGTAACAAATTTTTCGGGGAATCCGTCTTAGGAGGAAAATAGAAACATTAAAACGAAATGGCTATGAAATTACGAATGTTGTTATGGATGATGGTGCTGGCTCTTTACGGAGCGGCCTTCCCCTCCTCCCTCTTTGCACAAGAGGATGGAGAAGTTGTGAAAGTGATTGATAATCTCGACCCGTTCACGGAGATTCAGCTGGTCGGAGTGGGCGATGTCGTGATTGTGCAGGCAGAACCGGCTATGGTGGTACTGGAGATTGATGCGGAGTTTCAGGATAAGGTAGTGACGCGAGTGACACAGAATCGCCTCTATGTGGAGGCTAAGGGGATTACTCCCCAAACATTTTCGGTTACCATTCAAGTGCCCCAATGTACTCTCATTGCGGGTAGTGGTGCAGTATCGGTAACTACGGGCGGAACGCTCCATGTGAATGACCTTCTGTTGGACTTTTCCGGAGCTTCCGATGTGGAGCTCTCTGTGGAGAGTTCGTCCAATATTCAGGCAGAGGTTAGTGGAGCAAGTAACATGGTGTTGAGGGGACGAGCAGCCTCTTTTGTGGCACATATCTCCGGTGCGGCGGATCTGCAAGCGGACGAATTGATGGCTACCAATGCGTATGTAAGTGCTTCTGGAGCCTCTGATGCCTACGTCTATGCAGAGAAGGAGGGTATCGCAGAGACCTCCGGTGCAGCAGAGGTCAATTTTGTAAAGACTTCAGGTATGGTTCGCCGTATCTCCTCCGGAGGGAGTCCGGTGATCCTCGAAGAGGATCAGGTAATTCTCTCTCCCGATGAGGGTGTCGTTGACTTGGATATTGGAAATATGGGCGTTACTGTAAAGGAAGACAGTGTGCGTTTTCGCATTGGGGGACGTGAAGTTGTGGTGGATGAAGAGCGAAATGTAAATGTGAGAAAGGTGAGAAAAAGTCGTTTTAATGGCCACTGGGGAGGTGTTCATCTAGGTGTTAACGGATTGGTAAATAATAATATGGAGATAGGTGTTCCTTCAGAATTTGACTTTATGGATCAAAAATACCAACGCTCCATGGAGTTTAATCTTAATCTCTATGAACAGAATTTTAACCTCATAAAGAATAGGTTTGGATTAATTACCGGTATTGGATTTCGTTGGAATAACTACTTCTTTAAGGATAACGCCTTTATTCGGGGCGATTCTTCTACGGTGTGGGGATATCGGGAGAATGTGCCGGGAAGACGCTATGAAAAGTCTAAGCTGGTGGTTAGTTATCTTTCTATTCCATTGTTGATGGAGTTTCAAACTAATCGATACTCCCGTTCAGATAGCTTCCATCTTACCATGGGGATGGTGATGGGGGTGCAACTTCGTTCCCACACCAAGAACCTTTTCTATGATGGAGAGGGGAAAAATAAGAACAAAGGGTGGGAAGATTATAATTTGTCTCCTTTCCGTTGGGATCTCCACGCCTCCATCGGTTGGCAGCGGATCAACCTCTATGCTTCTTATGCCCTGAACAGCCTCTTCCTGGCAGATAAAGGCCCTGAGGTGTATCCCTTCTCCGTGGGAATAGCCCTTTGGGGATGGTAGGCTTAGTGATTAGGGAGGAAGAAATGTAGCGACGATCTAAAGACTAACGAAACGCCAAATGCAGAGAGTGTTCCATGGAATACCCTCTGCATTTGGCGTTTCGTTGATACATCCTATTGGATAGGGAGATGCTAATGAAATCAAAGCTCCATCAAAGGATCAACCCGTAGTCAAATCGTGTCTGTCCATAACGTCAGCGTTTTGAGAAAAGGCTGAATAGAACGTCCGAATTCAAGGCTTGCGAAGGCTGAGATAGGGGCGTTTACTAGAGTAAATGACTATTTTGCATAAAACAGGCTGCCCCTCAGCAAAATATAAGCAAAGCTTACTTTTGCGTCCGGTTTGCACTATTGTTGAAGACAAGCGTAACGAAGAAGTCGGACTTTATAGACAGGCTCTAAATAGCAATAGCTTTAGGAGAGTGTTTCCATTAATTCATCGGTCATCTCCAGGTTGTGGTAGACGTTAGTTACGTCGTCGTCCTCTTCAAAGGCTTCGATCATCTTCATGACCTTTTTTGCTGATTCCAGGTCAAGCGTTTCTGTGTTGTTGGGGATTCGTTGCAGTTCAGCGCTCTCCGGCTCAATACCCATCTCCTCCAACTTTTTCATCATATTACCAAAATCATCCATACTGGTGGTGATGGTGATCATGCCCTCTTCCACCTCAAAATCTTCGGCACCGGCGTCGATAATCTCCAGCTCAATCTCCTCCAGGTTCAGCTCTCCCTGCTTGATGGAGAAGACTCCTTTTCGGTCGAACAAGAAGCTAAGCGAACCATTTTTTCCCATGCTGCCATTATACTTGTTGTAGATGGCACGTACATTGGCTACGGTACGTTGTGTATTGTCCGACATGGCCTCTACAAAAACTGCGATCCCATGGGGAGCATATCCTTCGTAAGAGAGCTCTTCAAAGTTTGCAGCATCTTTCTCTTTCCCTTTGTTAATTGCTCTTTGCACATTATCCTTGGGCATACTGGCACCCTTGGCATTGGAAATAGCTAAACGAAGACGGGGATTAGCTTCAGGATCGGGTCCCCCCTCTTTAACGGCAATGGTAATATCCTTGATTATTTTCGAAAAAATTTTGGAACGCTTTGCGTCATTTGCACCCTTCTTTCGCTTAATGGTAGACCATTTATTATGTCCTGACATACTAAAACTATTTTTTAATGATTGTTATTCGATACATGAAGTCTTCAACAACTCAGTTCATCATCCTAATTGCCAATCTGTTTTTTCGTTTTTACAAAACACTGATTTTGAATATTAAAAAGAACTTTTTGTCGAGTCTTCTTTTTGTCAATGCCCGATTGTTTGATGGTTGTTTTTTTAAACCACTGACCATAAAGCATCAACAACGGGTAAAAGTACAATTTTTTTACTTATTGTGAGATTTTAATAGGAGAGTTCAAAAAAGTTAGCTCCTCGTTATCATTGATTCGGCGGTTTCTTATGCCGGATGAAAACGTTTATTGGGCAACCCTATGAAGCCTCTTATATATCCGTGGATAATGGCAATGGGGAGGCATAAAGCCCCCAGAATAAGCATGGTTAGCTCATAGGATAATGGGCTGTTTTGGTAGGGCTTTCCCTGTAGTCTTGCCAAAAAGGCACTCAACGGGATACCGTACATGTTGCCGGCAATCATTATTTGGGCTGCCGACAAGATGATTTGTGCTTTTTGAGTTCCATACTCTTTCTCAATGGCTTCATAGGTGTATTTTTGGGGAGTGCCTCGGGAATCGGCAAAATGTTGTACAAAGAGAATGGCTTTTGCCTCCTCCGGTTTGATAAACTCCTCCCCTCCACTCAGGAGGCTGCTTATCTCCTCTTGATGTAACCCCTTCTGCAACGCCATTTTGGTGTGTTGGTAGGAACAGGCAGCGCAGCCGTTGACCTCAGTGACGGCCAATTGCAAACGCTCCACAAAACGGGGGTCTATGAATTTATGTCGTTTATTCTTTATGAGTTTTGAGAGAGCCCGGGGCGCGAAAACGAAGGAGGTGTATAGCTCTTTTAGGTTGAATTTTCGTTTGTGCCGATTCTCTTGCAATACCGATTTAGATAGACTTGTATTCATCTGTACGGGTGATAATAGGGTACAGAGTTGTAGGGATGGGGTATGCCTCATCCCTACAACTCTGTGCCTGCATGATGGTTTGAACTTCGACGTTGTTTATCTCTTCATCTCTTCCACGAAGTATGCATAGAAGTGTGCAATGGTCTCTATGCCTTTGTAGAAGTTAAAGAGTGGATAGTTCTCGTTGGGTGAGTGGATAGCATCAGATTCCAAGCCAAATCCCATAAGTACGGACTTGGTTTCAAGGATGTTGTTGAATCCGGCAATGATAGGAATACTTCCTCCACTACGAACGGGAACGGGACGTTTTCCAAAGGTTTCAGTATAGGCTTTTTCTGCTGCTTTGTATGCGGGGAGGGTGATGGGACATACGTAAGCTTCTCCTCCATGGAGGGGGGTTACTTCCACTTTTACACTTTGAGGTGCGATGGATTCGAAGTGCTCCTTAAAGAGGAGGGCAATCTTTTCATGATCCTGATTGGGAACCAAACGGGTTGAGATCTTTGCGTAGGCCTTGGAGGGCAGTACGGTTTTTGCCCCTTCTCCTGTGTAGCCACCCCAGATACCACACACATCAAAGGAGGGACGAATGCCGGTACGCTCATTGGTGGAGTATCCATGCTCTCCCTGGAGCGCTTTCACGTCGATAGCTTGTTTGTACGCCTCTTCATCGAAAGGTGCTTTCGCCATAAGTTCACGCTCCTCTTCAGAGACCACCAATACATCATCGTAGAAGCCGGGAATGGTGATATGGTTGTTTTCGTCGGTCATCTTTGCAATGAGGCTACACAGTACGTTGATGGGGTTGGCCACTGCACCTCCGAAGATTCCGGAGTGAAGGTCATGGTCAGGTCCTGTTACTTCTACCTGCCAGTAGGCGAGGCCCCGCAGTCCGGTAGTGATGGAGGGGATGTCCTGGGCGATTAAGCCGGTGTCAGAGACTAAGATGATATCTGCTTTGAGAAGTTCTTTGTTTTCTTCACAGAATTTGTAGAGGTTAGGGGAGCCAATCTCCTCTTCTCCCTCAATCATAAACTTTACGTTACATGGGAGGTTGTCTGTCTTCACAAGAATTTCGAAGGCTTTAGCGTGCATAAAGGCTTGTCCTTTGTCATCATCTGCTCCGCGAGCCCATATTTTGCCATCCTTGACAACCGGTTCAAAAGGTTCTGTATTCCAGAGCTCCAAGGGGTCAACGGGCATTACGTCCATGTGCCCATAGACCAGGACAGTGGGGAGAGTTGGGTCGATGATCTTCTCTCCATAGGTTACCGGATTGCCTTCGGTTTCCATCACTTCGGCCTTATCTGCACCGGATTCGAGCATCATTTTTTTCCAGTATTCCGCTGCTTTGTACATGTCGGGTTTATGATCCGAGATGGAGCTGATGGAGGGAATACGAATGAGTCCAAAGAGTTCCTCAAGAAAACGCTCTTTGTGGGTTTCGATGTATTCATTAATAAAAGTCATAATACGTTGGATTTATGGGTTTATACTTAAAATTCATTTTCTTCGTATGGGTTTTTTGCCGGTTGATGTTGTGCCTTCCACTTTTCGCAGTCGATCTCTACGCTGAGGGGCTTCACCGGGGTCTCGAAATCACCTTGGTAGAGGTTGAGGGTGGAGTCAGCATACAGTTTTTGTAGATAAAGGGCAAAGATGGGGAGAGCCATGTTGGCTCCTTGTCCCAGGGCGATGGTGCGGAAGTGCGCCGCACGGTCTTCACAGCCAGTCCAGACACCGGTGGTGAGTTTGGGAGTGAGCCCCATAAACCAGCCATCGGAGTTGTTTTGGGTGGTTCCTGTTTTTCCGGCAATGGGGTTGGTAAATCCGTACTTGTTACGCAGTCGTATGCCGGTGCCTGTTTCTACCACTCCCTTCATCAGTTCAAGCATCAGGTAGGCTGTTTCTTCGCTCATGGCCTCTTGCAGATGGGGGGTGAAACGGTCGAGCTCGTTGCCTCTTCGGTCTTCGATGCGGGTGATAAAGAGGGGTTCGATATAGACCCCTTTGTTGGGGTAGGTGTTCAGTGCTGCCACGATCTCATAGAGGCTGAGGTCAGCGGTTCCCAGGGCGATGGAGTAGACCTCCGGAATATCGGATTTTACCCCCATTCGCCGAGCCATTTGAATCACAGGCCGAGGTCCGTAGCGTTTTATTAGCCTTCCACTGATCCAGTTGTTGGAGTGGGCGAGCGCCCATTTAAGACTTACCTCTTCCCCTCTTCTTTTGGGGGAGTCGTTGCGTGGTTCCCACACATCCCCGTTGCCCAGGTCGATACTTACCGGTATGTTCGGGAGGGTGCTGCAGGGCGAGAAGCTACCCTCTTGCATAGCAAGGGTGTAGAGGAAAGGTTTGAAGGTGGAGCCCACCTGCCTCCGCATTTGTGTTACATTGTCATATTGAAAATAGGCGTATTCCGGACCACAAGCGTAGGCCTTCACATAGCCGGTTCCGGGCTCTATGGAGATGAGGCCTGAGCGGAGGAAGTTTTTGTAGTAACGGATGGAGTCCATGGGAGTCATCACCGTATCCTTTTCTCCCTCCCAAGTGAAGATCCTCATGGCCACTGGTGTGTTGAACGATTTTTCGATGCTGTCTTTGGAAGCTCCACCGTCACGTAAAGCGGTATATCGGGCACTCCTTTTCATGGCTGACTGCATCAGTTGTTGAATCTGCTTCTCGGCGGTATTCTTATCGAAGACAAAAGGGGCGTTCTCACGTCCTTCCCAGTGCCTGTTGAAGGTGGGTTGAAGGTCCAGGCTCAAGTGTGCCTTGATGGCCTCTTCCGCGTAGGCCTGCATCCGGGAGTCGATGGTGGTATAGATCCGGAGTCCGTCGCGGTAGAGGTTGTAGTTGCTCCCATCGCTTTTCTGGTGCTCCTTGCACCATTGGTGAAGCTTTATCCGTACATATTCCCGGAAATGTTTGGCTAGTCCCGTGGTATGGTCCTGCCGGGTAAACCCCGACATGTTCAGCTCAATAGCTGAGATGGAGTCAAATGCCGAGGGGGTCAGGAAGTGGTAGTGTTTCATCTGGGAGAGCACGATGTTACGGCGTTTTGTGGCTCGCTCCGGATGGCGAATGGGGTTGTAGTAGCTGGGTGCCTTTAGCAGCCCCACCAAAATGGCCGCCTCTTCGACAGAGACCTCGGCCGGTGTTTTGTTGAAAAAGATGCGACATGCCGACTTCACACCGAATGCGTTGTTGCCAAAGGTTACGGTGTTGAAGTACATGGCGATGATCTCCTGTTTGGTATAGTTCCGCTCCAGTTTCACGGCGGTGACCCACTCCTTAAACTTGATGATGATGATGTCGAGTTTGCTATAGTTGTTTTTTCGGGGGAAAAGGTTTTTGGCTAACTGTTGGGTGATGGTAGAGCCTCCGCCTTTGTGTCTTCCTGTCACCAATCCCGCCATCACACGGGCGAGGGCTTTCACATCAATGCCTGAATGGTATACAAACCGGATATCCTCGGTGGCAATAAGGGCGTTGGTGAGGTTGGGTGAGAGCTCTTGATAGGTGATGTTGGAGCGGTTCTCGATGTAGTACTTTCCCAGGAGCACACTGTCGGCAGAGTAGATTTCGGAAGCCAGGTTGGTCTTGGGGTTTTCCAACTCTTCAAAGCTGGGCATAAATCCCAACCAGCCCCGGGAGATGGCGAAGAAAATCAGGGTAACGGTAAGAACCATCACACTGAATAGAATCCATAGGATGCGTGTATATCTTCGGTAAGATTTTTTGTTATTCCTCATTAGACAATGTCTTTATATCTATGAACGTCAAAAAAAGAGATATCTTATCTTCTGCTTATTGGTTCTTCACAATGGAGAGTCCCACCCCTTGTATATTTTCAAGCAGGTGATCCTTCTCCCGCATGGCTTGCGAAAAGGAGAATTGATAGACACCTCTCCGGGGAAATCGGATATTTTGACTGAGCAGAATGTGATTTTCCTTGATCTTTCCTATTCCCTTTCCTAACCAGTTTCCCTCTTTGTTACCAATGATGAACTCAATGGTATCCCGTGTGGTGGTGCCATCAGGATAGTTGATATCTGAAAAAACCCATAGGTTTCGGTATTTATAATCCACGTTATGTCGAATGTGAAAAAGCAGATTGTAGGATTGGAGTGTATCCGAACAGGTTACCATAAAAGTGGCAGGATCATCTTGATGCCATCCTGTTTGGGGAAAGTCTTGGTATGACTCGAAGATCGTATCTTTTGTGCATCCCAGCCAAAGAGTGGGGATGAGAAAGAGTAAGATACCCGTAAGGATGCGACTGCGATTGCTTTTTTCTCTCATTTTTCTGGAGTCATTAGTCATCGAAGCGACGGAGATCCTCTTCGGAGATTCCTATTTCGAAGTCGGTTTTTTGTTCTTTGGTAAAGGCAAAATCTTCCAGTTTGGCCGGATATTTCCCCTTTTGATTCATCTGGATAATCTTCTTTACCTCCCTTAGGGGGATAGCCATCATGTTGGAGTGGTCATTCACATAGGAGTACCATACCATCTCTTTGAAGACATCCGCTTTCATAAACTCTGCTTCTCCTTTTTTCGAGCGTAGGTTCAGGTTGTTGGGAGGGAATTCTTTGAGTGCCTCCTGGTAAACTTCCTGTTCAAAATTGAGGCAACATTTCAGTTTGGAGCACTGTCCTGCCAGTTTTTGTAGGTTTAATGAGAGCTGTTGGGTGCGCGCAGAGGAAGTGGTTACCGAGCGAAACCGGGTTAGCCATGTGACACAGCATAGCTCTCTTCCGCAAGATCCGATGCCCCCCATCCGTGCCGCCTCCTGGCGTACGCCAATCTGTTTCATCTCAATGCGAATGCGGAACTGTTCTGCCAATATTTTGATCAGTTGACGAAAGTCCACTCGATCCTCGGCGGTGTAGTAGAAGATGGCTTTGGTGCCGTCACCCTGATACTCCACATCATTGAGTTTCATCTCTAGTTTTAGGTCGTAGATGATTTTCCGTGTTCGGAAGAGGGTGTCTTCCTCTTTGCTCACCGCATAGACCCATTTTTCAATATCGTTATTTCGGGCTTTACGGTACACCGTTTTGGTGTTTTCTCCAGCCACATACCGTTTTTTTGCCATTTGACGCTTTACCATTTCACCCCTGAGGCTGACAATGCCGATATCATGGCCGGGAGAGGCCTCTACTGCCACGATATCTCCCGTGACTAAGGCGAGCTCTGGAGGTTTTCGGTAGAAATCTTTTCTGGAGTTTTTGAAGCGAATTTCAATATACTCCTCCTTTTCCCTGGATCTTTGGGGTTCAGGCATCTGTAAAATTTCGTCCTGTACGTCTAATTTGCAGGCTCCATGGGAAAAACAGGGGTTGTTATGGGGGGATAAGTCAGGAGTGCTCCTGCAACCACGATGCAGGAACGGTGTATTCTTTGAAGCGATATGTGTCATAGGGTGTCTCTCAAAATTATGAGATGCAAATATAACAAAATCATCCGTTTGGATTGGGCGTGTGCAGGAAATTACTCATTTTAAAGGAGAGATCAGTGAGAATAAGATTGATATTCCCGTAGTTGGTGATTTGGTGGATGGCACTATCTAGTTCCTGGTAAAATTTTTCCGATACGCCCGGGTGGATGTAGGGAGCTAGTTTTTCGATAAACTCTTTCTCCTCTCCCACCCGGTAGGTGAGTGCCGTGGTTTGGTGGTGTACTAACATGGCGTCGCGAATGATGCCTTGGGCATGAGAGAGGAATTTGCAGGTCTCCTCCCGGTTTCCGCTTGCTAGTTGGTTGATGGCTGCCTGTATCTTCTCTATGGAGGCCATAAAGCAGCCCCGTAATAAGCTGCGGAAGAGCATAAAATGCGTGTTATCCGTCACCTCCTTCGCCAGCGAGAGTGCTTTTTTCAGGTTCCCCTCAGAGCGGATGGCAACATCTGTGGCCCGCTCTTGAGAAAGCGCGTATTGGGTGGTTAGCAGGCGACGCAACTCCTCCACCGGATAGGGAGGGCACTTGACCAGTTGGGTGCGCGACCGGATGGTGTTGATGATCAAATCCTGATTTTCGGAGAGAAGTAGGAAAAGCGTCTTTTCCGGGGGCTCCTCCAGGATCTTTAGCAGCTTGGGTGCCGCCTGTCGATAGAGCCGTTCAACCATCCAAATGCATACTACCCGGTATTCGGATTCGTACGATTTTAAGCTTAACTTCTGGATGATATTGTTGCAATCCCGGGTGTTGATGATGGTGCGCTGCGACTCGATGTTAATCTTCTGATGCCACTCTTCAAGGGTGATCAACTGGTTTTTCTCCAATAATAATTCCCGCCATTCGGTGGCAAAGTCAGAACTGGTACATGTGGAGCCCTTTTTGTTGGCTACCGGGTAGATAAAGTGAAGGTCGGGATGAGCCAGGTTTTGGTATTTTATGCAAGAGGGACACTCCCCACAACTGTCCTCTTCCGTGCGGTTTTCACAGTTGATGTATTGGGCGTAAGCGATGGCAATGGCAAGTTTGTGCGTGCCTTCTGCGCCGAGGAAGAGTTGAGCATGACTCACACGCTGCTCCAGGACTGTTTTACGAAGCCGTGCCTTGATGGTTTCTTGACCGGGAATGTTCTTAAATTGCATAGCCTTGCAAAGATATAAATAGTTTGGTGTGTTTATTTCCGAAAGATACTAACTTTGTGGTTGAAAATAGATACCTGATATGCGTTACAAGCCCATAAATGCCCAACTCTTCGTGGATAACCGTCGTCGTTTGGCTGCTATGTTAAAGCCTTCCAGTGTGGCGGTGGTGGTAGCCAATGATGAGATGCCGCGCAACGGAGACCAATTTTTTCCCTATCGTCAAAATTCCGATCTGTTCTACCTCACCGGTATTGAGCAGGAGAAGACCCTATTGCTCTTGTGTCCCACTCATCCTCAGGAGAGTTACCGGGAGGTCCTCTTCATTGTGAAGGCGGATCCTTTGGAAGAGCAGTGGAATGGGCACAAGCTGACGTTGGAGGAGGCGCGGGCAATCTCCGGTGTGAAGAGCGTAAAATACCTTGATGCCTTGGATGTTGTTCTCAGGGAGCTGTTTTTCTGGGCCAAAAGAGCTTATCTGGCCATCAACGAGTACCCCAAGTTCTTTCCTGAGGTCCCCAACCGTGATGTGCGCTTTGCAAAACAGATAAAGGAGCAATATCCCCTGTTGAAGATAAAGCGGCTCTTCCCCTTGATTGCGGCCCTTCGGCAGGTTAAGCAGCCTGAAGAGGTGGGGTTGATAAAACGAGCTTGTGAGATTACAGGGGTGGCTTTTGATCGTATCTTGAAGAGCCTTGCTCCAGGGATGAAGGAGTATGAGGTGGAGGCGATGATGACCTACGATTTTCTGAGGTTGGGCGCCAATGGCCATGCCTACCAGCCCATTGTGGCATCGGGAAAGAACGCTTGTGTGCTACATTATGTAACCAACGATGGGGCACTTGCCGACGGTGATCTGTTGTTGATGGATTTTGGAGCGGAATATGCCAATTATGCCGCAGACTGTTCCCGAACCATTCCGGTGAACGGGAAGTTTACACCTCGCCAGAAGGCCTGTTACAACGCGGTACTGCGAACCTTCCGTAAGGCTCAATCCCTCTATGTGCCGGGGAATACCATTCAAAAGATTAATCAGGCGGTTTTTAAGATGATGGAGGAGGAGATGATCGGTCTGGGGCTCTTTACGCGTGAAGAGGTGGAGCGGCAGGATCCTCAGAACCCTTGCTATGCCAAATACCTTATGCATGGCGTTTGTCATCCGGTGGGCCTTGATGTTCACGATGTGGGGGGGAAAGAGGAGCCGCTGCCCGAGGGGCAGGTGTTGACCCTGGAGCCCGGAATCTATTTGGAAGAGGAGGGGTTTGGCATCCGTTTGGAGAATGATATCATGGTGGCTGATGTGCCGGTGGACCTGATGGCGCATATCCCCATTGAGGTCGATGAGATTGAGGCGTTGATGGCTTCTGCCGATGAGGGTGGAGCCCTCATAGAAGTTCCCGTAAAATAGATTAACTTTGGGGGTTCGCAAGAAATAATTATTACATACTTAAATACTTCATATTATGTTTTCAAAAGAGACTTATACCAATCGTAGAGAGAAACTACGTAAAAAGTTGGCTTCCGGCCTTATCCTGATTCCGGGAAACAGCGAGGCGGCCTTCAACTACCCGGCCAATACATATCATTTTCGTCAGGATTCTAACTTCCTCTATTTCTTTGGGTTGGATCATCCCGATCTTGCCGGTGTGATGGATGTGGATGAGGGTAAGGACTACATCTTTGGGAATGATGTGGATATGGATGATATTATCTGGATGGGGCCGCAGCCTTTGATGAAGGAGCGCGCTGCTGAAGTGGGGGTTGCAAATACGGCACCATACGATGCGATCATCCCTCTTCTTCAACAGGCGATCCGGGAGGGGAGAAGAATCCATATTTTGCCTCCCTACCGGGGAGAGCATTTTATCGAGTTAGAACGGCTCTTGGGCGTTAGCCACAGCGCTGTAAAGAACTATGTATCCGTAGACCTTATCAAAGCGGTGGTGTCGCTTCGTGAGATTAAAGAGGAGGTGGAGATTGCAGAGATCGAGAAGGCTATTGCCGGTGCGTATGAGATGCATACTACGGCCATGAAGATGGCGATGCCCGGTGTGATTGAGCAGGAGATCGCTGGCGTGATGGAGGGTATTGCCTTGAAGAACGGAGGGCCTGTAAGCTTTCCTATTATTCTGAGTATCAATGGGCAGACGCTACATAACCACTACCATGGCAACACCCTCGAGGTGGGCCGTATGATGGTGGCTGATGCCGGCTGCGAGACCACTCTTCACTATGCTTCGGACATTACCCGTACGGTGCCTGTAGGAGGGAAGTTTGATGCCCGTCAAAAGGCGATCTATGAGATTGTGTTGAAGGCCAATATGGATGCCATCGCGGCGGCTCGCCCCGGCGTGAAAAACCGTGACCTGCACCTTGGTGCCTGTAAGACCATTGCCAGTGGGTTGAAGGCCTTGGGTATCATGAAAGGGGATGTGGATGAGGCGGTACGCCAAGGTGCGCACGCCATGTTTATGCCTCACGGCTTAGGCCATCACATGGGTCTGGATGTCCACGACATGGAGGGCCTGGGTGAAGATTATGTGGGATATGATGAGCATACCAAGCGTTCGGACCAGTTTGGGCTGGCCTTCCTACGCTTTGGAAAGGAGCTGAAGCCCGGTCATGTGTTTACCATCGAACCCGGATGTTATTTTATCCCTGCCCTGATTGACCAGTGGCGTGAGGAGGGTAAGTTTACCGAGTTTATCAATTACGATGAGGTTGAGAAATACAAAGACTTTGGGGGAATCCGCATCGAGGATGATATCCTGATTACAGCGGATGGACATCGGGTGCTTGGCAAGCCGATTCCCAAGAGTGTGGAGGAAATTGAGGCCTTGATGGCTCAACAATAGAAGCTTCTTGAATCGTTGAGAGGGGTTTGCCCCTCTCAACGTTATCCCGTGGATGCTATGAATAGTTTTCCTGCGAAATATCATCGACTTGAGACGGTGCCCGTGCCCGTTGGTGAGGTGATGGTGGGAGGAGGCCATCCGGTGGTTTTGCAGTCCATGACCAACACCTCGACCATGGATACGGCAGCCACGGTGGCTCAGTCCATGCGCTTGGTGGATGCCGGTGCCTCCTTGGTTCGGATCACGGCTCCCTCTGTGAAAGCAGCGGAGAACCTGCAAGAGATCAAGACAGCTTTGCGACGCAAAGGCTACCGTGTTCCCTTGATTGCGGATATCCACTACCAGGCTAAAGCGGCCGAGGTGGCTGCGCGCATCGTGGAGAAGGTGCGTATTAACCCCGGAAACTATACCGATCGTTCGGTGCCCGGGAAGAAGACCTTTTCCGATGCTGACTATCAGGCGGAGTTGGAGCGTATCCATAGCCGTTTGAAGCCGTTGGTGCAGGTGTGCAATACCTACGGTACAGCGCTGCGGGTGGGGAGTAACCACGGTTCGCTCTCGCAGCGTATTATGAGTCGCTATGGCAATAGCCCGGAAGGGATGGCGGTGGCGGCCATGGAATTTATTGAGATCCTGGAGGATCTGGGTTTTCATAAGATTGTGGTGAGTATGAAGGCCTCTAACCCGCGGGTGATGGTCTATTCCGTACGTCGCATGGTGGCGATGATGCAAGCCCATGGTAGGGTTTATCCTTTTCACCTGGGCGTGACAGAGGCCGGTAATGGACGGGAAGGGCGTATTAAATCGGCCGTGGGGATCTCCTCGCTGTTGGAAGAGGGTATTGGCGACACCATTCGTGTTTCTCTCACCGAAGCTCCGGAAAAAGAGCTTCCGGTGGCTGCCCTGATCGCCGGCCACTACGGGGAGATGACGTCGGCTAAAGAGCCCCTATCGGTGAGCCTGCCTGTGGGGCATACGGCCTACCGGGGTCGGATGAACAAGCATGAGCATCCGGTGTGGGCCATCCCTTCCGAAGTGCCTCCCCCCGCCATCTCCTGGATAACGGTGACAACGCCTTCTCTCTCGGAGGATCTTTTGCGCGCAGTGGCCGGGGATGAACGTTTGGGGGTGATTTTGGACCTCTCTCGGGCTACTGCTCTCTGCCCTTATCGAACCCTCTTTGCCCAACTGGCTCGCTTGGAGCGGGAGGTCTTTGTGATGTTGAAGGCTGACTTTGGCTCACTGCCGAAGGAGGAACTCTATGTGAAGGCGGCTCGTCTGTTTGGCTTTTTCCTCTTAGATGGATTGGGTGACGGGGTGATGGCCTCTTCCCGGGTGATCTCCGATGAAGCGCTCTATCCTGTTTTATTGGATCTGTTACAAGCCTCTCGTGTGCGTATTTCCAAGGCTGAGTTTATTGCCTGCCCCTCCTGTGGGCGAACTCAGTTTAACATTGAAAAGGCGCTGGAAGAGGTGAAAAAGGCCACCTCCTCTTTGAAGGGGCTTACCATTGGCGTGATGGGGTGTATCGTTAATGGGCCGGGAGAGATGGCTGATGCCGATTATGGTTATGTGGGTGCAGGAAGGGGAAAGGTTGCACTCTATAAGGGGCAGCAGCAGGTGGCCAATAATGTGCCGGAAGAGGAGGCCGTTCAGCGTCTTCTGGAGCTGATTGAACGTGACACTCCGTCGTGATTCTTTTTTATGGGTGGTGTGATAACGGGTTGAAGATAGAAGATATGGCATGGTACATCCCCATAATGGATCCCATTAATGGCGCTATAAAACCTGTTAATATTCTGATTATTATTTTGTTGGTGATTAAATGTTGGTTGTTTTGCCAATTGTGGGCATAATGCCCCCAAGTCGTCTATTTTTGTGTTACCTTTGAAAGGTGTAAGAGGGCGCTATCCTGACGGGAGATTTTCAGCGTTGCTTTGCAACGCTTTCCCGCGGGTCGGTTTGTTGCATTAATCCTTGCAGATGATTTTTTCTGCTGTGGGTTTTTGTGAAGGGGAGCCTTCTGAAGATAGAAGAAAAATATAATAAAAAATAGCTTATGAAAACAGTTGCTGATTGCAATTTTGAGGGAAAGCGCGCACTGATACGGGTGGATTTTAATGTGCCACTAAATGCGGAATTTCAAATAACTGATCCCACACGGATCAATGCGGCATTGCCCACCATTAAAAAGATCCTGACGGATGGTGGATCCGTGGTGTTGATGTCTCATTTGGGGCGTCCAAAGCAAGGGCCGGAGGAGAAGTTCTCGCTCAAACACCTGCTCCCTTATCTGGAGGAGGTTTTGGAGAGAGAGGTGTTATTTGCCGATGATTGTGTGGGAGAGCAGGCCTTTGCCTATTCCCGCGATCTGAAACCCGGCCAGGTGTTGTTGCTCAATAATCTTCGTTTTTACAAAGAGGAGACCAAGGGGGATGAGGATTTTGCGAAGAAACTTGCGCAACATGGCGACATTTACGTAAATGATGCCTTTGGAACGGCCCATCGTGCCCATGCCTCTACCACCATCGTAGCCCGTTTTTTTCAGGGCGATCACAAGATGTTTGGCCTGCTGTTGGGTAGAGAGATTGAGAGTATGGAGAGGGTGCTTCGGGATTCCCAACGTCCTTTTACAGCCATTCTGGGCGGGGCGAAAGTTTCTGGTAAGATACAGATCATTGAGAACCTTTTGGATAAGGCGGATCATATCATTGTCGGAGGAGGGATGATGTTCTCTTTTGTGAAGGCTTCCGGGGGAGCGATTGGGAACTCCTTAGTGGAAGAGGAGTATTTGGAGTTGGCGCGTGCTACCCTGAAAAAGGCTGCTGAAAAAGGGGTGCATATTTATGTGCCTGTGGATGCCGTGGAGGCCGATGCCTTTGCTAACGAGGCCAATCGCAAAGAGGTATCCTCTGATGCCATTGATGATGGCTGGATGGGGTTGGATATTGGTCCTCGGAGTATGGCTGAGATGGAGAGGATCTTGATGGCATCGAAGACGATTCTTTGGAATGGCCCCATGGGTGTTTTTGAGATGGATCACTTTGCTGTGGGAACCCGTTTTGTGGCTGAGACTGTGGCAAAAGCCACCGCAGAGGGTGCTTTTTCACTGATCGGTGGAGGCGATAGCGTGGCTGCCATTAACAAGTATGGCTTGAAGGAGAAGGTGAGCTACGTGTCTACGGGTGGAGGCGCTATGCTGGAGTATATTGAGGGCAAAGAGCTTCCTGGAATAAAAGCTATTTTAGGGTAGAGGGGCGTATGTTTCCCTAGGGGAGTGTCTCTTTATTTTCTGTTTCCCAGTGGCGCAGCCGTTGGTATATTTGGTATGCGTTGTAGATTTGCCATGCCCCATATACCGAGAAGAAGAGTCCGATAAACAGGGTGATAGTGTTGGCCATCTCCACGGATTTGGTCATAAGCAGAATCCCAATGATAATGATGAAAATGCCATTAAGTACCGATAGCATATAGTTGTTGAAGAGGTGACGTAAAGAGAGCACCATGTAAATGTGAAAAGCTCCTGCCAGGATGGCCCAAATCCCCAATATGCTGAAAATAAGGCGTATGACAAGGGTGGGGGAGGCGAGAAACAGGATCGCCGGGATCAGAAGTACGACGCCTTGGATAAACCATACCCCCCAGGGTTTTTGCTGTTTTCGGTTTAGCAGGTCTATAAGTATAAAAGAGAGTGCCCCCGCCAGTGTAATTCCGCCTAAGATACGGATGAAGGTATGGATTGATGATTCGGGGGTGATGATGGCTATAATGCCTATGACGAGCGAAATTAATCCGCTTAACCCCATAAATTTCCAGTTCTTTTCGAGTTGCTTTTTCATGGATTATACCGTAAAGGTGGTGAGTACTTTTAGGATAAGGAAACATCCGAATATGGTAAGCGTGGCTCCCACAATGCGGTTCATCCAAAGGATGACTCCCGGTTTGAGGTATTTGCTGATACGTGTGCCGACGACGCTTTTTAGAATGTCGATAAGAAATACGGTGGTAATGGTTCCTCCAAAGAATGCAATGGTGTAGTTGAGCAGTTTTCCTTCGGGGGCGTTGGCACTGACCCAACCTATGGCGGTTAACCAAAAGATCAGAAGAAATGGGTTGAGAATGTTCATGAAAAATCCTTTGAGTAGGTAGGTGGTCATCCCGGCTTTTTCCGATGAGATGCGTTTGAGGAACGTGTTTTCTCTCTTCTTCTCCTCTTCTGACTTGGCATCATTTTCAGGTTTTTTGAATATGGAGTAGAGTCCGTAACCGATGAGAATAACTCCCCCTATCAGCCCGATGAAAGGTTTGTTTGAGGTGTTTTCAAAAAAGGTAGATGCGCCCAGGTAGCAGATGGTGATCAGGGTAATGTCGGATAATGAAATTCCCATCGCCATGAAAAGAGAAGATTTGAACCCTCTGGTTATACCATTTTGTATGATAGCCAAGAAAGCCGGACCAATGGTAATAGAAATCACAAGCCCTAAGCCGACACCTTGAAAGATGATCTTGATCATTTTTTCTGGTACTTATGGATAAAGGTCTTCCATTCTTCAAGTTGGGCTTGTTTCAACACGCGAGGAAATTTGTGTTGGCCCCCTGTTTTTCCTTTGGCTTCCATCCAGTCATAAAATGCCGCAGTGGGTAGCAGGGTAACATTAACCTCTTTAATGGCCGCGATACGTTCTGTTTTGTAGTCGTCGTTCAGCGCTTTGAGGTTTTGATCCAGTTGATCCCGTACTGTGGCCTCATCAATATTTTCATCGGTTCCGATAAACCATTGATGGGCAAACATGGAGTCATGTTTAATACCTGCTACCGAGAACTCCCGGATGTCCATTCGTAACTGTTTTTCTAACAGTTCGATAGCCATATTCATATTCTCTTGGCTAAGGTGTTCGCCGCAGAGGCTGAGAAAATGTTTGGTCCGTCCGGTAATTTGTATCTCGCAGCGTTTTTTGTCCGTGAACTTTACCGTATCTCCGATGAGGTAACGCCACGCTCCCGAGCAGGTGCTCAGCAAGAGGCCGTACACCACACCCTCTTCCACTTCATGAAGGGGAATGCTTTCCGGGTTGGGCTTGACATTTCCATCTTCATCGAAATTGCGCTCATTGAAAGGGACAAACTCCAAAAAGAGCCCGTTGTCGGCAATCATCTGCATCGACTCCACATTGGGACGTGTTTGCAGTGCGATAAACCCTTCGGAGGCCAGGTAGGTCTCCATATAGATTAGGGGGTGTGCAAGGAGTTTCTCGAATGCTGTTTTGTAGGGTTGAAAGGCAACGCCCCCATGGACAAAGATGGAGAGGTGGGGCCAGATATCGTGGATGGTCTCCAGGTTGTAGTACTCGATGATGCGTTCCAACAAGATTTGAAGCCATGCCGGTACACCTACGATGGCTCCAATATCCCAGTCTTTGGCTTTGCGGACGATCTCATCCAACTTCTTGTTCCAATCCTTTTCCCGGGATATTTTCTTTCCGGGGTAGTAGAATCGTTGAAACCAAAACGGGATCTTCCCCGTATTGATGCCCGATAAATCTCCCTCGTAATAGACCCCGTTATAATCCAGGTGGGTGCTCCCTCCTAACATGAGGGCTCCCTTGGTATAAAGTTCTTTTGGGAGATTGTAACTCGCCAAAGAGAGTAGCTGTCGAATGCTGGTTCTCCGAATTTGTTTCACCATATCCGCAGCGACGGGAATATACTTACTTGAGGCCTCCGATGTACCGGAGCTTAAGGCAAAGTATTTGATTTTACCGGGCCATGCCACATCGGCTTTTCCTTCCAGGCTCTCTTTCCACCAGGCTTTGAACATGGAGTTGTAATCGAAAGCAGGAACGGTCTCTTGGTATTTTTTTATGATATCGTTGTCGTTACATTGTAGGATTTCATGGAAGTGATAATTTCTTCCAAAGGCTGTATGTTGGGCTTTACTGAGAAGTTTACGCAACTCTCCCACTTGGATGCCAAAGACATCTTCATACATGGGATCTTTGACGCCCCTGCTCTCCACCATATTTTTGAGGATAGACCCTAATACTGGTACTGGCATAATTCGCCTATTTTAAAATAGGCTGCAAAGTTAATAATAATTCGCATTACATGGTCAATTTTTTCGTTGTTGCAACCATTTGTCCATGATGATTATGGGTTCTGCATAAAGAGGGAGGCAGCGATCCCGTCCAGGTGAAACCACCCTTTATCCGTGGTGCAGAGGTGATGGTTTTGGAGGGAGAGCAGGCCCTTCGTGATATATTTTTGGGCCTCATGGAGGGTAGCTTGCATGGCTTTTTCGCCAAAAAGATGGCTTATCTGCACTAGATCGCACCCCTTTTTTGTGCGAAGCCGGGTCATCACATATTCGTTGTATCGGTCTGCCGGGCTAAGCACCTCCCGCTCGGCAGGAATCTTCCCCTCCTTGATCTGTTGGATATAGCGGGGAACGGAGGCGACATTCCATTGTCTGCTTACCCGATCGTACGAGTGAGCTGAAGTGCCGATTCCCCAGTAGGGCACTTGCTCCCAGTAGGAGGCGTTATGCTTCGATCTTTTTCCCGGAAGTGCGAAGTTGGAGACTTCATATTGAGGGTAGCCCGCCTCTCGGGTGAGGTGTTGTAAGGAGAAAAAACAAGCTCGCGTGTGGGTGTCATCTACGTCTTTGAGCTTTCCCTTTTGAATCCGTTGGTAGAGTGGTGTTCCCGGCTCTACCGTAAGTGCGTATGCCGACAGGTGATCCGGCCTCAGTGCGAGGATCTGCGCCAGTTGCCTCTCCCACGATTGTTGCGACTGGATGGGAATACCGTAAATCATATCCACGGAGAGGTTGTTGAAGCCGCTCTCCCGGGCCTGCTGTATGGAGGTGATGGCTTGCTCAGCGGTATGGGTTCTGTGAAGCCAACGCAACTCCTCGTTGTTGAGGGACTGAATGCCGATGCTTAACCGATTGATGCCCACTTTTTGGAGCGCTTGCAGGTAGCGGTGGTTGACGTTGTTGGGGTTGACTTCTAAGGTATTCTCTTCCGATTCGTTCCTAAGGTGCCTGGAGATGGCAGCGAGGATCCTCTCAATCTCTTGGGCACGAAGCAACCCGGGGGTACCTCCCCCAAAGTAGATGGTTCGCACCGGCTCCTGTAGGTAGTCCTTCCGCAGCGCTATTTCGTCACAAACAGCCTCCACATAGTCGGGGATGAGCCGGGTGGAGGCCAGGGAGAAGAAGTTGCAGTAGGGGCACTTTTGCGTGCAAAAGGGAATGTGAATGTAGAGGCCTGCCATGGTTATTTTCTTAACAGAATACGGAAGGTGGTTCCCTGATCTATGACACTGCTTTTTACATAGATTTTCCCCTTGTGGTAGTCGTTGATGATGCGTTTGGCAAGAGTGAGGCCTAGTCCCCATCCTCTTGATTTTGAGGTTACCCCAGGGTTAAAGATGCTGTTAAAGTTGCCTTTGGGGATCCCTTTTCCCGTGTCTGAGAGGTCAATGGTCACATGATCTTCCCCCTCTTTGAGGTCGATGGTGATGGTTCCAACCCCCTCCATGGCGTCAATGGCATTTTTACAGAGATTCTCAATGACCCATTCGAAGAGGGGAATGTTGAGGGGAATGGTAATCGCCTTTTCTTCCGGGAGGTTTAGTTGGTAGGTGACCTTCGAAGAGGTTCTGCCCCGTAGGTATCCGATGGCACTCTTGATGGTATGGATAATGTCATTCTCCTCTAAGGCGGGTTCTGACCCAATCTTAGAGAAGCGCTGTGCAATGGTTTCCAGACGGTGAACATCTTTGTCCAGCTCCCGGGAGATCTCCTCCTCTCCATTCAGGCGTAAAATTTCACTCCAGGCCATGATGCTGGAGAGTGGTGTTCCCAGTTGATGGGCCGTCTCTTTAGCCATCCCCGCCCATATCTGGTTCTGTTCGGATCTTCTGGAGATACTGAAGATTAAATAACTTAAGAAGATGAACAGGGCGATAACTCCTAACTGTATGAAGGGGTAGATTTGAAGGCGTGTGAGCAGAAGGGAGTCCTTGTATAAGATGTAGTTGGTGTTGTTCTCCAGCTGTAACTCAATGGGGGTGTTTTCTGAACGCATGTTGGCGATCATCTTTTGCATATAGAGGGTATCGTTGGTTAGTGGTGTGGCAATGTTTCCCTGGGCGATGACCCGTGTCATACTGCTGTCGGTGATAATCACCGGTACTGAGGCGGCATTGATCACCGTCTCAGAGAAAAAATCCCGAATGAGCTCATCTAAGTAAGTACGAAGCTCTGAGTAAACCTTTGACTCCTTGTAGTAGAGGTAGTTGATCGTTCCTCCCGTATTTACTTTGACGGGTTCATAAACGGAGAACTCCTTGAGTAGCTCTCCCCTCAAGTATTTTACGGTATCTGTATTGATGTCTATATTACTGATACCTAGTATTTTGTGGTTTTTATTGGTTTGAACCACAGGGATGGTTTTGTTGTTTTGTATGATATTGAAGTAGAAGGTAAGCTCTTCGTTGGTCTCTGCCTCCACGGCTCGTTTAGTGGCCTCTGCCAACAACTCCACCCTTCTCCGTTCCTCCTCCTGAATGCGGAGAAAGAACTTTTCCGTATAATTTACCAGATCTGCCCGTCGGTTAATGGCGTCAGCCCAAAGGGTGATGTTCCGTTTTTCCTCTCGTGCAATCTTGGAAACGACCACATTGGTGTACCATAATGAGCCGCTCACAATGATCACAAAGATGAAAAACAGCACCCCTTTCCAGTGGTGTTTTTTATGATAAAAATCAAAAATACTCATAAAAAATGCAACGTTTAGTCTTTTCTTTTATTGTTGTGATGTTCAAACATAACGAAAAAGAGGGTAGGATTTAGATCTTGAGGGGTGGAAATTGAGATTTTGTATCTTTGGCGAAAACTTTTGCTATGGAAACGTTTATGACATCTCCTTGGTTTACATGGGTTCTTCTCCCACTTCTGATCTTTGTCTCACGGATTTTGGATGTGAGTGTGGGAACCATGCGGTTGATTTTTGTGGCCAAAGGAAACAAGACTATTGCGCCACTTCTGGGATTCTTTGAGGTGATCATTTGGTTAATGGCCATCAGTCAGATTATGCAGCATTTGGATAATGTGATGTGTTATATTGCCTACGGGGGAGGCTTTGCCGCGGGTAACTATATCGGGATCTATTGGGAGGAGAAGATGAAGATTGGCACGGTCATTTTTCGGGTTTTTCCGCAGAAAGATATTTCGCAGCTTGCCTCCTCTCTCCGGGAGTGCGGTCATGGCGTAACTACGGTGAATATAGAGGGTAAGGGAGGTAGTAACCAAATGATATTCAGTGTTATGGATAGAAAGAGTGTGGGGGATGTGTTGAAGATTGTACAGGAACATAATCCCAATGCATTTTATACCATAGAGGATATCCGGGGGGTGAGCGAAGGGTATCAGCGGGGAGGATCGCAGAATCATCGGTCGGCACTGGCAAGGCCGCGGGTGATGCGGAAAGGGAAATAGCCCCTGCAAGAAACATCCAATGTTTCGTTTAGACTGCTGCCTTTGGGCGTTTAGCTGTCTGTGAGATGCCTATCCGGTTGGTGGTTTAGCTTTCCGGTCTACTCCCATTCAAGGTCAAACTTTTTTCCCTTGGTTTTTTTCTCTTTGACGGAGGATGTCGTTGAGGCTGTGCCTGGTGGGTCGGTCTCCTCCCACGCTACCTGAAAACCATCGCTCTCCTGTGGGGTGGTTTCTTCCCTTGTTGAGTGGCCCGGAAAAAGGTTCGATAAGGCCTCTTTCTCTCTTTGGATCCTCTTCTGTAGTGCTTTTCGCGCCCGCGGGGTATCGTACCTGAAGGTGGGCTCTTCCGTAGTTCCTGTAATTTTGAGGTACAGATGCGTTCCTCCGGTGGTGTTGGATTGCTCAACCCCAAATTGGTTTTCCTGGTGTTGTTTTTGGTATTTCTTGCGTAATAATTCGTTGATTTTTAAATCCAGATGGTAGTCTATCTCCCCGTCAAAGTGTTGTTCTCCTCCCCCATAGAGATCCATTACGTTATTGGCTATGGCCATTTCGGGGATGTGAAGCGTGCGATCTTTGATGTAAATCTGATTGGTTAGGGTGTCAAATTGGATATTTGAAAGGTCGTCAAGTCGTAAGAATTGAGCGAGTTTTTTCAAGGGAGCATAGTTGAGCAGTGCTCCGTTGGTGATCATCAGGTTCCCATCAGCTAACAGTGTGCTTTTATCGAGTTTGTAGTGTTGCGTGAATGTCGTGGTTAGGTAGAGGTCTGCGGTTAGGTCTCCTTTGAGGTGGTCGCTGGTGAGGGTTTGGGACCCAAAGTTGTTAAAGAGGGAGAAGAGGGATGAGACTGCTATGTTTTGGGTTGATAGGGTACTCTTTATGCGGGGAGTCTCCGTGGTATAATCAAACAGATGAGCCTTGGCCTCCAGTGTCCCCTGCCCATGGGTTAGCTTGAGCCTTTTCAAGGTAATCTCATCGGGGGCTATGTCAAGCGTCAGTTGAACTCCTTCTGTCTCCAGAGCCTTGTACTTCAAGTGTGATACGGTACAGGAGAGCACTCCTTTCATGTTGGGTAGTTTAACCTTGTTGTTGCTTTTATCCTCGTGGTCGTCGGATTTTTGGAAGTGTTGCATAAGGTGCTCCACATCCAGGTGATTTGAGGTGATTTGAAGCGTTGGCTCAATGTTGGTTGCTTTTTTTTGCAGGAGGTTGATGGGTTCTTTAATGACTCCCGAGATGGAGAGGTCATTTTCTGTGTCTGTGAATACGATGCTCTTAAAGGTGGCCTTTTGGGGTGTTAGTATGCTCTCTTCCAGGTGAAAGGAGAGTGGGGGCTGTGCTGCTCCAAGGTGAAGGGTTCCGTTACCCTGGAAGAGGGTAAGGGTACTTTGGGATTGTTGGATCTCATGGAGGGGCTCCTCTATGAGCCTTCGCAGGTTTCCTTTATGGGCAAGTTTGAGGGTCGCCTCTCCTTGCAACAGCTGCTCTTCTGCTAAGAAGGGGGCGATGTCTTGGAAGTTTACACTCCCTTCGAGGGTGGTATTGACAAATAGTTTGTTCCAATCCCTTAGCACCAGCCATCCGGTTAGTGTTGATCGGTTGGGCGTTTGGATTTGTAAATGCTTGGCTTCAAGCATAAAATCCTTGGGCTTTTGGGGATTGTAGGCCACTTGAAGGTCTGTATGGAGCGCCGTCAGGTGGAGGTTGGGCAGGGGAGAGAGGGTGTCGAGGTTCACGGCTGCCTCGACCCGGAACGCGGGAAACTCATGGGGCGAGAATTTGCCCGAAAGGGTTCCCGTGAGGGAGAGCGTTCCGTGGGGATGGTAGGGGTGGATCTTCTGTTGGGTCTCTTCCGGCATAAGGGGGAGGAGTTTTTGGAGGCTTACCTGTGTCGCTGCCACATTCAGCTGGTAGGAGCCACCCTTCTTGAGGTGGAGGGCTTCGGAGGAGAAGGTAAGGGCCGTTTCCCGGAGCATAAGTTCACCGCTGCTGATGGTCAAACGTTGTTGGTCAGAATAGTAAGTTGCCTTTAGCTGGAGCGCAACATCCGTGTTGGAGAAGCGGAGCTCCGGCACGGTGGCCGCTGCTCTGAGGTCCAGGTTTATGGTGACCACCTGATGGAGGGCCGTGAGGTGGAGTTTGGCCTCTCGGAGGCGGCTCGTGATCTGGAAGTCCGTACGCTTGTCAAGGTAGGAGATGGTAACCTCTTTTAGGTGCAAGGAGGGGATTGTCAGGTCGGGGAGACCTTTGGCTTGTGGCTCTTTTCCTTTTGAGTTGGTCAGAAAATTGAGGTTTGTCTCTCCTGATTTTGCCCGGTAGAGGACGATATCCGCATTTTCCAGGCTGAAGGATTTGATGTGAGGTTGCTGCCGGAGGACGGATCGTAGGTCGAGGCGTATGAAGAGGGAGGCGGCCCTGATGGGTGAGGGCATGGATGGGGACCCCTTTGATGTGAGGGTAGCGCCGGAGAGTTTGAGGCTGATGTCAGGGAAGTAGCGTGTTATCTCAATCTCTGCCGATGAGACGGTGATCTCAGCTTCGAGAGAGGCATTTACGTGTTGTAGCGCCATCTCTGTAATTTCTGCTTCGTGGGTGTCTACATAGATCAGTAGCGCGGCGAGAAAAGCTAAAAAGAGGGCTAATAGTGTACCAAGAGTGATCTCGATGGTGTGGATGATGCTTTTTGTCCGTCTGCTGTTCTTCGAAGTCATTGCGTAGTTTTTGTCATGGGACCGCTATCTTGTGTAGAAGATGGAATCCTTACTTTCCGCTTGTTTGGAGCAATTCCCCGAATGAGATAACGAAATATTCCTCCGTTAGGTGTGCAGATGGCATCTTTTTGTGAAATCCATAAGGGTCGTGCGTGTTTTTTGAGGCTCTTCCACGAAACCCATGTGTCCGGTATGCGCCAGGATCAGCGCCTCGGCGTGGGGGGGGAGCGCCATCTGTGCCAACGCCTTTTGAAGCGGGATTCGGGAGTCTTCTTTGCCCACGATAAAGAGTACGGGCCAGGGAGCTTTGGTCAGCAGATCCAGAGAAGAGGTGCGGGAGCCCATGCCGAGCAAGGCTGCAATGATTCCCTCCTTGGAGAGGGTATGGCTCTCCTCTTGTAACTGTTGGATGGTACTGGCCAATGCCTCCCTGTTCTCCGGAGCAAAGAGCGAGGGGGTGAAGGAGGAGATAAACTGCAGTTTGTCTTTTTTGATGATCTCCGCGGTACGTAGCCGGTTCTCTTTCCCTTGTGCGTCGTCTGCAGAGGCATGGGAGTGGAAGAGGACTAGTCCCGAAAGCCTCTCCGGATAGGCCTTGGCAAAGGCTAAAGAGACATATCCCCCCATGGAGTGGCCACATAGTACGGCATTGGATATCTGCTCCTCGTCTAAGATGGCTTTCACACAGGAGGCCATAAATTCCATGGTATGGGTAGGTCCGAAGACACTACTCTCTCCATGGCCGGGAAGATCGATGCACAGGAGGGTGTGGTGTGCGGCCATCTCCTCTTTGAAAAGATCCCAGATCTTGGAAGATTCGAGAAAACCGTGCAGTAATACTACACAGGGACCTGATCCGTTAACATGGTAGGTGAGGAGACCCTTGTCGTAAGCGAGTTGTTTTTTCATGGGATAATTTTTTGCAAAGGTACAGTTTATGGTAGATTATGGGCTTTTTGCTTTATTGTGTAGGGGAGAAGATTTTGATAAAGTGAAAGAGGTCAGAAGAGATAAAATCGTTCTTCAATGGCTGATGACCAGAAATGATTAAAATTTCCCACAGATACCTGGCGTCCGTCTATAACGTCCGACTTCTTTGTGATGCTCGTCTTCCAAAGGGGCATTTACTTCTGTGAACGCCCCTATTTCGGTCTTTGTAAGCCTCGAATTCGAACTTTCTAGACAGCCTCTTCTCAAAACGCTGACTTTATGGACAGACACTACTTAATCAGAAAGCTTAGGAAATAGGTGCTAAAATCCGTGTAGTTCGGTGGTAGTTTATTACTTTTGTGGCGTAATGATATAGGTGCCTTGTTTTGGAGGAGTGTCCTGTATTGAATAGTATGATGACAAGCCCTTTGGGGCTACTATAGCATAATGATATGAGTAAATTAAAGCGAAGAGTCCTGTTGATGATCCTTGATGGATGGGGACAGGGGGACGGGAGTAAGTCCGATGTGATTACCTCTACTCCGACGCCGAATATAGATCGTCTGATGGATCAATATCCTCACAACACCTTGTTGACCAGTGGGGAAAATGTGGGACTTCCAGATGGACAGATGGGTAATTCCGAGGTAGGGCATCTGAATATTGGTGCGGGCCGTGTGGTTTTCCAAGATTTAGTGAAGATCAACCGTGCGTGTGCAGACCACTCCATTGCGGATAACCCGGTGTTGAAGGAGGCCTTTTCCTATGCGGCTAAACAGAAGAAGCAGGTTCATTTTCTGGGATTGCTCTCCGACGGTGGAGTGCACTCTATGGATACGCATCTTTATAAGCTATGTGACTTGACCAAGGCCTATGGCCTTAAAGAGGTCTTTGTCCATGCTTTGATGGATGGGCGAGATACCGACCCGCATTCGGGACTGGGATACATGGAGCGGTTGGAAAAGCATTTGGCCACCTCCAATGGAAAGGTTGCAACAGTGACAGGGCGCTACTATACGATGGATCGTGATAAGCGTTGGGAGCGAGTGAAAGAGGGATATGATGCCATGGTTCACGGCGTGGGTAAACCCTATATCTCGGCATTAGAGGCTGTAAAAGCATCGTATGATGAGGGGCTTACCGATGAATTTATTAAGCCGGCAGTGATGGTGGATGAAGAAGATAAGCCACTGACGACCATTCGTCCGGGCGATGTGGTTTTCTGCTTTAATTTCCGTACTGACCGTTTGCGCCAGATTACTATGGCATTGACGCAGCAAGATATGCCCGAATTTGCCATGAAGAAGATCCCCCTGCACTACCTCACCATGACCCGTTACGATGATAGTTTCCAAGGGGTACATGTGGTGTATGACAAGGAAAATGTACAGGAGACTATTGGCGAGGTGGTGGCTCGTGAAGGGTATAAGCAGCTCCGAATTGCAGAGACAGAGAAGTATGCCCACGTGACCTTCTTTTTTAGTGGTGGACGAGAGAAGGAGTTTGATGGAGAGAAACGGATTCTTGTGGCTTCTCCCAAGGTGGCGACCTACGACCTACAGCCTGAAATGAGTGCCTTTGAAGTGAAGGATGCTCTGGTTAAAGAATTGAATGCAAAGAGTGTAGAGCTTGCCGTACTGAACTTTGCCAACGGTGATATGGTAGGGCATACGGGAATCTACCCGGCCATTGAGAAAGCAGTGAAGACGGTAGATCAGTGTGTGGGAGAAGTGGTGGATGCTGCTAAAGCCAATGGTTATGATGTGATGATTATTGCCGATCATGGGAATGCTGACTTCGCCATAAATAGCGATGGCTCACCCAATACGGCACATACCACCAACCCTGTGCCCGTTATTCTTGTGACATCAGATTATGAACATATTGAGAAGGGGATCCTGGCCGATGTGGCTCCCACACTTCTTAAGATTATGGGCATTCCTCAACCTGAGGCAATGACAGGGAAAGCCCTGGTATAGTCGTTTCCCTGGCTACGATTGTCGTAAAAGTCCGATTGGTACCATTAAAAAAGCCCGGTATTTCATAGATACCGGGCTTTTCTTTTTCCTGAGGAGGGTTAGTAACCCCCGTTAAAGTCATCGTATTGGTTGCGATTATCGCGGTAATCATCGTTTCGTCGATAACCATCATTGTTCCTTCTTCCTCTTTCTCTGTCACCACGGAATCCTCCCTCATTTCTGCGGTAGTTGTTGTCGTTGCGGAAACCACCTCCTTGACGGAAACCACCTCGATTGTCCTCTCTTGGACGAGCTTTCTTTACAACGATGTTGCTTCCTTCAAAATCAGTTTCATTTAACTTTTCGATGGCTTCTGATGCCTCTTCATCGTTGTCCATCTCAACGAAACCGTATTTTTTGGAATATCCGGTTTCACGATCAATAATAACTCTGGCGCTGCGAACTTCACCAAAGGCTTCAAATAGAGTTCTCAAGCTGTCATCATTTGTGCCAGAACTCAATTTTGCAATAAAAATGTTCATTTAAAAAAATAAAATTAAAGTGAGTAAAAGTATCGAGAGAAGTGGTGTAAAGGGTTTCAGGATTTACCGGAAAGACCGAACATCCGTACTCGTCGATGCATGAACAAAAATTTAGTGAGGCAAATATACGATTCCTTGAACGTAAAACACTATTTGTAGGGAATAATTTTAATTTTTTAATCTATTAAGAACCAATAAATTATTTTAAAAGGACTCTTTTCTGAACGCTATAGGTATCGGAGCGGAACTCAAAGAGGTAAAGCCCTGGGGGGAGATTCTTTCTAAAATATTCTATATGAGTCGATTGTGCTGGTATTCTCTGTTTGTCCACACAGACTCCTGTCATAGAGTAGATGGAGAGATGTGAGAAGGAGAGCCCCTCCCATTGAATGTGCGTCTTGTGGCTCACGGGGTTGGGCACAATGTGTATACTTCCCCCTGGAGAGAGGTCGTTAATTCCATTACTGTACGACGGTGGTCCGGCAATAAGGTTGTGTTCAGGGTCAAAGGTGATTTCACTTGCACAGAAGGTGAGGGGAACCAGAAAGGATTGGTGATTTTCCGTATTCTGTACTTGCACGATAGTGTCAGCTTCAACGCCTTTCAAGCGCAATGACACTGGCATCTCAAAAAAATCTACGGAGTTGTCCGAGGTCTCCTGATGGAGGGTGAAGTTGAATAGGCCGGAGCAACTGGGTTGATAAACGATGGTGTAGGTGGGATAACCTTCCCCATAGTACCAATCGTTAAAAAATTCGGTTAAAGAGGTATCTGAGGCCATCTCCATGGTTTCAATAAAGGATTCCATGGTTGCAAATCCATATTGGTTTTCCAGAAGGTGGAGATAGTCATAGATGCCTTGGAAGAAGGCTCCATCTCCTACTACACTGCGTAGCATATGGAGAACCATGGCTCCTTTGTTGTAGCTGAGCCTTCCATCGAAGATTCTCTGGACATTGGTAGTGTCCTCCACATAAACAGATCCATCTGGTTCTGAGGTGATATGTTCAATCTTTTGCGTTTTCCATCTCTCCCAGTAGTTGGTATCAGGGTAGAGTGTTTCATAGGCTAATCCGCAGACGTAGGTGGCAAAACTCTCGTTGAGGAAGATATCGTGCCAGGAGGCTAAGGTGACCATATTCCCGAACCACTGATGTCCCAGTTCATGGACCAAAATTTCATAATCCCAGCAACAGGTGGAGGTCATGGTTTGGTGTTCCATCGCCCCGCTCCGCATCCATTGCATATGTCCGTATTTCTCCTCTTTGAAGGGGTAGTCTCCGAAATAGCTGTGAAATAGCTCAAAAACTGAAGGTAGCTTGGCTGTGATTTTCTGTGCCCTCGCCAAGTCATCGACCCATGCCAGGTTCTCCATGGGAAAGGTCTCCTCTCCGCAGGTTATTTCGTCACTATAGGATTCGTATTCCGAGATGGCAAAGGCAATGTTATAGTTGACAATGGGATAGCGATGTCGGAAGCGCATGGTGCGTGTTCCATCGCCATGATCTCTGTTCTCCACCAGGGTACCGTTGGCACCGGCAAGGTATTGGGAAGGGATGGTGAGCTGGATGTCCAGTGAGTCTATTTTATCCCCTAGACCAGGGTTGCACGGCCACCAGTCTCCCGCACCATAGGGTTCTGAAAAGGTAGCTAAAACAGGAGTTTCATTATGATAATCTTGTAGAAAATAGCCATTATCAGGTGGTGTCCCGTTGTAACGGATGGTTAGGTGATAGGGATAATTGGGTTTTAATGCCCGAGAGAAAGAGAGATGAAGGTCGTAGCCTTGGTGATCGATGGTGACTTGGTTTTCTGGTACCTCTACCGACATGGGGGTGAGCTCTTGTGCTAAACGTAGATGAAGCTCTTGGGTGCTCTCTTTTACCTGAAAATGGTGTGTGACGCTCCCGGAAATAACCCGAACATGAGGATCAAGCTCGTAGTTCATAATTGTGCGGGTGATATCCAGGTTCGAAGGGAAAACAGGGGCGTTGTTTATGGGGTGGGGGCGATTGGCCTGATGAGCCATAAAAATGTTGTTTTTGGGCCCTTCTTGAGCCTTTGCCGTCTCGTGAAGCAATGTTGTGACTGCAAGGAGTAAGAGAATGGGAATGAGTTTAGCCATGTTTGCTATGGTGTTTTGGGTTGAACAATGGTCTCCTTATACATAATTGCAAGAAAATACCCCTCTCCTCAGCTTGCGCAAGCTGCAAATTTGAATTTTCTGTACAGCCTCTTCTCAAAACGCTGATTTTATGGACAGGCACTCTGTAGGTAGTAACGGTTGGTTTTGGGGATTGTTCAGCACTTATGATGATTCTTTGGGGGAGGATTTAAGGTGAAAACTTCTTGAGGGTGTATTCTCGTCCATAAACTAAGTATATTTGCAGTTATGAATTCTCGTCGAACTTTTGTGATACTTTTTTTTCTTCTTCTGGCATGGGTTTCCCTGTTTTTCACCATGTGTGCCAGTGAAAAACCCCCTTCGGGTGGTCCCAAAGATATTGCTCCACCGATGTTGTTGTCGGAAGAGCCGGTTTTTGGTACCCCCAACTTCCAGGGAAAGGTTATAAAGGTCAATTTTAACGAGTATTTACAGTTGAAGAACCTGAATAAGGAGATGGTGATCTCTCCCCCCATGAGTGTGAAACCTGAAGTGCAGGTGAGAGGACGTTCGCTTGTTATTAGGCTTAAGGATGATTTGAAAGAGGCAACGACGTATAACCTCTTTTTGGGGGATGCCATTGCGGATCTCAATGAGGGGAATCCTTATTCGGACTATCGTTATGTGTTTTCCACGGGGGCATATGTTGATTCGTTGGCGATTTCGGGGATTGTGGAGGATGCACTTACGGGGGATCCCGTATCCGGAGCCTGGGTGGTACTGTATCCTTCAGGGGAAGATACCCTCTTTTTCTCCTCTACGCCCTATTATGTGGCTTCAACCGATGAGTCCGGACACTTTATGTTGGATTATTTGAGCGATACCCTTTATCGATGTTTTGCCATTGAAGATATCAATGGTAACTACTATTACGACCTTCCCCTGGAACGTATCGCCTTCCTGGATACTCTTGTTAAGCCGGGTTACCGAATCCTCGAGAGTGATAGTCTTCGAGATTCAATTCGTGTGATTCCCTCCCTCTCTTCTTGTGACCTTAGGTTGAGACTCTATACGGAACCCGATACGGTACTTAAGCTCATGGAGCATACGTTGGTGGAGGATTATGTGGTAGATTTTATCTTTAATAATCCGGTGTCGGATCTTCATTTTCGTTCGCTGGACTCCCTTCCCTTGCCCCACTATATTGCCCATGAGATAGGTCGGGGAGATACGGTCAGATGGTGGATTACGGATACCACACGAAAGGTGATGAACCTCGTTGTATCGAACGGTGTTGAGGTGCTGGATAGCGTGAGGGTTGTTCTTTGCTCATCCGAGGAGGAGGGTCGTCCCTTGGTACTTTCCAACAACCTGATGAGTGCGGGATTATTGCCCCCTGAAGAGCCTTTTTCTTTGGCGATGGCCAACCCCATTGCGCTACATCCGGGGGCTGTTGGAATGTTGATTAAAGGGGCGGATACCCTCATAGCTCCCTTCCGCGTTGCGGACTCTTTGGGGTTGTCCGTCGTCCTTGATTCTCCTTTGTGGGTAGATTCGTCCTATAATTTGATTGTGGAGGATAGCATGTTAGTTGATATTTACGGGCATACGAATGATTCTGTAATGTATCAATTTCGTGTGGCTAAGGAGAGTGATTTTGGGGTGCTGGAGATGGAGATGATTCTTCCAGAGCGGGAGGAGGGATCCTATCTGTTGTCACTAACCGAGCCCGGGGGGAATGAGGTGGCCTCTTCCGTGTTTGTGCAATCAACGACAGTTCGGATGCCTCGTTTGTTGCCGGGGAAATACACGTTAACTCTTCTTTTTGATGTGGATGCTAATGGGCAGTGGAGTAGTGGTAGGCTTACCAAGCACGTGCAACCAGAGCGGCTAGAGGTTTTTGAGAAAACAGTGGAGATTCGTGCTAATTGGACGGTACGGGAGACTTGGGCAATAATGGAGTAGCCGTTTTGAGTAGGGAGAAATTATTGTTCCAGTTTATGGCATCGATCAATACAGTGCATAATTTCTTGAAGGGTATCGTTTTGGAGGGTGTAATAGATATGCTTTCCTTTTCGGAATGATATTAATAACTTTTTGTTTTTTAGGACGTTAAGATGGTGGGATGCCGTTGCCTGCTCCATGTGTAGCTTTTGATAGATTTGCGTAACATTCATCTTGTTCCCGTTTTGTAAGAGTTCAATAATGGCTAATCGCATGGGGTGAGCCATCGCTCGTAGTTTACTTGCTGCCGCTTCCAGCTTCTCAATGTCTAAAGTTGGTTTATTCATTGTGATAGTCCTTTTTGTATGTACGACAATCCAACGTGAACATAATAATGTTTTCACCTGAACATACTATGATGTTGCAAATATAGCTATCTTCCAGCAGCTTTTGATGAAAATCACATGGAATCTTTATGATTTTATCAACCGGGTTCCTTTTTATTATATATTTTTTTTCTTCATCTAAAATGTAGATTTTTGTGGTTTCAAAAGAGCCTATGAAGTACACGTCAAAGACAACGGTTTGGATTACTGGGGCAAGTTCAGGTATTGGGGAGGCTTTGGCGTATCGGTATGCTGAGCTTGGTGTGAGTGTGATTTTGTCGTCACGGAAGGAGGTGGAGTTGCATCGTGTGGCAGCCCAATGTCGCAGGCTCTCTCCCCCTATGGAGGAGCCTCCGAAGTTTTCGGTGATTTCTATGGATATGGCTTCGGAAGCATCCATTGTGGAGGCCTGGGAGCGCGTAAAGGGCCTCCATAGAAAGGTGGATATTCTGATTCATAACGCAGGTATCAGCCAGCGTTCTTTGGTGCGCCATGGGAAGATGGACATTGACAGAAAGGTGATGGAGTTGAATTTCTTTGGCCCTGTATTCTTGACAAGGTTGGTTTTGCCCTCCTTGTTGGAAAATGGAGGGGGGCATCTGGTGGCCATAAGTAGTATTGTGGGCAAGTTTGGCTTTCCCCTACGGTCGGCGTATGCCGCCTCTAAACACGCCATAAAGGGCTTTTTTGAGAGTCTTAAGGCCGAAGAGTATGCTCATAAAATTCGCGTAACCTTGGTCTATCCCGGTTTTATTCGTACCAATATCTCCAGGAATGCGCTCAATGAGGAGGGTGTCCCTTCCGGTAAGATGGATGAGAATCAGAAAGGGGGGATGCCCGTGGAGGTTTGTGCAAGAAAAATTGTGAAAGCCATAGCTAAAGAGAAGCATGAGGTACTGGTTGGAGGGAAAGAGCTTACAATGGTATATTTTCGCCGTTTTTTACCCCTCCTCCATTACAAATTGGTAAGAAGGGTAAGTCCTACATAGTGTCTGTCCATAAAGTTAGCGTTTTGAAAAGAGGCTGTATAGAAAGTTCGAATTCGAGGCTTGCGAAGGCTGAAATAGGTGAGTTTACTGGGGTAAATGACCATTTGGAAGAGAAGCGTAACGAAGAAGTCGGACTTTATAGACGGACTCTACATAGTGCCTCTGGAGAAATTATTTATAGATTAGGTCTTTTACGGAGACCATAAAGAGTGTATTGAAAATGAGAAATGAAGTTGTAATAAGCGGTATACAGCAAGTTGGTCTTGGCATTCCGGATTTAAATGAAGCCTTTAGATGGTATAATAATTACCTTGGCTTTGATGCTAAAATATTTGATGATGAGGGGGTGGCTGAACTAATGTTGCCCTATACCGGTGGAAAGCCGCAGGAGCGTAGAGCTATTCTTGCTATAAATATGCGAGGCGGTGGCGGATTGGAGATTTGGCAACCCAAAGGACGTACACAGAGAAAACCAGAAAATCCACTCATGTTGGGGGATCTGGGCTTTTTTGTGGCTAAGTACAAGTCGGGAGATATTGCCAAATCTTATGCAGAGCTACGTGAAAAAGGGGCCGCTCTTTTGTCGGATATTGTCACCTCGCCGGTGGGGGTAAAGAGCTTTTTTCTCAGGGATCCTTTTGGGAATCTGATACAGATTGAAGCGGATGATTACCGTTTTCATGACCCGGCAAAAAATATAGGAGGAGTGCATGGGCTTATCATTGGTGTTTCGGATATGGAGCGTTCGCTGACCTTTTATCGTGAGGTTTTGGGGTATGATACCATAATCAATGATACTACCGGTGTTTTTGGCGATTTTGCAGCTCTTCCGGGAGGTGCGCATCGTGTTCGGAGAGTGTCAGTGAAGCGTAGCGAGAAGCCCCAGGGAGCCTTTAGCCCCATTTTTGGTACCTCTGTGCTGGAATTGGTGCAGGCATTGGATTATATCCCCGTAAAGATTTTTCAGGATCGTTGGTGGGGGGATGCTGGTTACATCCATATCTGCTTTGACATCAATGGAATGAAAGTGTTGCAGGAGCGCTGCGAGTCGTTGGGGCATCCTTTTGTTTGTGATAGTAATGATCGTTTTGATATGGGAGAAGCGGCAGGGCACTTCTCCTATGTGGAAGATCCTGATGGTGCTCTCATTGAGTTTGTAGAAACGCACAAGGTACCAGTAATTAAGAAATTGGGCTGGTATGTGAATTTGCAGAAACGCTCCCCTAAAAAGCCACTTCCTTTGTGGATGTTAAAAGCTATTGGACTGAAACGGGAGAAGCTATAATCCCTTTACCACTCCTCTTCTTCTTTCTCCTTTTTCGGATCCATGGTCTCTTTGAGGGAGGCAATGAGTTGGGAGATTCGTTGATCCACAATTTCCTGGATCATGGCCTGGTCTTCCCGGTAATCCGGTGAGTCCTTTTCGGTCCACTGTTCTAGCGCAAAACGTGATTGTTTTCTCACAAGGAATTTGTCGAAGGTATAGCGGTAACGACCCTCTTTGAACTGCAGTTTGAAATGATAAAGGACCATCTCTCCAACCTCCACAATGCTATCCTTGTTGAGCAGGCGTATTTGGATGCGGTGGTTTCCTTCAATGACTCCCGTATGGGGGTCTCTTACGCTAGTAACTGCTGCCGCATTTTTGTAGTTGTTGTTTACCCAACTCACGGCCCGGACGAACATCTCTTGTTGAGAACCCTCCGCATGAACCACTTCCTGGTATTTGAATTTTCCTGTCTTTGGGTCAAGGGGCATTTGCGCTATGGCAAAGAGGGAGCATAAGAGGATCCAGGATAACGTAAAGAGCTTTTTGCTAATCATAAGGCTATTTTTTTTATAAAAAGATAAGCAAAAGGCGTTCCAAACTTGTTGAAACGCCTTTTAATCCGTTATTCACCAGAGGTGGAAATTACATCATTCCCGGCATTCCTCCACCCATGGGTGGCATGGCTGCAGGGGGATTGTCCTCTTTTACTTCTGTTACGGCACACTCTGTCGTGAGGATCATTCCTGCGATAGAAGCCGCATTTTCCAATGCAACACGAGTTACTTTTACCGGATCGATTACGCCAGTCTCGAAAAGATTTTCATAGTTGTCTGTACGGGCATTAAATCCATAATCGTCTTTTCCTTCGCGTACTTTTTGAACAATTACGGAACCTTCCAGTCCTGCATTGGAGACGATTTGACGCATGGGCTCCTCAAGGGCTCTGCGGATGATATTGATGCCTGTGTGTTCATCGGCATTCTCTCCTTGAAGGTTGTCAAGTGCACTGATTGCACGGATAAAGGCTACCCCACCACCGGGGATAATACCCTCTTCTGTGGCTGCACGGGTTGCGTTCAGGGCATCTTCGAAGCGGTCTTTTTTCTCTTTCATCTCCACTTCACTGGCGGCACCTACGTAGATCACTGCCACACCTCCGGCCAATTTGGCAAGGCGCTCTTGCAATTTTTCGCGATCGTAGTCAGAAGTGGTAGCCTCAATATGGGTTTTGATTTGTGCAACACGTGCATCAATATTCTCTTTAGCTCCTTTACCACTGACAATAGTGGTGTTCTCTTTGTCGATGGTTACCTTTTCTGCTTGTCCAAGGAAAGAGAGGTCTGCATCCTCCAATTTGTATCCTTTCTCTTCGGAGATAACGGTACCTCCGGTGAGGATAGCGATATCTTCCAGCATCTCTTTTCTACGGTCGCCAAAGCCGGGGGCTTTCACGGCAGCTACCTTCAGTGCACCGCGTATTTTATTTACCACTAATGTGGCAAGAGCTTCGCTTTCAACATCTTCAGCGATGATGATGAGCGGATGGCCGGTTTGAGCTGCTTTTTCGAGAATGGGAAGAAGATCCTTCATGGTTGCAATCTTCTTATCGTAGATCAGGATGTAGGGGTTTTCAAAGATGCCTTCCATCTTCTCCGTATCTGTGGCGAAGTAGGGAGAGATGTAACCTCTGTCGAATTGCATACCCTCTACTACGTCCACGTAGGTTTCAATTCCTTTGGCCTCTTCGATGGTGATGACTCCCTCTTGCTTCACTTTTTTCATGGCTTCGGCAATGAGTTTTCCAATGGCCGGGTCGTTGTTAGCGGAGACGGTGGCCACCTGCATTATGCGGTCGTTGTCACTACCAATCTCACGTTTTTGACGGTTCAGGTCTTCCACAATCACCTTTACGGCTTTGTCTACGCCACGTTTGAGGTCCATGGGGTTTGCGCCAGCGGTAACGTTTTTCAGTCCGGTGTGGACGATAGCTTGTGCCAGAACTGTTGCGGTGGTGGTTCCATCACCGGCAATGTCATTGGTTTTGGAGGCAACCTCTTTGACGAGTTGTGCACCCATGTTCTCGAATTTGTCTTCCAATTCGATCTCTTTTGCGACGGTTACACCATCTTTTGTTACTTGAGGAGCACCAAACGATTTTTCAAGGATGACATTTCGTCCTTTAGGGCCGAGGGTTACTTTAACTGCATTGGATAATGCGTCAACGCCGCTTTTAAGTTTGTCGCGGGCGTCCATATTGAAAATAATTTCTTTTGCCATAATGTATATTTTTTATCTTTTTTTGAAACTAGGATGCCTCTAAGAAAACCAACTTCGGTGTGATGCGCGATGGCAAGTTTTGAATATTGGTTTTGGAGAAGCTTCGTATTAAATGATTGCCACAATATCAGATTCGCGCATGATGAGGTAATCTTCTCCGTCAAAGGTCAGCTCCGTTCCGGCATATTTACCATAAAGTACCTGATCCCCTGTCTTAACAGTCATAGGTTCATCTTTTTTTCCGGGTCCTACTGCCACTACGTTGCCCTTTTGGGGTTTCTCCTTGGCCGTATCGGGAATAATAATGCCACCTGCGGTTTTCTGCTCGGCTGCAGCAGGCTTAATAAGCACTCTGTCTGCCAACGGTTTAATGTTAATTTCTGCCATTTTTTATCGATTTAGTAGTTGTTTATTAGATTCGTTACATCTCTCCTTGTCATATTTTATGCCAAAGTAGATATCAAAAAAAAATGTCAGAATGAAGTGACATTCTGACATCTTTTGGACGGTATAGCGACTCTCCTATTCCTGAGGAGGAGCCTGATAATCTTCCGGGTTTACCGGTGCCGTCTGCATGGGTTCGCCGTTATCGATAATTTCACGAAGTTCCGTATCGGTTGTACCGTCGCCGGCAGTGTGCTTGGGGATCACAATCACAGAGACCAGGCTGAGAAGGAAAATGGCTACGGCCAGAGTCCATGTGGCTTTTTCCAGAAAATCCGTTGTTCTCCGAACGCCCATAATTTGATTTCCTCCTGTAAAGTTCGCGGCCAAACCTCCTCCTTTGGAGTTCTGTACCAGTACCACCAAAATCATCAGCACTGCTGCGATGAGGACTAACACGGAAAGTAAAATATATGCTCCCATTGTAATGCGTTTATTGGTTATGCTCTTTTATGATTTTTTTAATTTGGGCTGCAAAGTAACTGCTTTTTTCCGGGAATTTCAAACGAAGTTGTTCATAAATTTTTACAGCCTTCTGAATATTACCCTGTTGATGGTAGATTAGCGCCAGTGTCTCGGAGACCAGGGAGGTATCTTCCCGGTTGGATTTTTGGGCGTTTTCATCGGGATTGAAGAAGGGGGCTGCCACGCTACTTTGGGAGATGGTGGGTTGCTCTATGATGAAGCGATCAATGATGGCTTGTTGATTCTTTTTTTGTGTGTGTTGTGGTTCCGGGTGCTCTTCTTTTCCTTTCTCCTCGCGGGGAAGGTCCTTTAACGGGTCGTAAATATCGCTGGGAATAAAGTCGGCATTTTTGATGATAAGCCTGGAGACCTCCTCCGTGATGGAGCCGGTGAAGAACCCTTTTGTTTCCCTCTTTTGTTCCTTTTCTTCCTCTTTAGCTGCTATTTTATCCTCTTCATACGCCACCGGCTTTTCATAGATCTCCCTCAATTTTAGTCGCTCCGGGAGGTGAAGGCTGATGAAGGGAAGCGCTTTTTCGAGCTCATCACTCTTTTTGTGATAGAGGTAGTGTGCTTTTAATAGATGGGCTCCTGCAAACCAAGGGTAACGGTCGATTAGTTCTTCGATCCACGCCTCTTCCATCTTTTCGGGATGATGGATATGTTGAAAATATAACTGTTGCATTTTGTGTTACCAGTTTACGACCGCTTTATTAAAAATGGCATCTACCAAATACTCCGTAATCTCTTCAATAAGTTGGTTTTCTACGGTCGACAACTCCTCCGTGCTGGGGAAGTCCGCATATTGGGAGAAGCTTTGTTCGAAGCTTTGGCTTGTATTAACGTTGTTGGTAAAGGTGACCTTCACCGTAATGGTGAGGCGGTTCATGGCCGCCGTTTCTCCGGCCTGAATAGCTTGTGGGGTGATTTTATAATCGGAGATATATCCTTCCAGGTAAAGATCGGCAAAGTCGTTGGTCAGTTCAAGGCTTGTTTGGGAGATAAATCGATCTTTTATGGCATCGGAGAAAACTTGACTCAACATGGGGTTAATGAGTCGAGCTTTGTTGTCAAAATAATGGATGTTTATGGACTGGATATTGGGGTCCAGGGAGGCTCCTGTAAAACTATATACGCCACAACGGTTCATGGATAGCAGGGTGATAAGGATGAACGCAAGATGAAAAATGGATTTTTTCATGGGGTGGCCGTTTTAAATGGGGTTAGATTTGGTACTCTTTGATTTTTCGGTATAGCGTTCGCTCTGAGATTCCCAACTCTTTGGCTGCTGCCTTTCGCTTTCCGTTGTGTTTTTCAAGAGCCTTTTGAATTAAGTCTTTTTCTCGTTTTTGTAGGGATAGGTTTTCCTCCACGATCTCTGCTCCTTCAAACTCTTCCGGGTGCTGCTCTTCTACCGAAGGACGTGATATTTCAAAGGTTTGATGGGGTTCAAAGAGAGGTTCCTCCGGCTCCACATTGGCGAGAAACTTCCGTTGTGCTTTTTGGATATCTTCTGACTGTGTATGATCTCCCGTGACCACTTCATGGAGGATTTTTTTTAATTCGGTGATATCCTTTTTCATCTCGAAGAGTACTTTGTAGAGCAGTTCACGCTCCGTAAACTCATTTCCCGCTTTTTCCTTGGCATTGTATCGTACCGGCAGGTTTGATACGGTTCCCGGAAGGTATCTCCGTAGGGTTTGGAGGGTTATGTTTCGCTCTTTTTCGATGATGGAGATCTGTTCTGTAATGTTTTTTAATTGTCTTACGTTTCCATTCCAGGGAAAAGACTCCAGGGCAGCCCGAGCCTCATTATCGAGTTGCAGTACCGGCATGTGATATTTTGCCGCAAAATCGGAAGCAAATTTTCGAAAGAGAAGAAAGATGTCCTCTTTTCGCTCCCGCAGCGGGGGGATGTAGATGGGGATCGTATTCAGTCGATAGTAGAGATCTTGCCGGAATTTCCCTTGCTTAATGGCATCAGGGATATCCACGTTGGTGGCAGCAACTACGCGCACATCGGTTTTGATCACTCTGGATGAACCTACACGCATGAACTCACCTGTCTCCAATACGCGCAATAGCCGCACCTGGGTGGAGGTGGGAAGTTCTGCCACCTCGTCTAGAAAGATGGTGCCGTTGTTGGCCTCTTCAAAATAGCCCTTGCGTGCCTCGTGAGCTCCGGTGAAGGCGCCCTTTTCATGGCCAAACAGTTCAGAATCAATGGTGCCTTCCGGAATAGCACCGCAGTTCACGGCGATATAGCTTCCGTGTTTGCGAGCACTTAGTGTGTGGATGATCTTCGGGAAGTTCTCTTTTCCCACACCACTCTCTCCCGTGATAAGCACTGTTAGGTCTGTGGAAGCGACTTGACGTGCCGTGTCGATGGCTCTATTGAGTAGATCTGCGTTTCCAATGATGCCGAAACGTTGTTTTATGGACTGAATATCAACCATTCATCATATTGTTTATCGTATGGTTGCGCCGATTTTTCGTTCAAAAGCGCTGATTAGTTTATGAATTGTCTTATCAATAAGTTTATCGGTTAACGTTTTATCATTGTCTTGAAGAACGAGGCTGATGGCGTAAGACTTCTTCCCAGCTTCTAGTTTATCTCCCTCATACACATCAAATAGGTTAACCTCTTTGATGAGTTTTCCTCCATTTTGTTTCACGATATCGGTAATCTCGCGATAGGTGACAGTTTTGTCTACCAGCAGAGCCAAGTCCCTTCGCGCTCCCGGGAATTTAGGGATAGGGGTCATGGTATGATCTCTTTGGGGGATCTGTGCGAGCAGTAGGTCATAGTCGATGGTGGCAAAGAAGACCGGGGTCTGTATGTCAAAGGGTTTAAGGAATCTTGTGGAAACTTTACCCAAAGAAGCAATACATCGTTTTTTGATCATTAAGTCGATACCCTCAGAGAACCAGTGTGCCTCCGTGGGGAGTTCTGTCAAGGAATCCCTTGAAATTCCCACTTTATGGAGTAGGTTGAGTAGCTGGTTTTTTAGGTCGAAGAGTGAGGCTTCCTGGGGTGGCTGATACCAGCTCTCCTTTGTGGTATTTCCGGAGAGAAAGAGTGCCAAACGATTATTTTCCGTAAATCGTTGGGTTACATCTGCTCCTTGATCCACACCGGGATTTTGGTGATAGGTTTTTCCAAATTCGTAGAGTTTCAAATCTGAAACCTTTCGATTCCTGTTGTAAGAGATGACCTCCAGTCCTCCGAAAAGGAGGGTGCGGCGAAGGATATTCAGTTCCTTGCTGAGGGGGTTGAGCATCTTCACATGGGTCTCCTCCGGGAAATCATCCTTATGGTAATAATCGGATGCCGTTAGGGAGTTGTTTATGATTTCGTTAAATCCATTGTCAGAGAGAAGGTTGGCGATACGGTTTAATACTTTCTCCCTATGGGGTTTTCCCGTGGTAGAGAGGGCGGAGTGGATTTCATTGGAGAGTTCAATATGGTTGTATCCATAGATGCGGAGCACCTCCTCTACAATATCGGCTTCTCTGGTCACATCCACCTTTGCGGTGGGTACCTCCAAAAGAAGGTTTTGATCATCCTCCTGAAGAATTATCATGTCCAATGATTCGAGGATATGTTTTACCAACGTGCGGCTAAAGTGTTTTCCGATGAGCGAGAAGAGACGGTCGTAGTTTACAGAGATGGTTTTTCGGGCTAGGGGATTGGGGTAAGTATCATTGATCTCCGAGGAGATTGTTCCTCCGGCAAGCTCTTTCACCAGCAGCGCGGCTCGTTTAAGGGCATAGGTGGTCATTTCAATGTCCGATCCTCGTTCGAAGCGGAAAGAGGCATCCGTTTGTAGGGTGTGTCTCCTTGCCGTCTTTCGGATGGTTGAGGGGTCAAACCAGGCACTCTCTATGAAGATGTTTTGGGTCTCTTGCGTGACACCCGAGTGGATACCTCCAAAGACCCCTGCAATGCACATGGGTTTTTGAGCGTCGCAGATCATAAGGTCATTTTTGTGAAGTGTCCGTTGCTCTCCATCCAGTGTAACAAAAGTTTCTTTCTCCTTGGCCATGCGCACCTCAATGGTATCACCTTCAATCTTGTCTGCATCGAAGATGTGGAGGGGTTGTCCTGTCTCCATCATTACAAAGTTACCAATATCCACAAGGTTGTTGACGGGACGGATGCCCACCGCCTTGAGGTACTCTTGCATCCATTTCGGAGAGGGTTTTACCTCCACATTGGAGAGGGAAACTCCGGTATATCGGCGGCATGCTTTTTCATCCTTTATGTGGATGGTGAAGGGTCTTGTTGCGTTGTCCGGGCGGAAAGAGGAGACGTCTGGTATGGTGAGCACTTGGGGCATTGTGTCCTCTTGTTCAAAGGTTTGTCTGTTAAGTACGGCTTTGATATCCCTGGCTACGCCTATGTGGGATGTGGCATCGGCACGGTTTGGCGTGAGACCGATTTCAAAAACTTCGTCTTCCCGAATGTCGAAATATTCATGCGCTTTTGTGCCTACAGGGATGGCTTTGTCAAGTACCATAATGCCCTCGTGTGAGCTCCCTAGTCCCAGTTCATCTTCCGCACAGATCATCCCCTCTGAAGGTACTCCTCGAAGTTTTGTTTTTTTGATAACGAAAAAATCCTCTCCTGCATACATTACCGTTCCAAGGGTGGCAACAGGGACTTTCTGTCCTGCAGCTACGTTGGGCGCACCACATACGATGTGCAGCGGCTCTTCCTCGCCTATATCAACGGTTGTCACACTTAGTTTATCGGCATTGGGGTGTTTTTCACAGGTCAGGACTTCGCCGATTACAATACCTTTTAGCCCCCCCTTTACGGAGGCTGTTTTTTCAAGTTTTTCTACTTCCAAACCGCAATCGGTGAGTAGTTCTGCCATCTTTTCGGCTGGGATGTGGGTGGAGATATAATTCTTAAGCCAGCTATATGAGATTTTCATGTTCTATTCCTTTCAGTGGAGCAAAATTACAATTTTATTTTAACCCAAAGCCAACAGCTTCTATTGGATTGCTTCCCCTTTGGTGATTAGCCCTCGGCTTTTTATTAATACTCGAATAAGGTTGACCGTTTTTTTGTATTACTACCCCGCGTCCGTCTATAATGTCCGACCTCTCCGTGGTATTTGTCTTCCTCATGGTCATTTACTCCGGTAAACTCCCCTGTTTCAGCCTTCGCAAGCCTCGAATTCGAACGCTCTATACAGACGCTACCTAATTGTGTTTACCTTCCTGAGAACCTGGTGATGTGGCGTTGTTGACCCGTAGAAGGGGGAATAGCAGGAGCAGCGTTCCGGAGAGGAGGACGAGGGCAACGCTTAGGGAGAAGTGGTGGGCAAGCACTCCCATAAGGAATGTGATGAGGGCTGTCCATAGGGTTTTCATTTGGGATTCTGCCGAAAGTGCTGTGGCTAAGATCTCCTGTTTCACGTAGTCGGTGGTGTAGGCCATCCCAATGGGTTTTCGGATGTTCTCTGTTAGGTAGATAACGATGTAGAAGAGCACCGCCCATAGGGGCTGTTGGAGATAGAGGAGTACTCCCGCGGCCACGCCTGCAGCTATCCCCATGACCAGCGAGGTGTTGAGCGCCCCGGTGTTCGAGGAGAAGCGTTTGGAGAAGTGGGCCGATCTTTTGGAGGCTCTGCTGGTGAGCATGTAGATGAAGAAGTAGAGTGTCCCGATTATGACCGCCGTTCGTTTCTCTCCCGTTTGTGACTCCATCAACGGGAGTGAGAGTGCCAAGGCTTGCATGATGGGTTGAAGGAAATCCTTCAGCGCTTTGAAGTAACCACTGTAGACAGAGGTGTTCACAATGGCTTTTCGGACCTCTCTCTTTCTGAAGGAGGTTTTAAAATCTTCCCACGAATGTTGAAAAGAGGTTCGTATGGCCGCCTTGGTTAGGGAGGAGGTCTTTCCGTTGAGGGTGTCGGGGTAGGAGGCGATGAGCAGCAGGTTGAGGATGGCGGGAATGAGGGAGACAATGAAGATCCAGCGGTACTCTCCGCTGATGAAGATGATCGCCCCTGCAATGAGAGAACTGAGGGCAGAACCCTTTTGGGACCAACTCCGGGTATGCCCATAATAGCTTACCTTGTATTGGCTCCACCCCTTTCGCTTCAGATAATCGTAGATCATGGCCTTGTGGGTTCCTGTGCGGAAGGCATCTGCTAAGGCATAGAGGAGAAAGGCGGCAATGAAAATCCCGAAGGTGCTGCCCAGGGAAAAGAGGATGAAGCAGGCGATGTAGAGTGTCAACGAGGTGAGCATGGTTTTTTTCCGTCCCAGCGAGTCGGCAAGGAACCCTGCCGGTACCTCAAAAAGGTTTAGCATTACCTCCCTCATACTGTATAAAATCCCGATCTGTAGGTAGCTTATTCCATGATGCAGGAAGTAAAGGATAATGAAAGATTCAAAGAAGCGTTGATTCTTAAAGAATCCGTATGCACAGAATTTCTTGAATTGCGTATCCTTGAGGTATCCCGTGGTTGTCATGCCATAAAAGTAGTAAATTGTTTGCGGCGCAGCGCGGTGTTTATCGGAAAAAGCGAGGTTCTGGTCCGTTCATCCCCATAAGGGCGTTGATAAGTTTGACTTTTGTAAAACGAGAGAGGTGTTCCACGGGGATGTCCGCCTCCGTGAGTAATTGGTGATCGAGCAGGTATTGCCGGAAGGTTCCTTTGAGTAGGGGGAGGCGTGGGGTAAGCCAACGTGTCCCGTCGAAGAGGATGAGGTTGCAGTAACTGGTATCGGTGAGGAGACCATTCTTGATAATGAGGATGTCGTCACAGCTCCCACGTTGGGCATATAGCGCTGCAATTTCCGAGCGATCATTGTATTTAAAGGGGTAGGCGATGGTGTCGGAAACGATGATCTTCAGGGAGGTAATGGATGCCATTTGGTAGGGTAGAACCGTCAGCATAGTTTCGTGGCTGTTGTAGCTGATACGGATCTTGTGGTGCCCTGTGGTGGGAAGTGAGGCCGCTGCCAAAACTTTCGACAACGAGGGGGGGTGGCTCTTCCCAAACAGGATGGCAAAGGTTTCGTTCACCCTCTGTTGGTGCAGTTCCACCCTCTCTATGACACCCTCTTTAAGGTTGATGCTTTCAAACAATGGGTACATACACTTTATCGATTAGTTCTTCATACTCTTTTCGGGCGTCGCTCATGGTGGTGATTCCGCCGCCGCTGCGATAGCGTAAGGTCCCCTCTGCCTCTTCTAAGTAGCGGATAATGACTGCACTGTCGAGGTTTTGGCCGTCGTACCAGGCAAAGATCCCCGTGTAGTAGCCCCGTTGATCCACTTCACTTTCGTGAATGACTTCGACGGTTTTCTTCTTGGGGGCTCCGCTGATGCTCCCGGCCGGAAGAAGGGTGAAGATCAGTTCTCCCAGGTGTGCTCGAAAGTCGTCTGGTAGGGTACCCTCTATCTCTGAACTCATTTGTAACAGAGTGCCCTCGTGGGTGGTGATGGTGTCGATGTAGCGATACTTTGCAACCTTTACCGATGAGGCCACCATGCTGAGGTCATTTCGGATCAGGTCGATGATGGTGTGGTGCTCTGCTAACTCTTTACCATCGCTCAGCAGGATGGCTCGCGCCTCTTTTCGCGTTCCGTCAATGGTGCCTTTCATGGGGTTGGAGGAGATCTTGTTTCCGCGTATGGTTACAAAGGTCTCCGGAGAGAAACAGACAAAGTGGTTCTTATAGAGGAGTTTGTATTTGGCCTCGCTGTGGTCGAAGATGTTACGAAGGCTCAGGTTGCTGTTGACCGTTGTGGGGAAGGTGAGGTTTAAGAGGAAGGTGTCGCCGTGGTCGATGTGTTGTTGTACTTTTTCGAAACGCTTTTGGTAAAAAGGGAAGGGAAGGGGGGCTTTTTCAAACCGGATGGGGTGGGGAAGCGGACCCTTTTCCGGAAGCCTCTTCCCCAGCGTAGTTTGAAAATAGATCTCCTCCTTTTGCAGCTCCTCCTCGGTGTATAGGACCGGTTTCTCCAGGTCAAAATCGACAATCACTAAAAAAGGTATATGGTGGGTTGCACAGTGGTTTATCTTTTGTATGAGCTGTTCTCTCTTCATCCTTGTGTGGTTACGGTAAGGGTGAGCAAGGTAGGATCTTTTTTTACGTGTTGCAAATCCCTCATTTTTTTAAATGTGCTATTTTTACGCGTTGGATGGTTTGTGAAAAAGAGCAGATGAAGGTCCTATTGGTAGATAATCACGATTCGTTTCTCCATAACATTGTGCAGATTTTGCGTGAGCAGGGGGGAGCGACGGTTGAGGTGCAGTTGGCCGGGTCGGTGGCGTTGTCCTCGTTACCGGATTATGATGCGGTTGTGTTCTCTCCCGGCCCGGATATTGTAGATCCCGGGGGGGATATGGCAGCCATTCTTGATCTGCTCGACGAGACCGTGCCGGTGTTGGGGGTTTGTCTGGGCTATGATATCATAGCCTCCTATTTTGGCGGGCGTTTGAACAATCTTCATAGGAATTACCACGGGGTCACGGCGAAGGTTCGTCTCCTGGAGCCCGAAAATCCTCTTTTTGCGGGATTGCCGGAGACCATCGAGGCCGGTTTATACCACTCTTGGGAGGTGGAGGGAGCCAGTTTGCCCCCGGTGTTAAAGCCGTGTGCGGTTTCTGAAGATCGTGTGTTGATGGCTTTTCGTCATGTTGCCCGCCCCATCTATGGCGTACAGTTCCACCCGGAGAGCATTATGACTCCCTGGGGTGGGCGTATCCTGTGTAATTTCCTTCAAGTAGCCCGAGGAAACTCTTCGGTGAACCCGGATGATACCACCGGCCCTGTGAAGAACGAGGCGTGAGCAACAAGGGGTGTCCTGAAATTCTATTCCGGTTAGTTCATCTCAATGATCTTGAAGAGCTCGTTGAGTTTGGGGGTGAGGATAACTTCTGTGCGGCGGTTTGTAGCCCGTCCCTCCGGCGTGTTGTTATCGGCGATGGGGTAGAACTCTCCTCGTCCTGCTGCTGCGATCCGCTGCTCCTCAAGGTGACTGTTTTGTAAGATGATTTTCAATACGGAGGTGGCACGCATCACACTGAGATCCCAGTTGTCTTTAACCTGTCCACTGCCCCGATAAGGAACGTTGTCGGTGTGTCCCTCAATCATCACATTGATATCGGGATTCTCTTCCAGCACTTTGGCCAGCTTTTTCAGTGCGCTAACCCCTTTGTCTGCCACATTCCAGCTTCCTGATTTAAAGAGTAGGTTCTCCTCCATAGAGACATAGACTTTCCCATTTTTTTGTTCGATGGATAGTCCCTTTCCTTCAAATCCCAACAGCGCATCAGACACAATCTTACGGAGGGCGGTTACGGTGGTTTCTTGTTGATCCAAAATGGTTTGTAGCTCCCCAAGACGCGCCTCCTTTTCCGTCAGTTGTTGTTGGATAGCGTTGAGATGCTGCTCCTTCTCCCTAAGTTGATGGGCTAAAGCTGATAGGGTGTCTTCCCGCTGGATCAGGTTTTCCCGAAGGGTTTGGACTTCCGTTAAGATGTCCGAAGTTTCTGCATTTTTTCCGGCCAGAAGTTTGCGTTGCTCCTCCATCATGGCTTCGTAGTTGTTGCGTTGCTTGCGAAGCGCCTGTTTGAGGGAACTTATCTCTTCGCCCATCCGTGTGGTGTCGTTGATCAAACGGTTGCGTTCCGCAGTACGTTTCTTCCCCTCCGCCATCTGCTCGTTGAGCGTTGTTTCCAACTTGTCCATCTTTTTTTTGAGAGCCGCTTGCTCTTCGATACATTTGCTTTCTAAGTCATTGAACTGTTTGGTTGGTACGCAGGCAAAGAGCAATGCGGCCGTGGCAATCAGAAGGAATTTAACCAATAGGGTTCTCATAAATGGCATGTTTTTCATTGTTCTTTTATAACGTGTGGTGAAAAAGATTATTTTTTGGATGGAGGATTTGTGGGCCCTCTTCGGGGGATGAAGCTGTGATTTCCTGGTCGAAGAAGTCCAGCAGTTCTTTGAGTGCGTTGGCCTTTGGGATGCAGTTCTGATCGCTAAAGTAGCGGGCTACTTCATGGATCTTTTTTCTGTTAATAAGGAGGTCCGGATTTTCGTGGCGCAGCAGAAAATAGAGTTTGATGGCTGTTTCCGGGCTGTTGCTTAGTGCGGTCTCCACAAGGAGTTGAGTTTCGTGATTGTCTTTGGTACGTTCCAACAGTCTCCTGAAGCGTCGGGCCATGATCCCTGTGATGGTCAGGTTGGTATGATCCATGACAAAGACGGTGCGTTGATCCTCTACATAGCGGTAGAAGTTGAGTCGGAAGCCCTCCCACAGTCCATTGTGGTAGACGGTCTTTTTTCCGTTGATTTTTTTGATTCTAAAGCCGTAGCCGTAGGGTACCTCCCAGCGTCCGTGGAGCTTAAAGGGGGTAAATGCAATTTGGAGCATGGAGTCGGAGATAAGGGTTCCGTGATTGAGGGCTTCGTCCCACTTGAAGAGATCCTCTCCGTTGGACCATACGCCTTTGTCTCCGAGGATGCCGTCATGTAGCGAGGGGTTGACGCGGTAGAAGCGTCGTCCTCGGCGGTAATAGCCCGGAATGGTTTTCCCGGGGGAGAGGGTGTCGTGGCCCTGTGCCCAGGCAAAGGAGTGTTTCATCTCCAAGGGGGTGAAGATCTCATCTTGTAGAAAATCTTCAAAGGATTTCCCGGAGACCTTGGCGACGATACAGGCCAGCACCGCATAGCCGGTATTGCTGTAGTCATGTTTTCTTCCCGGACGGAAGTACCGACCCAGGCGATTGTTTGCAAGCATGGCCATTAGGGTATCGTTGTGGGGAGCAAGAGTGGTCTCCTCCCATCGGTTTTCGTACATCCACATATAGTTAGGCAGGCCACTGGTGTGATGAAGGAGGTGTTCGATGGTGACGTTTGGATAGGGGAAGTCGGGGAAGAATGTGATGACGCTATCGCTGATGTTTAGCTCCTTTCGCTCGGCAAGGATCATAATGGCCGCCGCCGTGAACTGTTTGGAGACAGAGGCCAGCTGGAAGCTGTGTGCTGTGGTGAGCCTCTCCTTCTCGCCGATATCCCCATAACCGAAGGTTTTGTTGTAGAGCATCCTGCCCCTTTCGGCAATCATCACGGCCCCATTGAACCGGTAACTTCGACGGTAGATTCGCATCACCGAGTCGATAAGGGCAATATCCTCTTGATGGAAGATTTGGGTGATAGCCTGTAGCTCCTCCTCCGAGAGCCGCTCTTCCCGGAGGTGGTGGGTCTGCTGGTTATGCGTGCCTATGATCGGTATAAGCGTCAGCACACTCACCATGATTGCTATATAGACAAATGCATATCTTCCCATCGCTTCCTTAAAATGTGCGGCAAAGATAAGGATTTGTGGGTAGCCGTTACTGTTTTGATACCTTCAGGAAGGATACGTGGTGGCCTCTTTTGATACGGATCAGGTACAGGTTCTGAGGTAACTCCTCCAACCGGATTGTTGCTCTGGAGGTATTGAGAAATGTCTCTTCACGGATCAGCGCTCCCGATAGATGGAAGAGTTGGATGCTGATTGAGGGGTAGGTTTCCGGAAAGGAAAAGTGAATCTTCTCCCTGGTGGGGTTGGGGTAGTAGCTGAAACCGGCTGAAACACCACCGTCTACGGAAACGGCCTGAACGATCAGTGTGTCGGCGGCCTCATCCCAACTTAAAATTTCATTTTCAACATGGAGCTTCACGGTGTAACGTCCTTCCTCTTCGTAGGTGTGTCTCGGGTTTTGCTCCGTACTACTTGTGCCATCGCCAAAATCCCAGAACCAAGTTTCAGCCCCCGTTGCGGTTGCCGTAAAGTTTATGGTCATTCCGTCGGTGGAATAGGTAAAGGCTGCTGTTGGTTTATGTTGGAGCCATAAAAAATGGGTGATCTTCTCGAAAATGGTGTCCCAGTAAGCATTTCCACCAACCCCGTTGTCCCATGCCCCATTGGAGACGCCATAAAATTCGTGTCCCTCACCGGGAACAAAGTAGGTCTCTTTATGGGTTAGCCCCAAGCTGTCTAATCTCATATTAATTCGATGGCTCCCAAAGACATCATTCAGTGCGCTGTACCCAAAGGGACTTCCGGTTTCAAAGGGGACAACCCCATCACTATCTCCATGAACCAACAGCAGGGGGGTATCATTATCCGTCGTGATCAAATCCGTTCTTTGGATGGCTCCCCATAGCGATACCAATGCATCCGGTTTCCCGTTGTAGGAAAGGTTCTCTCCCATATCCAATCCCCCGAGGTCGGGGGTTGTATGGTTATAGGGGAAGCTCATATTGGAGTAGTTTACCACCCCGGCTTCGGCGGGTTTCTCGGCGATATCATCCAAAAAGAGGCTATGGAGGCCGATAAATGCCCCGGCACTACTTCCTACGAAATAGACCTTGTCGGGGTCAACACCGTAGGTCTCCGCATGGGCACGCATGAACCTCACTGCACTTCGCCCATCCTGCAAGCCACGGTAAGCTGCCCTGACGCCGTGCATGTTAGCGTTAGAGAGGAGGTTGAATCCTTGTCGATAGTCGATGGTGGCCGTTATATAGCCCCTTCTGGCCAGAGAGTCACATAGCGCCATCATGTCATCATGGTTCTTGTTTCCGATGATAAATCCCCCGGAATGGGCAAATATGATGGCCGGCCGGTGGGTATGAGGATCTCCTACCGGGGAAAAGATGTCCATGGTGATATCCGCCATGATAGTGTCATTCTCAACATCATATGGAAAGTTAAGAAAGGGAACATTGCCGTAGACCACCTCTTTGACGATGATGGAGGAGGGGAAAAGAGCGGTTGTATATCGGTATGTTTGCGCTTTTACGGTAACGCTAAAAAGCGACAGAATAAGTAGGGTGAGGAGGCGTGATTTTAACTTCATGGCGTGTGCTCTTTTCATGGGTGTTTTGAGGGTGATGGAGCCTCTGTTGTGGGCACTACGCGCAAAACTACAGCATTTAATCGGAGAAACCTAATGAAGGGTTTGTCGGTAACTCCAAATCCCAATACTTCCTGAACTTCGGGGAGGAGCCAACCTCTAATGGTCGCTGTTCTTCCCTTGTGCTTCGAGGGCTTCCATTGCGTTGATCTCTGACAGGAGCTTTTGTCTTTTTCGCCAAAGTGTCCGGCTGAAAACAACCAAGGCTATTAGGTAAAGCATGCCCGTGGTAACGCCGTAAAGAATAAGAGTCTCTTTCGCTACTGTGAAGGCTTTCATTACGACAAAAGGGAACGCTATGATGATTAATGGACTTAACAACCACAACCAGGTGATCCTTTCGTATATGAAATATAATTGGTTCTTCAAGTGGATTTGTAGGAACCTGGAACTTGCCGTCGCCCATTTGCGCATTGCTGCAAAGAAAAGCAGCGTATATACGCCTTTTACAAGGGTGTAGATGGCGATCAAGAACCCACACAGATGGGTTAGGATTATCTTTTTATCAAGAAGATTGAAGGGGTGTGTGGTAAGCAGATAGAGTAAAAACAGTGCAATTACGATACAGAGTATTCCGTCAATGGCGTTTCTATTTCGGATAAACCATGATTTTTTGGGGGCTGCGACAGGAGGAGTCGTCTCCCCTTCGTTGGGCGATGGCCCGTTGTTTTTCTGCCATGCCGATCGTAACTCTTCAAGCTCCATAGTTATATTTCTTTCTCTTTTAAATGCTTTAATTTCTGTTTGATGCGGTAGATCTTTGTGCCCACATTACTTACGGATATCCCAAGAACCGCTGCGATTTCCTGGTGTGACAAGTCTTCCAAATAGAGGTAAACAATATGTTTCTCCTCTTCCGTTAACTTCTCGACGAGTCGGTATAAGGTTTTGATGATGGGATCGCTATCATCCTCTTCCGTATGAATGACTTCCTTGTTTAATGGCGTATAAAGAAGCTTTCGTTCGTTTCTTTTTTGCAGCAGGGCGGTATTAAGTGCAACCCTGTAGAGCCATGTAGAGGGCTTGCATTGTGGATTTTTCACGAATTTGGGATAACTTTTCCATAGGTTCAGTACAATCTCCTGGTACAGATCTTCCCTTGCCTCCTTTTCATGCCGTGCATAGTAAAAACGGCATATTCGAAGAAGGAGGAGCCTGTTCTCCAGAATCATTTTTTCGAACTCTGCCTTCATAAGCTAAGCTTCTGTTTCTCCCTATTTCGTTTCGTTTTTAAAGGTGCTGATAGGCGCCATCGATAGTGTCTGTCCATAAAATCAAGGTTTTAAGCAGCGTTTGTATAGAACGTTCGGATTCGAGGCTTGCGAAGGCTGAAACAGGGGTGTTTACTGGGGTGAATGACCATTTTGAAGAGCAGCATCACAAAGAAGTTGGACATTATAGACGAATTCTGAATAGTATTCCGTGCGCGGTTAAGAAGAGATATACCGACAATAAGAGCCATAAGAAGTGGTTTTCAAGGGGGGCATTTGCCGAGAAATAGCAGATGACCGCAAAAAAAGGGAATAAGATTACCGAGAGAATGTTTCGTTTCTTTATGCCTCTTTTTTCGACATCTGTTTTTGCCGTTTCGCTTCTTCTAATCATAACCACTGATAAGATACCGTATAAGATAAGGGGGATATAGCCCCATTCATTTTGAGTAGCTAAGAGTATGGCTGCCCCCAGAGCTCCAGTTATCAACTCAATATTTCCTTGTTTTTTCATGGTGTTGTGTTTTTTGCTTTTTGTGCATGGTTGCATGAGGCTATTTCTGTCCCTCTATCTCTATTTAATTGCAAAAATGGTCGAAAAATCACAGAGAGATGCTTTTTTTTGAAAAACAATGGGGGTCTCTCCGTCTCCACCGTAATAACACCCAAGAACTAAAGGAGAAGACCAACGGCCAAGAAGCAATAGCCAACAGCCGGTAAGCCCCGTAGGGGCGGTACCTTTTTTGCAATTAGGAATTAATAATTAGTAATTGAACTTCCCTGAATAAGGTTGACCGTTTTTATGTTAAACATTCATTTAATATTTCCTTTTTAGACATCGGGTAATTCTGAACTTGAGTGAGGTCTT